>Ga0209810_1002255_pt1 | contig 23854 bp, 28 predicted proteins | sample Coa_R1_7_FD_187159 | JGI IMG/M metagenome (GOLD analysis project Ga0209810, IMG submission 187159) | Surface soil microbial communities from Centralia Pennsylvania, which are recovering from an underground coalmine fire - Coalmine... | ecosystem: Environmental > Terrestrial > Soil > Unclassified... | reverse complement strand
AACTCAAACAGCGAGTTTCCCCCTCTTCCCACCGCGCTTGGAAATCCGGCAGACCGCGCCGGATTCCCACATTCCCACAGCGCCGACGGCGGCTTTTACATAGACACAACTTTCAAACTACTCCCCGGTCTCACCGCACGTGGCCCGAGTGGTGGTGGTGGATCCGAACCAGTTCCGGGTGATCAGCCAGTCGGTGAAGAAGACGGATCCGAACGATGCCCGGAACCTGGCGCTGTACTTGGCGAAAGGCCTTTTGCCGGAGGTGCGCATGAAAGATCCCCAGCACGCGCAGGTGGCCAGCCTCACGCAGACACGCGACCGGCTGGTGAAGCTGCGGACGGCGCTGAAGAACAAGGTGAACAATCTGCTGTCGGCGCGCGGGATCGAGCTGGAGAAAGAAGAACTCTCCAGCGAAAGAGGGCTGACGCGGGCGCTGGCCTTCGAGGTGGAAGACCTCACGCGCTTCGAGCTCCAGGTGATTGTGGACCAGATTCGGAGCCTGAACCGCAGCATAGCGGAGTTAGAGAAGGTGATCGAGCGCGAGGGCAAGAAACTGCAAGGGCATCAGAATCTGACCAGCATCAAGGGGATCGGCTCGCTGGGCGCCAGCATCCTGCTGTCGGTGATCGGCGACGTGCGAGATTTCCCGGAAGAAGGCAAGCTGGCTTCCTACTTCGGAATCGTGCCTCGCGTGCACAACTCGAGCGAGACCGAACGCTACGGGCGCATTACCAAACGCGGCAGCAAGTTGGGGAGAACCACGCTGGTGCAATGCGCACTGATCGCCAAACGCTACAACTCCTACCTGGCCAACTACTACGAAGGCGTTCGCAGCCGGCGCGGAACCGGCCGAGCGATCATCGCCCTGGCCAGGAAATTCCTTGGGATCATTTATCGTACGCTGAAAAACAATTGGGTCTTCCAGGACTTCCCAAACTTCGTTTTGGAGGAATCCTCAACCTAAACAACAACTTCTTTCACTACGGAGTAGACAAACATCATAGGAGTCCAACATGGCATTTCAACAAGGTGAAGTTTATCGCTGCCCTGATCCGGAATGCGGTTGCGAAGTCACGGTGACGAAGAGCGCCGCACCGGGCAAGGGTGGCGACCAGAATCCACGCTGCTGCTGCGGGAAGGAAATGGTCAAAAAGTAACGGTTCGGGGCGGAGAGGGCAAATGACCTCCGCCCCGAGCAAGCCTCCGAGATAGCGATTCGGGAAATCGAGGCGGATAGACCTGACATGAGAACCCTCAAAACCAATGACGGTAGGGCCGAGGGGCAAGGCGAGCACGTAATTCGCGTCCATTCGGGAGCAACCTGCCTACACTCCGACAACCGTTTGGCACCAGGACGGGTAGCGCTCGCCTGGGGCCGAAAGATTTCTTGGACCCTATAGTCGGTATAAGGTTCATCTTATGGCTGTGAAAGGGAATACGGTGGCCGGGCGAGCCTTGGCTTAAGCCCTGCCACTGATATGGAGGTATCCTTGTGAGCACTGCAGCAAGCATTGAATCTGCTCCACGTTTCTGGAGCGAAGAACCTTCCAAACTACCAGGCCGCCGGCGAATCCGCGCGCGGATCGGTGGGCTGCACTGTTCGTTGTGCACCGGCACGATTGAAAAGGCACTGGGCAGGCGGCCGGGCGTGGACAAAGTCGCGGTCAGTTTGACCCATGAGCAAGCGCTGATCGAGTACGACCCGAGCGTGGCGCGAGCCGAAGACCTGCTGCAAACGCTCAAGGACATCGGCTACACCATCTCCGATCCCCGCAAGCTGCGTCCGTTTGATGAAGAAGAGAGCGCGCTCGTGCGTGAGCGCAAGCGTTTCCTGACGGCACTGGCCCTGAGCATTGCCGCGATGGGTTTGGCCGGGTATCCCGCCAACAGCCCTTGGTTCCCACTGTGCGTGTTTTCCATCGCCAGCATGGTCGCATTCTCTTACGTGGCTTTGCGCGGCTATGGCTTGCGCCGGGCGATGGCCGGCTCAGCCCTTCTCGCGGCGTTCGGCGCCGGCATTTACATTTTGAAGTTGCGCGGCGCGTTCGGCGCCGCCACCCCCTGGCTCGCTGCGGCGCTCGCCCTGATCCTTATTTTCGGCGTGGGTTTCCACATTGTGCGCATGGCCGCCATGGCGCTTGTGCGCGGCATCCTCAACCAGCATGTACTGGTTGAATTCGGGGCGTTTGCAGGGCTCATCGGCGGTCTGATCGGCCTGGCATTCCACCCTGCCGGCTATCCGACGATAGCGTTCTTCTCGGTGGCAGTGATGGTGCTCGCTTATCACATTTTTTCCGAGTGGCTGTCGCTGATCGTGAAAACGCGCAGTTCGCAGGCAGTCAAGAAGCTTCTGGACCTTGAGCCGGACATGGCCTTTGTCGTCAAGGATGGCAAAGAAGAAGCCGTGCCGCTCGACAAGGTGCGCGTCGGCGATTTGGTGCGCATTCGCCCAGGCGAGCGGGTGCCGGTGGATGGCCAGGTCGAATCGGGAGAATCGGACGTGGACGAATCGCTCGTCACCGGCGAGCCGCTACCCGTCGGGAAGCGCGTAGGAGACCGGACTCTGAGTGGCGCCTTGAACGGTCACGGCACGCTGGTCGTTCGCGTCACGGCAGTGGGTGAAGAGAGTTTCCTCCGACAAGTAATACGCAGTGTGGAAGATGCCCGAGCCCTTAAACCCGGCCTATTGCACCTTGTGGACCGCGTTCTGCGCGTCTATACACCGCTCGTGCTAGTCACAGCGGGGGGCGCGACGCTCTTCTGGCTCGTCGGTCCCATGCTCGCCGGATCCTCGCCGGACTTGCAGCGGGCGATGTTTGCCGGGCTGAGCGTACTCGTCATGGGCTATCCGTGCGCGGTAGGGATCTCGGCGCCGCTATCAATCGTACGAGGGGCGGGCGAAGCGGCCGAGCGTGGCGTGCTGATGCGCACCGGCGAGGCCTTTCAAGCCCTGCGGCGCGTGTCCCGCGTGGTTTTCGATAAGACCGGCACGCTGACCGAGGGCCGTCCCGCCTTGCGGCAGATCGTCCCTGTGGCTTCCTCGGAAAAGGACGTGCTGGCGCTCGCAGCGGCTGTTGAGGCGGGCTCCGAACACCCGCTCGCCCGAGCGGTGGTGGAAGAAGCGTTTAAGCGCGGTCTGCCGCTACCCGAGGTTGAGGGATTCGAGGCCGTCACCGGTCAAGGTGTCAAAGCACGCCTAGGCGATACGAGGCTGCTGGTCGGCAGCCCGGCATTTCTCGCGGCTCAAGGAGTCGATCTCGTGGCCCAGGACGGACGCATCAACGAACTCGAATCGCGCGGACTGACGGTCATCGCCGTGGCACGGGATGGCCTGCTTCTTGGTCTCGTGGCGCTTGGCGATGCGCTGCGGCCCGATGCAGTGGATACGGTGCGCCGCCTGCACGCGCTCGGCATCCACACGAGCCTCATCACCGGCGATAACGAGCAGGCGGCACTCCATTTCGCCCGCACCGCGGGCATCGACGAGGTGCATGCGCGCGTACTTCCGGCGGAGAAGGCGACGCTCATCCGGCAATTGCAGGAGCGCGCGCGTGTGGCCATGGTCGGTGATGGCATCAATGATGCGCCGGCGCTGATGCAGGCCGATGTCGGCATCGCCTTCGGCAGCGGCGCCGACATCGCGATCGAATCCGCCGACGTGATCATCCTGAACCGGCGGCTTCAAGCCGTGCTCGATGCCTACGAAGCCAGCCGTTACAGTTACCGAAAGATCGTACAAAACGTGTTCCTCGCCTTCTCGTTCAACGGTCTGGGGATTCTGGCGGCCGCGACGGGATTGGTCTATCCCATTTGGGGCATGGTCGCCATGGCGGCCAGCGTGACCGCGATCTTCATTAATTCCCTGTGGGGGCGCGGCGACTATTTCTTCGAGGCGATCAAGACCGTCGGGCATCGGCCGCAAGTGCCGTCCACGGTCGAGATTTAGGAGAGGAGGTTTTACATATGTTTAAGTCCATCACTTTTGAAGTCATCGGTGATCAGCGGCTCCATTGTGAGAGCTGCGAACAGCGCGTCCAGCGCCTGCTCAAAGCTCTCGAGGGGGTGGCGCAGGTTCGTGCGCACGCGTGCAACCAACGTATCGAGGTGCTGTTGGACCGAGCGGTGCTGGATCCCACCGCGATCACGGAACGCTTAGGTAGGGCCGGTTACGAGACCAAAATGGCCAGTTCAAATTCCAACTTGGGCTGGCAGGAGGGGCGCGTGGCGGCGCACGCTGAAGTCAGGAGTTGGATTAGATCTCTGGCGGTGCTTCCGGGGGCTTTGTTGGCACTCCTGCCCAGCGCCACTTGCCCCATGTGTCTGGCGGCCTATGCCGGGGTGCTGTCCGCCGTGGGATTGGGATTCTTGTTCAATGAAAGGGTGCTCGGTCCGCTGATTGTGGTCTTCCTCGCTATTGGCATTTTCAGTGTGGCGTGGTCCACGCGCAGCCACCGGCGCCTCGGACCTCTCGTGGTGACGCTGGTGGGTTCAGGCGTGGTGGTTGCAGGCCGGCTGGTCTGGAATATTCCAATAGCTCTATATGCGGGCGTGGCACTCCTTATCGGCGCGTCTCTGTGGAATCTCTGGCTCAAGCGGCCACAGGCGGAACCGCTCGTTGAGATTGGCAACACTCACGACGGACGGTGCGGCCAACACCAATAATTGTTTCAACGCCATCCTCTCCGAGGCCCGTGGTGGCAAAGATTGAAGGACCGATTGCGACTTCCAGTATCGAGACGCTTCGACGTGAGCGATTGCTCTGGGTGCTTTCGGCCGCGACCTTCCTCATTTTCTTCCAGGCCTATATGATCGCGCCGCTCATTCCCAAACTGGCTGACGTGTTTCACGTTTCCGTGCAGGCGATTGGCGTTGCGATTCCTGTCTACACGATCCCTTACGGGACAGCGACCCTTGTCTACGGCATTTTGTCGGATCGCGTGGGGCGGCGTCCAATCATCATCGCTTCGCTCGCACTGTTCGCGCTCCTTACGCTCCTCACTGCTCTGGCGCGGTCTGCCACGCAATTGATTTTTTGGCGGCTGTTCACAGGGATCGGCGCGAGTGGTGTTGTCCCGATGGGGCTGGCGCTGATGGGCGATCTATTCCCTTACGAGATGCGGGGCCGCCCGCTTGGCTGGCTTTTTGGAGCGATGGCCGGAGGGATGGCCTTCGGCTCCACGTTGGGGGTTCTTCTTGAACCGCTCGTCGGCTGGCGAAGCCTTTTCGTGGGTGTAGGCGCACTGGGGCTGGCTTGCCTGGCCCTGATTTTGCGCCAGCGCGAGTTGGTCGGGAAACAACCGCCTGTGGCGCGCACAAGAGAAGCCGGCGTCTTGAAGGCTTATCGCACATTGCTGGCGGGATCGCGGGGAGCTCGGACTTACACCTATGTGCTCGTGAACTCGATCTTTCATTCAGGCGTTTACACCTGGCTGGGTCTGTATTTTGCTCAGCGCTACCGGCTCGGAGAGATCGGCATCGGAATAGCGTTGCTAGGTTACGGCGCTCCCGGATTCATTTTAGGACCCGTGATTGGCCGCGTTGCCGACCGTTGGGGTCGGAGATGGCTCATTCCGGCAGGACTGGCAATTGCAGCACTTGCAGGTGTGACGCTGATTTTCAATTTGCCAGTTCTGGTGGCAGCGCTGGTGGTGACCGCTCTCTCACTCGGTTATGACATGACTCAGCCGCTGCTCGCTGGGATTGTTACCACCCTTGACCGTGAGCGAGGTGGTCAAGCAATGGGGCTCAACGTGTTTACGTTGTTCACTGGTTTCGGATTGGGTAGCCTTCTCTTTGGCAGGTTGCTGGCTCTGGGCTTCTCGCGAGCCCTCCTGATCTTCAGCGCGCTGCAGTTTCTAGCGATGTTGATGGCCATACCACTTTTTCGCTCGGAGAAAAGCCCGAGCCTAAAAGCGCCGCCTGCGCTCGCGGGTATCGTCTGGAATGGTTAGGAGCGTACGGTCTGATTCAGGAGGGATTCAAAACTTTGCAAATGATTCAAGGCGAATCATTTAGTGATGGGGGTTGACATGAATCAACGCGCGTTGGCAACAGGACGATTAGGAGAAGCGCAGCGAATGAAATCAGGCGCGCGCGATGCTGTGACCGCTTATCTGACCTTATTTACGTCGCTCGCCACGCTGTTTTGCTGTGCTCTTCCGGCGCTCCTGGTGCTGCTCGGACTCAGTCTGACCAGCGTTCTTACGTTCTTTACAGCCATTCCCGGATGGCGGAGCTTCGGCCAATACGACATTGGGCTTTTCCCGCTGTGCGGCGTGCTGCTCGCTTTGGGGTTCTACTTCAGCTATTTCCGCCAGAGGAGACTCCAGGGGGAAGCCTGCGAAATTCCAGCCGGCGGTCGAGAAAGTGCCTGCTCGACCGCCAGCCGTTGGAACCGCAGAATTCTTTGGCTTTCAGCCTTCCTTTACGGGCTCGCGCTGGTCATGAATTTCTGGGGGATCGGATGGATGAAGGTTCACGGCTACTTCAATCATTAGGTGAAGGCAGATCATGTGCCGTGTAAGGAGGTGAGAGCAGGCGTGCGGATTCGAAAGGTGGACTTTGCTTCACTTGTATTGTCGCTGCCCTGGTGTTGAATCCTGCCGGCGGTGCTGTCCACGGTTTCCGTGGGCGGCGCAGTGACGGCCATGCCGGCTGTGGGGCGTTTGATGCCGGTTTTATTTGTCGTCTCGGTGGCGTTGCTCCTTTACGCGCACTATCGCGCCTGGTGGCATCCCACGGGGCACCGATGGTCGAAGTGGATTCTTCTGATTAACACGGGACTGGTGGCGTGGTTATGGTACGGAAGAGTTGCAATTTGGTGGCGATGAAACCAATTGAAGTTGCGCGGAGCGCCCTGCTGCGGTGGCAAGCAAGCCGGAGATTGCTGTTCGGCTGCGCGCTGCTGACCCTAGCCGCTCTCGCTCCGGCCCGCTTGCCCGCGCAAGCGATTATCGCGCCCGGCGGACGCACGCTCTTCAATCACGAGAGCCTGGTTCGCTCGTTTGTCGAGCGCGTGCACCTCTCGATGCGAACGCCCAATGGAAAGTTCGTGGACGTCACGCAATACATCACGCCACTTGCCTTTGTTTACGCATTCGCTCCAAAATGGCAGGTCATCGCCGTCCAGCCGGACGCGAGCGCTGACATCACCCAGGGCGCAGGGGCCGAAAGCATGACCCGACACATGCCTTATGGTCTCGCCGATTCGCAATTCATCTTGCAGTATGACGGCCTTTATAGCCGGAATGCTCCCGGCGGGCTGACGCGCCTCTCGGGCCTTTTTGGTGTTCAGGCGCCCACCGGCGCTGAGCGCTTCTCGACGGGTGCTTTTCAGTACACCGGAGGCGTGGTCTATCAGAAGGTTTCAAGGCTCCGTTATGCGTTCACCGCAGACTTTCAATACACGGTTGCCACTGAAAACGGTCAGGGACTCTCCCAGGGGAATACCGCCCAGTATGATGTCGTGCCCGCCTATTTCCTCATCCCGCGGGAGCCGACGCCCGTGAACGCCACCTGGCTGCGGCGGACTTTTGATTACGTTTTCCGGAATGGCGCCTTTGCCATTGTTGAACTCAACGGCACATCTCAGGCCCATGCCTTTGCGCGCGGATCAGGGAGCGTCCCCAACAGCGGTGGCACGACGCTCTATGTTTCACCGGGCATCCAATATTTCATGAGCCGGTCGTTTCTTGCCGAATTTTCAGCGCCGATTCCAGTAGTACGGGACCTGAATGGAATGCAGCTTCGGCCAGATTCAAGATTTGTGCTTGGCTTTCGATGGCTATTTTAACGCGCAAGAATTTACGAGGAGGTGTTTGATATGCGAATGGCAGATCACAAAAATATGCTTGCGGTTTCGCTGGCGTTGCTCAGTCTGGTAGTCGCGGCGCCGGCATCAGCGCAGGTGGTCAGGGCCACGGTCAGAATCAACGGCATGATATGAGGGCTTTGAGCCAAAGGGGCCGAAAAGGCCCTGGAGCGCCTGGATGGCGTTCGTCATGCTGATGTCAATCTGGTGAAAGGCGAGGCAACAGTTTACCCGAAGGCGGGAGAATCCTTCGATCCTGTCTTGATTCCCAAGGCAATTCGGGACGCCGGGTTCACGGCGACCGAAGTGGACGCCGTCGCGGACGGAGCGCTTGCCGCCAAAAACGGCAGTTTGGAATTGGAGGTGCCAGGCTTGAAGCATCCGTTCGTTCTCGCTGGTGGAGCACAGCTGGGTGCCTTGAAGGGGGCCAATCTTGTAGGCAAGCAGATTCGTGTGACGGGTAGGGTTACTACCGCTTGGGCCGGCTCTCCTCCTACCCTGACGGTCGAAGCGTTCCAACCGTCGCATTCCGGGAAGCCATGAGGCGGCGTGTCTTCCGCAAGGTTTGATCTGCCGAGAGAAGCAGCGGTTTCAAGTGTGGAGCTTAGTTGGTCAGGCTGCGAAGCCAATTCTCAATCCAGTCAAGCGCAAATTGCAGCCGGGAATAATTCTCCCCGATATTTGCCTGGTCATTCAGGCCCCAATCGTAGGTGAGATAGCTGATCTGGAAATTCTTCTGGCCGACTTCCTGGATGACATGCGGCGGTGCGTACTTCCTCAGGAATCCTTGAAGCCCGCCGGGGTAGGCATCGAAGTCCTTGCGATACCATTCGAAAATGGGGCTGATTTCGGCTCGGGCCTGCGAGGGGTAAAAACGGTTGAGCGCAGGATTGGCCAGCCATTGGCGCACGTTGTCATCGAGCTGCTCGTCCAGACGGCTCGCAACATAGGCTTCGCGCCGGAGCGGCGGGCAGCTACGGGCCGCGCAGACTAGCGCCGCATGAATGCGCGGATCTCCCATAGCCCGAAGCTCGGATTCGGTGTCATTGAGCGAAACCATCTTTCCGCCCAGCCTGTGGCGGGCCGCGGTAAACGGAGCGTCCGTCGCCCAAATGCTTGGGATCGGGTAGTTCTGGACTACCCACTGGATCGTGAAGGCGTTGTAGGCATTGATCAGCAGTGCCTTCTTCTGGTTTGGCGAAAGGGGTTGAGTTCCCGCTTGGCCGAGGCTGTAAATGTAGTCGTTCAACCGTCCGGGTGCGTCTTTCTTGAGCCCAGCGTAATTCACACGATGCTGCTGGTTCACATATTCTTTAAGCAGGGAATCCCACACGGATTCGTTCACCTGAGGCAACAGTTGTTGGGGGATTACCGGCGTTGATAAGCTAAAAAGAACGAACAGGAGACCAATCGCTTTCATTTCCAAACGATGTGGCAATCTGTACTCCATTGGGGCGGTTTGATGGCCCTCCCTGCGGTTCCCATGGCGTCGCGCAAATATCATTGATATGATTCAGTATCGTCGCTCTAACCTGCAACCGAGTAAGTGCCGGATTCCGCTTTTTTATTACACATGAAAGCTGTTAACTTTTCGGACCCGAGGTTCCTGGAGGAAATCAGGACGCGTGACCCGGGCGCGTGGGAGGCGCTGGTGGATGTTTACCTGCCGCAATTATTGCGCACGGGACGGGGCATGGGGTTTTCGGCCGATGAGGCCCAGGATCTTGCCCAAGCGGCGTTTCTGGCCTTGATCGAAGGCATCGAAAACTTCGAAGGCCGGTCGCACATTCGCACCTACCTGTTTGGCATCTTTTATAACAAGGTTTCAGAGCACTTGCGGGAAAAACAGCGGGAGCGGGAGAATGACCCGATTGATGAGGTGATAGAATCGAGGTTCGACAGCACGGGGAAATGGCGGCAGCCTCCGGCCGACATCGAGCGGGAGGTGTTCGGGAAGCAGATCGGTGGAATGATTGAAGAATGCCTGGAAGGCGTACCGCGCGCCCAGCGTGTCGCCTTTTACCTGCGGGAGGTCGAGCAGATGGAGACTGAAGAAATTTGTAAGAAATTGTCAGTCAGTGGCACTAATCTGGGTGTGATGCTGTTCCGGGCCCGCAACCGGCTGCGCGAGTGTCTGGAGAAAAAAGGGTTGAGAAAGAGATAGATCATGTATCGTTGTTCGGAGGTCGTCCGGCTTATATCAAGTGACGAATACTTGACCGCCGGCTTCTTCCAGAAGCTCCAAATCCGGCTGCACCTCGCCTTGTGCAGGAATTGTTCGAAGTACGCCCGCCAACTGCGGGCCATCGCTCAGGCCGTGCGCAAAACCGCCCGGGACGTTCCTGCCGCCGAGGTTGAGAGCGCCAAGTCACGTATCCTTCAGCACCTCAAGCAAAGGTAAACCCTGTCTCGAAGTTGTCTGTAAGAATTCCGGTTCTGCCGCCACTAACAAATCTGGCAGTAGTCGCCCGAGATCAGGAATTGTTCTCGGTGAAGTGTAATAAGTGCGAGCGGATTGTCACCTACAACAAGAGGGGAGTGTTATCCCTGAAATCACCGAAGGGAGGAACTATGAAGAAAGCTGGATTAGCAGGTTTAGCGTTTTTCGTGGCTGCAAGTCTTGTGGCTGCCGGGCGGTCTCATGAAAGCAACGGCAAAACCTTCACGGGCGTGATCATGGACAGCCAGTGCGCCATGATGGGCAGTCACGAAAAGATGGAAAAGATGCACGCCAAAATGTTCGACAACAAATCCAGTTCGTCGCTAACGGGACCTGAAGCTCGAAAGTGCACACTCGCGTGCGTGAAGATGGGCGGCCAGTTCGTACTTTACAACAAAGCGGCGAAGGCCACCTACAAACTCGATGATCAGGAAAAACCGAGAGAGTTCGCCGGGGAGAAGGTTAAGGTTACGGGGACCTACGATCCTTCGACGATGACCATTCACGTCGCAGAGATTCGCAAGGCTGCCGTATTATAAGGGTCCGAAGAGAGAAGCAAGGACGCTGAGGACCATAAGACCGAGGGGAATTCCTAACGACAAGCCGCCTTACGGGCGGCTGCTCGGGGAAAGCAACCGGTGTGAAAGGGCTGGTCTGCGCCGATAGAAAGCGTGTGATGGGGCAGGGCGGGAGCCTGGATCTTTGCATTGAGCGAATTCCAACTGAACACCGACAAGCGAGATTTCAGTCTTGTGGTGGTGGCTGCTTTCCTTGCCACGATCATTGCAACCCCCCGAGTTGCCGCCGCTCAAGGCGCTGACCAAAGTGTCGAGATCGCGGCGTTAGAGAAGCAGATTTCGGAGCAGGGCCGGCGCATTGCGGAATTGGAAGCTGAAGTGAAGGAATTGATGGCCAGGTCAAAGAGTTGCACGGCCTCCGCCCATGAAGGTATTCAGCCCGCGGCGCGGGTCGGAACCGCGAACGCCGAACCTGCTCCTTCAACCCCACAGAAATCGCAGGCGCGGCGAATCCTGCCGGGCCCGGTTCGGTTCGGCGGCGATGTTTACCTGTATCAGTACGTGCCCACGGACGTGCCGGGCGCGCAGCCGAAATTCGAACTCTATGCTTTTTCGGCGCTGGTGGACGGCCGGCATGGTCCGTGGGGTTTTCACGCCGATTACCGGTTCCGAACGACCAAGTTGAGGAGCTTTTTCCCCGGCAATACATGGCTGCAGGAAGGCTACGTTAGCTATGCCACGCGGCTGGGGCAAATCCGGGTCGGAGATTTTTACCGGCGCGTCGGCTTGAACTGGGACGGCTCGTTCTTCGGCAACATCGAGTATTTCGACGGCCTGATGCTGGACCCGGAGTTTGGCGTGGGATTTGAAGGCGATCACAAATTCACGAACCGCTTGGGGGCGGATTATTCGGTTCAGTATTTCTCAACCGACGCGCGCGTGAATGGCTCGCTTCCGGGCCGCGACTTTGTGTCCGAACCGGGCGCGCACGCCAAAAATGACATCACGATGAGGTTCGCTCCGGTATGGAACTTCGACCGTCGCATGTCGCTCGCGGTGGGCAGCTCATTCGCCAAAGGCTCGATTGACCGCGACAACGGTCCGCACAACGAGCGAACTCAGGCCGCAGCCGATGCGACGCTCAAGATCGGCCCTTGGACAGCCTATGGCGAAATTCTGCGTCAAACAGTTAACGGAATCGTTGTCCTTCCGCCCCAGGACGCCACCTACGCGCTGGTGGGGACGCGCTGGACGCATGGCCGGTTTGCGCCGCGCCTGAATTTCAGCCAGGGCGATTATCACGGCCTGAACGGCCGGCGCGAATATATCATTCAACCAGGGATCACCGTCGAGCTTGCGGATGGCTTCTCCTTTATTTATGAGTATGACTTCTGGAGGTCCGTTACCGCTTCAAACGCGGCCACGCTCGACCGCAGCCTGAACTTCGTTTTGCACTATCATTTCTAAGCCTATGCCGACGCCGTCACCTTCTCCGGTCTCCGTGCCCCAGCCGCCCGAAATCGGCGAGCGGCTCGACCGCCTGCCGTGGACGAAATTCCACACGCGCGTGACGCTGGCACTCGGCATCGGCTGGTTGCTCGACGCCTTCGAGGTCAACGTGATTGGCAGCGTGCTGGGCGTGCTCAAAACTCTTTGGCGGCTGACGGACACTCAGGCCGCGGCGCTGGTCGCCATTTGGCTGATCGGCATTATGATCGGCGCGCTGGCCTTCGGGTATCTGGCCGACCGCTACGGCCGGCGCAAGCTTTTCATCCTGACCCTGCTGCTGTACTCGACTTTCACCGTGATTTCCGCCCTTTCGCCGGGATACTGGTTCTTTTTCGTCTTCCGATTTCTGACCGCCATCGGCGTGGGCGCCGAATATTCGGCCATCAATGCAGCGATTGGCGAAATCATTCCGGCGCGCTTTCGCGGCCGGGCGAACGCCGTGGTGATGAACTTCTGGCCGCTGGGCGCGATTCTGGCGGCGTTGCTCACCCTCTTCTTCATCAATCTCCTTCCGCCCGCGGTGGGCTGGCGGCTCGCCTTCGGCCTGGGAGCGGTGATTGCGCTGTTCACGGTCTGGGCGCGGAGGATTTTGCCCGAATCGCCCCGCTGGCTGCTCACCCGAGGCCGGCGCGAAGAAGCGGCTGCCGTCATGGAACAGATCGAGGCCCGCCAGGCGCGATTCGATTCGCTCGGCGAGCCCGCTGAAAAAGTGCACACGGCCGCACCGGGATTCTTCCGTCAGCTCCTGATGCTCCTGCGCGATCACCCCTGGCGGCTGGCGCTCGGCTCGATGCTCGATTTCACCGAGGCGGCGGGTTATTACGGCATCTTCGCTTTCCTGCCGTTGATCGTGCTGCCGCGCGTTCATATTGCGGAAAATCAAGTCCCGTGGTTTTTTCTGATTGGCAACGTGGGCGCGGCGGCCGGCGGCGCGCTGGTCGCGGCGATGCTCGACAGAGCGGGGCGAAAGATCACGGTGACTTTCTTCTACGCATCGGCTGCAGGCGCCATGCTCGGGATGGGCGCGGCCACGCTTGAAGGCAAGGCCTCGGGGGTGATGGCGGCGTTCGTTGTGGTCAATTTCTGTGCCACAGGAAGCTGGGTTTCAGCCTATCCGACATTTTCGGAGATTTTTCCCACCCGGCTGCGCTCCACGGGAATCGGATTTTCAGTCGGCTTTGGAAGGATTGGCGCCGCCATGGCGATCTTCGCATTGCCGCTCATCGCCCACCGCTTTTCGGTGATGGCAGCCTTCGAAGCGCTGGCGGGATTTTACGCCTTGGGCGCGCTGGTCATGGTCCCGTGGATTCTGTGGGGGCCGGAGGGGCGCGGCCAGGCACTCGAGGCGCTGGGTGGTGAAGTCGTATGACGATACCGAGAGTCAGACTGAGCCATCTCGATAACCTTTGGTTCCAGGTATCAGGGACGCTGTGCAACATCGCCTGCAAGCACTGTTTCAACAACAGCGGGCCGAATGTGCGAACGTTTGGTTTTCTTACGGTCGAGCAAGTCCGGCGAGAAATCGAGGCGGCGGCGAGGATGGGTGTCAAGGAAATGTTCTTCACCGGCGGGGAGCCCTTCCTGCATCCGCAATTGGTCGAAATGCTTAAGCTCTCGCTTGAGCACGCTCCGACGACGGTCCTGACCAATGGAATGCTCATCAATGACCGAACCGCGGACCGGCTGGCTGAGTTCGAGCGCGCGGCGCGCTACTCACTCGAAATCCGAATCAGCCTTGATGGTTACACTGAGGCGATGAACGACGCGATTCGAGGGATGGGCGTGTTTCGTCAAGCTCTCGCTGCGACAGCACGCTTGAGCCAACGCGGCCTTCTGCCGCTGGTAACCATCGTACGGACTTGGAGCGAGGCGGAGGAACTCGAGACCCTTGCCGGATTCACTCGGACGCTCACAGCCGCCGGCTACGCGCGGCCGCGAATCAAGGTACTTCCAGCGCTGCCGCTCGGCCGCGAACTTGAGCGGTCGCCTGAACTTGCGGAAGATGCCGCTTTCCTGACCGACGAAATGCTCAACGGTTTCGACCGCGATCTGCTGATGTGCTCGAATTCGCGCATTGTCACCGACCGCGGCGTGTGGGTATGCCCGCTGCTCGTCGAAAAGCCCGATGCGCGCCTGGGCGATTCGCTTGAGAACGCCGTTCCTGAGTACATGCTCTCCCACCACGCCTGCGTCTCGTGCTATCACTACGGAACGATTTGCAGCAATCCGTCAGCGGACGGGCGGATTGAAGGCAAGGCCGAAAATGCCACCGCAACCGCGTTGAGCGGGTGAAGAGCGAATTATGAATTGTGAACTCTTGAGGTCGGAAGCCTCCAAGGGGGTAGGGACTTCTGATTTGGCTTGCTTGTTATGACACGCATTGCTTTATTCGGCGGTTTATACAGCAACTATTTCGCGCTCGACGCGGCGATTGAAGACGCTAGGCGGCGCGGCGCGGAAGCCATTTATTGTCTCGGCGACCTTGGGGCTTTTGGGCCGTATCCCGACCGCATCTACCCGCCGCTGCTCTCGCACGGGGTTAGATGCATTCAAGGGAATTACGACAATTCGCTGGCCGGCGGGCTCGACGATTGCCAGTGTGGCTACACCGACCCGCGCGACAATTATTTTGCGCGCCTCAGCTACAACTACACTTTCAAGAACACGTCGGATGAAAACAAGGCGTGGCTGCAATCGCTGCCCCCGACCATGCGGCTGAATTGCGAAGGTCGTCGCTTGCTTTTGTGCCATGGCTCGCCGCGCAAGATCAATGAATTTCTGTGGGAATCAACCACGCCGGACCAGTTCCTTGAATATCTCTTTGACGAATCAGAAGCGGACATTATCTGCGCCACGCATACGGGAATCAAATGGTATCGCAAGCTTGGGAACGACCGGCATTTTATCAATGTGGGCGTCCTGGGCCGGCCGGAGAACGACGGCACAACGCGGGTCTGGTACACCATGCTCTCGCTGAGTTTGCGCGAAGTTTTGGTGGAATTCGTGCCGTTGCTTTACAACTGCGAAGCGCTGGCTCGAGACATGCAAGTCGAGCAATTGCCCGAGGAATTCATTGAGACGATTCTCACCGGCTGGTGGACGACCTGTCTCGAAATTCTCCCTCATAAGGAGCGAGCTCGGGGGAGGTTTTGAGTTATTCATCAAACCGGGCGTTACAGCTTTTGTAACCCTTGGATTGTTCCATGCGAACGGAATTTGGCAAAAGAACGCGCATTCTGCTGGGGCTAATTGGGCTGATGATCCTGGGCATCGGCATGTGGAAATTGCCCACCGCCGAATGGGCTCTCGCTTTTATTCGGTACGTGCGCCATCTCGGCTGGTTGGGCTTCTTGATTTACGCCTTGGCTTACATCGTGGGCACGGTGCTGATGTTTCCAGGGACTCTACTGACGCTGGGCAGCGGATTCTTATATGGGCCGGTTTGGGGAACCATTCTTGTTTCACCCGCGAGTGTTGCGGGCGCGACGATTGCGTTTATCCTTTCCCGATCGGTGGCCCGCGACTGGATTGCCAATAAGATTGAGAAATACCCGCGCTTCGCCGCCATTGACCGCGCCGTGGGCAAGCGCAGCTTCAAAATGGTGCTCTTGCTGCGCTTGCAGCCTCTCAATCTTCCCTTCGACGTTCTCAATTACGGGCTCGGGCTCACGTCGGTCCGCCTGCGGGATTACGTCATCGCCTCGTGGATCGGGATGCTGCCGGCGACAATCCTCTATGTCTATGCCGGCTCGGTGGTTCGGGACCTCGCAAGCCTGGTTCACGGCGGATTCTCCGCGCTGAGCAACTGGCAAAGGCTCTACTTTTGGGGCGGCCTGGTCTTCACGGGAGCGTTTGTCGTCTTTCTGACTAGGCTCGCGCGGCGCGCTCTCGCGGAGGAAATGCAGGAGGCTCCCGTCGCCCAAGGTCATGAACAGTAGGGACAGTATGGCTATGGCAAACGATCTGCTAACGCCGGACGATGTCTTTAATCGCGAACTTCTCGCCAATGCTCACCCGCCCGATTGGGTCAATCCCAAGCCGCACGATGTCTATAACCTTGTGGTGCTCGGAGCTGGCACGGCGGGGCTGGTGGTGGCGGCGGGCGCGGCCGCGCTGGGCGCTCGGGTCGCGCTCGTTGAAGAGCGCCTGATGGGCGGTGATTGTCTGAATTTCGGGTGTGTGCCTTCCAAGGCAGTCATTCGAGCTTCGCGCGCCGCTTACGCGCTTAAGGAAGCGTCTGAATATGGCGGAAGGGCAAACGGCTCGAATTCGTTTAGCTTTCCTTGTGCGATGGAGCGGATGCGGCGGCTGCGCGCGGAAATTTCGGCCCACGACTCGGTTCAGCGGTTCACTTCATTAGGCGCCCACGTCTTTCTGGGAGCCGCGGTATTCACATCGCATTCCACCGTGGATGTGGACGCTATTCGGCTCCGGTTTAAGAAGGCCGTCATCGCCACCGGCGGGCGGCCGGACCGCCCTCCGATTCCAGGCTTGGCCGAGGCGGGATTTCTCACCAACGAAACCGTATTCTCGCTTACGGAATTGCCTGCCCGGCTCGTTGTGATGGGCGCGGGTCCAATCGGCTGCGAGCTAGCGCAGGCCTTCCAGCGCCTGGGAAGCCAAGTCACGATCATCACGCGGGGCGCCCGCATCCTTCCACGGGAAGATCCGGATGTTTCCGCCTTGCTCGCCAAGCGCTTTGAGAGGGAAGGCATACGGCTCGTATTTGAGGCGAAGATTCCTTGCGTTGAGCGGCGGAAGGGCGAAAAGGTCGTTCACATAGAGCACGGCGCTGCGCGCGAGGAGCTTTCAGCAACAGAAATTCTGGTTTCGGTTGGCCGCGTTCCCAACGTCGAAGGCCTAAACCTCGCAGCCGCCGGGGTTGAGTACGACGCGAAGGGCGTGCGAGTTGATGACCGGCTCCGCACGTCGAATCCCAACGTCTATGCCGCGGGCGACGTTTGCTCCCCGTTCAAATTCACCCACGCCGCTGAGGCGATGGCCCGGATTGCACTGCAGAACGCGCTTTTCTTCGGGCGGAGAAGGGCGAGCGAGTTATTCATTCCTTGGACGACATACACTGACCCCGAGGTCGCCCACGTCGGCCTTACGGAACAAGAGGCGCAAAGACGAGCCTTCAAGGTCGAGGCGTTCACGCTGCCGCTTGCCGAAGTTGACCGCGCGACTCTGGACGGCGAGACCGAGGGCTTTGCGCGGGTTCATATGGACGCAAAGACCCGGCGCATTCTCGGCGCCACTCTGGTCAGCCGGCATGCCGGAGAGAGCATCGGAGAGTTGGTCCTCGCCATGAATCAGGGACTCAAGCTCGAAGCCTTAAGCGGGGTCATTCATCCTTACCCTACGCAAGCGGAGGTGATCAAACGCCTTGGCGATGCTTCCATGAAATCGCGGCTGAAACCCTGGATGCGGAGCGTGCTCGAAAAATACTTTGCGTGGCGACGATAGATCGCGCCTTGCCATTGCAAGGAAGTTTCAAAGAGAAGTCAGATGAAAGTATCCGTCATTATTCCTGTTCTGAATGAGCGTGCTTGCCTGCCGGGAAATGTCGAAGCGTTGAAACGTCACATCTGGATTCACGAAATAATCGTGGTTGACGGCGGAAGCAGCGATGGCACCCTCGCATGGCTTCGTGAGCAGAGTGCAATAAGGCTCATCGAGTCCGCGCCGGGAAGAGGAATTCAGCTTAACGCGGGCGCGAAGGCCGCGACGGGCGACGTTTTGATCTTTCTCCATGCTGACACATGCTTGCCGCAAGATGCATACGCGCGCCTCAAGCAGGCGCTCGACCGTCCGAACATAATTGGCGGCTGCTTTTGCGTTCGATTTGACGCTCAAAGACCGCGGTCGCTTGGCATTGTTGCAGCAGGTATCAATTTTCGCACTCGCCTCACGCGCACAGGCACGGGCGACCAGGCGATTTTCGTTCGCCGCGCGGTTTTCGACGAGATCGGCGGCTATCCGGAATGGCCTCTTTTCGAAGACACTGAGTTTGTGGGCCGGATGAAGCGCATCGGGAGATTCGCGGTGGTTTCCACTCCCGTGACTATTTCCGCGCGCCGTCACGTGCGGTGCGGAGTTTTCCGGACCGTGATCTTGTGCTATCTCCTCCGTTTAGGATACTGGGCGGGCATTTCACCCTTCATCTTGGCAGCATGGTACGAGGGCTCGGCTCACAATGTGAAAACGCAGGCAGCCCTGTCTACGCCGCCGCCAAGTAGCCTCGTTTCAGAGGAAGACAGTCCGATTCTTCACCCCCGGAGGTCATAAAATGGTTCAACGAACTGGCCTAATCCCTTCTTCTCCGACTGACGTTTGCCCTTTGATGCCCGGCATACCCGTTCCCTCTATTACCATCCCGGCGATGGACGGCGGCGAAGTAAATCTGGCCGAAGCAGTCCGCAAGAAGGCGACCGTCCTGGTCTTTTATCGGGGAGGCTGGTGACCGCACTGCAACCGGCAGCTCGGCGAGCTGCGAAACATCGAGCATCAACTCACAGAAATGGGTTTCGAGCTCATTTTGATCTCGCCTGATCGCCCCGCCAAGCTGCGCGAGACGTTAGCAAAGCACAAGATTCAAGGCCGCCTGCTTTCGGACAGCCAGATGCTGGCCGCGCAGGCGTTCGGAGTGGCTTATCGCGTGGACGATGACACCCTGAGCGCCTTAAAGAAGTATGGGGTCGATCTGGAGGAAGCTTCCGGCGAGAATCATCATCAGCTTCCCGTGCCGGCGGTCTTCATCGCGGGGACGGACGGCGTGATTCAATTCACTTATGCCAATCCCGATTACACGGTGCGATTGAAACCGGAATTGCTGTTGGCTGCAGCAAAGAGCGCCCTAAAATAAGTTGCAGGTTGTGGCAAAGCCGATATCTGTCGCGCGAGGAGTTTGGAGGTGATTGTTCATGGCTCCTGCTGAAAAGGTCGTTTACACATCGCGCATTCGCATTGAGCGCCAGCGCGGTCCGATGCGCCTGGCCTATCTCCCGGCTGAAAAGGAGCCGGTTATTTTCGGCGTCCACTCGGAGGTTGCCGAGCATTACAAGGTTCCGCCCGACGCCTTTCCGGCGCACGCGACGACACTCGATTACGTCGTGGCAGCGGCCGCCGGCTGACTGACCGGGACCTTCGGAGGCGCGCTGGAAGCGCGTCAGATCGATGCTTCGGAGGGCAGACTCACCTCCGAAGCAGTCGGGGAAATTGAGCTCGATGGGAACGTTCTTGTCATCCGTCGCATTTCGGTCCACTACAAACTTCGAGCGCCTGAAGCGATGCGGGAGGCGATTGAGCGTGTTCACAGTATCCATGCGGACCACTGTCCGGTCGCTCGCTCGATTCGCGCCGCCATCGAGATTCGGACCACTCTTGAGCTGGTAGACTAACAACAGAGAGGCACGGAAAAATCACTCAGACTGGAGGTCGCGACTATGAGCCGAAAACACCTGGTCACCCGCTCGCTCATTTTTGTTGTTGCCTGCGCCCTGGCCGCTATTCCTACACTTTTTACTCCGTCATCCGCGGCGGCGCAGGACGAGATCTTGCCGCTCAAAATCAAGGTTGGAGAAAAGGCCCCGGATTTTGCGCTTCCTTCCGCTGACGGAAAGACGGTCAGGCTTTCCGATTACGCCGGCCACAATGTTCTGATCGACTTCTACCGCGGCTACTGGTGACCCTACTGCATGGGCGAACTCGGCGAGTTCGTGAAACATTATGAAGAGTTCAAATCGCTCGATGTTCAGATCCTGGCCATTAGCGTTGACCCTCCTGACAAGGGGAAGTGGGTTAAGGAGAAACTGAAGGCGCCGTTTCCAATTCTTTCCGACGCAAGCCAGAAAGTGATGGATCTCTACGGCACAAAGTCGCCCGAATACCGCAATCGCCAGGGCGTCAGCATCAACACGCCCACGTTGGTCCTGATTGACAAGACAGGAACGATTCGCTGGATTCATCAGGCGGAGAATTATCAGGTCCGCGCGCCTGTCGAAGAAGACTTGGCGCAAGCCCGTAAGCTGAAATAGTGAACCGAGGGACACCTTCGGCCTTCAGGGTTCCGAGCCCATTGCTGCGTTCAGACGTACCCTCGCAATCTGGAAATCGTAAACGGCTTGAGCGTAATTGGCGCGAGCCGATTCAGCCGCGGTCTCGGCCGTAAGAAGATCGACAAAAGAAACGAGCTGCGCCTGATAACGGGTTTGCGCGAGGCGCAGAGCCTCTTCAGCGTACGCGGCAATGCGCTCGTCGGCTTGGGCCGAGTCGAGGGCCTTACGCAGTTCGGTGTGGGCGAGGCTCACTTCATTTCGAGCCGCAAGCCTCGCGGACTGATAACGCGCCTGAAGGGCTTCGAGACTCGCCCACTCGGCTTGGGCTTGCGCTATGAGCCCCCCTCCCGTGTATATCGGCGCGAAAAGGCCTAGGCCGCCCACCATCAATTCTGCGGGTGTGAGCTCGGCAAAGCGTGCGTAACCACCACTGAACACGCCTTTCAGAAGAGGATGTCGCAAGCTGCGGGCGTACTCGACTCTCTCCTGCTGCGCCTCGATTTCCGCCTTGAGAGCTTTCAAGTCGGGGCGAGTAGAGAGCGCTTGTTGGATTTCCCTTTCTAGCGGTTCAGAAGAAACAAGACTAATCTGCGGCTCGATCAGATTGTAGCGCGCTCCCTCAGGCTCGCCAAGGGCCGTGTCGAGTTCCACCCAGGCTGCCTGCTCGTCGTCGCGCGCCTGAGCGAGCGCGAGCTGAGAATTTTGTAAGCCAACCTCGGCAAGATCGAGGTCGAGTTTTGAACTTAACCCGACCTCATAGAACTCCCGCGCTCTTCGCTCAACTGCCTGCCGCTCTCGAACATCCTGCTCGCTTACTCGCGTGATCCTCTGTGCGCGCAGGGCCTTCAGAAAAGCGAGCTTGGCTTTTTCAGCAACTTCAATCCGCACCTGGTCGAGGCTCCGCTGCGCGGCATCCACTTCGGCCCGCGCGACCGCCGTGGCATGGCGAGTCCGGCCAAAGTCGAAAATATTCTGGTTGATGTTTCCAGCGTCGGCAAGATTGCGCCAAAAAGGTGACGCGGGCAATCCCAGCAAACCCAACCCATTGGTCGCTCCCGAAAGCCCAAGTTTTGCAATCCCGTTGAAAGACACTTGCGGGTAATATCCGCTTTTGAAGACAGCCACACGCGCCCGAGACGCCGCAACTTCCTCCCGCGCTTCTCGCATAGCGGGGTTATTGGCGAGGGCTATCGTTACAGCCTGCTCGATCGTGAGTCTCTCGGGGACTGTGGGGCTTTGCGCAGCGGCTTGGCCGAACCTGCACGTAAGCAATCCGATCGCTATCAATATCGCAATTGGTCTTAGCATTGATACGTGCTCCTTGAAAATTGCGGTTTATAACCGCGTCGCGCAGGGGCGAGACGCAATCCCAAAGCCCGCCAGCAGCTACTACAGCCCGCCCGCCTTTTCTAGCGAGGCTGCGACGGCGGTTCCGTCAGCCAAGCCGTCTTTGCCCGCCACCACGATCTGCTCGTCCAGATTCAGGCCGGAGCGAATCTCCGTCTCGGCTCCCTTATCCAGTCCCGTTTCAACCTCGACTTTGTGGGCATGCCCGTCGCGCACAACCCAAACATATTTCTTGGACCCCTCAACCACAAGAGCGGAGTCGGGCACGACCAGGGCGTCCGGGAGTTTTTCGGTCACGAGTGTCACGTGCGCATACATGCCTGGCCTGAGCAGGTGCTCACGATTGGGAACATCGATTTCTGTTTTCATGGTCCGGCTCGCGGGATCAAGAGCTTCGGCGAAACGCGTCACCGAGGCGGTGAAGAGTTTTCCAGGGTAGGCCGCCGTGGTAAGCGAAGCCGGCGTCCCGATATGAATGCGAGGAACGTCGATCTCGGGCACGCTGACGTAAACGCGTATGGTGTCGAGGTCTTGAACAGTGACAATCGCCTGCCCCTGTATTGAAGATGTGGCTGCCTGAATTAGCGCTCCAGGGTCGACGAACCGGGCCGTAATGAAGCCGCTGAATGGAGCAGTAATAAAGGCGTACTGGTGGAGTGCAATGAGTCGATTGGTGTTGGCGGCGGCCGTCGCAACCTTGGCCTCCGCCAGCTTCACATTTGCTTCGGCCACGTCGTATCTGCTGCGATATTGATCGAGTTCTTGATTCGCAATGGCGTCGGGATCCTTCGCGTGAACTTCGCGGTAACGCTTGTAAGTGACCGCTTGTAGCTCAGCCTCCGCCCTGGCTTGGTTCAGGCTTGCCACGGCCTGCTGGTAGGCCGCCTGAGCCTGGTCAACTTCATCCACCATCTCCGGCACTTCGAGCACGGCCAGCGTTTGACCGCGCCGAACTCGGTCGCCTATGTCAACGCTGATTGACTTTACGTACCCGGCAACTTTTCCGTAAAGCGTCGCTTCATTGAATGCGACCAGTGTCCCAGGGAGAGTAATCTTGCGAATCAAATCCTGCTGCTGAACCGCTACGACGGTGACCGGAACCTTCCCAGTCCTATCCGGTTCTTTGGGCTTTGCAGTCCTGGAGGGAGAGCACGCCGTGAGCAATGTCAAACCAAGCGCCGCGCAGCCTGCGCTGACGATTGGCCAGATGTCCTTTCCACAGCGCGAACGGGTTAGAACATTGCTATCCGATTCGAGCATTTCCATTTTCCTTGCCTGCCTTCAACGCGAGGTACAGCGAAGGGACCACGAAAAGTGTTAAAAAGGTCGAAGCGGCGAGCCCACCCACGACGGCCCGCGCCAGGGGAACGTTGGCCTCTGCTCCCGTTCCCAGCTTGAAGGCCATCGGGAGCAATCCAACAATGGCTGCGCAGGAGGTCATCAGAATGGGGCGCAGGCGGATGCCACCGGCACGCACTACAGCTTCATGGACTGTCATCCCTTCAGACCGCAGGCGATTGGCGAACTCCACGAGCAGAATGCTGTTCGAGACCGCGATGCCCACCATAAAGATGGTGCCGATATAGGATTGAATGTTCACCGTGGTTCCAGTGAGGAATAGAATGAGCACGACGCCGATGATTCCCAGCGGGACTGCGAAGAGGATAATCAACGGGTCGAGAAAAGACCGAAACTGGGCGACCATCACTAGGTAAACCAGAGCGACGGCCATCAATAGCCCAAAGCCGAGTCCCGAAAAGGATTCGCGCATGCTCTGCACTTCACCGCGCATGGCAACGTGATAGCCGGCTGGAAGGTTGACACGAGCGAGACGCTTCTCAATATCACTCGCCACTGAGCCAATGTCACGCCCGCTGACGTTTGCGTACACGTCCGTCACGCGGGTGATGGCCCGATGTTCGACTTCAACGGGCGCTACTCCATGCGTGATCGTGGCGATATTTTTCACCAGGGTGACCTGCTGTGGTGCGCCTCCACCGGAGCCGGGGTCCGTGACCGGAATGTCTTCAAGCGTTGCGATGTTGCGGATTAAGTCTTCGGGATATTGGGCGCCCAAGAAGTAGTGGTTGCCGTTGTTACGGTCGATCCAGAAAGCTGGAAGGAAATTGACGCTTGAGTTGATCGCTGTCTCAATATTTTTGACCACATCTTC
>Ga0209810_1002252_pt1 | contig 23877 bp, 24 predicted proteins | sample Coa_R1_7_FD_187159 | JGI IMG/M metagenome (GOLD analysis project Ga0209810, IMG submission 187159) | Surface soil microbial communities from Centralia Pennsylvania, which are recovering from an underground coalmine fire - Coalmine... | ecosystem: Environmental > Terrestrial > Soil > Unclassified... | reverse complement strand
CTGCGGCAGGTGCGCGATCCCGCGCTCCGACGGCGCCTCACCCCCGGCGACAGCGCGCTCTGCAAGCGCCCGGTCGTCTCCTCGGGCTTCTACCGCGCCATTCAGCGCGAGGACGTCTCGGTCGTGTGCGATCGGATCGAACGAGTTGAGCCCGCCGGCGTACGGACGGCGGACGGCGAGCTTCATGAGCTCGACGTGCTCGTGCTCGCGACCGGTTTTCGCGCCCACGACTACATGCGCCCGATGCGCATCGTCGGCGAGCACGGCGTGACGCTCGACGAGGCCTGGACCCGCGGTCCATACGGCTACCGGACGATGACGATCCCGGGATTCCCGAACCTGTTCATGATCATGGGCCCCCACAGCCCGCTCCTGTCCTTCCCGATCCACACGAGCGCCGAGCTCCAATCCGAGTACGTCGCCCAGATGATCGAGTTCATGTCCCGCGAGCGGGTCGGGTCAGTGTCCGTGCGCCCCGAAGCGGCCGAGCGCTGGCTCGACGAGCTGCGCTCCGGGATGACGGGCACCGTCTGGACCAGCGGGTGCACGAGCTGGTATCTGGGCGAAGGTGACGTTCCGGTCCTGTGGCCCTACGACCGGCGGCGGTGGCGGGAGATCCTGCGCGCGCCCGAGCTCGAGGACTACGAGCTCAGCCCTGTCGCGGAGGGCGCGCCGCCGCTCGCCGGCGCCCGTTCATGATCGGCCGACCGCGTGCGGCTCGGTGCACGCCCCACCAGATCGCTCGATGGCCCGCCGCGGAGAGAGCGTGATCTTCGAGTGCTTCGGCTCCGAGGCGCTCCTCTTCGGTCCCGACACCCGACCGGTACGCGTGGCCCGAACGTCACAGGATCGAGACTCTGGGACGCACTGGCACGGCCGATGCGCGCCGATGAGCTCAGCGCGCTGCTCGTATCGAATCGGGGGTTCCGCACGAGCAGGAACGGTGAGACGTGCGGCGCTGCCGGCGCCGCGAAGGCCGCGGTCCGGCACCTGGAGGTCAGCGGGAAACCGCCAGCCACATCAGCTCTTCTGAGGGCCGACAGCGCGATCTCGACCCCCGGCGACGGTCTCTCGGCCGTCTCAGGCGATCGGGGCGTCCTCGACGGGCTCGCCGACCGCCAGCATCGGCTCGGTCTCGTTGGGCTCCTGGCCGCTCAGAGCATCCTTGAACCCGCGCATCCCGGATCCGAGCGAGCGCCCCATCTCCGGCAGACGCTTGGCTCCGAAGACGAGCAGCACGACGAGCAGCAGGAAGACGAGGTGGATCGGGTTCTCGAGTCCGAGCATGGCGGGTTCTCCGTATCGATTCGCGTTAGAGCCGATCTCTTCTACGAGAGGCCGGCGCGAACGGATCACACGGGGGCGACGATCACCGGCGTGTGCGTCGGAGCCGGGCTGCCGCCGTCGGGCTCCGGGGTGACCATCACCTGGCTGACGCCCTTCAGCGAGCGCGGCAGACCGACGTCGGCGGCGCCGCTCGAGTTGACGCTGAAGAGGACGCTCGCCGGGACCGGCGCCGCGTTGGGCGCCTTCAGCCAGACCTCGTAGACGTGACCGCGCGGCGGCGGCGTCAGCCGGCGCAGGATCAGCTCACCGTGGCCGTCCCTGACGCGGAGCTGGGCGGTTCCCGAGATGCCGACGACCCGGGCTTGAATCAGCCGGCCCGTATCGCCGCCGGTCCCGGCCTCGATGCCCGCGATCACGCCGGCTGCGACGACGACGGCAGCGGCAAGCGCACCTGCCGCGACGCGCGGCCCGTGCCAGGCCGGCCAGGATGGCCAGCCGGGTCTGGGTGCGGCCGACCACCTCCGGCGTCTCGCCTCCCTGCCCGCACGAGCCGCGTCCTCGCGGACGGCGCGGATCACGCTGCGGCGCAGCTCGCGCGGCGCGGGCATCTGGGGCGCGGCCATCGGCAGCGCCTTGACGACCCCTTCGAGCGCCTCGACCTCATCGCGGCAGACCGCGCAGTCCTCGAGGTGGCGGCGGAACGCATCGGCCTCGGCCGGCTCGAGTGCACCGAGCACGTAGGCCGCAGCATCGCCGCCGCAATCATGGGCTCCCGACATCGCTTCGCCGTCGCTCATGGTAGGACGCCCTCGGCGCCGAGCGAGAGCCGCAGCTTGGCCAGCCCGAGCCGCATCCGGCCCTTCACTGTGCCCGCGGGAAGCTCGAGCATCCGCGCGATCTCGGTGTGGGTGAAGCCGCCGAAATAGGCAAGCTCGATCACCCGCCGCTGGTCGCCCGGCAGCTCTGACATCGCCGAGCGGACGCGGTGCGCGTCGTCGCGGCGCTCGACTTCGATGTCGATCCTCTCGTCGGAGGCAATTCGCTCGCCGAGCCGCTCGTCGTGCACGTCGCGGCTCTCGCGCGAGACCTCGCGCCGGAGCGCGTCGACCGCGCGGTTGTGCACGACACGCAGAACCCACGAACGCACGCTGCCGCGCGCACGGTCGTATGGGACCCCCGAGCGCCACAGCGACAGGAACGCCTCCTGCACGACTTCCTCGGCGCGGGCACGAGAGCCGCACATCCGGTATGCGAGCGAGAAGGCCGCCCCGCCGTGCCGATCGAAGACGACTTCGAACGCGCGTGCCTCGCCGGCGCGCACGCGCTCCATCAGGTCCTCGTCGGCCAGCCCGCGAAGGTCCTCGGCCCGGTGACCGATGCTGAACACGCCCGCTATACGCAAGCGACCGGCGATCGGATCATCGACCGAAGTCTCTACGCGTTTGCGTAGAAGCGCGGGACGAGCTTCTTGGCCACCTGCTCGACGTGCGCAACCAGATGCTTCATCCCCGGCAGTGGTCGCTCGTCGTCCCGCACGAGGATGTCGAAGAAGTTGGATCCGTCCTGCACGTCGAGCTCCACGGTAGTCATATAGGGCTTGCCCTCGGCCTTGCGGTCCCGGTGCCCTCGTAGACGGTCAGCCGGGAAGGAGCGCTCCTGCCGCCCATAGACTGGCATTGACCCTGGCACGATCCGATGCTCCTGCCCTCGGCAAATGCTGCGCGCCGGGGGCTGAGCGCCCAGGTCATCCGGTTCCCCTTGGCCTCGATTGAGCGGATCGGCCGCGATCCTAGACCCGCGGGTCACATCGCGTCAAACCGTGTCAAACGGACTCGCGCGTTAAAGGAAGAGGCCCCCGATCTCTCGGAGGCCTCGTTCCCGTGCTTTCCTGAAGTAGCGGGGGCGGGATTCGAACCCGCGACCTTCGGGTTATGAGCCCGACGAGCTACCAGACTGCTCCACCCCGCGGCGGACCAATACATATAGCAGAGGCCCCCCGAGTCGCTCAAGAGCTGCGACGGCGCGCCCGCAGGTGGAGAAGCGCGTTCCGATCGCCCGGACCGCCGGCAAAGCGGCCAGGGCGACCGCCCGTTTCGTCCATCCATGCCAGCTCGCGCGAGACGAGACCCAGCCGCCCCGCTGGCGTGACGTGGTCGAGCATCCACGTCTGGATCGCAAGGCCCCCGTCATCCGTCTCGAACAGCCGCAGCGCACGGCACTGCTGGGGCCAGTCGATCAGCGACGAGGTCTCGATCTCCCAGTGGCCGCCGGCCGCCGTGTCGCGCGGGCGGATCCGGTTGTGGTGGGTGTGGCCGTTGAGGAACAGCGCAACGCGTGGCGAGGCGTCGAGGAGCGCTTGGAGCTCGTCGCCGCCCGCTGACTGGCGGAGCGTCTGGTGGCAGACGAACACGACCCACCTGTCCCCCGCCCCGGCCAGCGCGTCCTCGACGAACGCGACCTGCTCGGGTAGCACGACGCCGCCCGAGCCACCGGAGCGGCTGGCCAGGTCGAGCACGATCACGCGCAGCCGCCGGCCGACGTCGTGGACGTAGTCGAGGCGCGAGCCGGCCGGCAGCGCGGCCGCACCGGAGGCCACCCGAAGCCGCTCCACCACTTCCCCCACCTCGAGCTCGCGCCGCGCCGGATCAGCGGGCACCTCGACGGTCGGCCCGGCCATCAGCTCCCCGACCAGACCCGCGAGGACCGACAGCGGAACCGAGTCGGCGCCGGCCGAGGCGCCGGCGACCACTTCGGCCGGGATCGAGAATCCCGCAGGCGGCGTCCACAGCGCCCGCTCACCGATCGCCAGGGCACGGGTCAAGTCGTTCGGGACGAGCTCGCCCGCCACGAGCACGTCGTGGTCGCCGAGCACCGGCAGCCAGGGCGCGCCGATTCCGGCCGAGCGAAATGGGCGGGTCGCTTCGTCAAGCAGCCCGGGATGCTGGGGGTCGTCGCGGTCGGGTCGGTAGTACCAGTCGTCGTCGTTGACGGGCGACTGCACTCCGAAGTAGCCCGCTGTCCCGCTGCCCGGCGCCACGGAGCCGCCACCGAACAGCGCCAACGCGGCGCCCAGCTCGTTCTCCTGCGCGTTGTCGATCAGGTCGCCGCCCTCGATCACGCAATCCGGCCGCAGCGCCCGTACCGCGCGCAGCGCCCCCGCCAGCACCTGCGCCGTCAGCGCCTCCTGCGGTCTGAACGCCGACTCGAACGGCTGCCCGAACCGCGCCAGGAAGCCGACCCGCGCGGGCGACGAGGCGTCGAGCACGTGGGCGTCGGTCACGTGGGCGAGCGTGGCGATCTCGCGGCCGAGCTCCGCCTCGCGGCCGAGTTCCGTCCGTACCTGGCAAGCCTCCCCGGCCAACACCCGAAGCCCCCCTCCGTCGGGGTCGCCCCAGGTAGTCTCGAGGGTGGAGCCGGCGGCCGCCGGCCGGGAAGGTCCGAGATCAGCCAAGCCACGACCCTGATTACCCCGTCCTAATGACCACCTCCGAAAATCAGCCTCCGATGTCGGTTCGGATGCGTTCTTTCCGGGGTATAGACCCGGCCATGGGGTACAAGGCCGAGGCGCTGAAGGCGTCGCTGCGGCAGATGGTGACGATCGGGCTGTTCGTCCTCGCGCTCGACTGGACGACGAAGGCACTGATGATGCTGTTCGCAGCTGAGCGGACGACCCCCCATTACACGCATCCCAATCCGCTGGCGCTGCTTCTCGTCCTGGCGGTCGCACCGGTCATCCTCCGGCACGCGCGGCACCGTGCGATGGTGATCGCGCTCGGCGTCTGCATCGGCGGGTGCGCCGGCAATCTATTCCAGATCATGGCGGGGATCCCGGTGACGGATTTCATCCCGATCCCCCACCTGCTGATGAACCCAGGCTGCACGCGCGGCTACAACTGCACCTACATGTGCAACCTCGCCGACATCGCGCTGTGGACCTCGGTACCGCTGCTCGCGTTCGCGTTCGCCGTGCACGTCTGGACGACGTGGCGCGCGCGCAGCCCGCAGCCGGCCACCGCCTGACTCGGTTTTACAAAGCTTTCGCGCTCCTGTCGCAGAGTTCGCGCAGTCGCGTCTTGTTCTGTAACACGGGCGGGGCCCATGCTTGACGCGTGGCTCCGATCGATCAGAAGCAGCGCGCCGAGCGGCGCATGATCCGGCTCCTCGAGGACGCGGGCTTGCCGTTGCCGGACCAGGTCGAGTACGGCGAGCAGTGCGTCCGATTCCTGTGGCACGACCGCAAGGTCGCGGTAGTCGTCGACATCGACGATTTCGATGAGATCGACGGATCCGGCGGCTACACCTACGAGGACCTCCTCGCATGAGGCTCCTCCCGCGTCCGATCCCGGTCCCCGGAGCGCCACGCCCAGGCAGGTCGGCGGGTTCCCTCTCCTCCCCGCCGACCTGTCGCGGGGCGTTCGGCCGGCGAGGCTCTGCCCAGGCGCACCCGGGCGCGCTTAGGTCTTGGCTTCCCAGACCCCGCCGGGCCCCCGGGGCGTGGGGTCCTGGCCCCGCCCGGCCTACCGGTCAGCCCCCGGTGGCGCGCCGGTAGCGCGCGACGGCCACCGGCGCGAACACCGCGAAGATCACCGCCGTCCACAACAGCGCCTGCCAGACGTTCGCCCCCGAGATGCCGTGCCCGTGCTCCCAGAGGTGACGCATCGCGTTGACCATGATCGTGAACGGGTTGACGTCGGCGAAGTCGCGCAGCACGGTCGGGAAGGTCTGGATCGGCACGAACGCCGAGGACACGAACGTGAGCGGGAACACCGCGATGAAGCCCACCGAGTTGGCCGACTCGGGCGAGGAGACGAGCAGCCCGACGAACGCGAAGAACCACGAGAACGCGTAGCCAAACAGGATCAGCAGGCCGACACCGGCGAGCGCCTCCGGGACGGTCGTCTTGAACGAGAAGCCGATGATCAGGCCGGCCACCAGCAGCACGGCCACCGAGAGCAGGTTCGTGACGATGTCCGCGAGCGTGCGCCCGGCGAGGACCGCGGGGCGCGCCATCGGCAGCGAGCGGAAGCGGTCGATCAGGCCCTTGTGGACGTCCTCGTTGAGCCCGAGCGCGGTGACGAAGCCGCCGAAGGCGATGTTCTGGACGATGATCCCGGGGATCAGGAAGTCCGCGTAGTTCCGGTAGCCCGTGTGGATCGCGCCGCCGAACACGTAGCGGAACAGCAGCACGAACATGATCGGCTGCACGGTGAACGCGAGCAGCAGGTCGGGCGCCCGCGGAAGCCGCACGAGATTGCGCTCCGCGATGATCAACGTGTCGGTTGCGAGGCGTCTCACGCGCCCGTCTCCTCCCTGACCCGCCTCATGCGACCATCGCCTTCTCGTCCTCGTCGGCCTCGGCCTGCTCCTCGGCCACATGCCCGGTCAACGTCAGGAACACGTCGTCGAGCGTCGGGCGCCGCAGCGCCAGGTCGTCGACGCCGACGCCGGCGTCGCTCAGCCGGCGCACGGCCTCGACGATCGTGCCGCGCCGCTCGCGGACGCTGAGCTTGACGAGGCCGTCCTCGAGCACCGGCTCGTCCTCGCCCATTCCGTCGAGCGCCCGCCGCGCCAAATCCGCATCGGCCCCCTCCTCGAGGGTCACCTCGAGCCGGATCCCGCCGACCCGGCTCTTCAGCTCGTCCGAGGTTCCCTCGGCGATCAGGCGGCCGTGATCGATGACGGCGATCATGCCGGCCAGCCGGTCGGCCTCCTCGAGGTACTGGGTCGTGAGCAGCACGGTCGTGCCGCCGCCGACCAGTCCCTCGATCACGTCCCACAGGGCGAGCCGGCTGCGCGGGTCGAGGCCCGTGGTCGGCTCGTCGAGGAACAGCACGGGCGGTTCGGCGACGAGGGCGGCGGCGAGGTCGAGCCGGCGGCGCATCCCGCCGGAGTACGTCTTCACCGGCCGGCGACCGGCCTCGTCGAGCTCGAAGCGCTCGAGCAGCTCCGTCCCGCGCGACCGCGCGGCGCGGCGGCCCGCGCCGTACAGGCGCCCCACCATCACCAGGTTCTCGAGTCCGGTCAGGTTCTCGTCGACCGCGGCGTACTGCCCGGCCAGGCCGATCCGCTCGCGAAGCTCGCGGGCCTGGCGCACGACGTCGAGGCCCGCCACCCGCGCCTCGCCGGCATCCGGCGGCAGCAGCGTCGTGAGAACGCGGACGAAGGTCGTCTTGCCGGCGCCGTTCGGCCCGAGCAGGCCGAGCACCGTCCCGCGGCGCACGTCGAGGTCGACGCCGTCCAGCGCCTGCACCTCGCCGAATGCCTTGGCCAGGCCGCGGACGCTGATCGCCGCCTCACCGTCGAGCGACATTGTGCGATCTTCCCCGGAACGCATGCAGTCCGAGACTAGCGTCACGTCCATTCAGACCGGTCGCGCCCCGACAACTCATCGCGGGCCGCGGATCAGATGAGCGCCCGACCCACCCCCGAGCAGATCCGTGACCTGATGCCGTTTGCCCAGGCGCTCGGCATCGAGCTGCTGGAGACCACCGCCGACCAGGTGCTAGGGCGGCTCGCCTATGCGCCCGAGCGCTGCACCACGAATGGCCTGATGCACGGTGGCGCGATGCTCGCGCTCGCCGACACGTGCGGCGGCGTGCTCGCGTTCCTGAACATGCCCGAGGGCGCGACCGGGACGGCCACGATCGAGTCGAAGACGAACTTCCTGCGCGCCGTCACCGAGGGGGCCGTCACGGCGACGACGAAGCCGCTCCACGTCGGGCGCACGCTCGCCGTCGTCGAGACCGAGCTCACCCGCGACGACGGGAAGCTCGCCGCCAAGGTCAGCCAGACCCAGGCGTTCCACTATCCGCGCCAGGGCTGACCGGCGTCCGCCGGCGGAACGGCCGAAGGCAAGCCGCAGCGCTCAACCAGATCGCCGCCCCCAAAGCGCGCCAGCACCGCGATCCCGTCCTCGCGCAGGCTCAGCACGAACAACCCGGCCGCCTGCAGAGGCCCTCCGGCCCCGGGAACGGGCTCCAGGTAGTGCGCGAGCGCCGGCTGGCCGTTCGCGCGCGTGAGCACGAGCCGCGCCCGGCCGCGGTCGTCGCGGAAGCGCGCGACGTGGTCGACGAACTCGCGGATCGCCTCCCGCCCCTGGTACTCGAACGGCTCGGGTGGCATCGTCACCCACGCGTCTTCGGTGAGGAGCGACACGACCCGGTCCATGTCGCCGTCCTCGAAAGCCGACGCGAACGACATCGCCAGCTCGCGCTCGCGCGCCGAGCCGGCCACCGGCACCCGCTCGACCGACGCCGGCGAGCGCGCCGAGACCGCATCGCGAGCGCGGACGAGAGCGCTGTTGACGGTCGCTTCGGAGACGTCGAGCATCGACGCGACCTCCGCCGCCCGGAACCCGAGCACGTCGCGCAGCACGAGCACCGCGCGCTGGCGATCGGACAGGCGCTGGAGCGCGGTCACGAACGCGAGCCCGACCGCCTCGCGCATCTCGTAGACGGCCTCGGGCCCGGGCGCATCGTCGGGCACCCCGTCGAGCAGCGCGTCCGGGTAGGGCTCGAGCCAGGTCAGCTCGCTGAGCCGCGTCGGGCGCGGCGGCTCGAACGGCAGCCCGGCCGCATCGGAGCGTGGCCGCCGCTCCCCAGCCCGCAGCACGTTCAGGCAGCGGTTGGTCGCGATCCGATATAGCCACGCCCGCAGCGCGCCCGGGTGCTCGAGCCCGCCCAGTCCCCGCCATGCCGCTACGAGCGTCTCCTGGAGCGCGTCCTCGGCGTCGTGCAGCGAACCGAGGATCCGGTAGCAGTGCAGCTGGAGCTCGTGGCGGTAGCGGTCGGTCAGCTCGGCGAACGCGTCCGAGTCCCCGGCGGCCGCCCGCTGCAGTGCCGTCTCGCCAGCGCTCACGCCGAAATCCTCGCATCGCATCGCCATCTACATCCAGACACCGCCACCGCCCGAAATTCGTCGATCAATTTCCGCCCGCCCCGGGGCCTCAACCATCGAACCACCCAACCGCCGGACCGCCCCAGGAGAGAGGCCCGAACAATGATCACCAACCGTACGACCCAGCGCTGGACGCTCGCCCTCACCTCGATCGCGTTCCTCATGGTCGCGCTCGACGCCCTCGTCGTCGCGACCGCCCTCCCCGCGATCCAGCGCGACATCCACGCCGGCCTCACGACGCTCGAGTGGACGGTGAACGCGTATGCGCTCACGTTCGCCGCCGCGATGATCACCGCCGCAGGACTCGGTGACCGCTTCGGCCGCCGCCGCGTCTTCGCCGCCGGCCTGGCGATGTTCACGACCGCCTCCGCGGCCTGTGCCCTGGCCCCGAATGCCGAACTGCTCCTCGCCGCCCGGGCGATCCAGGGCCTCGGCGCCGCGGCGGTGATGACGCTCTCGCTGACGATCCTCACCGAGGCCTTCCCGCCCGAGCGCCGCGGTGCCGTGGTCGGCCTGTGGGGCGCGATCGGCGGCCTCGCGGTCGCCAGCGGCCCCGTGATCGGCGGCGCGATCACGCAAGGGATCGACTGGCACTGGATCTTCTGGGTCAACGTCCCGATCGGCCTGGCCGCGATCCCCCTCTCGCGCGCCCGCCTCACCGAGAGCCGCGGCAGCCGCAGTCCTCTCGACCTCCCCGGCCTGGCGCTCAGCGCCGCCGGCGCCACCGCCCTCGTCTACGGCCTCACCCGGGCCGGCACCGGCGGCTTCACGAGCACCGCAGCGCTCGCCACGCTTGGCGCCGCCGCCCTCCTGATCATCGGCTTCGTCGCCAACGAACGCCGCGCCGAGCACCCGATGCTCCCGCCGCGCCTGTTCGCCAACCGCACCTTCTCGGCCGCCAACGCGAGCGCCTTCCTGATGACGGGCGCGATCATGTCGGCCGCGTTCCTGATCGCGCAGTACTTCCAGTTCGCTCGCCACGCCTCGCCACTCACGACCGGCCTCGAGCTGCTGCCCTGGACGGTCACGCCGACACTGATCGCGCCGCTCGCCGGCGCGCTGTCCGACCGGATCGGCCCGCGCCCCCTGATCGCCACCGGCCTCGCGCTGCAGGCGGCCGGCCTGGCGTGGTTCGCAGCGCTCGCGGCATCCGCGACCCAGGCGCCGCGCTACGGCGCCCTGATCGGCCCGCTCGTCCTCGCCGGCGTCGGCATCTCGATGGCGCTCCCGACGACGCCGGCCGCCGCCCTCGGCGCGGTGAACCCCGAGGACCTCGGCAAGGCGTCGGGCACGAACAGCACGCTTCAGCGGTTCGGTGGCGCGTTCGGGGTGGCGGTCGCCACCGCCGTGTTCGCCGCCCACGGCCACATCGGCACGTCCGCGAGCTTCACGGCCGGATTCGGTCCCGCCCTCGCCACGGCCGCCATCCTCTCGGCAATCGGCGCCGGGGCCGCACTCCTCGTCGCCCGGCGGCCCTCAGTCGGCAGGAGCGACGCAGTGAACGTAGCTGTAGAGGCGCTCGAACCCGAGCCGGTCGTATAGCCCACGCCCCGCCGCGTTCTCCTCTTCCACCTGCAGATAGGCGAGCTCCGAGCCGTCGCACACCGAGAGCAGCGAGCGCACGAGCCCAGTGCCGAGCCCCTGCCGCCGCGCGGCGGGGGCGACGGCCAGCGAGAACAGCCCGGCAAGCCGGTCGCCCGGCACCGCGATCCCCACCGCCTCGCACCCGAATCGCCCGAACACCGCCCGGCCCCGCAGCCTCTCGAAAACGGTCCCTGCGTGAGCGGCGATGTCCTCCGCGCTCCGGGCCGGCTCACACGCCGACCACGCCGCCAGCCACTCGTCGTCGGCACGGTCCGCGAAGACGACGGCCAGCCTCTCGCCTGACGCCACGACACGCGACACCGCCGCGCCCAGCACCAGCGTAGGCCACTGTGCCTTCCAGTCTCTGGCAAGCAGCTCCTCCATCACCCCGGCGTGCAGCTCGAGCGGGCTGACCTGGATCCCGGGCCGGATCCCGAATGACCTTGCGAACCCAGCCACCCGCCCGAGAGCGCTGACGAGCTCATCGGCATCCAGTCTCCGACAAGGCGTCAGCGCGTTGTTCGAGCGCCCCCGCGAGAGTCCCGGCGTCGCGCGCAGCGTCCATCCGCGACCGAAGGGCTCCACGACCGTCGCCGGCCACGCCCTCAGCGCGTGCGCCTCCAGCCGGCGCACCAGCCTCACGTCGAGCGCCGGTGCGACACTCACGCCTGGTGGGCGTGCAGAACGGCCCCGAGCAACCCCGGGAACTGGCGCTCGAGCTCGTCCCGGCGCAGCACGTTGAAGCGGTTCTTGCCCACCATCCGCTGCTCGATCACGCCCGCCTCGCGCAGCACCCGGAAGTGATGTGAGCACGTCGACTTGGTGATCGGAAGCCCGAACGCGCCGCAGCACATCTCCCCCTGCGCGGCCAGCTGGGCAACGATCTGGAGGCGGATCGGATCGCTCAGGGCCGCGAGCACCGCCGAGAGCTCGAGCTCCTCGGGCGGCGCCTCCACCAGCGCCGCGGATTCAGTCACTGCGGAAGTCATAGTTCGACACTCATCGAACGGTGTGCTACTGTTCGACAATCATCGTACCAAGCCTGCACCGGGAGACTGAAACTCGATGAGCCCCACGCACCAGCCAAAGCACGTCCACCTCCGAGCCACGCTCGTCCTCGCCTGCCTCGCGCAGTTCATGGTGATCCTGGACGTCTCGGTCGTCAACGTGGCGCTTCCCGCGATCCGCCACGCGCTGCACTTCTCGGAGACGGGCCTTCAGTGGGTGGTCAACGCCTACACCGTGACCTTCGCCGGCTTCCTGCTCCTGGGCGGGCGGGCGGCCGACCTGCTCGGGCGCCGGCGCGTGTTCGTCACCGGCCTCGTCGTCTTCTCGCTCGCCTCGCTGGCCGGCGGCCTCTCAGACAGCCAGACCGTGCTGATCATCGCGCGTCTGATCCAGGGGCTCGGCGGCGCGATCGTCGCACCGGCCTCGCTCGCGCTCCTCACCACCACGTTCACCGAGCCGGCCGAGCGCAACCGCGCGGTCGGCATCTGGGGTGCGATGGGCGGCGCCGGCGGCGCTGCCGGCGTGCTCCTCGGCGGCGTCCTCACCGACCTGCTCAGCTGGCGCTGGATCCTCTTCATCAACCTGCCGATCGGCCTGATCGCCGCCGTCTTCGCGGCGCGGATGATCGCCGAGGGCCGCAACGAGGGCGCGACGCGCAACTTCGACCTGAGCGGCGCGCTGACCGCGACCGTCGGGCTCTCCCTGCTGGTGCTCGGGATCGTCCGCACCGACACGACCGGATGGGGCGCGGCCGGCACGATCGCGCTGATCGCCTCGGGCATCGCGCTGCTGGGCGTGTTCCTCGCGATCGAGGGCCGCTTCGCGAAGGCGCCGCTGATGCCGCTGCGCCTGTTCGCCTCGCGGAGCCTCTCGGCGGCCAACGTGATCATGCTGCTGGTCGGCGGCTCGACGTTCGCGATGTGGTTCTTCTTCTCGCTCTATCTCCAGCAGGTGCGCGGCTACTCGCCGCTGCACGCCGGGGTGATCTTCCTGCCGATGACGCTCAGCATCATCGTCGGCTCGACGATCGCCTCGCGGATCACGATCCGCGTCGGCGCCAAGCGGCTGCTGATCGTCGGGATGCTCGGCCTGTCGCTCGGGCTGCTCCTGTTCGCGACCGTGAGCGTGCACGGCAGCTACCTCGGCGACATGCTCGCGCCGAGCCTGATCACCTCGATCGCGATGCCGTTCGCGTTCATCCCGAGCACGATCTGCGCGACCGCCGGGGTCGCGCCCCAGGAGGCGGGCCTCGCCTCGGGCGTCGTCAACACCGCGCGGATGTTCGGCGGCTCGCTCGGCCTTGCGATCCTCGCCACGCTCGCCACCTCGCACACGAACTCAGACCTGCACCACCCGACCGCCGCGGTCCACACGCTCGACCAGGCGCTCACGAACGGCTTCCAGTTCGCGTTCGTGGTCGGCGCCGGGATGGCATTCGTCGGCGCGCTGGTGGCGATCTTCGGGATGCCGAGCGTGCGCCGCCGAGCGGCTCCCGCGGCGCAGCCGGTCGTCGCCGAGGCGTAGCTGACGCGGCCGCGGACTTGCGGGTACCGCGGCCGCGGCCCGGGCGTGCCCGCAAGCCGCCCGGGCCGCCGTGAAAATGCACGGCGTGGCGCGCGTGTTCGTATCCCGCCGGCTCCCCGGGCCGGCCCTCGACCGCCTGCGCGCCGCGCACGACACGACCGTGTGGAGCGAGCGGCTGCCGCCGTCGTATGACGAGCTTCGCGCGCAGGCCGAAGCAGCCGACGGGCTGCTCACGCTGCTGACCGACCGGATCGACGCGGCCCTCCTCGACGGCGCGCCGCGCCTGCGGGCGATCTCCAACTACGCGGTCGGCTACGACAACGTCGACACAGCCGCCGCGGCTGCGCGCGGCATCCCCGTCGGCCACACGCCCGACGTTCTCACCGACGCGACCGCCGACCTCGCGTTCGCGCTGCTGATGGCCGCGGCGCGCCAGCTCCCCCAGGCGACAGCCGCCGCGCGCGAGGGCGACTGGCTGACCTGGGAGCCGGGCGAGCACCTCGGGCACGACGTGTTCGGCGCGGCGCTCGGGATCGTCGGCCTGGGCCGGATCGGGCGGGCGGTGGCGCGACGGGCCGAGGGCTTCGGGATGCGAGTGATCGGCACCGGGCGTGGCGAGAAGATCGGCGAGCTGCTCGAGCGCGCCGACTTCGTCTCTCTGCACTGCCCGCTCACGCCGGAGACCCGCCACCTGATCGACGACGCCGCGCTCGCCCGCATGAAGCCGACGGCGATCCTCGTCAACACCGCCCGCGGGCCGGTCGTCGATCAGGCGGCGCTCGCGCGGGCGCTGCACGAGGGCCAGATCGCCGGCGCCGCGCTCGACGTCACCGATCCAGAGCCGCTCCCCGCAGAGGACCCGCTGTGGCGGGCGCCGAACCTGCTGATCACGCCGCACATCGGATCGGCGACCCGCAGCGCCCGCGAGCGGATGACCGAGATCGCCGTCGACAACCTCCTGGCCGGCCTGCGTGGCGAGCCGATGCCCCACCCGGTGCCGGTGGCGTGAGCCGGATCGCGGTCGTCGACATCGGCACGAACACGACGCGGCTGCTGATCGCCGAGGTTGAGGACGGGCGGATCAGGCGGGAGCTCGCGCGCGACGGACGCGTCACCCGGCTCGGCGCCGGCGTCGACGCCGGGGGGCGCCTGGGCGACCAGGCGCTGCAGCGCGAACACCCGGTCCTGGCCGAGTTCGCCAAGCGGATCGAGGGGCGCGTGACAGAGCGCCGGGTGGCGGTGATGACCAGTGCGGTGCGCGACGCGGCCAACGGGCGCGAGTTCGCCGAGGAGGTCTCGCGCCGCTACGGCCTTGACGTGCACGTCCTGAGCGGCGAGGAGGAGGCGCGGCTCACCTACCTCGGCGCGACCGACGAGCTCGAGCCGGACTCGGCCGAGCGGGTGCTCGTGATCGACATCGGCGGCGGCTCGACCGAGCTGGTCGTGGGCCGCGGACGGAAGGTCGGCTTCCACGCCTCGACGCAGGCAGGAGTGGTGCGGCAGGGCGATCGGCACGTCCGGAGCGACCCGATCGCGCCCGAGGAGCTCCGCGCCGTCGCCGAGGACGTGCGCGAGACGATCGCCGCCGCCGTGCCCGAGTCCGAGCGACGCGGCATCGAGCGCGGGATCGCCGTCGCCGGCACCCCCACTTCGCTGGCGGCGATCGCGCAGGAGCTCGATCCCTATGACCCGGCCCGAGTCCATGGCTACCGCCTGACCGGCCAGACCCGTGACGAGATCCTCGCCCGCCTGCAGCCGATGACGCTCGACGAGCGCCGCCGGGTGACCGGCCTCCACCCTGACCGCGCGCTCGTGATCGTCCCCGGGATCGTGATCCTCGAAGAGGTGATGGCGCTGTTCGGGCTCGAGGCGGTGACCGTCTCCGAGCACGACATCCTGCGCGGGGCGGCGCTGGCTTTCAGCGGCTGAGCCGAGGGCGCCTGCGCCTGCCCTGGCGGACCTTGACGCCGCCATCACGCTCACGACAGTGCAGCTCGCGCAGCGGGCACGTCGGCGAGCAGCGGCTCTAGACAGGATGGAGCTGCCGCGAGTGCGCGCCGCGTAGACCGGTTGAAGGCGCGCCTCGAGCTCACGCCACGCCGAGCCGGCCGCTGATGTCAGCGCACTCGGCGCACACCGAGGACGGGATCACGCCGACGCGCATCAGCAGCCCGAACAGCTTGCAGCCGACGCAGACGCCGAAGATCGACTCGAGGCCGGCGGCCGGAATGAACAGCGCGAGGACCACGTCGGCCGCCGTGTGGTCGCCGAGCAGCGCGAGGATCAGCGCGGCAGTGGACATAACCGTGCCGATCGCCTGGGCGAAGCGCTTCGGGGGACCCGGGGTGTAGCGCTTCGGGCCGAGTCGTGGCGCGATCACGTTCATCGCCATCCATCCGAGCGGGCTGAGCGTCGGGCCGGTCAGCACCCGGGCCCAGAAGCCGTAGGCGATCGGGATCAGCAGCCAGTACTGGCCGGTTGCGAACGTCACGATCACCCCGGCGAGCACGAACGCGGCGACCGTACGCGCCGCTTTGTCGTTGACCGGGTTGGGGAAGGAGAAGACTCGTCGCACCCGCTCTTCCAGGATAGCCGCCGACACACGGAAAACTACGGATTCGAATCCGTAACAAACACTTGGACAAATGTCCTATTGTGATGGAGGACCGATCGCGCAACCATTCTCGGCGGGCGAAGGCTCGCTATGCGCGCTGAAGTCCATACATAGGCTCGGGCGAAGCCGCAGACATCGGCGCCTCCCGCCGTCCGAGCCACTCAACGGCCCATTCCGGCACGTACCCCTGCCCGTCCCGATTGGGCCACACCTGGATCGGAAGCCGCCCGCAGAAATGCGGGCGGTTTTCGTTTAACGCGCCCGCCCGCGCTCGCCTCCTGCTCCCTCCCCCCTGCGGGTCGAAAAACCGCCAACAGGTCGCGGTTATTCGACCCGCAGCGTCCAGGTAGGTGGGTCAGGCGAGATTCGAGCGTCGCGGATACGCGACGCTCGGATCCGTCAGCACGTTTATGAGGGCCGGCCGCCCCGACGCCAGCGCCCGCTCGAACGCCGCGCGCAATTCCCCCGGCGCGCGGACGAGCTCGCCGTGGCAGCCGAGCGCCTCGGCGACGACGTCGTAGCGGGTCTCGGGACGAAGCTCGGCGGCGACCGAGTAGCCGTAGAGGAACTCCATCGGGTGCTTCTCCAGTGCCCAGATGCCGTTGTTGCCCATCACCGCGACGACCGCGACGCCGTGGCGGGCCAGGGTGTCGAACTCCATCCCCGAGAACCCGAAGGCACCGTCGCCGAGGAGCAGGACGACCTGGCGCTGCGGATGAGCAAGCTTGGCGGCGAGCGCGTAGCCGGGCCCGGAGCCGAGGCAGCCGTAGGGCCCCGGATCAAGCCAGCACCCAGGCTCGAACGAGTCGACGAGGCGCCCCGCGTACGACACGAAGTCCCCACCGTCGCCGACGACGATGGCGTCGCGGTCCAGGAGCGGCGCGAGCTCGGCGTACACGCGCATCGGGTGAAGCGGCGAGCGCTCGTCCTCGAAGCCGGCCCGTTCCTCCTCGCGCCGCGCCGCCTCCTCGGCGCCGAGCGCCGCCAGCCACTGCGTGCGCTCGGGCACGGCATCGCCCGAGGCTGCCTCCCGCACCCCGTCCAAGGTCGCCGGCAACGCCCCGTACAGCTCGGCGCTGACCGGCCGGGGATGGGCCCGCGCCGGCTCGGCGGCGTCGATCACGATCACGTCGGCGTCGGCGCCGAACGCAGCGCCGAAGCCGAGCCGGAAGTCGAGCGGGACGCCGATCACGAGCGCCACGTCGGCCTCGCGAAGCGCCATCCCTCGCGCGCGGGAGAAGCACAGCTCGTGGTCGGCCGGCAGGCAGCCGCGGCCGAGGCCGTTGAGAAAGACGGGCACTCGCAGCGCCTCGGCCAGCCGCCGCAGTGCCTCCTCCCCATGCCCCCAATACAAGCCCGTCCCGGCCATGATCACCGGCTGCTCGGCCTCGCGCAGGAGCGCCGCGGCGCGGTCGATGTCCTTCCGTTCCGCCCCGCCGCCCGCCCAGGATTGCATGGCGACCGGCGGCAGCTCGGCGTCGGCGGCCGGCGAGAACACGTGGTCGAGCGGGAAGTCGAGGAACGTGGGGCCGTAGTGCGGCGTCAGCGCGACCGAGATCGCCTCGTCGACCAGCCCCTGTATCTCCTCGGGCGAGTCCGCGGTCGCGGCGAGCTTGACGAGCGGGCGCACGAATGGGATGTGGTCGATCTCCTGGAGCGAGCCCTGGCCCCACCGCAGATGCGGCGCGCGGCCGCCGAGCGCCAGCAGCGGCGAGCCGTTCTGGGATGCGGAGGCGAGCGCGCTCATCCCGTTCGTCACGCCGGGACCGGCCGTCAGCGCGCAAACCCCGATCTCGCGGGTCACCTTGGCCCACCCCTCGGCGGCGAAGGCGGCCGTCTGCTCGTGGCGGACGTCGACGATCTCGATCCCCTCGGCGCGACAGCCGTCGTAGATCGAGAACAGATGACCCCCCGAAAGGGTGAAAAGCTTGCTCACACCATGGGCCTTCAGGCGCCGGGCGATCAGCCTTCCTCCATGCATCTCGCCACCCGGCTCTGCAAGGGCCATGGCGCGGCAAATTAACATGGGCCGAAGGCGCGAGGCGTACGATGGCCCGACCACGTACCCAACCAAGGAGGAGTCTCGGAGCATGATGGAACCGGAGACACCCCATGAGCACGTGCAGTTCGACAGCCTCACCGCCGGCGTCGAGGATTACGAGCCGCTCCCGGAGCTGGTGCCGGGGCCGGCGGAATCGACGCCTCAGCTGGAGGCGGGGGCGCGAACCGAGTCGATCGACGAGGAGATCCTCGCCGCACTCGTCTCACCCTGAGCGGCTGAGACCGCCCGGGCACGGGGCGCCCACAACTCAACCGGCACCGACTTGCCCTTGAGCGGCACCGGCGGGCGCTGCTCGAACTCGTAGCGCTCGCCGGGCAGCCGCCGGCGCGTGGCCTCGGTGATCAGCACGGGATCGCCGGTCTCGCGCGTGGCGGCCTCGACACGCGCCGCGGTGTTGACGGTGTCACCGATCACGGTGAACTCGACGCGGCCGCCGCCTCCGACCGTGCCGGCGATCACGCGGCCGGTGTTGACGCCGATCCCCACCTCCACGCGCTCGCCATAGCGCTCGGCCAGGCAGGAGACGATCTCGAGTGCAGCCCCGACCGCGCGGGCCGGATGGTCCTCGAGCGGCTCGGGAGCTCCGAACACGGCCAGCAGGCCGTCGCCGATGAACTTGTTGGCCTGCCCGCCGAAGCGCAGCAGCACCGGCACGACGGTCTCCCACAGCTCGCCGAGCAGCGCCACGACCTCGGCCGGGCGAGACCGCTCGGCGAACGCGGTGAAGTCGCGGACGTCGAGGAACAGCACGGTCACCTCGAGCTCCTCGCCGGCCAGGTCGGCGCCCTCGCGCAGGACGCGCTCGGCGACGCCGGGGTCGACGTAGGCCCCGAACGCCTCTCGCAGCGTCTCGCGCTCGCCGAGGCCCTCGACCATCTGGTTGAACGACTGGGCGAGCACGCCGAGCTCGTCGGTCGCGACGACTGGCACGCGCGCGCCGAAGTCGCCGCCGCGCACGCGGCGGATCGCGTCCTGGATGTCGCGCATCGAGGCGCCGATCGTGCGCACGACGAGCACGCCGAGCTCGAGCGAGATCGTCAGCGAGACGATCACCGCGAGCAGCCAGACGAGCCCGAGCCGGCTGAGCTTCTGCTGGTGGCCCTCGGTCGCGAGTCCGGCCACGACCAGGACGGTGACGACGTTGATGACCGGAGCGGCGGCGAACAGCCGCCAGCGCAGGGAGAGGCCGGTCCGCTCGATCGTGAAGTCGGCGGGCAGCTTCGCGGCCACCGCCTCGAGCACCGGCCGGCAGACGATCTCCATCGCGAAATAGCGCACGATCAGCCCGCAGCCGAGCACGGAGGTGCCGACCGCGGCGAGGATCAGGAACGACCAGACGGGCAGATCGAGCAGGATCGTCGTGAACGCGGTGAACGGCAGGTAACCGAGCAGCAGCGGGTAGCGGTAGGTGCGTCGGAAGTAGTCGAGCGGGAAGGTGGCGAGGGTCTGCCAGGCGGCGATCGTCGAGTCTGCGTCCCGCGCGCCGTGCTCCCACGCGCGGACCGGGCGCCACATCTTTCGCGTGAGCTTGATCGAGGCGAGGTTGTCGATCGCGGCGAGGGCCTGGGAGACGATCACGAGCGCCACGAAGTGCTGCTCGGACATCGACTGGTAGAGCCGCAGCAGGACGATGCCGCCGAACACGACGATGTGGGCGGCGCCGAACTGCACCCACATGAGCGCGAACGAGTTGCGGCGGGCGATCGCCCTGACGGCCCGGTCGACGGGGTCCCGCATGACGGGAAGTGTGGCACCCCGGCGCGGCGGGGCGGCCGGGCTCAGCCGCCCGGGTGCGCCGCGCGAGCCGGGCTCAGCCGCCCGAGCGCGTCACGCGAGCCTGGCTCAGCCGCCCGGGTGCGCGGGCGCGCCGTACTGCCCCTGAAGAAGCGTGTAGCGCGAGGCGCCGGGGACCGCATCGAGCCCCTCGAACCAGCGGCCGCCGACGCGAATCGCGGGGGTCGAGCTGACGCCGCGGGCGACGAGCCCGCGGGCGGTGGCGTCGAGCGGCTCGTCGTGGAGGAAGTCCCACGCCGCCTCGAGGGTCGCCTGGACCGAGAGCCCGGCCGCCGAGGCAGCCTCGACGATCACGGTCGTGTCGTCGGCGTCGAAGCCGCCGCAGAAGATCAGGCGCGTCGCGGCCAGCGCGAAGCGCGCGCCGACCCCATTGTCGGCGGCGAACAGAGCGGCTCGCGCGACCGGGCGAGGATCGGCGGCCAGATCCTCGGGCGAGACCAGCGGCAGGCGCAGCTCGCGAGCCGCGTGCTCGGCCGCCAGCAGGCGTCGTTCGGCGTGCCGCCGGCGCTGATCCGGGCTGCCCTGGAGCGGCAGGCACGGGACCGGCACCCACTCGACCTCGCCGAGCGCGCGTTCGATGGTTTCAGCGGCCAGGTAGGAGATTGGGCACCCGACAGCGAAGAAGAACGCGGCTGGGCCACGTGAAGGCCGCGAGCGGTCGGCAAGCCGCTCTGAGAGCTGGATCAGGTCGCCCATCTGGGGCGTTAACGGCCGAAATCGAAATTACTGCTGCCGAACCGCCGAGTCCTCGTACTTTTGTCGGTTCGGGGTAGATCTCATCCGTTAGACTGAAATCTGTAGTCCCGTCATCGCCAGGGGAGGCGCACCCGAATGCCACAGGTTCCGCCGCCGAAGCGGCATCCATACGATCAGTGGTCGCCCGATGCGCGAGCCCTCGACCTCGTCGGGGACAAGTGGACCCTGCTGATCGTCCGTGACCTGGCCTCGGGGCCGCGCCGGTTCGTCGAGCTGCAACGGGTATTGCCTGGCATCTCCACCGAGCAGCTGCGCTCGCGGCTGAACCGGATGGTGGCCGACGGGATGCTCACCCGCAAGCGCTACCGCGAGGTGCCGCCGCGGGTCGACTACGAGCTGACCGAGCGGGCGCGGGACCTGATGCCGATCCTGGCCGAGCTCGCGCGCTGGGGCTACCAGTGGTCGTGGAGCGCGCCGCGCTCAGGCGAGCGGATCGACCTCGGCGCGATCTTCCGCCTCGCACCCGGCTTGGTCGAGCCGGCCGGCGCCCAGGGCGAGATCGAGCTGCGGGTCAGCGACGGCCACCGCGAGGGCGGTATGGCGGCGTTCACCGTCCAGCTGCGCGGCGACCACGCCGAGCTCACCGAGCGGCCGAGCGAGAACGCGACGACCACGATCAGCGGCGACACCGCCGCGTGGGTGCGGGCGTTCTCGCCCGACACCGACCGCGATGGCCTGCGCATCGAAGGCGACCACGCGCTCGCCGACACGGTCCTGAGCGCGCTCGCGCTGCCGGCGGGGCCGGGCGCCGTCGGCGACGAAGCGCGCACCGCCGTCGGCTGATCCGTCGCGGCGGGCGGCCGCAACCGGAGCGCGCGCAATTGTCGAGCGCGCGCGACAATCCGCGCAGCCTCCGGCGCTAGCGGCTCGGATACGTGGCCGACATCAGGTGCGGGATCTGGTACTGGCCGGCCGCGCCGGGCAGCACCGGCGCGGTCCAGCACGCCTGCTGAGCCGTCGGGCCGGGACCGGGCTTGATGCCGTGATCGCCGCCGGTGTTCTTGCAGTCCCACGACGGGAACGTCGAGTTCGCGAAGTCCTCGGCGGTGTTCAGCCAGATCGGCGGCGGATAGGTGTTGCCGCGGCTGTTCGCGTCGCGGGTCGGCTGGATCGCCAGCGTCTCGGCACCGGTCGGGCCGAACTGGCGCAGGTAGTGGCCGACGCTGCCGCCGCCGAACGCGAGCGTGGTCGCCTCGAGGCCCGCGGCGCCGTCGGAGATGAAGTCGCTCAGCAGCGGCTGGTGGATCGAGAGCCAGTCGAGGATCGGGTTGAGCTGCTCGAGGAACGGCCCGAGCGAGCCGAGCAGCGGCTTGATCCCGCGCAGGACGTCGCGTGTGGCGGGCAGACCGGTCTTTGCCGCGGTGATCAGCGGCCCGAGGTTGACGAACAGGTGCCGCAGATACGGCGCCAGCGTCCGGACCGAGCGGAGCGTCGGCTTGAGGTTCACGGCGACCGGCTCGAGCTTCTGGATCAGCGGGTTGGTGTTCTCGGAGAAGGTCTGGAGGTCGGCCATCGTCAGCCGGCTCTCGTGCAGGAACGTCGGGAACACGTGGAAGGTGGCGGCCAGCGCCGCGTTCTGCTGCGCGGTCGTGTGGAAGGTCGTCTCGCCGGTCCTGATCAGCGTCTGGAGCGCCGCCGGGTCGCGGGCGATCGCCCCGAACACGGTGCCGCCGTTGCGGACCAGGTTGACGACGGCCGCGTGCTGGACGTCGAGAACGGCGAGGATGTCCGAGGCATTCCCCGCGAAGATCGGCAGGTTGCCGAACACGTCGTTGAGGTTCTGGCTGTTGCCCTTGACCGCCTTGGCGAGCTCCTGCTGCCAGACCTGGAAGGCGTGCCGGGTCTTGGCGTCGAAGGTGCTGAAGATCTGGTCGAGCTGGACGGCGGGGACGACCTGCCCCTGGGGCAGGGTCGCGCCGTCCCTCAGGTAGTGGCCGTTGCGCGTTCCCGGGGTGAGCTGGACGTAGGTCTCGCCGAGGATCGTCTTGGTGCGGAGGATCGCCCTGGTGTCCGCCGGCAGCGGCGCGAACTTGTTGTTGATCTGGAGCACGGCGAGCGTCCGGTTTCCGCCCTTGGCGAGCGACGTCGAGACGACCGAGCCGACCGACACGCCCGCGATCCGCACGTCCGACTGCGGGGCGAGCTCGTCGGCGTACTGGAAGGCGACCTTGACCCGGTAGCCCTGCGAGTTGAACGGGATCGTGCCGCCGAAGGACAGCCACAGGAACAGCAGCAGCCCGACGCACGACAGCGCGAACAGCACCATCGTGATGACCTTGGCGACTGAGGGGGAGCGGGTTTCCATGGCGGGCGGAGGGAGGGAGGATTACTAGTTGGTCGGGAGCTTCGGCAGGAACGGGACGCTGGCGCCGGCCGTGTGCGTGTTGCGGGCGCTGCGGCCGAGCTTGCCGGCCTTGTAGAGCTCGTAGTCGCGCGCGATCGCGCTCGACTGCTTCGGGCACAGGTTGGCGTTGGAGAGGATCGGCGTGAGGTTGTCGAGGACGCCCTGGAGCGGCGACTGGTTGACGATCTGGGCCGCGGTCGCGCAGCTAGTCTGCAGGAACAGGTTGCGCAGGTCGCTGTTGGCGTCCTGGGAGGAGAACACCGAGCGGGCGTTGTGGCCGACCCACGCCAGCCAGAACAGGTAGCCGTGCTGCGGGCTCGCCGGGTGGTAGCCGAGCATGTTGAGCAGGCTGTTGATGACGTGGAAGCTCGTCGTCAGGTTCGGGGTGGCGGTCGCCAGGTTCGACGCGGCCGGCTTCAGCGAGCGGATCGTCGGGCGCGCGGCGACGACGAACGGCCGGATCTGGTTCTTGATGATCGGCGTGCTCGGGATCGCGAGCTTCGTCATCGCGGCGTTGACCGCGGGCAGCTTCGAGACGGCCGGGATCAGGCTCTGCGCGGCCGGCCCGAGCTGAGCGGCGAAGGCGCGCACCTTCTGGAGCGTCGCGGTCGTCTGGCGGAGCGTGCCGGGCAGGAGCTGGATCGCCTTCGAGACGTTCCCGTCCTCGGCGGCGAAGGCGTGGAAGACGACCGAGCTCGCGTCGATCAGCTGGACGATCTGGTTCTGCTTCTCGGCCAGCGCGGTGTTCAGCCGCGCGAGGCTGTTGACGAGCTGCTGGAGGTCGGCGCCGCGCACGGCGACGGCCTTGTTCAGCCGGGCCAGGTCACGGTGGGTCGGCTCGAAGCGCTCGAACACCTGGGCCAGCTCGCCGCCGCGGTTCTTCAGGCCGAGGCCGGCGCCATTGACGAGCTGCTGGAGGTAGGCGCGGGTGTCGGAGTCGAGCTCGGCGAGCACCTCGTCCGGGTTGACGTCGGGCAGGCTGTTTGCCATCGGGATCGTGAAGCCCTC
>Ga0209810_1002251_pt1 | contig 23882 bp, 12 predicted proteins | sample Coa_R1_7_FD_187159 | JGI IMG/M metagenome (GOLD analysis project Ga0209810, IMG submission 187159) | Surface soil microbial communities from Centralia Pennsylvania, which are recovering from an underground coalmine fire - Coalmine... | ecosystem: Environmental > Terrestrial > Soil > Unclassified... | reverse complement strand
GAAGCATGCCCTGATTTGCTCGCCCTATTGGGGCTCACTCTGTATTGGAATCAAACCTGAATTTTGGGCTCATCCTGTATTGGAATGAAATCTCATTTTCAGGCTCATTCTTGGATTGGAAAATGCTGAGTGCGCAGCCACGGATGTGCGCAGCGGCGGAACCCAGACTTGCACTTAAGGTTGGCTACCTCGCTATCATCCAAAATCTTCACGCGGAGCCGTCGCGGAGCCGAGTCGCGCCTACACCGGTGTCCCGGAAACCGGAAAGGTGTGCGATTTTTCGAGCCCTGGGTCACTTCCGGAGTGTCGCGCCTAGTTTGGCCTCCGGAAAAGATTGGGTTTTCTCTTGACTTCAGGAACGGTTTGCGATATTAGTCTTCCGTTGCCGCAAATGCGACGGCATACCGCATTATGAGATGCTGCCATTTATGATTGCGAATGCTCGGATAACGCCTCAATCTGCTTACATTTGCATTCTCGCGTTTTTAGTGCTGTCCCTTCCTGCTTTCGGGCAACGAAAATCGGGAAATCCGCTCGATCATCTTCCGAAGAGCATCGTGCTTCTCACCCACTTCGGCGAGCGCGCCGATATCTCGCCGGATAATCAGCGTATTGCTTTTATGGACAAAAGCTTTGGCGATGCATTTGTAATCGACCTGAAGACGCATGTGATCCGATGCTTGACCTGCAATGTGCCTGGGGCTGCCTTCCTGCGCGTCATGCATTTGCACTCCGGCGATTACCTGCTGATCGGGCCGGCGCGGTTCTCCGATATTCACACCAGCCGGACTGCCGATAACGAGCTCTGGTTCCTAAGCAAAAAGCCGGGGTCCAAGCCGCAGCGTCTCGGCCAAAAGATGTCGGAAGGCGCCGCGGTTTCAAAAACGAGTATGAAGATCTCGTATTCTGTGGTTCACGCTCAAGATCCGCAGCTTGCCCCGGATCAGTCGCAATTGTTCGTCGCCGACGTAGTAATCTCGGGCGATTCGGCGCATTTGGCCAACAAACATATGGTGTATGAGAGCCGGTCCAAAGCGTGCACGATAGAAGCGCAGGACTTCTTTGACAACGATCAGAAGATGACGTTCACCTGCTATGAACCTCACGGGCTTGCCTCAGTGATGGTCATCGACCTAAGCACCGGGAAGGTAACCAACATGTCGAAGGCGCCCGGAACGTACAACGAATGTGAAGGCATTTACCCGGACGGACGCTATACGAACGTCGAGGCCGACCGGCAAGTCGACAAGCTCGGTGGACAGCATGGATCGCGAAACATCGATATCTGGAAATTACGCCTGGATGGAACGGGCAAAGATTTCGAGAGGCTGACGTACTTCAACGATTACGAGGGATACAAAGCTTCGAACCCAGTGGTATCCACGGACGGGAAATTTATGGCGTTCCAGGTGGCGCATCCGGCCGATGAGGCCGGAGTCGGTTACGGAATTCTACTCTACTATTTTCATTAGCGACATACTCGTAGATAGATTCAATGCGTCGCTCTCAGTTAGATATACGGCTTAGGGGGCCAGGGCGCGTGCATTCTTATGGCAAGCGGAAGCAAAGCTGAAAAGCCAAACGTATACCATGTGCAGGTGCTCGACCGCGTTTTTCGAATTCTCGATATATTGACGGAGAGCGGCTCTGGTATCGGGCTCCCGGAAATCGCTAACCGCCTGGACCTCCACAAGAGTACGGCACATCGATTGATGATGGTGCTCGAAGCCAACCGGTTCGTGGAAAGAAATTCGGTAAGCGGCCGGTATCACCTGGGTTCGCGGCTAATGGAACTCGGTCTATCGGCGGTATCGCAGTTAAGCGTCTACGAGATTGCCTTGCCCCATCTTCGCGCCCTGGTTTCCGAAACAGGCGAGACGGCACATTTGGCGGTTCTGCGGGATGGACAGGTAGTCTCGTTGGTCAGCGCGGAGAGCACTCAAACCCTGCGCACTCCGGTCACCGTAGGTAGCCGGACACCCGCGCATTGCACTTCGCTCGGGAAATCCATGCTGGCCTTCGCTCCTGAAGAGCAGGTTGAGGCCTATCTGCGAGAGCAACCACTGAAGTCATATACTCCAAAGACCATCACAAAGATATCCCGCTTCAAGGCTGAATTAAAGCTTATCCGAGAACGTGGTTATGCAATTGATAACGAAGAGCGCGAGGTGGGGCTGCGGTGCATAGGCGCTCCGATCTGGAATAGTTCCGGCGATGTAATCGCGGCTGTCAGTATCGCCGGACCTGCTTTCCGCATCGGCGACGAGCAGATCCCGACACTGTCGAAAGCGGTAGTCCGAACTGCCGCGCGTATTTCCACGTCCATGGGATACCGCGAGATGAGAAGGCGTGCGGGGCAACATTGAACCGCGATTCCTCGCAAGCGGCTCTGCTGCATTGGTGGGGCAGGCTCCCAGCCTGCGGCGGCCTCTCAGGCCGCCTGGCCGGGATCACGACGCTATCGCTGTACTATGCAAGCCCAATAAGATGTGCAGCGCTGTAACCCATCTGAGTTCCGCAATTTGGAGGCGACATGCGGCGTCTTCTAATTCGAGGGAATCAGAAAGTCAGCCTGGCGTTTAACTGAATCGTTCGCGCCCCCGCCGTGCTCAAGAGCTGGCCGAAAAACGGATCTGTAATACCCGTTCTCAGCCCGGAAAGATTTGTATGATTCAGTGCATTGAACATTTCGGCGCGAATCTGGAGCTTGATGTTTTCACGAATTGCAAAGTTCTTTCCGAAGCTGAAATCGAGATTCCACTGACCGGGCGCCCGCCACTCGCCGGGTCCTGCATTGCCCGGCCGGATCGCCGCGCCGCCGGTGGCGGAAAGCGGAACTGCGGCGAAGGCGGCGGGGTTCAGGTATTGCAGCGTACTTCGATAGTTCGACAGTATGGGCGCTCCGCCGATATAGTCCGGGCGTTGTCCATTGTTGGATGCGGGCTGAGAAAGATACACGGGTTGGCCGCTACTTGCGGAGAAGATACCGGATACCTGCCAGCCGCCGATCGCGTGGCGGACAAAAGAGTTGCTCAGATTCGAAAGGCCGGGCAATTGGTAAACCACGTCTGCAATAAAGTAGTGAGTCATATCGCCGGCGGAGGGGCCGCGGTCGGCTCTCAAATCGAAGAAATCTTGATTTCTGTTGTCCACTCCGTTTTGGTAGTAGGCCCCGACATCGCCGCCTTGCGTCGAAAGCGATTTCGAATAGGTGTAATTGGCGTCAAAGCTTACATTGTGCGAGAAACGCTTTTTGAACGAGTTCTGCCATCCGAAGTAGGTCAGCGTTTGCGAGTTATCAACGTAGTAAGCACGGCTTAAGTTCGGATTGGGGATTGTACCATCCGGGCGCACTTGGTTCGCCCACCGGAAAGCAAGAAACTTGACGCCTCGCGTACCTACGAATGCGGTTGAGAACATCATGCTGGGAGTCAACTGATGCTCAACATCCAACAAATACTGCATCGTGTAGGGATTTTGCAGGTTAGGGTTGATAATTGTGAAAGCTGCCACCCTTTTGTTCCCGCTTTGCAGGGCGAGGCTGCGCTCCAAGTCGCCCATATCGCTAGCATAGATTGGAAATTTCAATCTGGCATTCGCGAGCTGGTTAGCGGTAAAGAAATCCCGGAAAGGAATGTTCTGATCTGTTTGGGCTCCGGCCCACATCGCGCCCGGCATCTGATTGGTAAACATCATGCCGAATCCGCCACGAACAGCGGTTTTCCCGTGGCCATCCGGGTTGTAGGCAAAGCCGAACCTCGGGCCAAAGTTGTTTGGATCGTTGCTATAGATGTTGCTCAAAGGCCGGAAAGGGCCGACGGTAAAGTTGCCGTCCATACTGAGAAAAGATGGATTGTATATACCTGCCGTGGGGTCTTGCAGGGTGCCATCGACTCTCAATGCATAATAGAAATCGTAGCGGAGCCCTAAGTTGAGCGTCAGCTTCGGGGTAGCGCGCCAATCGTCCTGGATGAAAAAGCCGAACTCGCTCATATGCCCGCTGAACACACCTTGTCCAAAACTTGCCTCCGCTTGGCTGGGTGTGTTGCTCAGCAAACCTTGTAGACTCGTGTAGTAAACATCGGGAACTTGCGGGTTGGTGCGGCTGCCATTCGTGCGTTGATAATCGCCCCCAAATTTCAGCGAGTGATGGCCGCGTTCCAGCGCGAAGTTTTCTTCAAGCTGGTAGTTGTACCCGGTTTCCACCCACAATTCACCGCCCGGCCCGCTAAACCCGAGCGTGGTGTCCAGATTGGGGAGCCGCCGTCCGTAAGGGAAGTGTGATTCGTCTGGATTGTTGGAATCCTTCAAAGCAAAATATCCGTCCAGCCGGCTTTGGTCGGGTCTGTTGTAGCCGAATCTAGTCTCCGAGGTCCACTGAGGCCCTCCCGTGATGAAACTTACATTGCCACGATACACCGGATTGGTCCACACTCGATCGTCACTGACGAAAATTCTTGGACTCAGCTCATACGGATTGCCGCGACTGAAGCTGACAGATAGGCGGCTGATAGACGTCAGCATCACATCTCCCTTTACGTCAACATGATTGTCTGACTGGAGCATCCTTTTGGTAGCGCTGTAGTCCCCGACGTAAGAGCCGGGCTTAATGGTGCCGTTATTCGGCAGAGGGTATTGATCCAGCGCGAGCTTGTAAGCGGGCACTGCGGTCAACAACATCTGGCGGGTAGCAGCCGTGGGGACGTTGCCCTCGACAAATTGATCCTGGCTCTTCTGATAACCCTCATAGTCCCCGAAAATGAAGACCCTGTCTTTTATGATGGGGCCGCCGATGGCTCCGCCAAATTGGTTAAACGTGAGGCGCGGTTTACTGGCTGAGCGTTGAAACCTGGCATTGAGAGCGCTGACCTGGTTGTTTTCGAAGAGGCTGCCGTGCCAATCGTTTGTGCCGGATTTGGAGATCATGTTCACTTGGCCACCTACGGCGTCCGCGTATTCAGCCGGAACAATGCCCTTCACGGTACTAACCTCTTGAATGCCTTCAAGGCTCATGACATCGATCAGGTTGGGCGCGCTCCACTCGGAAATAGAACTTCCCTCGAGGTTTCCACTGGCATTGCTTCCGTCTACGGTGTAACGCGTGCCCTGGATTCCAACCCCATTCATTTGAACGCCTGCCTGAGCGCTTGAGTAGTGGTTAACCCCGGATCCGACCGCCAATAAGTTCCCAACATTCCGGTTCAGCAATGGTAATTGCCGCACTTCGGTTTGTTGGAACGTGTGAAGCTGTTGTGCAGAGACGGAGTTGATCAGAGGGACGCTACTCGTAACGCTGACAGTCTGGGTGGCCGTCCCAAGCTCCAGGTTGTATGCCTGCCGTATTTGTTGCCCGGCCGTCAGGGTAATTCCGCTGGTGACATATGTCTTGAAATTCTTGGCTTCTATTGTCAAGGTGTAGGTGCCGACCGGAACAAACGTGAAGCTGAAATCTCCGCTGCTGTTCGTGGTCTTTGTGATCACCGCGTGCGTATCCTGCTCGGTGAGCCGTACCGTCGCGCCCGGAATCACCGCACCCGAAGGATCGGTTACCGTTCCGTAGAAGGTAGCGGTGTTTTCCTGCGGCCAGGCTGCCTCCGGCGCGAGCAGCAAAGCGGCCGACCATAGACACATAGCCCGGATCGCCGGCCTGAATCCTCCATGCAATAGGAATCCTCTCGTCATAAACCCTCTCTACCTGGATGGTGGGTAATTGCTCGTCCCATATTGTGAGATATGGTCCCAGCCCGCAAGCGATACGATATGTTATCTCCGGCGAGGAACCTAGTCAACCCTTTTTTGAACAGTTGTCGTTAGCACGCGCTTTGCTTTTTCGTCTTGCAATTTGATTTACTCTCCGGATAGAGTATTGGCAGTTGTAAATGCGCATTTGCGAGCCATAAGTCCCACATAGTGGTACGGATCGAGCGCTTCTGCCTCAGGATATGAATCCCGGCTGTGCACGTTAACCCGGAGGACTAAAGTTATGAATGGTGATTTCATCTCAGCGATTCAGCGTCGAGAGTTCCTGAAACTGTTTGGCGCCACCGCGGCTCTTGTCCCGAGCAACAGCGTCGCTTCCCCGGCCGCGCGCAAAGTTGTGATCGTAACCGATCCGAGCGACCCGGTTGCATCCAGCGGCCCCGGGAAGTGGGCTGCCGGACAACTGCGTCAGGCGCTCGCCGGGAAGGGGACTACTTGTGAGATTGTGGAATCGCCAAGCCGGGCGAAAGGCTTCGATTTTTGCGTTATAGTCGCCGGGCCCGCTTCGAGCCTGTCGAAGAGCTTCCGCACAGAGCGCGCAGAGCTTACGGAACCTGAAAGTCTACGCATAGCCCCCGGTCATTTGGGAAGTGTTGCGGCGACTTTAGTCTCGGGAAGCGATCCACGCGGCTTAGTGTATGGGGTTCTGGAATTAGCAGAGCGGGTTCAGTTCGGATCTGATCCGGTCGCCGCCCTAAGAGCGGAAACACTGGAAGAGCAGCCTGCCAATCAAGTCAGGAGCGTGGCGCGGGCCTTTTGTAGCGAGATCGAAGACAAGTCCTGGTATTACGACAAAGATTTCTGGCGCGGCTATCTGGATGTTCTCGCCAAAAGCCGCTTCAATCGGTTCAACTTTGCCTTGGGTTTCGGATACGATTTTCCGCGCGGTGTTACCGGCGATTATTTCCATTTCCCGTATCCTTATCTGGTCGAGGTGCCCGGATATAACGTCCGTGTTATTTGCCTTCGCAATGAGGCTGGGCCGCAAACTCCCACGCCGCTCAGTACCGGGGAGCGCGAGAAGAACTTCGAGATCCTGCATTTTATTGCGGCTGAAACAGCGATGCGAGGACTTCAATTCCAACTCGGTATTTGGACGCACGCGTACCAGTGGACGGATAGCCCCAATGCGGACCATCGCATTGAAGGTCTGACGCCGGACACCCATGCGGCCTATTGCCGCGATGCACTGGCGCTCGTTCTGAAGAGTTGCCCCCAGATTCAGGGGCTCACGCTTCGCGTTCATGGCGAGAGCGGAATCCCCGAAGGGAACTACCCGTTCTGGCGCACGCTCTTCGAGGCCATCGCGCATGCCGGACGCAAAATCGAAATCGAGATGCACTCCAAGGGAGTGAATCAAACGATGATCGATATGGCTGCGGACACGGGAATGCCGGTTAAGTTAGGTTGTAAGTATTCAGCCGAGCATCAAAGTCTCGGCTATCATCAGGCGGATATTCGCGAGCTGGAAATACCAAAGCCTGGCCGCATGGAAACGGGGCTATTCAGTGTGAGTAATGGGGCGCGCCGGTTTACGCGTTACGGCTATGCTGATTTCTTTCAAGAGGGGAGACGGTTCGACGTGCTGTTTCGCCTGTGGCCCGGCACGCAGCGGCACTTACTTTCTGCCGATCCCGAGATGGCCGCCGCCTATGGAAGAACTTCGCACTTCTGCGGCGCCGCCGGCCTGGAACTCTGTGAGCCTTTGACCTTCAAAGGGCGGGAGGGCTCAGGGCTGCCCGGCGGCCGCTGCGCCTACGCCGAGGCCACGTTGAATCCGCGGCAGGACTGGAAGAAGTTCGAGTATTACTACCGCGTTTGGGGACACCGCCTCTACAACCCGGATGCCGGCCCGGAAACCTGGCGACGGTATCTGCGAAGCGATTTTGGTCCCGGCACAAACTCCGTGGAAACTGCGGTAGCGAATGCTTCCCGCATTCTTCCGATTCTGACCTCCGCCCACCTTCCCTCGGCGTCGAACCATTCGTTTTGGCCTGAGATCGACACGAACATGCCCATCGTGCTCGGGAGCGAACCGTCTCCTTATGGAGACACGCCCACTCCAAAATGTTTTGGCACAGTGAGCCCCTTGGATCCGCAATTGTTTTCCACCATTGTGGAGCACGCCGCAGATTTACTTGCGGGCCGTGTCAACGCGAAATATTCTCCCGTGGAAGTTGCGCAATGGCTGGATGACTGCGCCAGTGCCGCCTCGCAGGCTCTCGCCAACGCCCGCACACAGGCCTCTTCAAGCAGCTCGCCCGAGTTTCAGCGAATCGAAGAAGATGTGCTCATCCAAAACGGCTTGGGACAATTTTTCGCAGCCAAGCTGCGTGCCGGAGTGCTCTATGAGATTTACCGGAAAACCGGCGATGCCGAAGCTGGAAAGTTAGCCTTGGAGCAATATCTGAAAGCGCGCGATGCCTGGAAAGCCATGGCGCAGCGCGCGCAAAAGGTTTATCGTTCCAATATCACCTACGGCCGTGCTCCCATCCGGCAAGGCCACTGGACGGATCGCTTGCCGGATATCGATAAAGACGTCGATGCTCTGCGGGCCGCCTTGCAGACCCAACCGGTCGCACCTGCGCGGCAAGCCCAGCAGGCCATTCGGGCTGCCACGCAACGTAGCCGCCGTCCATCGATAGATTGTAGCCACACGCCGGAGCCGCGCTTCCAACCGGGTAAGCCGCTTGCGATCGTGTTGCATGTTCCTCGTATGCATGCGGATGCGCCATCTTCGGTGCTGCTGCACTATCGCCATGTGAATCAGGCGGAACGCTGGCGTTCGGCCGAGATGGAGCGCGGCCAGAACGTATTTCGATCCGCCATTCCTGATGAATACACGAGTTCGCCCTTCCCTCTGCAATACTATTTTGAGCTGCGGCGCGGTACATCTGACGCTTGGCTGTATCCGGCGTTCAATATAACCTGGTCTAACCAGCCGTATTTTGCAATTTACAAGCGGGAAGCTCGAAACCAGGAAAACTTATGACTCAAGTGGAGCAGTCAACAACCAAAGATCCTGAATTGGCCGAAGCGGAAAGCATCATCCTCAGCGCGGAAGCTGTGAAGTTCATTACCGAATTGCAGCGGCGGTTCGGCGAACGGCGGCGCGATCTGCTGGCAAAAAGGGCCGCGCGGCAAGCGGCAATCGACGCCGGCCAGTTGCCCGCGTTCTTGCCGGAAACTGCCGAAATCAGGCAGAGCAATTGGTCGGTCGCGCCGATTCCGAAGGACTTGCAGGACCGCCGCGTGGAGATTACAGGTCCGGTCGACCGCAAGATGATCATCAATGCGCTGAATTCAGGCGCGAATGTCTATATGGCCGACTTCGAGGACTCCAATTCCCCGACCTGGGCCAATAACATATCAGGGCAGCTAAATCTCTTGCATGCCGTACGCGGCGAGATCGAGTACGTCGGCCCCGAAGGTAAGCAGTATTCCTTGGGAGCGAATCCGGCTGTGCTCTTTGTGCGGCCGCGAGGATGGCATCTGGTCGAAAAGCATTTGCTCGTTGACGAAGAGCCCATCTCCGGGTCGCTGTTCGATTTTGGCCTCTACTTCTTCCATAACGCGAAGGCCCTGATCGCCAAGGGATCGGGTCCATATTTCTATTTGCCAAAATTGCAAAGTCATCTGGAAGCGCGGCTCTGGAACGATGTTTTTCTCTTCGCGCAGGAGTATATTGGTTTGCCACGCGGAACCATCCGGGCTACGGTGCTGATTGAAACCATTCTTGCGGCGTTTGAGATGGACGAAATTCTCTGGGAGCTGCGAGAGCACTCTGCCGGCTTAAACTGCGGGCGCTGGGATTACATCTTCAGCTTCATCAAAGTCTTTCGGAATCACAGCCGCTTCGTGATGCCCGATCGCGGGCAGGTAACCATGGATCGCGACTTCCTGAAAGCCTATGTGGAACTGCTGATTCAAACCTGCCATCGCCGGAACATTCACGCCATGGGCGGCATGGCAGCCCAGATTCCCATTAAGAACGATCCTGCCAGGAATGAAGCAGCGCTCGAAAAAGTAAGGCAGGACAAATTGCGCGAGGTGAAAGCGGGCCATGACGGCACGTGGGTGGCGCACCCCGGCTTGATTCCGGTTGCGAAGGAAGTATTCGATGCGCACATGCCCACGCCCAACCAGATCCATGTCAAACGCGAGGACGTACATGTGACCGCTTCCGATTTGTTGAAAGTTCCGGACGGTCAAATTACCGCTGAGGGCCTGGGTGTAAATATAGATGTCGGCATTCAATATCTGGAATCTTGGCTGCTCGGCCTCGGTTGTGTTCCTATCTATAACTTGATGGAGGACGCGGCAACTGCGGAAATATCCCGGGCACAAGTTTGGCAGTGGCTACGGCACAGCGCCAAGCTGGCAGATGGCCGAACAGTCACGCCCGAGCTGATCCATGAAACCATCCAGTCGGAGCTGCAACACATCCGCACTGTACTTGGGCCCGCTCGCTTCGATTCGGGTAAGTTCCCGCTTGCTGCCGAGCTATTCGAAAAGATGATGCTGAGCCCGGACCTGCCAGAATTTCTTACACTTCGCGCGTACGATTACATCTGAGTCGATCACAGAATCGCAGCTACTTCGTAATCCGGTACCGCCGGAACTGTAAATTGGATCGTATTACCGGAGCCCGTTAGTGGAACTTCAATTCCCGCCGCAAGCAGTTGCACTCTGGTTGCTTTCATACCCGAAGGCAAACGCATGATCACCTTTTGCGGACCGAGCGGATACGGCTCCGTGAACCAGCCTCGCAGCATCTCCGGGTTTCCGTAATTAAGGATGTGGACGGCCAATCCGGCTTTGGTCCTCCAGGCGAACACCTCCGCCATGCCGTTACCGGAAACAGAAACCGGCATCTGCGGGCATATCCAGCGAATTGCGTTCAGCAACAGCCGCGAAAGATCTGGATTCTGAGATCTCCAATACGAGCTATCGATATCGCCGGGAAAAAACGCGAGGCGGCTCGCTCCGCGCTCGGTAAGCACGACTGCCGGTTGGTCCGTATGTGTGGTCCGCGGGTATACCATCTCGGGCGGAAAGGCCGGAAACGGCGGAACTACAGTTAGAACCGGGTTCGAAACAGCGTGGAGCGGAAGGTAATGCTGCGCGAATGGTAGCAGCGTGGTATCGCGAAAGCCTTCGAGGATCGGATGTGCGCGTTCGATGTGGGCGTAGGATGAATTCCCGTTCGGCCCAACTATACCTCCTATCTTCTGAATGCCGAAAATATCGGATAGACCGCCTTGCGGGCGCGGCTTGCCGTATTCGTCATAAAAGGCCGTCTCAAATGTGGCCAGAAGCGATCCACCTTGATGGACATACTCCTGCAACTGCTGCCACTGCTTATCGCTGAGCAGTGCGGCATTGGCCAGGATCAGCGCCTTGTACTTCGAAAGCGTCTCGGGCGCAAGATCGTCTTCATGCACAAAATCGAAGGGAATCCGGCCGTGTAACAGAACTTGATACATGCCTTGTAAGTAGTCGGTAACGTCCCCACGTCCCGGAACTTTGTAAAAAGCATTCGTCTGCTGTGAAAACACCACGCCGACATTCGCCAGCGACGCTTCATTCGTGAAATGCTGCTGATTCTGAGCGATCCACTGGAAGAATTTCCGGCCCGGCTCCCGCCAGCGCAAGTCCTGCGGCTTGCCGCCCAGCCAGTGGAACCATGGCGTCATGCCGCTGGCCGTTGTCTGCGCCAGCCACATTTTCATTTCCAGGGGCGCCTTACTCGTATGCCGCCACAACGGTTGAGTATTGGAATACGCTCCAGTAACGTTTGTTATTGTACGGCCCTTCATGACAGATTGCGCGACGCGGCCCTGCTGAGCGCAGTCCCAGATCGGCGTAACGCCGGAGCGTCCCTGATGATCGGCATTGAACCAGCCGGCTACTCCTGCAATCTCGTTGAGATTGGTAACAGCCCGGATACCGCCGCCTAAATTCCCCACATAGACGCTGTCCCACTTCTTCTCTTTCGCTGTGCGGTCCCAAAGCCGCCAAATTTCCAGAACGCGCGCCATATGCCGGCGAAACGCTTCAGGCGAATTGGGATCGGTCAGGCCGGCGCCTTTGCATGCCTGACAGTAACAAGGCCCAGGCCGGTTCGTGCTCGGCCAGCCATTTGTGAAAAAGCCGTCAATGTCATACAGGGAGTTGACTTCGCGGATAATCGCTGGCATCTGCTCAGTGAAGTACGTCGAGTACATGCACGTCTTGTAGAGCCAGGGCGATTCCGAATTCGTGACCGGCTTACCATCTGCAGTTTGCTCCACCCATTCCGGATGTGCTTTGTAGGCGTCGTCATAGACGTAGTTACAATCGAGCCGCGCGACAACACGAATACCTTTCGCCTTGGCGGCCTTGGCGTAATCCCCGAATAGATCGTGATTGTCCAGGAACTGACTTCGCCGCTGGAATGGAATCTTGGTGGGATAGAACGCCATAATGCCGCCCGCGCTCAGCAGCAACGCGTCCAGCTTCAAACTGGTCCAATAATCAACCCACCACGAAATATTCAGCTCAATTGGATCGCGCTCGTTGAAGTTGGTCTGTCCACAACGGCGCATGGTGGCGTACCAAGGCACTCGGCCCGGCTCTTGCGGATTGCCGAACAGCTTGGGTGTGAGTGCGGCGCCCGACATTGCGGCCATGGCATCCCGGCGTGTCAAATCGTCCATGAAAGTAGGCCTCAAAACGATAGCTTCAACTCAAACTGCAAATTCCGGTTACCTGTCTTGCTCGTGACCATCATGAAGCTCGAACTAAGCGGATTGGAATTCGCAGTCCCCCAATTGGGGTGATTCAGCAGATTGAACGCTTCGGCTCGGAACTCCAGATTGGCTCTTTCGCCGATAGAAATTGGAAACTGCTTGTGAATCGCCATGTTCCACTCCCAAAAGCCACGATTCGAAAAAATATTCCGATTGTCTCCGGTCGCAAAAGTCCCCTGTGCCGGGGCAGCGAATACGTTTGTGCAATAGAGCTTCGCGCCGGTTCCCGGTACAAATCCGCTTGAACAGCCGTCGGGATTGCCTGTAATGTTCCAGAACTGGTTGCCGCTGCCGGGTCCGATACCCGCATAATCAATGTTCTGCCGGACTGAGAAAGGCGTTCCCGATTCGAACTGATTAATGCCCGAAAGAACCCAATTTCCAAACAGCCTTCCCGTGAGACTGGCACTACCGCGAAAGGGAAGGTTGTAGACATAGCTGAAAATGAGTGCCTGCGGCACGTTGAAATCGGAGCGCCCCCAATAATTTCGATCGTTGTACGAGTTGGGAAGAACGTCTGTCAGAATCGATGTGTTATCCGTCGATTTGGACAAGGTATAAGACGCGCTAAATGTAAGTGGGCCGCTCGTCTTGGTGGCATTCACCTGCAAAGAGTTGTACCACGACAACCCGGAGTTCTCCGACATATCGATAATGCCAGCGCCCACGTACGGCCGCAAAACATTCGGATTGATGTTTGGATGCAGGTAAGTCGTATTCGGTTGAACGATTTGATTGATATTGCGCTTACGCTGGAGATGCAGACCCCGGTTGCCGACGTATCCAGCCGATACGTTTACTCCCCGCCCGAATTGGTGCTCCACAGTCGCGTTATAGTCCCACGCTGTCGGCCAAACGTTGTTGGGCGCGTTGATCGTCATTGTGAAGGGCACCGCAATCGAGGTCGCACTTCCCAGGCTGCTGATATTTCCGTTGATGAGTGTGGTCTGTGGCATGAAGGGCGGATTGCCGCCGAGTGCGGTATCGCGATTGATCGCCGTACGATCCGCAAAATACCCCAGCCCGACTCGAAGCACTGTCCTTGATGCGATCTGGTACGCCATGCCGAACCGCGGCTGAACCAGATTCCACTGCATCGGCACAAAGCCGGGTGGCAAATTGTGATACAGGCTCTGGAATTGGCTGAGGATTGGATACCGGCGCAGCGCGTCTTTGCTGGGTCCGCTGCCAGGAAGAACAATTCCGTTGTACGGAGATCCGCTGACAATGAATCCTGTAGTCGGACTAACAGTAGCGGCCTGCCCCGGACTGTAGAATGCAGGTTCAAACTGGGCGATAGTGCCGTTGGTCGTTCGCCATGCAGGCCACAGAGAATAACGCAAACCGTAGTGCAAACTCAGCTTGCGAGTAGCCTGCCAAACATCCTGAATGAATAGATCTAGCGAATTCGCAACCCAAGGCGTCTCCGGTTTGGCGCCGAATTCGGAGTAGTTGTTGAAATTCCCAAGCAGAGCATTTGCGACTCCGAGGCCGGTCGTGTTCGGCATCCCGGTATCCAGGAACTGAAACGCGCCATTTTGATTGTTCGTCTGCGGCGGACTGGCGGTCGTCAACTGAATCAGATCGTTCTGGCCGGAATGCTCGAACGTTCCACCGAACATGATGGCATGATTCCCAACAATCTTCGTCACGTTGTCCGTATAGTCCTCAACGAACCCAGCCCAGGATCCCGGGTATGCGCCGGTATCAACCGTAGTCAGCCCCGTCACTGCAATTGTGGGAATCTTCTGGGCAAACAGCTTTGTCCCGGGATATAGGTACGGATACGAAATACCGTACGTGCTTCGCTCACAAAAAGCACCGCAGGCAGGATTTTCCGCAATCGTCCCTTTGCCGTCTGAATTTGCCGATATCGAGAAATCATTCAGCAGGGTCGGCGAGAAAGACGTGGTGAGATCGACAATGCCTGTGCGGTTGGGTCGCGACCAGAGTGACTGGAACAGTCCAAGCGTCCCCTCCAGCGGATTATTAAAGTGCCACGGAATAAAGGTGCCGCGCACATACAGGTGATTCTTATCGTTGATATAGTAATCGGTCCGGAATGTGGTCTTTTGAAGATTGGACGCCACTGGATAAGTTTGAATCCAGTTGGATGCACCCTGCTGGAACCCGGGCGTCGGTAGCGGGTACGCATTAAGGATCGCCATGCCTTGCGAATTCAGACGTGAACCAGGGACCACGTTTCCCGGAAATGGATGTCCGGTGAGCGGATCCGTTGCTATTCTCGACTTGCCAAAGAACGTATTATGCGGGTCTAACAAACCGCTGAGATCGCCGGTCCGCATCGTGGCAGTCGGAACAATACCGGTTGTGTCGTCGTCATAGCGCCGGTGAATCCATTCTTCTGCAAAAAAGAAAAAGAGCTTGTTGCGGTCCGTGTTGAACTTTCCTGGTATAAACACCGGACCACCCAAGGCAAAGCCAAAATCGTTGTAGTTTTGTTTTGGCGGCCTTGAATTCTGGCGTGCAATGGGGCTGTTATTGCGCTGCCAGCTATTCGCATCAAAAACCGCGTTGCGAAGCACTTCATAGGCATCTCCGTGAAAATGAGTCGTTCCGCTTTTCGTCACAAAGCGAATCTGTCCGGCATTGGAACGGCCGTATTGCGCATCGAAGTTACCCGTGAGTACCTGGATTTCCTGCACCGAGCTCATGTCCTGCGCACCCAGCATGGAACCGGATTCTCTCGTCCGCGTCGCCATTGCACCATCGACATACACCGTGTACGCATCGGTTCGGCCTCCGTTCATACTGAACGACCCGCTGCTCACGCTGTCCGGATCAAAGGTCGCGATATCCGTCCCAACAACTCCCGGTTCGAGCAGAGCGAGATAAACGGGATTTCTTCCGTTCACCTCCAGTTGCTGAAACTGCTCCGACGTCACAGTTCCCCCCGTGGTTGGTTCCAGGCTAAGGGCTTGCCCGGCGGATTCCGTGACCTGAACTGTTTCCGTTACTGCTCCCAGGGTTAGCTGAACCGGAATATTGAGCTGGTCGGCTGCATTCAGCCGAATACCGCTGTGAACGAACTTTGCGAATCCTTTCGCCTCGACTGAGATTGTGTACGTACCTACGGTCAGATTCGGAAATGTGTAATAACCGGAGTTATTCGTGGTCGTCTGTCGCGCGACTTGATTTCCTTCGTTGGTCGCTGTGACAGTCACGCCTGGCACGGCAGTCTTGCTCGCGTCCACCACAGTCCCGGAGATTTGGCCGATATCCACCTGACACCAGGCGGGGGCGGAGAAAATCAGACATCCAATGAGGAGTTTGTGCAGCTTCATGGTAGCCTCCTGAACGGGCAAATCTAATCGAAGCCGAGCTGGCGTATAGCATCGCCCGCACGGGCTAAATGATCCAAATCCATCTCGGAGTACTTGCGCGAGAGGATGACGCCCTCTGCGCCTCCGTGAAAAGCCGCCACAACAGCATCCCGGACTCCCTGGTGTGTGCACTTACTATGGCGCGCGGCTGTAGGCGTCCCGCCATGGAGAAAGCTTCGCCTGGCCAGATCGGTCACACCTGATTTTCGTCCCATAATGTGAAACAGCAACTCTCCGTTCTCTGTGCAGAGAGGTTTATCACCAGGGGGAATTTATGTCAATAGGGGCGGAGCCTTGCGGTCCGAGCACGTCGGACAGTTACGGAACCCTGAGCGCAAGCGAGGGCCAGTTCTTGGCGCACCGGTCCGACAAGCTCTTGGCCGCCACGAGCACCCGTCGGGCCAACTCTTGCGCGCGATCGGCTGTTATTCGCGAAAGTGGTCCTGCGATGCTAATGGCGGCGACAGCTTGTCCTGAGGAGTTGCGGACCGGAGCGCCAATGCAGCGCAGGAATCCATACTCCAGACCTCACATTCGGAATGCTAACGTAAACCCGGCGTGCTGCTCCGCTACGACGCAAAGTCGAGCGCAACCACCTCATGAAGCCCGATCGAGGGCACTTGTAACTCGATAAACCCGTTCATTTCTCGGTACGGAATCTTACTTTTCGCCGCCAGTAACTGAATGCCTGTAACACGCCTGTCTCCGGACACGCGAATGCGCACGCGCTGGCTTGGTAGCGAGATGATTTCACGTACAGGCCCCTTCATCATCATCGGATTGGTCAAATTCACCAGATGAACCGTCATCGACCGCTTTTGCGTCCAAACGGCAATGTCTAACATGCCCGGACCCTCCACTGTGACGGGCAGCGGTTCATTCGTCGCCCATAGTACGGCATTCCGAATTAATTTCCCGTGGTCCACATTTAGTACATCCCAGAACGTACGGCCCAAGTCCCAGGGAAAATAAACAACGCGGCCAGCTCCGATTTGGCGCACGAAAACTCCCGCTTCCGCCTGTTTCGCAGGGCGGGGAAATACCTCTTCCATGGGAAGATCCGGATAAGGCGGAACAACCGTAAGCGGAGTGTATGCCCCGGCATTTGCAGGCTTCACAATCACCCTGTTCACGCCATTGATGATCCGCGTAGCGTCTTCAAATCCGGCTAACAAAGGGTGGAAATGCCCTGTCGCTGGATCTTTCTGGAGCCGCAAGTATGAATTCTTCATCGGCCCTTCCAACCGGTCATCGAAGGAAGCGCCCAATACACTCGCCAGTCCGAAATCCCTGCGCCGTACACCCCATTCGTCATAGAGCGACGTCTCGTACGTCGCCACAATACTTCCGCCCCGGCGAACAAAACTCTCAATCTGGTCGCATTGTTTGTCCGAAAGAGCCGCGATGTTCGGTAAAATCAGCGTTCGGAACGGCTCGACATGCGATTGGTCCAGCAATCCATCATGAACCATCTCGAACGGGATACGCGCCTCAACCAAAGCCTCATAGAAACCGAGCGCCGGGTCTTCCACTTTCGCGTGCGCCTGCTCGCCGCCGTAGAAAGATGCAGTCTGCTGGGAATAGACTATGCCAACACGTGCAAGCGAAGTCTCATTCCGTAGATACCGCTCGTTCTGATAATGCCAGTTATAGAGTTCCTCGACAACCGGAAGCCACCGGCGGTCAATCGGCTTCGCGTTGAACTTCGTGAACCACGGCCGCAAACCGTTCGCGATGCCATCTACAACCCAAAGCCGGATTTCCTCTCCGTTTTGCACGGAATCCTTCCAGCGGTGCTCGTCTTCGATTCCGACGCTAAAGATGCCCACGATAGGCTTCCGCCCGAGCGTGGCGCGATATTCTTTGCCGTTCTTGCCGTTGGTCCACGGCGGCGCGACTCCGTGCCGGCCTTGCCGATCGGCAAACAGTGTCGGCGCAATCTCGGCGATCGTCTTCATGTCGAGTTCGCTCAGGGCGCCGCCGCCTGCGTTCGCTATGTAAGCGGCGTCCGGGTTGATGGCTTTGATCTTTCCGTCCCAAAGACGCCAGAGCTCGAACAGCCGCTTCTGACGCCAGACGATGTACTGCTTTCGAGCCGGATCTTGCGGGTTGCGTGTGCGAGGAAGTTCCATGCCCGAAAACGCTTTGAAATTTTCCCGGCAATGCACGCAATAGCACATACCGGAGCCAGCCCAGCGGTTCGAGAAAATGCCGTCGACGCGGTACATTGTCATGATCTCTTCGGTGACCCGCGTCATGAAGTCGAAATTGTATGGGCCGAGCGCGCAAGTCACCCAGAAATCGCGATCCGACCAGTGCCGGACTTTGTTGCCGTCTGCATCCACCATGATCCAGTCCGGATGGGCATCGTATATATCCTGGTGAACGGCATGCGGATCGGTTCGCGCAATCACGTTCATCCCTAACGCGCGGCAGCCCTTCACCATGTCACCGAATGGATCCAGATTGCCCAGCCATTTGCTCCGGTAATGCATGGGGATCTTAGTCGGATAAAACGCAACACACCCGCCGGCGCTCAGGCACGCGGCATCGGCATGAATTCTGCCAAAGTAATCGAGCCAGAATTTCGGATCGAAGTTGCCCGGATCGTCCTCGACAAAGGCCAACTGCGCCCAACGCATCGGCCGGTCATACCAGCCGGACTGCGCTGTCGCATTCGGCTTGCCGGAGGCTGCGAGCAACGCTCCGCTCGCCGACGCCTGTATAAATTCACGACGGTTCATAGCTTGTACGCTAAGGATGCAAAGTAAGTGTTATAACTCTCGTTGCGAATCAGGTAGAACGGCTTAAATTCTACCTTCTGAGTCCCTAAATCATACTGCAGGCTCATTGGATCTGCCGTGGGTTGAAGCGCTTGCGGTAGAGCGAGCGCGGTCGACGCGATGTCCGCGGGAGGATTCACCGCCACCATCATCAGCGGTCCGCGCATGACGGCAACCATGCCGGGATTGCGATCGTCGATCGGCTCTGTTCGCACACGAAGAGGAAACGAGACATGGACGGTGTCGTTATTCCGCCAGGTTCGGTGAATTCGCGCAAAACTCTGCGGCTGCGCCGCGCCGTCGAAACGTTTTCCGTTTATGTCGATATGCGCCGGCCGCTCTAGCCAGCCGGGGACGCGAATATACAACGAGAAGATCACTGGGGCGGATGCGGCAATGCGTAATTCAATGTCACCTGTTCGCGGATAATCGGTCGTTTGGATCACACGAACGCCATTCGCAGCCCGTACCTCCGAAGGGGTGAACAGATTGACGTACAGTCCGTCGTCGCTGCGGAAATACGAATTGATTCCGTAATCGGCGACCGCTTGTACAAGCGTTCCGGAGCAGCAAGGCCATTTGGCGTGGTAGTAGCCCTTCTGGGCGCCGGCATGGTAATCCGAATAATAAAAGAAGTCGCCGTTCCCATCCGGATCACGCGCGCCGAGGATCGTGTTGTACAAAACGCGTTCCAGACCGTCTCCGTATCGCGCATCGCCCGTGAACCGGAGCAGGTAACGAGCCAGTTTGAACTGGGCGTAGCAGCCGCAGGGTGTCTCGAAATGATCGTGTGTTGTGGTGAGGCTCTGGGCCAATTTCCCTTCGTGCGGCGGAACAAATGTTTCCTTCGGCCCCCATCCGCCGGAAGCGTACTGCTGCGTGTCTGCAAGCATGTCCCACGCATTACGGATCGCAGCGAGATATTTGCGATCGCCGAGCACCTCATACGCCTTCGCCGCCGAACTCAGCGCAATCACGTGACTATAAGCATGCTTGCCGGGAAGAATGTTTTCCCCGCGCGCCAGCGGATCGAAATAGGCGTCGTTCAACAAATATGTCCGGCCCATCTCGAAGAATTTCCGGTCCCCGGTCAGCTCGTAACTGTTGAAAAGATTTTCGGGCAGGATGTACGGCTCGTCGTACGGCGCCTGCTTGGGGCTGTTGGGTCCGCGGTCATAGGTGTGATCGGGAATGCTGGGGATGGAACCATAAATCACGCGGGCCAGCAGATCCTTTGCTTGCGCGACATGGGCCAGATTGTAAGCATCGAGCAGGCCGATCTCGTACTTATCGAGAATGTAACAGGGCCACGTGGCCGCCGCTTTTTTGCTCGCGAACGGGTATCCATTCGGACCGAGTGTCGCCGCAAATCCGTCCACCAGCGCTGCGACTTTGGTGTACGCAGCGGAATCGCCCGCCGATCGCGCGTAACGTGCCAGGCCCGAAATGTACTGGCCCAAGCTATGTCCTGGCACAAAGCCGTCCGCGTCATACCACCCGCCCATGTCTTTTCCCGGCGCTGGCAAACCCGCGCGTTGCCGGTATACCTTCAGAAGCCGGTCATTGTTCAATCCTATGTAGCTGGTATAGATCCGGTCGAACTGGTCCTTCAGCGGACCGCCTGTCAGCTTCACGGCGGCATAGTCGAACTCGCGGATACGTTCGCGGGAATTACCCCGCATAGTCTTAGCCGTCAAAACTGCGGCACTTGTGCTTCTGAGAAAAGATCGTCGCGATGTCTCTGACATGAACTCCATCAGGCGTGAGCCGCCAACACTGCTTTCGTATCCAGTGGATAAATCAAATCGACGTTCTTTGGCGTGATCAGTTGGTGTTTGACAAACGTGGCCGGAGCAGTCGGCTGGTTCTGCAAAATTCCTAAGGCCAGCGGAATCAGTTGATCTCCATACCGCTCCGGAAAGTACGCGACCGAGCCGATTAACCGCGTGCCCGGACGGCGCAGTTCCTCGCGCGCATCCTGCGTTGCATTCTGGCCTACTGCCGCGCAAAGGTGACTACCTCCGGCTTCTTCAATCGCGCGAAGGGCCGCCAGCGCGCAGGTATCGTTCACCGCGCCCACCACCGTGCGCTTCATCTTGTTATGCCGCAGAAAGCGCCTCATGACGGTCATGACCTGGTCGAAATCGCCCTTGCCGTTCAGATGCACGGCCGGAATGCTCGTTATGTTGGGAAGCTCCGCGCGCAATCCATCGATAAGCCCCGTGATACGCAGCGCGGGAAGCGGACCCGCAATCGGCAGTTCCAACAACAGAATTTGTTCCACCCGGCCTTCCCAATTCAATTTTGCCCATTTCCCAAGCGCGCGGCCGCCGATGATCCCCGCTTGATAGTTGTTCGCTCCGAAAAACGTCGCGCCGGGGTGAGGAATCTCAATCGCGATCACCGGAATCTTCGCTTCCAAGAATTTGGACGAAATGATTGGCGCCACGCGTTCGTAAGTTTGAAATTCAAGCACCAACTCCACCTGCTCGCGAATGAGCAGGTCGGCATTGCGCAACGCTTCGCGCGCGCTGTAGCGGTTATTCACCGTGATCAAATGCACGCCGTGCGCAGCCGCGGCACGCTTCAAGCTCTCGGTTACCTGGCGGCAGAACTCGGAGTCGGTTTGGGAGGCGAACCCCATCCGGACCGGTCGTGAACTCATGGGCTGGAAACGGCTGCGGTAGCTTCCCTTCCCGACCTGTTCGACCAATCCGGCTTTCACCAGTGTTTGCAGGAGCCGAAAGGCGGTCGTTTTACACAGCCCGGCGCGATCCATCACGTCCGAGAGCAGCAGCGTCTCACTCTCGTGGCGGAACGACTTCAATATGTCGCAAGCCCTCAAAACCGATTGAACCTGTCCCCGTTCGCAGTTCATAGCTTGTTCCACAATGCGGAATTATCTGCTGCCGGGAGCCTGTCGCGCCCGCAGCAAATGGCGCGAAAATAACTTAGCACAATTCCGCATAGCAGAACCACACCCCTACCGATTCGTGAAGCTATTCGCGCGGGAATGGGTTCGGTACTGTGGAAGAACAGCGTATCCGATGCCATTCACTCTTGCGTTCATCCACACCAGCCACGTACTGATTCCCACGTTTGCGGCGCTCGCTCGTGAGAAGCTCGAAGGAGCCAAGTGCTTTCACATGGTGGATGAGAGCCTGATCCAGAACACGATCGCAGCGGGTCATTTGACCAAGACGACCACGCGCCGGCTGGTCGATCTCATCGGCTCGGCGCACGAAGGAGGCGCGGATGCGGTTCTGGTGACGTGCTCCTCGATTGGACCGGCGATTCCGATTGCGAGGCAGGTCCACAATTTCCCGATTCTGCGCGTCGATGAAGCCATGGCCACGAAGGCGGTGCGGTCAGCGGAGCGCATCGGCGTGGCCGCGACCCTGAAGACGACGCTTCAGCCGACTGTCGGATTGCTGCGCGAAAAGGCGGCCGAAGAGCAGCACCGGATCGAAGTCCTGGAATGCTTATGCAAAGGCGCGTTCGAGAAAGTGATTGCCGGCGATACGGCGGAACATGACCGCATCGTCTCGGAAGCATTGTTATCCCTCACGCAAACCGTAGATCTGGTCGTGCTGGCGCAAGCGTCCATGGCGCGCGTCGTCAGCCAGCTTCCGCCGGACCAGGTGCGAGTTCCCGTTTTGTCAAGCCCGGAACTGGCGGTGGAGCAAGCCCGCAAACTCCTGAAAGCTTGACACGTCGAAGCGGCGTCCTCTCCTTTCTCGCTGCGCTCGCGGTTATTACATTTCTCGATCGCCTGTGCATCTCGGTCGCCGGTCCACGGATGCAGGAAGATCTCCACATTTCCACCGTAGGCTGGGGATGGATTCTGGGTGCCTTCGTTCTTTCCTACGGCATCTTCGAAATTCCAACCGGCGCACTCGGAGACCGCCGCGGGCACGGGCGTGTTCTGACCCGCATCGTGCTGTGGTGGTCGGTGTTCACGTCGCTCACCGGCGCGAGCACAAGCTTTGCGCAACTGCTGGTCACGCGTTTTCTGTTCGGCGTGGGAGAAGCCGGCGCTTACCCGAACTTGTCGGGTGTGATTAAGCGGTGGTTTGCGCAATCGGAAGCGGCGCGCGCGCAAGGCGTGATCTGGTCCGCAAGCCGGCTGGGCGGCGCTCTCGCACCATTGACGGCGGTGCCGCTTATCCAAACGATTGGCTGGCGCGCGACGTTCTTTGTATTTGGCGGCATCGGCATTGTTTGGGTGCTCGCCTGGCGCCGCTACTATAACGACCGCTACCCGGCTTCCGCCCATCCGGCAAATGTCCCCTGGTCTGTCATTCTCCGCAGTCGTCAGGTTTGGCTGATCTTCGCGATGTACGGCTGCTACGCCTGGGGCTCCTGGTTCTTTATGGCTTGGTTCCCGACGTATTTGGTGCGCGGCGCGGGCTTTTCGGAAGCCGAGATGGGAATCTTTTCGTCTGGCCCGTTTTTGCTGGGCGTTGCGGGCAACCTGGTGGGCGGATTCGCGAGCGATCGCCTGGTGAAGCGATTGGGTCTGCGGACCGGGCGGCGTCTGGTGGCATGCAGCAGCCTGGCCGTTTCTGCGGCATTAATTCTGGGTATGGCGCTTACCCGAAGCAAGCCATTGATCGTAGTCCTGGCTTCCTTCGGCTTCGGGGTGATGGATCTGATGCTGCCGACGGCGTGGGCCGTATGCATGGACATTGGGCAGAGCTACGCCGGCATCGTGACCGGAGTGATGAACAGCGCGGGCCAGCTTGGCGGGTTTCTGTGCACAGTGGCGGTCGGCTACATCGTGCGGGCCGAGGGCTACAGCGCGGCGCTCTTTGTTATTGCGGCGATGCTGGGAGTGAGTATTGTGCTGTTTTCACGGATCGATCCGGAGAAACCGATTTTGGCCGCCGCCACAGGCTCGGACGCAGCTTTCAGCTCGGCCTAACGCTTCCTTCACAGTCGGGGGTTCTGATTTTGTGGAACGAAGCCAACCCTCCCTGGCGCGCTAAAGCGGGCGTGCCCGGTCAGGCCAGGCCGCGGCTCGGTTGGAGTTCGGCCGGTTCGAGGGATTCGGTTCGTTCGGCGGCTTGAGTGGATTGAGAACGTGTAGGAACGAAGCCACGGTCTTTTTGTAATTGGCGTAAAGTGCTGAGAGCTTTGTGGAAGCCGCGTTCGGCAGAGGACATCATGCGCTGGACGGCGGCGAGGCGACTGAGGACGATATC
>Ga0209810_1002250_pt1 | contig 23890 bp, 26 predicted proteins | sample Coa_R1_7_FD_187159 | JGI IMG/M metagenome (GOLD analysis project Ga0209810, IMG submission 187159) | Surface soil microbial communities from Centralia Pennsylvania, which are recovering from an underground coalmine fire - Coalmine... | ecosystem: Environmental > Terrestrial > Soil > Unclassified... | reverse complement strand
TCGGCACGGTGGCCGACATGATGCCGCTGCGCGGCGAGAACCGCCTCATCGTCGCCCGCGGGCTGGCTCAGCTCTCCCGCGACCCGTCGCCCGGCATCCGCGCCCTCTGTGCCGCCGCCGGGATCCGTTCCGCGGCGCGGCGCGCCTCCGACATCGCCTTCGGCCTGGCGCCCCGCATCAACGCCGCCGGCCGCATGGAGGACGCCGAGCTGGCGCTGCGTCTCTGCCTCGCCGAGGACGAGGGCGACGCCGAGCAGATCGCCGCCCAGCTGGAGTCGCAGAACCAGGTTCGCCGCGAGGCCGTCGCCGTCGCCCTGGCGCAGGCCGAGGAGCGCATCGCGGAGCTGCCCGACGACCTGCCCGCCATCGTCCTGGGCGACCCCGGCTGGCCGATGGGCATCGTCGGCCTGGTGGCCGGACGGATCACCGAGAAGTACGCCCGCCCGAGCTTCGTCGCCTGCCTCGACGCCGAGGAGGCGAAGGGCTCGGCGCGCTCGATCCGCGGCGTGCACGTGGTCAAGGCGCTCGACGCCGCCGCCCCCGCGCTGCTCCGCTACGGCGGCCACGCGCTCGCCGCGGGCTTCAGCCTCGACCCCGCCCGGTTCGAGGAGTTCGCCGCCCTCTTGCTCCCGGCCGTGGCCGCGCAGGTCGGCGATGCGCCTCCGGAGCGCGTCTTCCGCGTCGACGCCGTGGTCACCGCCGGCGAGCTGGTGCCCGAGCTCTGCCGCGAGCTCGACGCCCTGGAGCCCTGCGGCCAGGGCAACCACGAGGCGCTGCTGGCGATGCGCGACTGCACCGTGCTGGCCGCGTCGAGCTTCGGCGCCACCCGCCAGCACCTCCGCGTGCTGCTGCGCGACGAGGCCGGCGGGCTGGCCGAGGCGATCGCCTTCAACAAGCCGGGCGTCGAGCGACACCTGCCCCGCGGGCGGCGCATCGACTGCTGCTTCGGCCTCGAGCTCGACGAGTGGGATGGCCGCGAGCGGGTGAGGATGCGGCTGCGCGACCTCCGTCCCGCGGCCGCCGCCGAGCCGATCGCGGTGGCCGAGACGCCCGTGGCGGTGGCCGCCACCGCCTGACGCTCAACAGGTTTGCCGCCTCCTTTACACGGCGCCAAACCGGTGATAGCGTCGGTCTCCGACCAGACCGAGCGCTGATCCGCACCTCCACCGCGTCGACACACCGTCACGTCGCTCTGGCGCCCGTCGCAAGCTGTCGGAAAAGGGGGGCAGGCGCGGAGAGATGCTCATGTTCGACGAGGTCCGCATCCCACGTCTGGTGGTGGCGGGAGCGCACTCCGGCGCGGGCAAGACGACCGTCGCCCTCGGGTTGGTCGCCGCGCTGGCCCGGCGAGGCCGGGTGGTCCAGACCTTCAAGGTCGGTCCCGACCTCATCGACAGCGCCTACCTCTCCCACGCGTCGCGCCGGCCCTGCCGCAACCTCGACGCGTGGATGCTGGGCGCGACCGGCCTGCGCCGCGCCCTGGCCCAGGGCTCGACCGGCGCCGACGCCGCCGTCATCGAGGGCGTGATGGGCGTGTTCGACGGGCACGGCCTCTCGCCTGACGAGGCGCGCGCCACCGGGGCCTATCCCTTCCCGGGCAGCACCGCCGAGGTGGCCCGGCTCGCCGATTCCCCCGTCGTCCTGGTCCTCGACGTCACCGCCATGGGTGAGACCGCCGCCGCGGTGGCGCTGGGCGTGCGCCAGCTCGACCCCAAGCTGCGGTTGATCGGGGTGATCCTCAACGAGGTGCCCAGCGACTACCACCGCCGCCTCGTCGAGGACGCCGTCTGGACGCTGGCCACGCTGCCCGTGCTCGGGGCCATCCCGCGCATGGAGTCGGCGCGCATCCCCGAGCTGCGCATGGGATTGGTGCCGCTCACCGAGAACCCGCACGTCGACGTCGCCCTGGAGCAGCTCGCCGGCGCGGTCGAGCGCCACTGCGACCTCGACCTCATCGAGCGCCTGATGGCCGCCGCCCAGCCGCTGGCGCCCGCGCCGCGCCCGGTGGTGCCGGTGCGCGGGCGAGTGCGCCTCGGCGTCGCCTTCGACGACGCCTTCTGCTTCTACTACCCGGAGAACCTGGAGCTGCTCGAGGACGCGGGCTGCGAGATCGTGCCCTTCTCGCCGCTCGAGGAGCGCTCGGTGCCGCGCGACGTCGACGGGCTCTACTTCGGCGGCGGCTTCTCCGAGATGTTCGTGCCACTCCTGGCCGCAAATCGCCCGATGCTGGAGTCGGTGGTGCGCGCCCGGCAGCAGGGCGTGCCCATCTACGCCGAGTGCGGCGGCGTCCTGCTGATGGCGGACACCCTGCGCACCGGTGACGGCGTGGTGCACCGGATGGCGGGCGTGATCCCGGTCGACGTCGCCTTGGAGGACACGCCGCGCATGGGCTACCGCGACGTCCGCCTGATGAGCGACTGCCTGCTCGGGCCCGCCGGCACCCGCCTGCGCGGCCACGAGTTCCACTTCTCGTCGCTGCTCAGCGGCACCGACCGCTATCGCGCCGCCTACTCGATGCACGACTGCGACGGCGAGCCCCTCGGCTGCGAGGGCTGGACCGACCCGGGGCTGGTGGCCTCCTTCGTGCAGCTCCACTTCGGCCAGGACCCGGAGATCGCCGCACGCCTCGTCGACCGCATGCGAGCGGCGCGGCGGCTGCGGCGTCTGGAGGCGGCGGAGGAGGCGGTCATCGCCTGACCTGCCTCAGGCGACCTCGTCCGGCCCGTGGTGGTGGAAGGAGAGCTGGACCGTCGGCCTGGTGCCCCGACCACGTTTATCGTGTCAGTACGCGAGATGATCCTTCTGGCCGTGCTTCCAAGACGGGCCACACCTGGACCCATATGCTGATTGCATGCCGATGTGCCAGCATGCTGATATGAAGCGCATAACCATAGCCGTGCCCGACGACCTGGCCCGGGCGGTCACGCGCGAGGCGAAGCGTCGCGACACGTCGACGTCGGAGGTGATTCGGGTCGCCCTCGTGGCCCACCTCGGGCTCGGCTTCCGGCGCCGGGAGCTGCCCTTCGCGAACCTCGGCAGCAGCGGTGATCCGGACATCGCGCAGCGCATGGAGGAGATCCTTCACGAGGAGTGGGAAGGTGATCTGCGTCGTTGACAGCGGCCCGTTGTTCGCCGCAGCCGACCGCAGCCAGGCCGGGCACGACCAGTGCGTCGAGGTCCTCGCCCGCGGCGATCTCGACCTGGTGATCCCGGCGATGGTGGTGGCCGAGGTGTCGTACCTCGTCGGCAAGCGACTCGGTGCTGTCGCAGAGGCCCAGCTGCTGCGCGGTCTCGCCGGATTCGACGTCCAGGCGCCGCATCCCGACGACTGGGCACGCATCGGCGACCTTGTCGAGCAGTACTCCGACTTCCCGCTGGGGGGCACCGATGCCAGCATCATCGCTCTGGCCGAGCGTCTCGACACCCCGACGGTGATCACCCTCGACCGCCGCCACTTCGGTGCCGTCCGGCCGCGCCACTGCGAGAGCCTGCAACTGCTCCCCTGACAGGAGCTGCTGACGTCGATTCAGCTGGCCGGGCCGGCGCTGGTTCGGGGCCTCGCATCCGTCATTTCCTATATGAGAAGAAGGATCGCCCTCGCCGCCGCCGTCCTGGCCACCTCCGCCGTCGGCGCCGCCCTCGTGCTGTGCGGCGGGACCCACGGACCTGCCACCGCCGGCCCCTGCGTCGCCACGGATCCGATCGTGGTCCTCGGCCAGGCAATCCTCCCCGCGCAGACGGTCTGCGTCCCGCCGCAGTGACCTGCGCCGGGTCCGCCCGGCAGGCACGGCTCGCACGGCACCCTGCGGGTGTACGCTGACGCTCCCATGGCAACCCTACCGGCGACCGTCGGCGACCTCCGCCAGTCCGAATACCGGGTCGACTCCGTCAAGGCGGAGCTGCGTCGCAACCTCATCCGCAAGCTGAGCGCCGGCGAGCCGCTGTTCCCCGAGATCCGCGGCTACGAGGAGACGGTCATCCCGCAGCTGGAGAACGCCATCCTCGCGGGGCAGGACATCGTGCTCCTCGGTGAGCGCGGCCAGGCCAAGTCGCGGCTGGTGCGCGCGCTCATCTCCCTGCTCGACGAGCAGATCCCCGCGCTGGCCGGCTGCGAGATCAACGACGACCCCTACAACCCCATCTGCCGGCGCTGCCGCGAGCTGGTCGCCGAGAAGGGCGACGCGGCGCCGATCGCCTGGCTGCACCGCGACACGCGCTACAGCGAGAAGCTGGCCACCCCGGACACCAGCATCGCCGACCTCATCGGCGAGGTCGACCCGGTGAAGGTCGCCGAGGGGCGCTACCTCAGCGACGAGCTGACCATCCACTACGGTCTGGTGCCGCGCACCAACCGCGGCATCTTCGCCATCAACGAGCTGCCCGACCTCGCCGAGCGCATCCAGGTCGGCCTGCTCAACATCATCGAAGAGCGCGACGTGCAGATCCGCGGCTACCGCATCCGCCTGCCGCTCGACGTCTACGTCGTGGCCACCGCCAACCCCGAGGACTACACCAACCGCGGCCGCATCATCACGCCGCTCAAGGACCGCTTCGGGGCGCAGATCCGCACCCACTACCCCAAGACGCTCGACCACGAGATCGCCATCGTCGAGCAGGAGCGCATGCACTTCGAGGACTCGCCCGCCACCGTGCGGGTGCCGTCCTACATGAAGGAGATCATCGCCGAGATCACCCATCTCGCCCGGCGCAACCCGCAGGTCAACCAGCGCAGCGGCGTGTCGGTGCGCGTCAGCATCGCCAACTACGAGAACCTCGTCGCCAACGCCCTGCGCCGCGCCATCCTCACCGGCGAGAAGGAGGCGGTGCCCCGCATCAGCGACCTGCCCGCGCTGGTCCCGTCGAGCGCCGGCAAGCTGGAGCTGGAGACCTGGGAGGAGAACGACGACCAGTCGGTGCTGGAGAAGATCATCCGCACCGCGTCGAGCAACGTCTTCCGCCGCCACTTCACGGTGCAGGAGTTCACCGACCTGGTGCAGCGCTTCGACCGCGGCGGCTTCACCGTCGAGGTCAGCGACCACGCCGGCGCCGACACCTACGAGCAGGCGATGCGCGAGCTGCCCGGCATCGAAAAGGCGCTCACCAAGCTCGACGAGCCGCAGACGGCCGCGTCGCGCGCCGCGGTGCTGGAGTTCGTGCTGGAGGGGCTGCACCTCAGCAAGCGCCTCAACAAGACGCCCATCGACGGCAGCACCATCTACGGCGGCTAGGGCACGTCCCGACATGGCCGCGCCTGACTTCCGGCCGCATCGCTTCCACACCTGGGACGGCACCCAGGATCCCCTCGGCCCCGACGTCGAGGAGCTCTTCGGGCGGCTCAGCGAGGACGTCTTCCACGGCTGGGACTTCGAGTCCGCGCTGCGCCGGCTGCTGAGCCAGGGCTGGCGCGACAAGCAGGGCCGCCGCCTGCAGGGCCTGGAAGAGATGATGGAGCAGCTCCGCCGCCGCCGCCAGCAGCAGCTGGAGCGCTTCAACCTCGACGGCGTCTTCAAGGACATCCAGGAGAAGCTCGACAACGTCCTGCGCACCGAGCGGCAGGGCATCGACGAGCGCGTCGAGGCGGCGAAGGACGAATCCGCGCAGCGGATCATGGAGCGCATCGCCCGCAAGCGCCGCGAGACGCTCGACAACCTCCCCGCCGAGCCCGGCGGCGCCATCAAGCAGCTCCAGGACTACGAGTTCATGGAGCCGCGCGCCGAGCAGAAGTTCCAGGAGCTGCTCGAGGAGCTGAAGAAGGGCGTCGTCGACACCTACTTCAAGGACATGCAGCGCTCGCTGCAGAACATGTCGCAATCCGACATGCAGACGCTGCGCGAGATGGTGCGCGACCTCAACAACCTGATGCGGCAGAAGCTGGAGGGCGTCCCGCCCGAGCAGCTGCAGGCGTCCTACGAGCAGTTCAAGCAGAAGTGGGGGCAGCTCTTCCCCAACGCGCCGGACTCCTTCGACGAGTTCCTCGACGAGCTGCAGCGGCAGATGGCCCGCATGGACTCGCTGATGCAGTCGCTCTCCCCGGAGATGCGCCGCCAGCTCGGCGAGCTGATGGAGTCGGCGTTCGGCGATCCCGACCTGCAGGCCGAGCTGGCCCAGCTCGCCGGCGCACTGGAATTGCTCTCGCCGCGCCCGCGCCTGGGCAACCGCTACAACTTCTTCGGCGGCGAGCAGCTCCCCCTCGACGAGGCGATGGACCTGATGGGCCGCCTGCAGTCGATGGAGGAGCTGGAGCGCGCCCTGCGCGACGCCTACCGCGGCGGCGAGATCGACGAGCGCACCCGCCAGCAGCTGCGCGAGGCGCTCGGCGACGAGGCGGCGCGCAGCGTCGACCAGCTCTCGCAGATCACCAAGAAGCTCGAGGATTCCGGGCTGATCCAGCGCGACGGCCGCGGCTTCCAGCTCACCGCGCGCGGCATGCGCCGGATCGGCCAGAAGGCGCTCGGCGACCTCTTCGCCCGGCTGCGTCGCGACCGCTTCGGCAACCACGCCGTGCGCCACGACGGCTCGGGAGGTGAGCGGTCGGACGAGTCGAAGCAGTACGAGTTCGGCGACCCCTTCGACCTCGACGTCGAGAAGACGATCATGAACGCGCTGCGCCGCGAGGCGGCGGAGCAGCACGTCGGCGCCCATCGCACGGCGGGCGGCGCCTGGCGCACCCCGAGGCTCTCACCCGACGACTTCGAGGTGCACCGCAGCGAGTCGCTGGCTCGGTCCTGCACCGTGCTGATGCTCGACATGTCGCGCTCCATGCCGCTGCGCGGCTACTTCTACGCGGCGAAGAAGGTCGCCCTGGCACTGGATTCCCTGATCCGCACCCAGTTCCCGCGCGACACGCTGCACGTGATCGGCTTCAGCGACTACGCGCGCGAGATCACCCCGTCGGCGCTGCCGCAGCTGAGCGTCAACGAGTACGTCTACGGCACCAACATGCAGCACGGGCTGATGCTGGCGCGCCACTTGCTCTCCCGCTACCACGGGCAGAACAAGCAGATCATCATCGTCAGCGACGGCGAGCCGACGGCCCACATGGAGGGGTCGCGCGCGGTGTTCTTCTACCCGCCGCTGCCGGAGACGTTCCAGAAGACGCTGGTCGAGGTGCAGCGCTGCACCCGGGAGAACATCGTCATCAACACCTTCATGCTGGAGTCGAACTACCACCTGGTGCAGTTCGTCAACCAGATGACCCGGCTCAACCGGGGCCGCGCCTTCTTCATCTCCCCCGACCGGCTCGGCGACTACATCCTCGTCGACTACGTCAGCCAGCGTCGAAAGCACGCGGCGGCGTAGGCCGCCGCCCAGCACCGCCGGGTTCGGTCTTGCTACCCTCCCTGTTGGGAGGTAACCAAGACGTGCCCCGCAAACGACTCGAGCAGACCCGCGACGAGAAGGTCGAGGAGATCCTGGCCGCCGCGGAAACCAGGCTGCGGGAGGGGGGCTACGAGGCGCTCTCCATCGCCGGGATCGCCCGCGACCTCGGCGTCGCCCAGAACGCCGTCTACTGGTACTTCCCGAGCAAGGACTTCCTCTTCGTCCAGGCGCTGCGCCGCATGCTCGACCGCATCGTCAGCAGCACCCCGCCCGCGGTGACGGGCCCGGCCGACCAGGTGATCTGGTTCGCCGAGGAGCTGCAGTCCCTGCACCGCCTGCGCGCCTCCCTCGCCGAGCGGGCCCGCAGCTCGCCGGTGCTGGCCGGCTTCGCCAACGAGGTCAACGGCGGGCTGCGCGGCATGCTCACCAACGCGCTCGCCGGGCACATCCCCGACGAGGAGCTGCCGCTGGCGGTGGAGACATTCATCGCCACCGTCGACGGCGCCGTCCTGGAGCACCGCGAGCCCGAGGAGCGCCGCGCCCTCCTCCTCTACGCCCTGGAGCGGATCCTCCGGCAGCCGCAGCCGGCCTGACCCTGCGCCGGCGGTCGGGCGCGACCGCGCGTGCGGCACACTGGGTGGCGAGCGATGAGCACCCCCGAGGACCGCAGCGCCTTCGCCGAGCGCCTCCGCCTCCAGCTCCAGGCGCGCTACCGCGAGCTGAGCGTCAGCGTCGACGCCCCGCGCTTCGCCCTGCGCCTGGCCGGCTCCGGCGTCGACGCCACGCTCCCGCTCAGCGCCCTCTGGAGCGCCGTCGAGCGCGAGCCCGCGCGCACCTCGACGCTCATCGCCGACTTCGTCCGCGCCGCCGAGGGGCGGCTGCAGCCCCAGCCGGGGAGCGCCTTCTCGCCGGCGCGGGTCCTCTGGTGCGTGCGCAGCCGCCAGTACCTGGAGGAGCTGAGCCGCTCCGCCGAGCTGCTGCGCCGCGACGTCGCCGGCGACCTCGTCGCCTTCGTCGCCGAGACGCTGCCCGGATCCATCATGCGCGGCATCCCGCGCGTCGAGTGGGAGCAGCGCGGCCACGACGACGCCGAGGTTTCTGCCGCTGCTGACCGCAACACGGCGGCCCGCTTCGCCTCGGTGGCGCAGCGCGTCCGGGCCGCGGATCGCGTCCCCGCCGACGGCTGGCAGTACGCGGGCGACGCCCTCTTCGCCGGCAGCGCCCTGCTCGTCCCGGACGTGCTGCACGCCCTGGTGGAGAAGGCCGAGGGCGACGTCCTGCTCGGCGTCCCCGACCGCGCCCTGCTCCTCGCCGTCCCCGCCGCGGCGCCCGGCGCGGAGCGCTTCCAGCGCCGCGTGCAGCAGGCCTTCCGCGACGCCATGACCCCGGTGAGCCGCGACGTCCTGGTCACCGACGGCGAGAGCATCCGCCTCCACGGCCGGCCCGCCCGCAGGCGGCGCACGCCGCTGATGGCCTGGCTGCAGGACTAGAGGGGACTCTCCAGGCGGGCGATCTCCCGCGGCGCGGGCAGCGCCCGGCTCCGGGGCCGCTCCGCCAGCCGGGTCGCATACGTCGTCGCCGCCGCCAGCACCGCCGCGCTCAGGACCCCGGCGCCGACACGCACGGCCCCGCGCCCGAAGCCGCCGCCGGGCGCGGGCAGCGCCGGCCCCTCGCCGAACCACATGGTCACCGCCAGCTGCTCACCCTCCTCGTGGCGCCGCCGCACCCGCGAGCGCTCGACGCGCACCGCGGCCGGCGCCATGGGGTGGCGCGACGAGGAGCCCGCGAGCACCGGGGCCACGCCCTGCTCGAACCGTGCCAGCGCCTCCACCACGGCGCGGCGCCGCGAGGGGTCGAGCGCGGTCGAGACCACCGCGCGGGTCATCCCGGGCGCGCTCTGGCGCAGGGCCCGCGCCAGCAGGTGGGTCGCCGAGGTGGACGCCGACACGGCCGGAAAGGATAGCGTTGCTCCGCGATGGAGTACGTGGTCGAGGACCTCGACGGCCGGGTGCTCGCGGCGCTGGCGGGCGCGGTCGAAGGCGAGCGGCGGGCCGGCGTCCCCACCGGTGCGGCGCTGCTCGTCGCCGCCGCCGAATCCGCGGCCCACAGCGGCGGCTTCGACCCCGACGACCTGCGCGCCAGGAGCCTCGACGCCGCCCCGCCCAGCGGCCTCGCCGGAGTCCTCCTCCCGGCCCTCGCCTACGGCCTGCTCACCCCCGCCGACCGGCCCACGTTGCGTCGCAGCGCCCACCGCGTCGCCCGCCTCGCCCAGGCCGACGAGGGCACGGCCATGACCGCCGTCGCCGCCGCCGTCTTCGCCGCCGACCTGCTCCGCTTCGACCTCGACTGGTGCCTCACCCGCCTGCACCAGACGCTTCTCGAAGAGGCGCCGCTCGGCCTGCTCCAGCGCCTCCAGCCGCTCCCCGACGACGCGCCGCTCCGCGGCGACCACGACCCGGGGGCCGCGCTGCAGATCGCCGTCACCGCGCTCAGCCGCACCGACGGCAGCGTCCCGGCGGTGCTCGACGAGCTCGACGCGTATGGCGAGGACCTGACCGTCGCCCGCAGCCTCACCGCCGCCTTCGCCGGCATCCGCACCGGCCCTGACGCCGGCCCGCAGGAGCCCTGGCTCGCCAGCACGCCCGAGCACGTCCGCCAGGCCGCGGCCGCGCTGGCGCGGCGTGCTCGCGAGCTGCTGCCGCAACCGGCGCGCTCACTGCCCGCGAGCCCCACGACGATAGAATCGCCGAGCCATGAGCGCACTTGACGCGTCCACCGGGCCGGGCCGCAAGATCCGCATCCTCACCGCCAAGGTCGGCCTGGACGGCCACGACCGCGGCATCAAGGTGATCTCCCGAGCGCTCCGCGACGCGGGCGTCGAGGTGATCTACACGGGGCTGCACCAGACGCCCGAGATGGTGGTGGAGACCGCCATCCAGGAGGACGTCGACGGCATCGGGATCAGCATCCTGAGCGGTGCCCACATGACGCTCTTCCCGGAGATCCTGCGGCTGCTCAAGGAGAAGGGGGCGCAGGACATCGTCGTCTTCGGGGGCGGGATCATCCCCGACGACGACGTCAAGTCGCTGACCGACATGGGCGTCGAGAAGGTGTTCACGCCGGGCACCTCGCTCGACGAGGCGGTGGAGTTCGTGCTCACCCGCTTCGGCAAAGCCAAGGCGACAGCGTAGGAAACCCACAACCATGGACAGCCTCTCCCTGAACGCGCGCCCGCGCACCGAGACCGGACGCCACGTCCACCACCTGCGCCGCGAGGGCGCCGTCCCCGCCGTGATCTACGGGCACAAGGTGGCCGCCCAGGCGATCGCCGTCGACGCCAAGGAGATGGAGCGCACCTGGCAGCACGCCGGCCGCACCCATCTGGTCGACGTCCACGTCGAGGGCCAGAAGGGCGCCCGCAAGGCGCTCATCAAGGACCTGCAATTCCATCCGCGGAGCGGCCGGATGCTCCACGTCGACCTCTTCGCCGTCAACCTGCGCGAGAAGATCACCTCCGAGGTTCCTGTCATCGTCGTCGGGGAGTCCCCTGCGGTGCAGCTGAAGCTCGGGCAGGTCCAGCAGGTGGTGTCCTCGCTGCGCGTCGAGTCCCTGCCGGCCGACCTGCCGGCGCAGCTCACCGTCGACATCAGCGGCCTCACCGAGGTCGACCAGTCGGTGACCATCGGGGAGATCGAGCTGCCCAAGGGGGTCGCCCTGGTCCACGCCGACCTCGGGGAGACGGTGGTCAAGATCGCCGCCGTCCGCGTCCGCGAGGAGCTGGAAGCGCCCGAGGCTGCTCCGGAGGAGGGCGCTGAGGCGCCCGCCGCGGGCGGCGGAGAGGGTGGCGAGGGCCAGGAATCCGAGTGACGCGATAGGGCCGGTCTCAGGTTTCCCTGCGGGCCGGCGCCGTGGAAAGGCTCGGGACGCGCGGTGGATTGTGTGGAAAACGGTGGGGATAATCCCCCACCGCGGCTGTCACCTTCCTCTCGGCTCTGACAGGCTCGGCCGCCGGGCGTCCATGTTGAGGCGGACGTAGTCGAGCAGATAGGGCGGGTCGTCCCCGCGTGCCTCGCTGCACATGGCGTCGAGGAGCCGCTCGCGCAGGGCCGCATCGGCGAGCTCGGCGAGGTAGGGCCGCATGATCACGGTGGCCAGGAACTCGCGGTAGCCGGCCTCGCTGTCGAACCGGGTCGGCGCCTCCTCCAGGCCGGTGGCCACCTCGACGAAGCCGGCGGTGCGAAGGCGCTCCGCCGTCGTCTCCGGGTCGGCGTACTCCCAGGGCGGGGTGAATGTGGCCATGGATGGCGCGAACTCGGGAGCCTGGAGGAGGCGCCGCGCCCGGGTGCGCACGCGGTCGAGGTTGCCCTTCCCGCCACACTGGGCGAGCAGCCGGCCGCCCGGCTTCAGGGCGCGGTGGAGGCGGTCGAAGAGGGCGGGGTGGTCGAGCACCCAGTGGAAGGTGGCCGTGCTCACCACCACGTCGGCGACGGCGTCGAGGTCGAGCCGCAGCAGGTCGGTCTTGACCAGCTCCACACGGTCGCCGTAGGCGGCCAGCTCGCGGGCGGCCACCTCCAGCATGCTCGGCGAGCTGTCCACGGCGATGACCCGGCCACGGGGCAGGCGTTCGAGGATCTCGGCGGTGAGACGGCCCGAGCCGCAGCCGGCGTCGACGACCGTCTCGTCGCCGCGGAGGTCGAGGCGCGCCAGCACCCTGCGCCCCCAGGTCACCTGCGGTGCGCTGACCCGATGGTAGGTGCTGCCGTCCCAGTCGCTGCTCGACATCGCGTGCGGCGGCGAGCGTAGCAAGCGGCCCGGTGCGCCCATCGCCGAGAATCGGCCTCGGCCATGGACGTCGCCATCCCCATCTTCGACCGCATCACCGCGCTCGACGCCGTCGGGCCCTACGAGGTGCTCAGCCGCCTCCCCGGCGTCCGTGTGCGCTTCGTCGCCGCCCGCACCGGCGAGCACCGCACCGACAACGGCCAGCTCGGCCTGATCGCCGACGCGCTCCTCGGCGACGTGCCCGCACCGGAGATCGTGCTGGTCCCCGGCGGCATCGGCACTCGCGCCCTGCTCGACGGCGGTCCCATCCTCGACTGGGTCCGCGCGGCGCACGCCTCCTCGCAATGGACGGCGTCGGTGTGCACCGGCTCCCTGGTGCTGGCTGCGGCCGGCATCCTCGACGGGCTGGAGGCGACCACCCACTGGTCGGTGACGGACCGGCTGCGGGAGCTCGGCGCGGTGCCGGTGGAGCGGCGCGTCGTCGAGCAGGGCAAGGTGATCACCGCCGCGGGGGTGTCGGCCGGCATCGACATGGCGCTGCTGCTGGCGGCGCGCATCGCGGGAGAGACCGCGGCGCAGGCGATCCAGCTCGCCATCGAGTACGACCCGCAGCCGCCCTTCAGCTCCGGCTCGCTGCGGACGGCGCCCCCCGAGGCCGTCGCCTGGCTCCGCCGGGATGCGGCCAGTGATGGCGCAGCCACCAGCCCGAGCCGAGACCGATGACGGCCATGAGGATGTCGTTGAAGCCTCGGTAGAGCAGCGCGGCGGCCGCCCCCTGCGACGGCGGCACGCCCTGCAGGGCCATGAAGGCGGTGAGGATCCCCTCGTAGGCGCCCACGCCTCCGGGCAGGAAGGTCAGCGCGGCCAGGATGTGTCCCAGGGCGTAGATGAAGGCCGCCTTGGCGAAGCCGATGTTGTGGACACCCACGGCACGAAGTGCCAGGAGGAAGAGCACGAAGGCGAGCGTCACCGCCAGCATGTTGCAGAGCACGATGGGGATGCCTGCGCGCGGCTCGAAGAGCCGCACGAAGGCGGGGCGGATGTCGCGCAGCTCCCTGTCGAAGCGGCGCAGGAAGCGGATGCGCTCGACGGTGCGCACGGCGAGCTTGTAGCCGCGCTCCCAGAGCAGCACCACGAAGATGCTGACCTGCAGCAGGGTGATGATCGCCACCACGCCACCGATGTCGGGATGCTGCGCGATGGCCGGCAGCACCGCGAACCCCATCAGGGTCATGTAGAGCAGCTCCTGGAAGGCGATCGTGCCGGTGATCTCACCGGCGTCGTGGCCGCTGGCGCCGGTGTCGCGCACCATCTTCACGCGCGCCAGGTCGCCGGCGGGGAGGAACACCATCGCCTGCCCGGCGAGCATCACCACGACGCTGCGATGCATGCTGATCTTCACCCCGATCTGGCGCAGGGCGGCGTGCCAGCCGAAGCCGCGCACCACGTAGACGGCCAGGGTGCAGGGCAGCATCAGCAGCAGCGGGCGCAGCTCGACGCGCGAGAGCACGCCCCACAGCTTCCCCGGGTTGACGGCGAGGACCAGCACGACGATCGACACCACCGCGACGGCGACCATCCAGTGGCGGCGCAGGAACCCGAGGACGGGACGTGCGGCGGGGTTGCGGTGCAGGCGGCGCAGCGCCCGCGCCGGCGTCGAGCTGCCGCCGCCGCGGCGGGCGCGGCCGCTCGTGGAACTCATGGCTCCCTCTGTTCTACCGCAGGTGTCCCGCGTCCCAGGTGCGGGCAGCACGGCGCGCGCCGCACCTACCATGGCGGGCGTCCTGATCCGGCGGAAGGAGTGCGCAGATGAGCGACGAGGTGGCCCTGATCACCGGGGCGAGCAGCGGCATCGGCGAGGCGTTCGCCCGCGCCTATGCAGCCCAGGGACGCCGGCTGGTGCTGACAGCCCGCCGTGAGGACCGCCTGCGCGCCCTCGCGGAGGAGCTGGCCTCGCGTCATGGCGTGGCCGTCGACGTCATCAGCGCCGACCTCTCGCTCTGCGACGGGCCGTCGCAGCTCGCCGGCGAGATGGAGCGGCGCGGGCACCAGGTCTCGGCGCTGGTCAACAACGCGGGCTTCGGCACGGTGGGGCGCCGCTTCGCCGACGTGCCGCTGCAGCGCTCGATGGAGATGATGCGGCTCAACTGCGACGCCGTCGTCGAGCTGACCGGCCGCTACCTGCCGGCGATGGTGGCGCGCGGCGGCGGCGAGATCGTCAACGTCGGCAGCATCGCGGGCTTCCAGCCGCTGGGCACCATGGCCCTCTACGCCGCCAGCAAGGCGATGCTGCTCAACTTCACCCTGGCGGTGTGGGCGGAGACGCGAGGCACCGGCGTCCGCGTGCTGGCGCTGTGTCCCGGTGACGTCAACACCGAATGGGAGGCGGTCGCCGGCGTTCCGGAGGGAAAGCGCAACCTCAAGGGCCTGGAGGCTGCCGCGGTGGTGGACAAGGCCTTGGCCGCACTGCGCCGCGACCGCGGCTACGTCGTCGTGGCCAAGCCGGAGCAGGGCCTGCCCGTCCGCCTGGCACCCCTCGTGCCGCGGCGCGTGCTGGCGCGCGCGACGGCGCGGATGATGCCGCGATTCTGACCATGTGGGGATCGGTTCTCGCCTTCGCGCTGGTGGCGGCGCTGCTGACCATCACCCCGGGCATCGATACGGCGCTGGTCATCCGCAACACGCTGCAGGGCGGCCGCGCCACCGGGCTGCGCACCTCGCTGGGCATCTGCACCGGGCTCATCGTCTGGGGACTGCTCTCCGCGCTGGGCGTCACCGCGGTGGTGACGGCGTCGCGTGTCGCCTACGACGTGCTGCGCTTCGCCGGCGCGGCGTACCTGGTGTTCCTCGGGGTGCGCACCCTGCTCGTCGCGCGGCGCGACGCAGCGCCGGTCGGCGCGCCCGCGATTGCGTCGCGGCGCAGCCGTGCAGCCTTCAGGACGGGGATGCTCAACAACCTGCTCAATCCCAAGGTCGGCGTGTTCTACGTGACCCTGCTGCCGCAGTTCATCCCCGCCGGTGCGTCGGTGCTGGGCATGAGCGTGCTGCTGGCCGGCGTCCACTTCGTCGAGGGCGTCATCTGGCTGTCGCTGCTGACCCTGGTTGTGCACCGCGCCAGCCGGGTGATGCGCCGCGCCGCGGTCCGGCGCACGCTGGAGCGGCTCACCGGGCTCGTGCTGATCGGCTTCGGGGCGCGCGTCGCGCTGGAGCGCGTCTGAGCGGTCAGCTGAGCAGGTGGGAGACCTCCTCCATGTCCTCGGCGCCGATCACCAGGCGGCCGTGGGCGTCGAGGTAGAGCAGGTCGCAGTTGACGTCGGCGTCGGCGAGACGGTGCAGCAGCGCGCCCATCGCACCGGGGCGGTCGGCGAGCTGGTTGACCCAGACGCGGCGCTCGCCGTGCAGGTCGATCCCCGCGTCGCGCAGGGCCTGGCGCGCGTGGTCGACCTCCTGCGGCGCCACCAGCACGTGGAAGATGGCGATGCCGCCGCTGGTGAACAGGCTGAGCCCGTCGATGTTGACCTGCGCCCGTCCCAGCGTCTCGCCGACCAGCGCCGCCGTGCCGGGACGGTCCTCCAGGATCACCGTGAAGTCGGTCTGCATGGCCATGGGCGGCCTATCCTCTCACTCCGCGCGCGCCATCGGCTGGCCGGTGAGCAGCGCGTGGTGCAGCGGCGACACCTCGACGTGCACGGGCAGCCGCCGCGCGCCGGCGAGCAGCAGGAACTCGCCGCGGCCGGCGCTCTCCAGCTGGCGGCGCTGCGCCGAGGTGAGGGCGAAGGCCTCCTCCATGCGCTGGGTCTCGGCGCCGCGATGGCCGCCGAGGAGGACGATCGCCGGGTTGGTGGCGACCACCGTGCCCTCCGGCGTGGCCAGCAGGTCGCCCGCGTTCTGGGTGGCCACCACCAGCGACGCGCGGTACTTGCGGCAGCGCCTCGCCAGCTGCACCAGCAGCGTGCGCAGCGGCGGATGGGCGCAGAGCAGCCCGACCTCGTCGAAGACGACGTGGCGCTCGCGGCGGTCGCGGCGCACCAGTGACCACAGCCACTCGGCGACGATCAGCGTCGCCGCCGGGACCAGCTCGCTGCCCAGGTCGCGCAGCGACACGCCGACGACAGGGGCGTCGAGACGCGCGGTGGTGGGCCGGTTGAACAGCTCGCCGAGCGGGCCTGTGCAGAAGCGCCGCAGCACCAGGGCGGTGCGCGGCGACGCGTCGCCGAGGGTGTCGAGGCAGTCGCCGAGAACCGGGACGCGGCGCTGCTGCGCGGCGGTGCTGATGGCCCGGTGTGCGGCGGCGTCGACATGGGCGCGTTCCACCTCGTCGAGGCTGCCGCCGCAGAGCACCGCGATCAGCTCGCCGACGGCGGCGACGGTGTCGGCGTGCCGGTCCTCGCCACCGACGTCGAAGATGTTGAGCGACGCGCCGCAGCCGGGCGCGAGCTTCGCGTAGTCGCCGCCGAGGGCGTGCACGATGCGCTCGTACTCGCCTTCCGGGTCGATGATCACGCTGCCGACGCCCTGCGACGCCGCCTCCAGCACCAGGGCGCCGATGGCGTAGCTCTTGCCCTGTCCCGACGCCGCGATGACGGCGACGTTGCCGTTGCCGTGATGCATGGTGTCGAAGGGTGCGATGCGGACGGGCGCGCCGCTCGCCGCCGCACGGCCGAGCGAGTAGCCGCCGGGGTCGTCGCAGGTGGTGCTGGTCCAGGGGATGCAGGTGGCCAGCGCCGTGGTGTCGACGAGCTTGGTCGCGTGCAGCAGGTCGCGGCCCAGCGGCCATGCGGATGCGGCGGCTTCGAGGTGCTGCAGGTGGGCGAGGTCGCACTGGGCCAGCGTGGCGGCGGCGCCGGTGCGCAGAGCCTCGGTGGCGAGGTCGAGGTCGGCGAGCTCACCGGCGCGTGCGACCGCGGTCAGCGAGATGCGCGCGGCGCGACCCTCGTTGCGCGCCAGGCGCCCCCGCAGGTCGAGGGCGCTGCCCACGCCCACCTCGAGGTGGGCGTCGCCGTACGACTCGCGGTCGAGCTCGACGAGCTGGTCGGCGCGCAGCGTGCGCAGGCGCCGCCCGATCGCCGACATGGCGTCGGCGACGCCGACCGGCGTGATGTGCAGGCTGACGTCGCACTCGGCGCGGACGTCGAGCAGGGGCGCCAGCCAACCGGCGTCGACGGCCACACCGGGAAGCCGGCGCAGGGCCACGGCGCGCACGTGCAGCGCGCCCATGGTGGCGTGGGTGCGCTGCCGGCTCCACGGTGGTGGGTGCAGCTCCGGTGCGTCGGGAGGCGTGTGGCCGGCGCCCATCGCTTCGCCGAGGCGCTCGCGCGCTGCGGCGCCGTGCAGGACGGTGCCGCCGACGCCCGCGGTGTGCAGGGTGTCGAGCACCTGGCGGGTGGCGCGGTCGAGGTCGCCCGCCGCGACGGCGCTGGGGACGAAGAGGATGGAGCGGCGGAAGGCGGGACGGCGTTGCAGCATGCGGCGACGGTGGGCGGCGCTGGCCTCGCGCAGCGTGCGAGTCAATGAGGTCGTGCCGTGCGTGATGGGAGGGTGCGTGCGGTGCGCGTCGTCGCCGTCCCGCCAGCGCCGCACCTGGACGACGATCTGCAGCGGCGTGTCGAGGGTTCGGCAGAGCCGGGCGAAGGCGGCGACGGCGACGGCGCGGCGGGCCGCGTCGAGCGCGGCCACGTCGACGTCGCCGGACTCGACGATCGTGGCGACGCCACCGTCGTCGCGATGCAGGCGCGCGCCGTCGACGCGGACGGCGCCGAGCAGCGGCGACGCGAGGCGCGCCAGCATCAGCCCACGCTGAGGGCGAGGTAGATGCTGTCCGACGCCGCCGCGGCGGCGAACCGGGCGACGTCGCTCTGCGGCACCGCGATGACCACGCTGCCCAGCTTGCCGGCGCCGAAGTTGAGGCCGTGCACCGACTGGTCGCTGCCGTCGTCGAGCGGCTGGCCCTGGTCGGAGCGGAGCTGCAGGACGAGCAGGTCGTGGCCGAGCAGGGTCGCGGCGGTGCCGTCTCCGCCGCCGTCGACGGAATCGGTGCTCGACGTACCCGAGGCATGGCCGGCCAGCGGCGTGGCGTAGACGTCGACCTGGTCGCCGGGCGCGAGCATGCCGCCCACCGCGCCGGCCGGCTGCACCGGCACCGCCACGGCGCGATACCCGTCGGGAACGGTCATCGCCGCCGTCAGCGCGATGCCCGAGCGCGACCGCCGCACCATGTGCGCCAGCACGGGCTCACCGCCCGCCAGCGGCCAGGCGACGTAGCTGCCCACGGCGTCGTCCGGGGTGGCGAGCGCGTCGGGGGGAATGCTGTCGGCGTGCACCCGGCGCACCTCGACGTCGCCGGCGGCGATCTGCTGGCCGGCGCGCACGTCGTGCGTGGCGACGAGGACGTCGACGGTGCGCTGCGCCCGCAGGGTGAGCAGGCCGGCGGCGGTGGCCAGCAGCATGAAGAGGGAGAGGTAGACGGTGCGTCTCATCGGGATGGGCTCCGTGTCGGGATGGCGATCATCGGCCGGTCTCGCGCAGCGCCGCGGCGGAGACGAGGGTCACCGTCTCCGTGGAGGGGAGACCGGCGGCGACGAACAGACCGGTGCGCAGCGGCACGCGCACCCGGACCTCGATGCTGGGATGGCGAAGGATTGCGCCGGCGGCGAAGGGATCGGCGGCCGGGACGTCGGTGACCACGGCGACGTCGGCGTCCGCGGCCAGGCTCGACGCGGTGGCGCCGGCGAAGGCGCTCGACAGCGGCAGCAGGTTCTCGGCCAGCACCTCGCGCATCACCGCGACGGCGCGGGCGCGGTCGATGCCAACGCTGCCGCCGGCGCGCGACGCCGCCGCGGCCGCGACCACGGCGGACTGGTCGAGCGCGCTGCGCACGCGCTCCTTCTGCATCTGCAGCCCGCCGGCCTCGGTGGCCAGCGCCATGCTGAGCAGCAGGACCGGGCTCAGCACGACGACGTAGAGAACCGACGAGCCGCGCTCATGGCGACAGCGCCTGCGACTCATCGGTTCACCTCGCCGCGGCCCACCGCCGTCGCGCTGAGCTGCACGTCGCGTTCGAAGACGAAGGGGATGCCGACGTGCTCCGGGCACTGCACCGTGATGCTGATGGGCTGGTCGAGGTCGACGGTCCCCGCGCTGCTGCTGATCACGCACGCGTTGGGATCGATGTCGTTGGAACGCAGCGCGGTCAGCACGGCGCCGAGCTCGTCAGGCCCGAACTCCCCGGCGACGCCCGCTGCCCGCGCGCCCGCGGCGGCGGCCGCCTGCGTCGCGATCGAGGTGTGCACCAGGGTGCTGAAGGTGAGGATGCCGACCAGCATGGGCAGCAGCACCAGCGACACGACGAGGATCGCCTGCAGCGTCTCCTGCCCGCGCTGTGCCCGCAGCCGCCGTGCGCTGTGCCGCTGCATCGCGCCCGTCAGTGGGTGATCTGCTGGACGAGCTGGCCGATCTTCTGGGCCAGCCCCTGGTTCCAGGCGAGCACGGCGGCGGCCAGCGTGCTGAGGATGATGGCCGCCCCGATCACCCACTCCAGGGTGCTCTGGCCGAGGTCTCGCCGGCGCGATTGCATGTCGAAGTGCTCCTCAGTGATCAGCCGAAGGCGCGGAGGAAGATGCCGTAGAAGAGCGGCACCAGGATCAGCACCAGGAACTCGGGCAGGTACACCATCACCAGCACCCCGACGAGCCGGGTGCTGACCCGCGACGCAGCCGCCAGCGCGCGGTTGCGCTGCTGCATGCGCGCGATCGTCTCCTGGTCGCGCAGCGCGCGCTCCATGCCGGCGCCCTGCCGCTTCGCCTGCGACAGCGCGGCGGCGAGCATCTCCAGCTCGGCGAGCCCGGTGCGCGTGCCCATCGCCTGCAGCGCCTCGTCGATCGACATGCCGAGGCCGTAGTCGCTGAGCGCGCGTCGCACCTCGGTGGCGAGCAGGTTGTCGTGCGGCGCCGCCCCCGCGAGCTGGGCGCTGACCAGGTGCAGCGCCTGCTCCAGCGGGATGCCGGCGCCGACGAACGCCTTGAGCAGGCTCACCAGGTCGGGCAGCTCGCGCAGCATGCGCGCCTGCCGCGCCGCGCGCATCCGGGTGACGGCGACGCTGGGCGCCACGAAGCCGCCGAAGGCCAGTCCCGGCAGGAGGATCACGGCGCCGGGAGCGACCGCCACCAGGGCGAGCGCCAGGGCCATGCCCGCGAGCCCGCCGAGCACCTTGACGGTGAGCAGCTCGGCCACCCCGAAGCGGTCGAGGTCGAGACCGGCGCGGCGCAGGTCGTCGTCGCTCAGCCCCGCCCAGGCAGGACGCAGTCGCGTCGCCACGATCGCCACCGCCGGCTGCAGCATCCGCTCCCACGGCGGCCGCTGCGAGTCGCGATGGAGCGCGGCTTCGCGCGCGTCCATGGTGCTGACGCGTGCCAGCTCCACCGGCAGCGAGCGGCGGCGTCGCGCCGGGAGCGCGGCGGCGAGGCAGAGCACGGCGGCGACGGCGCAGAGCGAGGCGAGCACGGTGCCTACAACTCCACGTGCGCGAAGCGGAAGCTCAGCACGATGCCGAGGACCTCGAGGAACACGGCCAGCGGCAGCAGCACCCAGCGCCCCAGCGCGGTCGCGTTGAGGACGTCGAACAGGCTGCCGTCGAGGACGCGCAGATAGAGGAACAGGCCGGGCACGATGAGCGCCAGCAGCCAGATCTGCGCGCGCTGTCCCGAGGCGCGGGCACGCACCTCCTGCTGCACCTGCACGTTGAACTGGACGGTCGAGGACAGCTCGACGAACAACCCCTTGGCGCGCGACGCGGGGATTCGGTTGGCGATGCAGATGGCCAGGTTGTCCCAGATCAGCGCCAGGTTGCGGCCGGCGGTGGCGGTGCGCACCTCGGCGATGGAGCGCTCCAGCGGGACGCCGAGGTGGAACTCGGCGATGACGTGGTCGAGGTCGTCGCGCAGCCAGCGGTCGCCGGCGCGGCTGCGCGCCTCCTGCAGCGCTTCGAAGTAGGTGCTGCCCGAGGCCAGGCTGGCGAGGATGACCTGCAGGAGTCGCGGCGCCTCCGCCTCGGTGCGGCGGCGCTGGGCGCGCACCAGCGCATCGAGGTACAGCCGTGGCACGAGGAAACCCGCAGCGCCACTGGCCAGGGCCACCACGGGCGAGCCGAGCACCAGCCCGGCCAGCACCAGCGCCGGTGGGGTGGCCAGGCAGAGCAGGGTGAAGCGACGCGCGTCGACGTTGAGCCGCGCCGCGCGAAGCCGCGTGCGCTGCCGCTGCACCGCGCGCTCGAGGAGCGACTCGCGGGCACCCTGCCGCGACGCACGTCCCGCCGGCGCCGTGGCCACGCCGAGCAGCAGCACCGCGGTCGCCGCCACCACGGCGATCAGGAGATCCACAGCAGCCCCTCCAGCTGCAGCTTGCGGCCGAGGTGGCGTCCGGGCCGGTACTGCGAGACGGCGCGGAACACCGGCGCCGGCTCGTCGCGCTCGTGCTCGACGTCGGTGCTGAACACCGGTCGCAGGTCGTACTCGTCGCCGTCGACGCCGGCCAGCTCGGCGACCTCCATGACGCATCGAAGCCCGCTGGGCAGGCGCGACACCACGGCGACGACGTCGACGACGCGCGCGACGTAGCCGCGGATCTCCCGCGGGGTGAGCTGGCCGAAGCTGCGGCCGACCAGCAGCTCCAGCCGCGAGAGCGCGTCGGCGGCGCTGCTGGCGTGGATTGTGGTGGCGCTGCCGTCGTGCCCGGTGTTGAGCGCCTCCAGGGTGTGGTACGCCTCGCGGCTGTTGCGGATCTCGCCGATGATCAGCCGGTCGGGCCGCATGCGCAGCGCGTTCTGCACCAGGTCGGCGACGTCGAGGCGGCGCGCGGTGCTGTCGTTGCCGCCCAGCTCGTGGTGGTGCACGCACTCCAGCCGGACCCAGTGCGGATTGTCGAGCTCCAGCTCCGCGGTGTCCTCGATGGTGATCACCCGCTCGTGCGGGGGAAAGGCGTCGACGATGGAGCGCAGCAGCGTGCTCTTGCCCGCGCCCGTCGCGCCGGCGACGAGGATGGTGGCCCGCGCACGCGCCATGGCGTCGAGGAAGCGCGCCATCTCCACCGTCATGCCGCCGCGCGACACCCAGTCGTCGCCGGGACGCGCGCGGTCGGGCAGCAGCGAGAGGCGCAGCCGGTTGAACTTGCGGATGCAGAGCGTGGGGCCGCCGACGGGCGCGTACACGGCGTTGGCGCGGCTGCCGTCCACCATGCGCGCGTCGACCAGCGGCTTGTCGACGCTGATCTCGCGGCCGACCAGGGCGACGATGCGCGCGATGACCTGCTCCAGATGCGCCTGGTCGCGAAAGCGGATGCCGGTGTGCTCCAGCCGCCCGCAGCGCTCGACGTACACCTCGTCGTGGCGGTTGACCAGGATGTCGGTGATCGCCGGGTCGGCGAGCGGCGCCTGCAGCGGGCCGAGGCCGACCAGCTCGTCGTAGAGGTCGTCGACCAGCGCGTCGTCGTGCGAGGGCGCGTCGAGGTCGCCGAGGGTGCGGCGGATGGCGTCGCGGATCAGCTCGCGGCGTCCCGGCACCGTGGAGAAGGGATTGGCGACGGCGGGGTCGAGCTCCAGGGTCAGGCGGGCGCGCACGCTGCGCAGCAGCTCCTCGGAGGCGGTGAGGGTGTCAACCGGCACGGCGTCTCCAGGGCAGCCAGGAGAGCCGCGCGCGAGCCGGCATGGCGCTCAGCGACGGGTAGAGGAGTGCGGCCAGGTCGTGCAGCGCAGCGGCGGCGGCGCCCTCGCCGAGCGCGGCGATGCGATGGCCGTTCTCCGCCTCCTCCACCGCGGCGTCGTATGGGATGACGGCGGCGATGCGACCGCCCAGGTCACCCATCACCTCGTCGAGGTCGACGCCGCCTCGCGCGCGGTTGACCACGTAGCGCAGCTTGTGGCCGAGGCCGAGGCGGCGCAGCGCGGCGGTGGTGCGATAGGCGTCCTGCACGCCGCTCGCGGTCGGCGTGAGCACGACGAAGATGTCGTGCACGGCGCTGAGCACCCACGTGGTCACCGCGCCGAGATCGGCGGCGACGTCGATGACCACGAACTGCGCGCCGTCGCGCTCCAGGTGGTGCACGATCTCCGCGACGCGCGCGGGCTCCAGAGCGGCCGCGCCCGAGGCGACGGGCTTGGGCATGCCGAGCAGCGCGCGCACGCCGCTGCCGTGCCGCACCATGCAGGCGTCGAGATGCGACGGCTCCGCTCCGTGCGTCACGTAGTCCGCCAGCGTCGGCTGCGGGATGCCGAGGCGCACCGACACCGTCGCGCTGCGCAGGTCGAGGTCGAGCAGCGCGACGTCGAGCGGGCGCACCGTGCCGTCCGCCGCGAGATGGCGGCCTCGTGCCGCGAGGACGCAGGCGACCTCGGTGGCCAGCGTGGTGCGGCCGGAGCCGCCGTTGAGGGAGAAGAAGGTGATGCGGCGCGGCGCGCCGACGAAGACGGGCGGCGGTGCGGCGTCGTCGTGCGCGGTGCCCGACGCCGGCGCGACGACCGTGGGCGCGGGTGCGTTGAGAACGTCGGGACGCGTCAGCGGCAGGTGCAGGACCGCGGAGGCTGCGCTCGCCTCCACCGCGTCGTCACCCGTGGCAGCCGGCGGCGGAGGGCCGCCCGGCGGCGCGTCATCGTGCGACGTTGGCTCAGCGGCATGCTCGTCCATCACCACGACGAGCGGAGCCTCGCGCGACGTCTCGACGACGTCGGGGTGCGGTGGCGGAGGGTCCGCGGCTGCGGTCTTCTCTTCGAAGCGCAGCCATTGCGCCCACACCGGCTCGC
>Ga0209810_1002249_pt1 | contig 23892 bp, 24 predicted proteins | sample Coa_R1_7_FD_187159 | JGI IMG/M metagenome (GOLD analysis project Ga0209810, IMG submission 187159) | Surface soil microbial communities from Centralia Pennsylvania, which are recovering from an underground coalmine fire - Coalmine... | ecosystem: Environmental > Terrestrial > Soil > Unclassified... | reverse complement strand
AGCACCTGATGCTGCGCAAGGATGTGGTCGATGCGGCGGAACGAGGCCGGTTCCGCATCTTTGCGATGGATACGGTTGACCAGGGCTTGGAGCTCTTGACCGGCCTTTCGGCGGGCGAGGTGGACGGTGAAGGCAACTACCCGGCGGGCACGCTGAACCATCGGGTGGCCGCGCGCCTCGATGCCTTTGCAGCAAAAGCCGCTGAACTCGCCCGTGCCGCCTCCACAGGGCTTCCGCGGCCATGAGCGGGGCGATCGACCGTGTCGTCGTTACCATTGACGCCAGCTCTGAAAGCCATCCGGCTATCGACACCGCAGTGCGGCTTGCCGCCCGCGCCAAGGCGCCAATTCATGGTATCTTCGTCGAGGACGAGGACCTGCTGCATCTGGCGGACTTGCCGTTTGCTCGCCAAATCACCCACGGCGGGGAAAGTCGGCCGCTCACACGCGAGGCTGTCGAACTGCATCTGCGCGCAGCGGCAGAGCGCGCCTGCCGCGAGCTCTTCGCAGCTGCGGAAGCATTTGGCGTCAAGGGCAGCTTCGAGATCCTACGCGCTCCGTCAGCCAATGCGCTCGGCGCGATTGGCGAGCGCGACTTTGCCGTCGCCGGCGCACTGACGCGGCCGGTCGCAGGGCAATTTCGCCTCGAATGCCGCTGGTGGTCCTCGATCAACACCGCGCAAGGACCCGTTTTGTTGGCGCGCCATGCCTGGGCCGCAGCAGGGAGCGTGGTGACACTGCTGCGCGACAAAAGCCCGGCAGCGGAGCGCCTGCTTATGGCAGCAGTTCAAGTAGCCGAGGCTGGAGGCGCACCGTTGAACATCATATGTCCGCCCGCGCTGATGCGTTCCGGAAGCTTCGAGCAATGGCTGACGGATCGGGCCGGCCCGGCTCGCGTGCGGGTCCATGCCGCGCCGGAAGAGCCAAGCGCCCTGCACGAACTGGTGAGCGGCCTCGACTGCCGCTTATTGGCCATCGATGCCGCCACCGCCGAGGACCGCGGCGGCCTGCTGCGCGAGCTGGCGGCACGCCTGGCCTGCGATCTGCTGATCGTCCGGTGACCGTCGCACGTGTTAACTGCGCCGATAGGGTGCGGCCGGACCGACTGTGCTCAAGCGCATTTTACGATGTCCTACGTAATTTCCCGTAGAGGAAAATCCGGATTTCACCGCGGTACCTAAAGAGTGACGATGCACTCGTCAAAACAGAAGGAGCGGTGCAATGTCGCGCGATGAATACGAAGCCGAGGTCGATGCCTTCATCCGCAGTCGCGGCGTCACCCGTTGTCCCACCGCGTGCGTCGCCCCGACCCAGGGCTCGGCCAACGGCCCGGATCGCGTGGCCTTGCGTCAGCGCGCCGACCGTATCGAAGCGGCGCGTGAAGAGAAGAAGCAGCGGGCGCAGACGCGGATGATTGCGGCCGCGTGATGGCCGGCGCGAGTGACCGCCGGCACTCATTGTTGATTGAGATCAAGGCAAATTCTGTGGCCTCTGAGAGACTCGCCGCACAGCAAAGGAGTTCCACAATGAAGGCAGCCGACGTCATGACTCGGCCCGTGCTCACGGTTACGCCTGACGGCACAATCGCGGAGGCAGCTCGGCTGATGCTGGAGCGTCACGTCAGCGGGTTGCCCGTCCTTGACGGCGATGGGAAGATCGTCGGCATGCTGACGGAAGGCGATCTGCTGCGCAGGGCCGAAACCGGCACCGAGCGACATCGGCCGCGGTGGCTCGAGCTGATAATAGGACCGGGCCGGCTCGCCCGGGATTATGTCGATACGCACGCCCGCCGGATCGCGGAGGTGATGACAGGGGACGTCATTACGGTCACTCCGCAGACCGAACTTCCGGATCTGGTCCAGCTCATGGAGAACAGTCATATCAAACGGGTGCCTGTTGTCGACTGCGGACGTCTCGTTGGTATTGTCAGTCGAGCCGACCTGGTACATGCAATGCTGGGAATCTTGACTGACTCGACATCGGGCGCTTCCAGCGGAGACGATGAGATCCGAAATCGGATCCTAGGCGAAATCTCGGTGCAGCCCTGGGGCCCTCGCGCCAACGTGGATGTGATCGTCAAAGACGGTGTGGTAGAGTTTCACGGAACTATTTTCGATGAACGGGAACGGGCGGCGCTGGTCGTACTCGCCGAAAACGTTCCTGGTGTCAATGCGGTAAAGGATCACCTTGTCTGGGTGGAGCCGCTCTCCGGGATGTTTATTCCCGCCGACTGACGGGGCCGTCGATCGCCAATATCGTCCATGGAATCTCCTGCGTGAAGAATGCCAAGAGGTAGAAGGTTTGCCGGAAAGATGTATTCGGCGGGGTTTTTGGGGGGTGGCGAAGCCGCAGGACGATCGCCAGAGGGCCAGACGGATCGGCGGACGCCGGGCGCTGGAGGAGATGATCTACCTCGGCCATCTGCTGGTCCGCTGGGTGCGGCTCGCACGGGAGATCGATTCGGAGTTTCTCAATAGGCGGTTGCCGCGTGTGCAGTACCCGCCGCGCGGCCCCCTGTCATCGGCCATACCCAGTCGTCCGTAAAGAACGGCGCCGCGACGGCGACCGCGCCAACGTCGTCCTCTCCGCCGCCAGCTACAAGTTAAGCCTGCTCCTGCGCCGGCTCAGAACCCGGTTGCGCGCTCTCACTCCGATTGTGCTTCCCCGCTCTTCCCATCATAAAGCTGCCTTAAAAACCTGCCTACCCTCGTCCTGCTATTTTGGCGACCATACCCCGCCGGCTTTCCGGTAGTGCTTTTTGATCGCGGCCCACGCCACCCTGAACGCGGTCTCTTCCTGCCCTGTCCGCCCGCGATCGGCATGTGACTCCCACGCGGCATTGAATGCCGCACGAAAGATTTCCTGCGCATGCTTCGGGAGATGATGCCGCACCGCAGGCGGCAACTCCTCGATTGTCGCATATGGCATTCGCTTATACCTAATGAACGGCTAACCGGGATGAGCGCAATTTCTTCTCAGCCTCGTGTACGATGGACAGCGTTCGGAACAGGCTTTGGGCGTTGACGCTGATAGAATCAATATTCAGGTCTGTCAGAAAACGAGCAATTTCGGGATAGCTTGCGGGTGCCTCTCCGCAAATCCCGACATGCCGGCGGTTGCGCTTTGCGCCGGCGACAGCAAGGCGCAGCATCTCCAGCATGCCGGGATCCCGCTCGTCGAAATCGAAGGCTACGATCTCGGAGTCGCGATCGACTCCGAGGGTCAGCTGCGTCAGATCGTTAGATCCGATGGAAAACCCGTCGAACAGCCTCGAGAAGTTATCGATATCGATGACATTATTCGGGATCTCGCACATGACGTATATTTCTAGTCCGTTTTCGCCGCGCTTCAGGCCGTTTTGCGCCATCTGTTCGATAACCCGGCGACCTTCCTCGGCGCGCCGACAGAACGGCACCATGATCCGCACATTGCTCAAACCCATTTCTTGCCGGACGCGCTTTAAGGCCGCGCACTCGAGAGCAAAGCCTTGCGCATAAGCAGGATGCGCATAGCGTGCGGCGCCGCGGAAGCCGAGCATAGGATTATCCTCCTTCGGCTCGAACCCGGCCCCGCCAATGAGTTTCGCATATTCATTGGTCTTGAAGTCGGATAGCCGAACGATCACCGGCTTTGGATAGAATGCAGCGGCGATTGTCCCTATGCCTTCCGACAACGTTTGCACAAAGAAGTCAGTTGGCCGGTCAAACCCTCGGCTGAACCTCGCAATTGCAGCGGCGGCCCTTTTTGAGTCGACCTTATCGGGATGAACGAGTGCCATTGGGTGCACCCCGATATGCTCGCTAATGATGAACTCCATTCGTGCGAGGCCAACTCCGTCATTCGGTAGCATTGCGGTATGAAACGCAAGGTCAGGATTACCGAGATTGACCATGATTTGCGTCTTCGGCCGTGGCAAACTTTCTGCTGAGACCCGTGTGATCGTAAAAGGCAAGCGGCCATCATAAACGTTGCCGTTTTCGCCGTCTGCGCAGCACACCGTCACCGGCGTGCCAGTGGTAAGTCTCGCCATCGCTCCGGTGGCGCCGACGACGGCCGGAACACCAAGCTCGCGCGCAACAATTGCAGCATGACAGGTTCGGCCGCCACGGGCGGTAACAATGGCCGCGGCTCGCTTCATGACCGGCTCCCAGTCAGGGCTCGTTGCGCCAGCAACAATAACTTCCCCGCTTTGGAATGCTAGGAGATCGCTCGGCCCATTGATCACCCGCACGGGGCCAGAGGCGATTTTTTCGCCGACTGCCCGGCCTGCGGCGAGTACTACGCCGCTCGCCTTCATCGCATAAATTTCGAAAGCCCCAGGCTCGCGCCGGGAGGCAACTGTCTCGGGCCGAGCCTGCACGATGTAGATCCGCCCATCCTCTCCATCCTTGGCCCATTCGATGTCCATTGGCACCGGGTGGCCGGCTCGCGACGAATAATGAGCTTCAATGCGCATCGCCTGCTCGGCGAGCTCCAGCACCTCGGAATCATCGATGCAGAATCGCTGGCGTTCACGGCGAGGCACTGGAACATCGCGCGTGGCCTGCGTTCGGCGGCCCTCGGCATAGACCAGCTTCGTCTGTTTGCGGCCCAGCGATCGGCTCAAGACGACGCGGTAGCCTTGCCTGAACGTCGGCTTGTGGACGTAGAATTCGTCGGGGTCGACCTTGCCCTGGACCACGTTTTCTCCGAGCCCATAAGAACCAGAGACGAACACCACATCCCGAAAGCCGCTTTCAGTATCGAGCGTGAAAGTAACTCCGCTCGTCGCCAAGTCTGCGCGCACCATTTTCATCACGGCGACGGACAGTGCGACCTTGGAGTGGTCGAAGCCATTATCGGCTCGATAGACAATCGCGCGGTCGGTAAAGAGCGACGCAAAACAGCGGCGGCAGACGTCGAACAGATCGTCTTCGCCCCAGATATTCAGAAAGCTCTCGTGTTGACCGGCAAAGCTGGCATTAGGCAAATCCTCGGCCGTAGCCGAGCTGCGCACCGCGACCCTGACATCGCGCCCCCATCGCCGTTCGAGCGCACGATAGGCGGCGGCAATCTGTTCCCGTAGTCCAGAGTTTCCAGTTGCCTGGTAGATTACCCGTCGCGCCGCGGCGGCCCGTTTGGTGAGGAGGGTGATGTCACGGTGATCGAACTCCATCAGGCGGCGCAATTCTTTCTGAGCACTCGCTGCTGCTAGCGCGTCTCGATAGGCAGCCGCGGTTATCGCGAAACCCTCTGGTACGCGGATCCCCTCTTTTCCGAGAAAGGAAAAGAGTTCACCGAGCGACGCCGTTTTGCCGCCGACCTCGGCGGTATCGGCGAGAGAAAGCTGCTCAAACCATCGGATATGGCTTTGTGAGAACATTGTGCGGACCCGCTAAAGTCAACGTATATTCTCGTCGTCAATCGGCTCCAAAAAGTGGCGGCGGCTGTTCGCCGCCGCCCTTTCGGCAGGCAGTGCTTACGCTGCCTTTACCTCGATCTTCTTTGCCTGCTTCTGGGCCTCTGTGGTTTTCGGCAGGATGACCGTCAGCACCCCCTTTGACAAATCGGCCTCGATCTTGCTCGCATCGATGTTGACGGGTAGTGCAAATGAACGCTGGAACGATCCGTAGGAGCGTTCGGACATAAAATAATTCTTATCCATTTGTTCCTTTTCCCGGTGCTTCTCCCCCTTGATCGTCAATGTGCTATCGGTCACCGATACATCGATGTGCTTGGCCTCAAGCCCAGGCATTTCGGCGGTTAGTTTGTACGTTTTGTCGTCTTCGCAAATGTCAACCGCCGTGGTGGGAAAATTGAACGAGCTCTCATATACCGAAGACGGCTCGACATCGAATGTCCGGCGCAGCGACGGCAGGCCAAAAGACCGTGAGAAGCGCTCGAAGAGCCGGTCCATTTCACCACGCAACGATTGCCAGGGCTCGGGTGCCAGTTGCTTTGCCGAGATGGCTTTCTTCACTTCAACAGGTGGGCTTGCCATGACGGCTCTCCTTTCTGAAGGTTTGATTCAAGCGGGCGAAAGTTGCATGGGTTTCGGAAAGCCTGCCTTGATGTAGCTCAATTCAGCGCTCGTAGTCCCGACCCGCGTGGGCTCCGCTTTCGCTGGATTAGGCCGGTAATCTGAAGCGCTCATAAACAACCCATGCGTTCGCAACGACATTAGGCGATAACAAATACGCCAGGGGCGACGAGCGCGGCTTCGGCATTCGCCATAGCTCCAGTTGATGTGGATCAAGGACGTTGCGCCCCGACCGCCGCAAACTGACGAAACTTCACTGCCTTGCAGTGTTTTTTAGGAGATCCACATGAGCGACGCCGCCGTCCTTGAGACTTCTGTCCAGCGCGCACACGAGTGGTTGCACGATATCGGCCGCGATCTTGGGTTTGGCAACGAGCATTCCGCCTATGCGGCTTTGCGGGCCACGCTCCATGTGGTCCGAGATCGGCTACCCGTCGAACTCGTTGCTCATTTTGGTGCCGGGCTGCCAACCTTGATCCGCGGCGTATATTACGATGGCTGGCATCCGTCGGCCGCTCATCTCAAGCAAGCGCACGCTGAAGATTTCCGCCAGTCGATGCAGCGGGAACTGCATGGCCACCGCGAGCTTCAGAATATCGAGCAGGTCGCGATTGCCGTGATGGGAGTTATGCACGAGCGCATGGACGCCGGCCAGATTGAGCACATCCTCGGGGCGCTGCCAAAGCAGGTCCGGGAGCTGTGGTCTGTCGCATGCATGTGAGTACAGTCACCTGGAAGCCACCCGGTGGAGGTCGCACGCGGACCGACGGTCGTCGATGACGGGCTGCGCCGCAGCAAACCAATGCGATCGGGGCGGCAGGCCTTGCAGATCCACCGCGCCCGTTGCTTGCTACCCCTCTGGTAAAATCGAGCACGCGATGAATAAAGTAGGCGACAAGCGTCGAGATATTATCGCAGTTGGCGGCTCGGCTGGAGCGCTGGAGGCCCTTGAAGCGCTCTTGACACGCCTTCCAGCTGAGTTGCCAGCCACTGTGCTCGTGGTCCTGCATCGGCCCACAGAGCGGGCTAGCTTTTTGGCTGAAATTCTGAGGCGGCGGACGCGAATAAGGGTAACCGTTGCGCATGATGGGGAACGGTTGGAGCACGGGACCTGCTATCTGGGGGAGCCGGAGAGTCATCTGACGATCGGCCCAGGACCGATTGTCCGCCTGCTGGCCGACAGCTTTTACCGTGCCCACAATATCGATGCGCTGTTCCAATCACTGGCCCAGTACGCAGGGCCGCGCGTGATTGGGGTCATCCTGTCCGGAATGCTGAAAGATGGCACTCTTGGATTGGTCGCGATTAAGGAGGCGGGCGGCCTCGCGATGGTCCAAAGTCCGATGAAGCCTTGTTTAAAGACATGCCGCGAAATGCAATCGCACGCGACGGCACGATTGATTTCGTCGGCCCGGTGGATGCCCTCGCCAAAGAGATCTGCCGCCAGGTAGGCGCAAATCCGGTTAAGCTACCGATATAAGTTGGCTGTGTCGTGACCACAGCGCCATACTCGCGACATCATGGCCTGGTGCCGACGCTGCACCCCGGCGACATTGTCCGGAGCGAGACCCTCTACCAACGCATCGGGACCCTGCTCGACCTCTTCCCAACCAAAACAATGCGCCAACTTCTTCGGAAATTCCAGATGTGCCCGAACCTGATCGGATTCTGCTCTAAGCCCGCCGAGCAGTGCCCAATGGTTATCTTCCCGCGCGGCAGCGGGTGAGCGCGAAACTCGGTCGTTGCCTGTGCGCAATGGCATCGCCGGCTGTCAGGCGATGCGCGTCTGGGTGCTGCTTACCCTGATCGGCCTTCACGTTATGGGCGCCTTTTTGCTGTCCCGTTCTGCCACCCGACCTCGACCGGGCTATAAAGCCCTCCCTAAATGAGAAGCGCCTATGACGCCAACTTCCAGGTCCCGTCGGGGAGCCGGCAGCTGACGAAGACGTACCTGTCCGACAATTGCCGCGGGCCGCGCGATCGCATTTCATACGCGATCTGCTCACACTGCATCCCGTAGCGTTTCAGCTTTCGCAGTAGTGTGATGGTACCAGAATTGCCGCTTGCCTGATTGTACCAGGTAGCGACGGTGTCAGGGCGCTTGCCGTGAATTTCACGTTGCAACGTGGTCTTGATGAGGTCGAGATCCTCTCGTGTTAGAGGCACATTCGACTCCGGTCCGAACCCCAACCACTGAGCCTGCGCCGGACCTAAAAGACATCCCGAAACTGCGAGCGCCGCGGCCATTATCCGAATAATCATCCTCTGCCTCGCAACTCTGTTGATGAGCAGAATGGTTGAAGGTGCAATTAAAACATTGATGCAAATCAAACCTGAAGCGAGCGACGGCGGCTACTAGGGTATCGGAAATGTATCGCGTCATATCTGACTGCGGCCAATACCGGAGGTGACTGGAGTGCCAGAGGGTTGGGCCCGTGGATTAACTGCTCGGCAGGCAGCTGAGCGGCTTGCTGCGGAGGGGCCGAATGCGCTGCCACGACCGGAGCAACGCAATTTCTTCCGCATCGTGAAGGACATCCTGCGGGAGCCGATGTTCGTTCTGCTGCTCGGCTCAGGGACGATATATCTCCTGCTGGGTGAGCTGCGCGAAGCCGTAATCCTCTTTCTGTTCTCCTGCACGTCGGTTGGGATCGCCGTGATCCAGGAGGCGCGCACCGAACGTGTACTGGAGAGTTTGCGCGACCTGACGAGCCCGCGCGCGCTGGTCGTCCGCGACAGCAAAGAAACCCGGATTGCCGGAGCCGATGTCGTGCGAGGCGATTTGATCATACTGTCAGAAGGCGATCGCGTGCCGGCGGACGCGACTGTTGTGTCCGCGCATGATCTGATGACCGATGAATCGCTGCTGACGGGAGAGGCCGTGCCCGTGCGGAAAGTTGCCGCGCCACACGCTCCGCCGCCTGGCCCGCCAGGAGGCGATGACCTTCCCCATGTTTATTCGGGGAGCCTTGTGGTTCGCGGGCGCGGCGCCGCGCTCGTGATGGCAACCGGCACGCGCAGCGAAATCGGCAAGATCGGTGCCGCGATCGGTTCGATCGAGATGGAGCCACCGCGACTGCAGAGGGATACCCGGCGCCTCGTTCGGCGCTTCGCCATGGTCAGCCTCAGCCTGAGCGCCGTCTCCGTTCCATTGTACGGCTTGTTACGCGGTGGGTGGCTTGATGCCGTCTTGAGCGGGCTCGCGCTCGGCATGTCGATGCTGCCAGAAGAATTCCCGCTGATCTTGACGGTCTTCATGGTCATGGGCGCTTGGCGGATTTCGCGGGCGCGCGTCTTGACCCGACGCATCTCGGCGATTGAGGCGCTCGGTGCCGCCACTGTGCTATGTACCGATAAGACTGGAACCCTAACGCAGAACCGCATGACGATCGCGGAGTTGCGCACCGGGGGCTATTTTTGGCGTGTGGGGGGCGACACTCCCCCACCGGCGGCAGCAATAGATCTGGTGAAGTGCGGCATTCTGGCATGTGCGCGCGAACCGTTCGATCCCATGGAAAAAGCCTTCTATGCGCTCGGCGAGCAACTGCTTCCGGGCGGCGACCCGCACCGTGGTCTGTCGCTCCAACGCGAATTCGGGCTTCGGCCGGAGTTGCTAGCCGTCTCCAACCTGTGGAAACGCCTGGACAGCGCCGACCTCGTGGCCGCTGCCAAGGGCGCACCCGAGGCAATCAGCCGGCTTTGCAATTTATCCGCCGAGGAGGATGAACGGCTACATCATGAGGTGAACGGCATGGCCGGCACCGGCTTGCGGGTTCTCGGCATTGCCCGCGCCACGCTGCCTGCGAACAGCGTCAACGCGGAGACACCGCTGGGGTTGCCGTTCGTTTTCCTCGGCCTCGTGGGGCTGACCGATCCGATCCGTCCGACCGTGCCCGCAGCCGTCTCGCAATGTCGTTCGGCGGGCATCCGCGTGGTTATGATCACCGGCGACTATCCGCAGACTGCGATCGCGATTGCCGCGCAGGCGGGCCTGGAGACCAAGAACGTGGTCACCGGCCCTGAGATGGAACAGTTCTCCGAAGCGGAATTGGCGAACCGGGTGGCGAATGCAACAATCTTTGCCCGCACGATGCCGCAGCAGAAACTGCGCATCGTGCAGGCACTCAAGGCGAATGGCGAGGTCGTCGCGATGACCGGAGATGGTGTCAACGACGCGCCCGCGCTCAAAGCGGCCCACATCGGCATTGCGATGGGCGGGCGCGGCACAGACGTGGCACGGGAAGCGTCGTCACTGGTTCTGCTGGACGACGATTTCGCCTCGATCGTTGCCGCCGTCCGGGTCGGGCGTCGCATTTATGACAACCTTCGCAAGGCGATGGCGTATGTCATCGCGATCCATGTTCCGATCGCCGGCCTCGCACTGGCCCCGCTTCTGTTCGGGCTCCCGCTTATTTTCTGGCCGCTGCACATTGCGTTCCTTGAGCTCGTCATCGACCCCATCTGCTCCATCGTGTTCGAGGCCGAGGGGGAGGAGAGCGATATCATGCGGCGGCTTCCGCGCGATCCTGAGCAACCGCTCTTCAGCGCGGTGTACATAGCCTGGAGCCTTGGTCAGGGCGTTGTGGTTCTCGCCTTCGTCATCACCCTGTTCTTGTTCGCGCTTCATCAGGGGCTTCCGGAGGAAGACGCCCGCGCCTTGACCTTTGCCGCGCTCATCGTCACGAATCTCTGTCTTGTCCATGTCAACCGCTCGCAGGCTGCCGGCCCTTGGTACGCCTTTGGCGGTAAGAATGTTGCATTGTGGTGGGTGACCGGCGCAACCGCCGTCATACTGGCCGCAATCGTTGGCTTTCCCCTGACACGAGCACTGTTTCATTTCGGGCCGCTGCACGCCGACGACATTGTTGTTGCGGTCGGGATCGGCGCAATCGTCTTGATTCTGCTCAGCCTCACGAAGTCGATCCTACGGCGGCAGGCGGGCAGCGCTTAGAAAACAAAATCTGGACTCAAAGCAGCTGGAAATCAATATTATCATATTATCTACTTCTGCCACGCGATCAATGGCAGTTCAGCGGCAGCGTTCACACCCGAGAAGGCTGGAATCACTCTGACAGTGTAGTGATCTGCCGGCCGCGCCGCATCAGAAACGCCGCAGTACAGCTCGCTGTTTAGGCTTCCGGCAATCGGACCGCTGCGTTGCATTTCGATTGCGGCCGTCGCGCTGTTGGCGTGTGGCTCGGCATACAGCTCGACGCGGATGTCTTCGGGGAGGATGTCTCCTCGATAGACTGGCACCGTAAACCGCCACCGAGCGCCCTCCCTCATGACATTCGGCTCTCCGATATGGAGGCGTGGCCAGCCCTGTCTGAGCCGCTGTTCCCAAGCGGCCATGACCGCCGCGGCGGCGGCGCCGCCGGCGCTGCGGCGTCTGTACTCGCATGCCGCCGGCAGGTATAGCTTTTCGAGATGTTCCTGCAGCATTCGAGTGCTGCTGTAGGCGGGAGTCAACCGTGCGAGGCTAGCGCGAATGCGCTGTAGCCAGCGGCGCGGCATGGCTTCGACATCTCGATCGTAAAATTCGGGTATAACCTCGTTTTCGAGGCGTTCGTATAGTACTTGCGCATCGCGGCGGTCGCGCGTCGCATCGTCAAGTGGTTCCTTGTCGCCGACCGCCCAGCCGACACTAGGCTCGTACGCCTCTTCCCACCATCCGTCGAGCACCGACAGATTAATCCCGCCATTGACTAACACCTTCATGCCGCTGGTGCCACAAGCCTCCCACGGGTGGCGCGGCGTGTTGATCCAGACATCGACGCCCTGCACAAGTTCCTGTGCCAGAACGAGATCGTAATCTTCCAGAAAGACAAGGTTCCGACGCAGCTCGGTTTCCTGCGCCAGGAGGATCCACTCACGGATCATCCGCTTGCCCGCGTCGTCAGCCGGATGCGCCTTACCGGCTACGATCAACTGGACAGGCCGCGATCGGTTGGTGAGCAACCGGCGGAGCCGGTCCGGATCATGCAGCAATAGGTTCGGCCGCTTGTATTCAGCGAACCGGCGCGCGAAACCAAGCGTGAGGATGTCAGGATCGAGCACCTGAGAGGCTGTGTCGACCGCCTCGGGCAGCGCGCCCCGAACCCCAAACTGGCGCCGGAGGCGGCGCCGTGCCGCGAAGGTCAGTGCTTGCCGGCCGCTTGCACGCATTGACCAAAGCGCCGTGTCGTCCAGCGCGGCGATCTGCTCCGCCAGCTGATCGGGGGCGCAGCGCCAGCGCTCCTTGCCGCAGGCAGCAGTCCACAATCGGTCAGCGTCGGCGGAATCCCAACTCGGCACATGCACGCCATTGGTGATATGGCCAACTGGTACCTCGAGCTTAGGCCAATGCGGGAAAAGCGGTTGGAAAGTTCGGCGGCTGACCGCCTGATGCTGTTGACTGACGCCGATTGTTCTGGCGGCGCCTCGCTGCGCCAAGTAGGCCATGTTGAATGGCTCCTTGGCGTCGTTCGCATTGGCGCGGCCCAGCGCCAGCAGCTCGTCGAGCGAAACTTCGCTATCTTCGATGATGCCTGCGGCGTAGCGCGCATAAGCCGCGACAAGTTCCGGCGCGAAACGGTCGAACCCCGCCTCGACGGGGGTATGAGTCGTGAAGATGTTGCCCGCCCGGGTGGCCCATAGCGCGGCCCGGAATGATATGCCGGTGCGCCGGCGGAAGGCGAGCGCCCGCTCGATCACGACAAACGCGGCATGGCCTTCGTTGAGGTGGCAGATCTCGGTCCTGGGCGCGACCGCTTCGACGAGACGCCATCCGGCTATGCCGAGAACCAGCTCCTGCAATAGCCTGGCCTCGTCACCACCTGCATAGAGGCGGCCGGTAATGGCGCGATCGCCCGGAGAATTGAGTTGATGGTCGGAGTCGAGCAGCAATAGGGAAGTCCGCCCGACCTGCGCCTGCCATACCCGCAATATAAGATCGCGACCGGGCAGTCTGAGCCGAATTTCCAGCGGCGCTCCGTCCTGCCCGCACGCCGGGGCGATCGGCATGGAGCCCGCATCATTGAGCGGGTAGCTTTCCTGCTGCCAACCCTGGGCGTCGATCAGCTGACGGAAGTAACCCTGCCGATACAACAGACCGATACCAATGACTGGCACACCGAGATCGCTCGCGGTTTTGAGGAAGTCGCCAGCCAATATGCCAAGACCGCCGGCATACAGCGGTAAGGCTTCGTGAAGGCCAAACTCCATGCTGAAATAGGCAACTCCGGCGAGCACCCCTCTACCAGAGGTCGAAGCGAACCAGCCCGCTGCATTCGAATAAGCCTGACGGGCCGCCGAGAGACGCTGCAACTCATCTCTGAAGACTCGGTCGCTGATCAGCTCGCTGATCCGAGCGGGCCGCAAATTCTGCAGCACCGCCCATGGGTTGCCTGTCTCTTGCCAAGTCGCGGCATCGATCAGCTTCCACAACGCATCGGTCTCGTGGCTCCAGGTCCAACGCAGATCGAGCGCTATGTCACGGAGTGCAGCTATCTCGTCCGGAAACTGGCGAGGCAGAGAAAGTGTCATTTTCTGTTGTAGAGGAGCGCGATTGATCTATCTCAAGCGGTTTCGCTAACACCGACGTACACTCCCACTTCTCTCTCACAGAGGCAGCGAACATGAAAGCCGATAATTTCCAACTGAGCCACTCGGGCGAAATACGAGAAGCCCTGATCATGATCGAGGGCGAAGATGGGGGCTTCGAGTTTGTGAAGCACGGTTTGCTGATTCCTTGCGGACATGAAGCGGTGCCTTTTGCGATCATCAAAAGCACCGCCAGCGGACGCACGTACTTTTTGGTTCGTGATGCGGGCTTGCTCGGTCCCGCATGGAGGCGGTGGCACGAGATCCCTGCAGACTTTGGCGGCTCCGAGGCGGCCGCGTAAAACGCCAACTATATCTCGGGCATCCGGCTCGCCATCGATAGCATGGCGTTCAAACGACGCCGACATCCCCGGGGCCGCGCTCGATCGCCCACGATTGTTGTCCCAATTACCGCACGATCTGGAGTGGCAACCCTGGGCCCTCTGAGATCTCAGAAAACGGCAGCTTTGAGGATCTTCGGGCCTCCTAATCATCCACAATCTCCGCGTATTCCTGAAGATGGTCATGAACCTCTTTGACACCGATAACGTTCGCGGCTGCTACGCGGAGCGCAGCTCGCTGATTTTCGTCTGCAATAATCCCTTGTAAATCGACGATACCGTTTTGGACCGTCGCCACCACGGAGCCATGCGGCACCCAAGCGATCCGCTCCAATTCTGTTGCGAGTCGCTCCCGGATGGTGTCATCGCCGACCCGTGCGTTCTGCGTTCGCTTCGAAGCGACGATGAACGCGCGCAACAGATCGCTTCGGCTGACGACGCCAACCACAGCGTCGCCTTTTATTACCGGAAGACGCTTAACCCGATGCTGCTCCATCAGCTGCACCGCTTTTTCGAGATCCGATTCAGGCGCTACTGTGATCACTTCACGCGTCATCACATCTGCCACAGTGCGGCTGTGAGCGTGGATGAATTCATCGGCAAGTCGTTCGTTGGTTGTCAAAAATTCAATCCAGCGGCGGCGGTGTCTTTCGGTCCCCAGTTCCACCCGCCGCAAAAAATCGCCTTCCGTAACAATGCCAACGAGCCTGCCTCGATCAAGCACCGGAAAGCCGCTGATTTCGTATTGCAGCATCAGACGAGCGGCCTTCTCAAGGGAGTCGGCAGGCGCGAGGGAAATCACGCCGCGAGTCATAATCTCGGAAACTTGCATCGGGCCCTCCTCAAACGAGTTAACAGGAAAGCTAGCACTTCGCGCCACAGCAGCGTTGATCTGGATCAAATGAGGCCTAACGGCTCCTGACAGACCGATACCGCCGAATGTTCTTCACCGGGCGCGCCGCTTCCACGGCGGTCCCAGGCCCGAGTATTTGCGAGGCCCGCAATCCGCTCCAGTTTGACATAGGTCAAGGGAGGCGGATCGAAAGGAGATAAAAAAGAAGCGCGGCCAGCCGAGACAGTCAGATGTTGCGAACGATTCTTGTGCCCCTTGCTCGGGGCCTCTCGTCGGATCCCGCGCTTGAAGCGGCGTTTGGGATCGCGAGATGGATGAATGTTCATGTGCATTGCATTTTTGTGCATCCGGACGCCAGGTCAATGCTTCCATATCTCCCTGTGCATCTAGCTAGCGCTCGGGTAATGCAAGCTGAACTGGAGCGCGCGGGGCAGCTCTCGGCAGGGCTCGAACACGCGACATTCGAAGGCTGGCGGAGCCAATACCGGCTACCGAACTTACACGAAAACGCCAATTCCGACTGCAGCTGTGCGAGTTGGTCTGAGGAGGTTGGGGAATTCGAGAAAGTCGTAGCCCGCTACGGTAGGGTTAGCGATCTCATTATGATCAGCCGGTTCCAAGCAAATGAGCCGGCGGCTGAGCGGTTTTTTGATGCGGCGGTTTTCTCGACCGGCCGGCCAACCCTTTTGATGCCGGAGCACGCTCCGGGCGACCTTCTGAGCCATGTGATCGTGGCGTGGAACGGCAGCGTCCAAGCCAGTCGGGCGGTGTTCGGTGCAATGCCGCTGCTGCGCTTGGCAAAGAGGGTATCAATCTTCAGCATTCCGGAATGGAAGGCCGGCACGACAGATACGGCCCCGCTGGTCGAAGCCTTGTCCTGTCATGGAGTTTCAGCTAGACCGTCGTCCGGTGTAGCCGGGCCGCACTCCGTAGGCTCCGCGCTTCTAGATGTCGTCCTTGCCAGCGAGGTCTCGTTGATCGTCATGGGGGCTTATATACACAGCCGATTGAAGCAGGAATTCTTGGGAGACGTCACTCGCGAAGTTTTGGCCGACGCGACGGTCCCGGTATTGATGAGTTATTGAGCGACGTATGATCTTTCATGATCCGATGGGTACGACGTGGCCATGCCGCTCTCTGACCGATCAACTTTTGGCTGTACATAGCCAGAAATCGCCTGTCATGCCCGATGAGCACGAACACGCGCCAGGTTCGCCGGGGATTCACCCGACCTGGACGAGCAGCGCGAAGGACATGGTGGGATGTTCGCTGAGCGCATCAAGATTGTGGTTCACTTTGGGGTTTGGCATCGTCAACGAAGTCTACTATCCGCGGGTTGATATCCCCCAAATTCGCGATCTCGGCTTTATCGTGGCCGGTAAGAACGGTTTCTGGTCAGAAGTAAAGCGTAACAAAAACTATGAGCTTCATCTGATCGCGCCGGGCGTTCCCGCTATCGAGATCGTACATCGGCATGAGCGCTACACGTTGCAACTGCGCATCAGCCCCGACCCGCACCGCGACGTCTTGGTGATCGAATACGGTCTTGAGAGCGATACCGACCTTGCAACGTACGTGCTGCTGGCACCTCATCTCGGGGCGACCGGGCATGGCAACGTGGCCGCATCCCAGATGTACCGCGGCCGCCGGATGCTGTGGGCCGAGCAAGGCCCGTTCGGAGTCGCGCTTGCTGCGGTAGACGATGTCCAGCGCGATGCATTCGGCCGCACCAGCGTCGGCTACGTCGGCACCAGCGACGGATGGCAAGATTTCGCGCGCAATGGCGCGATGACCTGGGAATACCGCACTGCCGGCCCGGGGAATGTTGCGATGATGGGAGAGTTGCCGCGCCGAGCCGTTTTCGCGCTCGGCTTCGGCAGCAGTGCCGCGTCCGCCGCCACGCTAGCGATCTCCAGTCTGCTGCAGCCATTTGACAACCTGCTGCAGCGGCAGATCACCGACTGGGAGGCATGGCAGGCGCAACGAAGCGAGCGCTTCGCGGTGCCCCTAAACATGCCCGCCTCGGTGCGTAAGCAGTTCCTTGTCACCACCGTCGTGTTGCGCACGCATCTGGATAAAACCTATCAGAGCGCAATGGTCGCCAGCCTCAGCGTGCCGTGGGGCGATACCGGCGACAACCGTGGCGGCTATCACCTGGTTTGGCCGCGCGACCTCGTTGAATGCGCTGGAGCGCTGCTTGCACTCTGCACCCATCCGCAACGGACGAAGCGGGGCCAGCCCGTATGCCGATGAGCAAATTGGCACCGAGTTTCTGCAACTTGTTCGCTTCGGGCTTCGCCACCCCGACGATCCCCTGATCAAAGCTTCTCTACGTATCGTCGATGGTTGTCTGAAGAGCGAGACGCCTAATGGGCCGGTTTGGCACCGCTATGGCGGCGATGGCTACGGAACATGAGGATGGCCAAGCCTTCGATGGCAGCGGGATCGGCCGTGGTTGGCCGCTGTTGACGGGTGAGCGCGGCCATTACGAACTGTGTGCCGGACGCGATCCCCTGCCATTCCTTCAAGCAATCGTGGCCATGGCCAGCCCCGGCGGCATGATCCCTGAACAGGTGTGGGACGCGGCATCGATTCCGGGCCGGCGACTCTTTCCTGGCCAGCCGAGCGGCTCGGCAATGCCACTTGCTTGGGCACATGCCGAATTCATCAAACTCGTCGTGTCGCGACACCTCGGCCAACCTTTCGACCGGCCCCGCGCGGTCTGGCGCCGGTACCAAGGGCAACGGCGTGCGTCGCGTTACGCCTTCTGGTGGCCGCAGGCGCCGATCACCGCGCGGTCGGGCGGGACGCAGCTGGCAGTTGCGCTGCCGCGGCCTGCCGTGGTTCACGGGAGTGGTGACAACTGGCACTCTGTTTTCGACAAGCCTACATCCGACACCGGACTCGGCTTTCATGTGGCGGTGCTTGACGCCGAGCTAGAGACTGCGGCTCAGCGGATAGACTTCACGTGGCGTTGGCATGACACGGGAGAATGGGTAGGACGAGACCATTTCGTCGATCTCATATCCGCCAGCAACGGGTAATTTGCTGCAATTCTCACTGATAGGGCGGCTCTCGCCGCATTCCGGCGCCCCCGCCATGTCCAAGCTCCACTGACACCATCAGGCGGCAGGGCCTTGGCAGCATCGGCAATGGAACACCAACAGATACCAGTCGACGCAATTGATCTGGATCAGCGCGCTCCTCCAAGGTCCTACGTACCCTAGTCTACGAGGGCAATCCTCAAAAGGAGGACGATATGTTCGCTCGCATTCCCTTAAACCGCTTCGGGCGCGCCTTGGCCGTTGGGGCTGGCGTTGCCTTCGGTTTTGCCACCGGACCTGCAGCGCAGGCGCAGCCGGTTAACCCCTACTGCTATCCCGATTACTATAATGCCTTTTATTGTCAGTATTACTATCAATATTATACACAATATTATCAATATTATACTCCTTATTATAATCCACACTACGTCCCCGGGTATGACTATGAGTGGTTTGGCTATCCTGAGGTTGAGGTCGGTATCGGGGTTGGCGGTGGAGGCCGCAGCTTTCATGGTCGCGGCGCCTTCCGTGGCGGCGGTTTCCGCGGTGCCGGCATGCGTGGTGGAGGGCATGCTGGCGGCGGTCGCGCCCGAGGAGGCGGCGGCCACCGCTGAAGCTCGTGCCATGACCGGATGCCTCGATCAAATCGCGCCAGGAAGGCGGGCCTGCGTTCTGCTCGGGGCGCCTAATCCCGCCTTCGTAGCGCCTACGTCGCGATTACCTTATCGCACCTCGGCACGATCCGGCCCTCGGTCTTTTGCGCGCGATCTTGCGTTCTCCAACAAAATCATGGATCGCGTATGGTCAGCGCAACGGGTGATTGTGCTCCAGAGCACCGGGGCGACAGGCATTCATTTCTACCTGTCGCTGTCATGATCACTCAGTGCTGCTGACTTTTCAAACCTCTGGCGATATTCGCCGAGCACGCGCGAGAAATCGGAGGGGAGCTCTTGGCCGTCTGTCGTCGCGCCGGTTTGCGCGTCGCCTTGTCCGCCGCAGCCGCGCTGTTTGCCCTTGAGGCGGCCGGCGTCTCGCGTGCCGACGACGAACAAGTTGGCATGACCTTCACGCTGCAGCACAGCAACTCGGCGGTCGCGCTCGGCGAAGGCAGCCGCGACTACATCTACGCTGAGGGAAGGATCTACGCCGACACGCCGACGAAGTTCGAACAGTTTCTAAAGGATCACCCCCCGACCTCGCCGAACGTCATCGTCGTGCTGAATTCTCCCGGCGGCAGCGTCGAGGGCGGCCTGGCGTTGGGACGCGCCATTCGGGCGCACAAGTTCTGGACGCAAGTCGGCTCCGCCCTGCCGCTCGCCGCCAGCGTCAGCCCGAGCATTCCCGCCAAGTCCCTTCCGTACCTGCACAGGCCGCTGACGCCGCCCTTTACCGGCTCGTGCGTCAGCGCCTGCACGATCGTCTATCTCGGCGGCGTCTACCGGTTTATGGATTACGGCTCCGAATACGGCGTCCACCGCTTCTTCTCGGAGGGCCAGCCCGGCCCCAACACGGAGGCGGAAACGCAGGAAGTCGAAGGCTTGATCGTCCAGTACGTCGCCGAGATGGGGGCCGACCCGCGCTGGGTCACCGAGATGTCGAAGGGCGGCAAGACCTTTGCCGAGGTCATCCACCTGACGATGAACCAGATGATCCAGCTGAAGGTCGTGACCCCGCGCTGGCAGACCAACTGGGCCTTCAATACGACCGACGGCGGCGTCTATTACCTCGCCTCGAACACATGGGACCCGTGGGGCGAGCACGAGATCGACTTCGCCTGCTATCGCCCGTCCGGCGCGGCGCCGATGCTGACCGCGACCTTCCACGTCAACCCCGGCAACCGCGGCGTCGCCGACGACCTCGTCAAGGCGGTGCAGAAATATTACCTGCTGATGGACACCGACGATCCGATCGAATTGCAGGCAAGTCTGTTGACCAAGGCGGCGGCCGTGAACGGCCGCCTCGCCACAACGGTCAAGCTGTCCGGGAACCTCGCGGACAAGACCGACCTCATGAAGTCGACCCATCTCGGGTTCGCGCTGACATTCGATCCGGCGGCGAAACTGCCGATGCAGCTGCTGCAGTTCAATTCCGATTTTGACGCCAAGCAGGTGCAGAAGTTCGCCGCCGGTTGCAAATAACCGTTCGCAAGTGCCGTCCGCAGTTGATACGTCTGCACCCGCATGAGAGGTTTTTTCGATAAGCGGCTGTACGGATGCGTTCGCGTCAAGTCGACTTGCGACCTTGCGGGCCGATGGCCGATGGTGGCGGGCAAGACCGAAGGGTTGAGCCACGAACCGAGGTAGAGCGCGCTCAATCGGCGCAAGGTTGCGCCCGCAATCCTATATCCCGTCGGATCCGGGTAGGGATGAGGCGTAAGCGTCAATGTAATTCTAACCCATGTCGCCGATTGAAATCTGACCCACTGGGTAGGCTTGGTTTCCCCCGCTGGCGCGCTGGGGAGGGGCCGGAAGCTGACCGCCATCCGCGACCAACTCTACAGTCTGCTCGATGAGGCCGAACGGCGCGAGCAGACGATCCGCAAGGCCCTCTCGTTGTTCTGCGAGCGCGAGATCGCCCGCACGGACGAGCGCCGGATCGAGATGAGCGTCAAGCTGGCACGGTTCCCGTTCGTGCGCGACTTCGACGGGTTTGATTTTGCTGCCCAACCCTCGCTCGACAAGAAGCAGATCCACGAGATCGCCACCGGCCGGTTCATTGCCAATGCCGAGGTGGTGGCGTTGCTGGGGCCTTTAGGCGTGGGCAAGACGCACCTAGCGGTGGCGAGCAGCCGACAGGCGATCCTGCCGCCTATTCGGTGCTGTTTGTGCCGGCTCCCACGTTGGTCGCCCAGTTCGCCAGGCGCACAGCGAGGCAAACTCGAAGATCGGCTGCGCTGCAGTTCAGCAAGCCGAAGCTACCGATCGTCAACGAATTGGGCGACCTGCCATTCGAACCGAACGCCGCACACCTGTTCTTGCCACTGGTATGCGGTCGGTACGAGAGCGGCAGCATGCTGGTCACCAGCAACCGAGCCGTCGGCGAATGGGGCACGGTGTTCGGCGATCCGGTCGTGACGACTGCAATCCGCGGCCGTCTGCTGCACCACAGCCACGTCATAACCAGCCGCGCCGACAGCCACCGGCTGCGCGAGAAGCGCCGCTCGGGCTTACTCAAAAGGCCCGCGGTCGCGGAAACCCCGGCGGTGGCGCCGGCGTGAGCAGGGGCTTGCCCAGGTGGGTCCACAGGGACCTCCCGCGCCCCGCTCCGCCAGACTCGTGGCGGTCGCTTCGCTGCGCGCGTGTCCCTCCTGTGGACTACCAGGACAAGCCACCCCAGCACCGAGCCTGGGGCGACAAAAACCTGAACCGGGTCCAGTTCTCAATGTCGAAAAGGGTCCTGTACCGAAACGTCGGTTGACAGCCGGCTGCCGGTCAGCTCGGGAAAAGCGGCGATTCTTTCCCGCAGATATGGCACGAATCGCGTCACCACCGTCGGACGCGCTTCTCGCGGGCCATAAGCTGGGGCCTCAAGACCGCGCTCAATGTATTTGCGGACGGTCTTGCGGTCCCGTTCCAGCTGCCTGCGTATTCCGGGGGAAGTCGGCCACTAATTCCGATTTGATCTCGGCCATTCCGATTTGAGATCGGCCACCCCCGGAGGGGGTGGCCGCGCTCGACCGCTGGGCGGTGCCCGGCGCTCTGCTCGTCAAGGACAATGAGCGGGGGGACCGATGCCAGCCGAGAGAGTGCCGATGCGACGCGTACGCGAGATCCTGCGCCTGAAGCACGGCGGCGTCAGCGACCGGCAGATTGCGAGATCGCTGAGCGCGGCGCAGCACCGTCGCGCTGAGCTTGGAGCGCGCCGCGGCGGCGGGCCTGGGCTGGCCGTTGCGGGCGACGCTGAGCGAAGCGCGTGCTGGAGGCGATGCTGTATGTGCGCGTTCCGGTCGATCGTGATCACGCATTCCGGTCCATGGTGATCATCGGTTCCGGTGATCGTGATTAGGCCAAGGTGAGGGTGTAGCGGTCCGCGTCGCCGACAGTTCTCAACCAACGGTAGCCTCGCCCCTTTACCTAACAGAAGGGGGACGGGATGCCGGCCGAGAGACTGTCGATGCGCCAGATCCGGGACGTTTTGCGGCTGCGGTTTGCGAGCAAGCTGTCGCAGCGGGCGATTGCCAAGAGCCTGCGGCTGAGCCAGGGAGCGGTCAGCACCTATCTGACCCGGGGATGGTTTCTCCATGCCCAGAACGGTGGCGGCAAAGGTCGGCTGATCGCTTGGCGTCGTCGCCATGTTGGTGGCCACGATCAACTGGCAGCCGTCGGCGCAGACCACCGCCTGGGCGTTGTAGGCTTGGCGGTATTCGTGCGCCTTGGATTTGCGCATCAGCTGCGAGTCGGGATCGGTCAGATTGGTCTGCCGCTCAGGCGGCGGCGTCTCGTCGGGCGGTTTTGGGGGACGCCGGCGGCGGCCCTTCTTCGCCTCGAAGACCACTCTCTTCTGCTCGTACTCCGGACGTTCGGCTTCGGCCTGCGCCTTGGCTGCCTCTTCCAGCCGCTGTAGCGCGGCGATCTGGATGAGAAGGCGGCGACAATCAGGATGGGAATCCGGCAGTCGCGGCATCTGGATAATTGTCGCCGGTGCGGGATGTCGCAAGGTTTGACTGTCGCGCAGCGTCAATCAGGCGTTGGCCTTGATTGTCGCGCTGACGGCCGGCCGGGGCCGCGCTTGCGTTCGAGGGCCGTGCGGCGCCGATAGCTTTCGACGTTCATCTCGAAGATCGTCGCGTGATGCACCAGGCGGTCGACATCAGGCGGCCTGGTGAGGTTGTGGGCGGTGCAGATCATCGCCCATTCGGCCTGCACGTTCTCGATGACGCGCAGCAGGAACTGCCTGAACCCCCTTGCTTGATCTGCCCGAAGCCCGGTTCGACGACTTGCTTCCTCAGCCTCTAGTGGCTTCGCCGGCCCGCTTCAGCCTGCCGGCCATGGCCCGCGTGAGCGGGCCCTTGATGGTTCGGCTGACTTCGGCCGGGTGTTTGGCTCGTCCGATGGCCACATAGGCGCTGATGCCGCGATCGGCCATGGCTCGCAGGTTGGCTTTGCTCAGATGTCAATCGGCGCCCAAGTTTGGCTCCGACTCGAATTTGGTGCAGGCGGCGCGGATGTTGGGCTGGCACAATGTAGGGACCCAAGAGAAGTCGCAGATCCAGGCGCTCGACCGCACCCAGCCCGGCCTACCGATGAAACCGTGACGCTATGCGACAATGACCCACGATTACAAGCGCAACGGCACGACCACCCTGTTCGCCGCTCTCGACGTGCTCGAAAGCAAGATTGTCGGCCGCTGCATGCAGCGCCACCGGCATCAGGAATTCATTCGCTTCCTCAATGCAGTCGAGGCCGAGGTGCCCAAACGCAAGGCGGTCCATGTAATCCTCGACAACTACGCCACCCACCAAACATCCCAAGGTGAAAGCCTGGTTGGAACGGCACAAGCGCTTTACCTTCCACTTCACCCCGACCTCGTGTTCGTGGGCCAACGCGGTCGAAGGAGTCCTCGCCAGGCTGACCCGACAGCGCCTCAAACGCGGCGTCTTCCGGTCGGTCGTCGAGCTCCAGGCCGCCATTCACCGCGTTTATTGCCGACGCCAATGGCGCGCCCAAACCCTTCCTCTGGACCAAATCCGCCGATCACCTCCTCGCCGCTGTCACCAGCGGGCGCCAAGCGTTAGATCCAAGTGGTCCCTGGCCAAGACGGGGCGAGTCTGATTCTTTGGGGGCTATGAGTAAGAACTTTCGCCCCTGGAAGATCGATGAGGCGCAGCTTCTGCCCTCGAGGAAGTTCCGGAGTGGCAGAACCAGCCGCTCGATCCGCTCTACCCAGTGATCTTCTTCGACGCGCTGCGGGTCAAGATTCGCGACGACGGCGTCGCTTGTGAAGAACGGCTGGGCGGCTGATTTCAGGCGATTTTGGTAGGTGTTGGTGCTGGGAAGAGCGCGTGGAAGAGGGCGCGCAAAAGCCTCGTCAGCCAGCGGAGGAGGAGAGAGAAGTT
>Ga0209810_1002248_pt1 | contig 23899 bp, 21 predicted proteins | sample Coa_R1_7_FD_187159 | JGI IMG/M metagenome (GOLD analysis project Ga0209810, IMG submission 187159) | Surface soil microbial communities from Centralia Pennsylvania, which are recovering from an underground coalmine fire - Coalmine... | ecosystem: Environmental > Terrestrial > Soil > Unclassified... | reverse complement strand
TGGCGCGGCCGAGGTACTGGCGGCTGCCATTGCAGGCAATCACCGTGGCGACACCGTCGGGCAGACGACCTTCGGCATGGCCTCCGAGCAGAAGCTGCTGCCGCTGACCGATGGCGGTGCCCTGTTGCTCACCGTGGGGATTTATTACACACCGCAGGATAAGCCGATCCTCACGGCAGGCGTCGCCCCCACAGTCCCGATGCCGGCCGGCGCGCAACTGGCTGCGTTGGAAGACGAAGACCAGCCGAGCGATCCGCTACCCGGCCAGTTGCCTTCGCCATCAGACCCCGTGGTCAAGAAAGCCGTCGAAATTCTCCGCGGCCTGGCGCAGCGGGCCGCCTAGAGTCGCGCCGCGACACACCGACGAAGGCAGGCTGCCATCACGTCCGGAGAACCAATGCTGCCCAGACGGAAACTCGGTGCCAACGGACCCGAGGTTGCGGCACTGGCCCTCGGATGCATGGGCATGTCGGAGTTCTACGGTCCCGCCGATGAAGCCGAGGCGATTGCTACCATCCATCAGGCCATCGAACGCGGTGTCAATTTGCTCGACACCGCTGACGTGTATGGCCAGGGACACAATGAACGTCTGGTCGGGCGAGCGATCCGCGACCACCGTGACCGCGTCCTGGTGGCCACGAAATTCGGGAACATTCGCGACCGCAACGGACGCTGGATCGGCGTCAACGGGCGGCCCGAGTATGTCCGAGCGGCATGCGAGGCCAGCCTGCGCCGGCTCGGCCTGGACACGATTGACCTTTACTACCAGCACCGCGTGGATGCTACCGTTCCGATCGAAGAAACCGTGGGCGCCATGGCTGAGCTCGTCCAGCAGGGCAAGGTGCGCTGGATCGGGCTCTCGGAAGCCTCGCCCAGCACCATCCGGCGCGCGCACCGTGTCCACCCGCTGGCTGCCGTGCAAAGCGAATATTCACTGTGGACGCGCGATGTCGAGGCCGAGGTGTTGGCCACACTCACCCGTCTGGGGATCGCGCTGGTCGCCTACAGCCCGCTCGGCCGGGGCTTTTTGACCGGACGCTTCCGCCGCCCCGAGGACATCCCTGAGGACGACTATCGCCGGCACTCGCCCCGCTTTCAGGGAGAAAACTTTTACCGTAACCTGGAGCTGGTACGCCAGGTGGAACAACTGGCCGCACGCAAGGGCGTCAAACCCGCCCAGATCGCTCTGGCCTGGGTACTGGCACGCGGCGAGCACATCATCGCCCTGTTCGGCGCCAAAACCCGCCAACACCTGGAGGAAAATCTGGGCGCCGCCGCCGTGCAGCTTACACCCGAGGAAATGGCGCAGCTCGACGCCGTCTTCCCGCCCGGTGCCGCCAGCGGGGCCCGCTACCCGGAAGAAGCGCTGCGGCGCGTGAATCTCTGATCTGCAGCCTGGATTCAGTCCAGCACGTCAGCCAGACGTGCAGCAACGTGCCGCGCAATGGCCGGTGCCGCCGTCAGGCCGGGCGACTCGATCCCGATCAAATGGATGACCTGCGGAACCTGGGGATCGGCTTCGATGACGAAGTCGCGAAAGCCGGGCTGGCCGGGCGGCGCCAGTTTGGCCCGCAGGCCGGTATAAGCCGGCCGCAGATCTTCGACGCGCAGTTCCGGCAGAAGTGGTCGGGCGTAACGCACAAACGCTTCGACCGGTTCGCGGTCTCGCTCGTAATCGTTCTTGTCGGCCACATAGCGCGCCGTCGGCCCGACCAGAACGGCCCCCCACAGCGTTCGGGTCAGGTGCACCCCCAGACTCAGCCCGTCATGGCGGGGCAGCGGATAGACCAGGCCGCGCACCAGATCGCTGCGCTCGCGCACCAGTTCGCAGTATTCGCCGCGCACCGGGTAGATTCGCCAGGGCCGCGGTCCGAGCAGTGCGGCAACTTCATCGGCAAACAGTCCGGCGGCATTGACGACCGCCCGCGCTTCAACTTCGCCCGCCGTGCTGCGCACGCGCACCGCACCGGCCACCGGCTCGAGGGCTTCCACCCGCGCCCCGGTCACCAGCTCCGCCCCGCGTTCGACCGCCACACGGGCATAGGCGCGCACCAGCTCCTCCGAAGCGACCAGGCCCGTCGAAGGCACCCGAATGGCCGCACAGGCCGCAATGTGCGGCTCGTGCTGACGCACGGCGGCTGCATCGAGCAGCTCCAGCCCTTCAAGCCCGTTCTGCCGACCGTTCTCGGCCAACCGCTCGAGCTCGCCGATCTCCTCAGGCTGCGTGGCCACAATCAGCTTACCGGTACGCCGGTGCGGCACGTTGTGCTGCGCGGCAAACGCGTAGGTCAGCCGGTTGCCCTCGACGCACAGGCGGGCCTTGAGCGAGCCCGGCGGGTAGTAGATGCCGGAATGGATAACGCCGCTGTTCCGCGAACTGGCCCCCAGACCGGGCCGTGGCAGCGCCTCGAGCACAAAGACGTCCCGCCACCGCAGGGCGGCTTCGGCCGCCACCGCGCAGCCCACCACACCGCCGCCGATGACGACCACTGAAACGCGCTCCACGACCCGTCAGTCCTCGGCCGCTCCGTCCAGCAGCCAGGCGCACTCCTCCAGCCGCGCGCTCGTGCCGTCGTGCACGGCAAATCGGGCGGGACGGCCCGGCCGCACGTAGCGCCACAGTGACGCCCCTGCGTATTCCCCCTTCTTGTTCACGGCGTAGTACAGCAGGTGGAAGCGCCGCAGCCGCTCGGGCGCAAACTGGAAATTCCGCTGCACCCGCCGCAGGGCTTCCAGACAGGCTTCGCGCGGTGAGCGGCCCTGCCGCATCATCTCCACAATCGTATGCGCGCCCACGACGCGAATGTTCTCCTCGCCGCGTCCGGTCGAGCCTGCCGCCCCTACGTCGTTGTCCACATAGAGGCCGGCACCGATCAGCGGCGAATCGCCCACACGGCCGGAAATCTTCCAGGCCAGCCCGGAGGTGGTCGTCACGCCCGACAGATCGCCCTTCTCGTTCACCGCCAGGCAGTTGATCGTGCCCGTCGGAGGATGCAGAACCACCTCTTCGATCCACGGCCGCCACTGGCGCTTTTCCGGCGTATCGAGCAGCGCCGCCAGCGTCTGATGCCAGTTCGGGCTGCCCAGCGGGGGATTCCACTGCGATTCCCGTGCGGCCTTCCAGGCCAGCCACGCCAGCCGCGACTTTTCCGTCAGCAAATCCATCGGCTGGAATCCCTGCGCCAGCGCGAAGCGCAGCGCACCCGGCCCGGCCAGAAAGATATGGTCGGTACGTTCCATCACCGCCCGGGCCACCAGCGAGGGATTCTTGATTTTTTCGAGCGCGCCCACCGCACCGGCCAGTCGTGTCGGCCCGTGCATCACGCAGGCGTCGAGCTGCACGACGCCATCTTCGTTCGGCAGCCCTCCGTAGCCCACCGTGTTGTCGTTCGGATCGTCCTCGACAGCCGTCACCACGGCCAGCACGGCGTCCAGTGTGTCCCCGCCGCGCCGCAACACCTCCATGCCGCGATCGAGCCAGCGCAAGCCATTGGCCGCGCACACAATCACCGGACGCGCCGGACCACCGCTGCCCACCTGCTGTCCGAAGCGCACGGCCGCCCGAAGCTGTTTCCAGCCAAGCGCCAGCGCCGCACCCAGCGAGGAAAGGAAAAACTCTCGACGGTTGTAGCCGCGGTTCATGCTGCCCTCCTGTGGTTCAGTGCAGGGGCCAGCGGCGTGCCAGCTCGGCCACGGCGCGGCTGAGCGCAGTGGCGTCCCGCACGTCGATGACTTCCCCCGGCGAATGAGAGTAGCGCAGGGGCCAGCCCAGGGCGACATCCGTCGCCCCGTAGCGCTGAAAGACGGCTCCGTCGTTGCCGCCGCCCGTCACTCCGTACTGCACGGCAATGGCGGCTGCCCGTGCCAGTGCGACCACCCGTGCGACGGCAGCCGGCGGCACAATGTTCGAGTTATCCACCGCCCGGATGACAAATCCCTGGCCAATCGGTGCATCGGCAAAGCGCTTGGATTCGAGCGGCGAATCGGAACTGACGAACGTATCAATGGCAAACACCGTGGACGGGACCTGGCCGCTGGCAGCGAGCCGGGCTGCCAGCGCCGCCGCGCCCCGCAGGCCCAGTTCTTCCTCGGTGGACCAGACGAAGCTGACCGGACGGTCGAAATTCGGCCCCAGAGCCCAGGCCGCCAGGATGAGCGCGGCACAGCCCACACGGTCATCGAAACTGCGCGCACTGGCGCGCGTACCGAGCAGTGGCCGATAGCGCTTGGGAATCGTCAGGACATCGCCCGGCGCGATGCCGAGCGCGGCGACCTCAGCCGGACTGTGCGCGCCCACATTCACGAACAGATCCCCTGCACGGACACCGCGGGCCAAAAACCCCTGCGTCCACGACTCCGCCGGTAACTCGAGAATGCCCGGCCGCGGCCCCTGCCGGCCAAACACCAGCACCGGATGCCCCAGGAAGTACTCGGGTCGCCCGCCTCCCAGAGACTCGACCCGCAACCGGCCATCCGGCTCCACCTGTTGGACACGGAAGCCGATTTCGTCCATATGGGCCACAAAGATCAGCGCCGAACCCGTTGCCTGCCCTCCTGCCGGCCAGCGCAAAATTAGGTTGCCGCTGGCATCGGTTTCTGGTCGGGCCCAGGGCGGCAGCAGGCGTTCAATGGCCGCACGCACGGGTTCCTCATGCGTGCTCACGCCCGTGGTCGTCACCAGCGCCTCGAGCACCCGGGCCATCTGCGGCACCTGCTGCGGCGGCTCAGGTAGCTTCGGCATGGGCGGCGCGACCGGAACTCGTTTCGGCTCGACCGCCCGACCCTGCAGATACTGCTCGAGAAGCATGGCGAGATGGGCCAAATCATCGAATCGAACCACCTCGGCGGGCGTCGCCGGCCAGCCAATCCCCACTGAGAGATGCGCGCTGCGCTGCGGAAGTTCTGGTGGCGCCTGGTAACCACGGGGCAGCAGCGGCCCCGAACGCACCACCTGCAGGGTGAAACCGAGCTGTTGGGCCAGCTCACTGAGCTCGCCCACCAGAGGCCCCGGCTCGCCATCGACCAGCGCGAAAACACCGCGGGCAGGCATTTCGGCCGACACGGGCAGCGGCCGACCGAGATAGAGGAGCTCATCCGGATGGAACCGCTCGATCAGACGCTCCAGACCCCGGCCGCCAAGCCACTGCTGAGTGGCAAAGGCCAGCACCGTCGTTCCCTGCGTTCGCGCCGGCTGCAGGTGGCGCAGGACTTCCAGCAACACGGCGACACCAAAACGATCGCCAGTGCTCTGGCCCACCAGCGTCCCGTCGGCCAGCTCCAGCAGCAACCGCTGCGGCGCCACGGCGTCAAGCAGGTCTGCACCAGCCCGCCGCACTTCGGCGGCCGAGCTGGCTCCCAGGTCCACAAACATGTCCTCCGGCGAGCGCACCTGCGCCGGCTCGACCCGGCCCGGCTGGAGATGAACCGAGGGGCCGGCAATCACCCCGGCAAGCCTGCGGCCATCGGGCAGAACCACGTCCACGGGAGCCGCCGAGAGCAATTGATCGAAGAGCCGATGCGGCGGATTCTGCGGCAATCGCTGCACCCGCAAATAGCCGTCGGGTGTAATGGCACTGACAACATAGCCCGGCTCGTCCACGGCCGCCACCACCAGTCGCTGCGGCCGGCCCTGACCCAGCACGAGCACCACGTTGCCGGCCGCGTCCGCCTGCGCCTGCCAGCGTGCAAGCTGTCGGGTGAGCCAGTGCACGAGTGGCGCTTCGCGGCCGCTGACCGCGGGCGTCTCGACCAGCGTCCTGAGATCCTGCGTGAGCGTCTGCGCCGCCATCGTCGGCGCAGCAGCGAGCGGCAGCAGCAGCACCGCCGCTCGGACCCGGCGGGTTCGCATGGCACCTCCACGCCCGCTGGACGCGGGCCGGCAGGCAATCTAGCACAGCGCGCGCGGAGCCCGCCAAAGCTCCGCCCGGCTCAGGAAACGCGTTCGACCGTCTGGAGCACTGTCTGCAGGGAGACGGGAACCAGGACGGCTGGAAGCTCCACACGAAACATCGCGCCACCGCCTGGACGATTACCGCAACTGATCGCGCCGCCGTGCTCGCGGACGATCCCGAAGCACATGCTGAGGCCGAGCCCGGCGCCGTGTCCAACGGTTTTGGTGGTGAAAAACGGATCGAAAACGCGCTCCGGATTCTTGATACCCGGCCCCGTATCGGCAAATTCCACCACGACCGAGTCTCCGTCGCGCCTTGTCGTGATCTCCAGCCGCCCCCCGGAAGGCTGCATGGCTTCGGCCGCGTTCGAGATCAGCTCGGAAAACACCTGCAGCAGTTGCTGCCGGTCCCCGCGCACTGGCGGCAGGCCGGGGGCCAGGTCCATCTTCACCTGCACGCCACGCCCCGCCAGCTCCGCCTGCCGCAGCAGCGCCGTTCCGCTCAGCAGCTCATTGACATCGATCAGGCTCCGCTCCATGGGGACATGCCGCGCGAACATCAACAGGTGATTGACTAGCGCCCTGACACGATGAGCCTGGCTGCGGATCTTCATCGCCAGCGCCCGGACGGGCTCACCGGCCTGCGGGTTCTCCAGCAGCAGTTCGACATAGCCCAGAATGCCCTGCAGGGGATTCTGAATCGCCTGCGCGGCTGCGCCGGCCAGCTCACCGAGCTGCGCCAGCTTGTCCGCGTGCGCCAGATCCACCTGCAGGCGGTGCGTCGAGTCCAGCGACTCCCGGATGGCCACCATCAGGTTCCGCCGCATGCGATCCGTCCGACTTTGCCGCAGCGTCAAGAAAAACAGGCCGATCAGGATCGCGATGAAGGTAGTCACCAGGCGATAGTGGAGGACAGGCTGGGGGGCCGTGCTGGCAAACGCGCTCCATGCACCCAGCAGAGGCATGGAGAGGATGCCTGCCATGGCCAGCCGGGCCGCGCTGCGCGGGCTGGCCAGCAGCCTTCCGCCCTCGGCAGGCATCAACTCACGCCCGCGCGCATCCAGCCCAGCCAGCCCCAGCCAGAGGAATCCGGCCACCGGCAGCAGCGCTGCGAACCCGTGAAAACCTCCTCCCTGTCGAGCCATCTGCAGCCACAGCCAGGACCAGCCCGTCAGGATCAGCGCGGTGGCGCCGAAAAGGTGCCCGTAGACACGCCGCCACTCACCCGCGGCACTCCGCCACACCACCGTAACCGCCAGCAGAACGACAATGATTTCCACCCCTGTCACCTCCAGGTAGCGCCGCTGATACACCGCGGGATATGGGAGGAGCCAGGCCGGCGGTGCCACCCAGAACGCGTAGACATAGCCCCACCAGGCCAGCAGGAGCAGTGCGTCCAGCCGGCCCTGGCGCAGCTTGGTGCCCATCTTGCGACGGTCCGGGCGAATCCACACCGCTGCAAGGATCGGCAGGGGAAAAAGAAAGAAAGCCAGGTCAGCCAGGCGGTGCGGCATCTCCCGCGGGCCCATTCGGAGCGACCATGTCAGGATCAGCGCACCAACGGCCCAGAGCAGGCAGCTCAGGGCCAGATAGACCCAAAACAGATTGCGGCGGCGATAGGGCGTGTGGGTGTTCAGCAGCAGGCCCACATTCGCCAGCAGGGGAAGCAGACAGTTCACAGCGCCGGCGAACCACTGACTCCAGTCACTGCCCTGCCCGAGAAACAGACCCGCCGCGTAGGCGGCGAACGCGGCCGCTGCTACAACCCCCAATCGGCTTTGTTTGGACACACAACACCTTCCAGAGGGTCCATCGTACCCGCCGGGACCGGAAGGTAATAGATCTATCGTCTAGTACTGTTGTCAAAGGATATCCGGGCAAAAGGCCGCCGGAAAACAGCACGGGTAACTGGCGGAGGAGGAGGGATTCGAACCCCCGAGGCCCTTGCGGGCCTAGCGGTTTTCAAGACCGCCGCCTTCAACCACTCGGCCACTCCTCCGGACGCCGACTGCAGCGATTGTAACTTATCTCGATGGCGGGTTTCCTTCGTCACTTCTTATTAAAACTTCCCGGCGGCCAGAGGCTACGGTCCCCCGTGTCTCGGCTGACCTGACCGTTCATTTGGTGCACAAGCGATTTGCCCCTACAATGGCTGCGGCGCTGCAAGGGGTCCTGCGCCGATCCCAGGAGGAAAGCGTCTCGTTTCATGGAACTCGATGCAGTGATCGAATCGCACCGCGAAGCTTACCTGACGGATCTATTCGAGTTTCTGCGCATCCCGAGTATCAGCACGCAGTCGGCCTACCGCCCCGAGGTGGAACGTGCGGCGCACTGGGTGGCGCAGCGCCTGCGGACGATCGGATTCCCTACGGTCGAGCTGATCGCCACCGAGCTGTATCCGCTGGTGTATGCCGAATGGAAGCCGCATCCCGGCCGCCCAACCGTTCTGCTGTACGGCCATTACGACGTGCAGCCACCCGAACCTCTGGAGCTGTGGACCTCGCCCCCCTTCGAGCCCACCATCCGCAATGGCCATCTCTATGCGCGCGGCGCGGCCGACGATAAGGGTCAGTTCCATATCCACCTGGCAGCCCTCGATGCCCTGGTGCGCCTGGGAGGCCGGCCCCCGGTGAATTTTCGCGTGCTGGTCGAGGGCGAGGAAGAGGTAGGAAGCCCGAGCCTGTATGCTTTTCTGCGCCAGCACGCCGACCGGGTGCAGGCCGATCTGTTGGTGCTCTCCGACACCGAAATGCTGCCGCCCGGCGTGCAGTCGATTACCTACGGTCTGCGCGGGCTGAACTATTACCAGATCGAAATCACCGGCCCGGCCCGTGACCTGCATTCAGGCGTATTCGGCGGCGCTGTGCCCAATCCGCTGCAGATACTCTGCGAGCTGTTTGCCCGGCTGCATGATCGCAATGGCCGGGTGGCCATTCCCGGCTTCTACGACGCCGTGGCGCCGCTGGCGCGGGCGGAGCGGCGGCAGCTTGCCGCCCTGCCGTTCAGCGAGCGCAGATTCCGGCAGCAGACCGGCGTGGCTGGCCTCAGCGGCGAAAAAGGCTACACGACGCTCGAACGGCTCTGGTGCCGGCCCACGCTCGAGCTCAACGGCATCTGGGGTGGGTACACCGGCGAGGGCGCCAAAACCGTCATCCCGTCGCGCGCGTGGGCCAAGTTCTCGACGCGGCTGGTGCCGCATCAAGATCCCGCACGCATTGCGCGCCTGGTCCGCCAGCAGATCCGGAAATTGCTTCCTCCCAGCGTGCGGCACCGGTTCGAGGTTCTCAGTACGGGCCGGCCCTGGGTGGCCGACTACCGCCAGCCCGTGTTCCAGCTGGCCCGCCAGGCCCTGTCGGAAGGTTTTGGTCGGCCTGCCGTGTTCATCCGCGAAGGAGGTTCGATCCCGTTCGTTGCGGAAATCGACCGGCGTTTTCACATCCCCTGCGTGCTGATGGGCTTTGGCCTGCCCGACGAAAACGCCCATGCACCCGACGAACACCTTGCGCTCGAAAACTATTTCGGCGGGATCCGCTCGGTCGCCCGCTTCTACCAGAAACTCACCGGCCTCGCCCGTGGGCGCTAGGAAAGCGACACTTTCCGCTTGCGTTCATCGCGCGGCCCGTCTATAGTGCCGCAGGAACCGCGATTTTTCGCGGATTTTGAAACGGACTGCCAGGAGGAGGACAGGATTCGATGGCTGCCAAACCGATGACGAAGAGTCAGGTCGTCAGTCATCTGGCGCAGAAGCTGGCCATTCCCAAAAAGACGGTCGCGCAGTTTTTCGACGAGCTATTCAAGCTGGCCGTCAAGGAGTGCAAGGGCGGTGCCGGCAAATTCATCATTCCCGGGCTGGCCCGCGTGGTCAAGGCGCGGCGGAAGGAGCGCTGGGGCATCAACCCGCAAACCAAAGAGCGGATCAAGATCAAAGCCAAGACGGTCGTCCGGCTGCGTCCGTCCAAGCAGCTCAAGGAAGCACTGCTGAAGTGACGTGGCGGACAGGGCGGCGGCGTTGCCCTGGGGGTCTGGTCTGCGATAGAACCCCGGCATGAGCCAGCCCAATGAGCTTGCCGAAACCACGGCGCGCTACCAGCGCCTGGAATTCGCCTTTGACGAACGACCGCTGCAGGGCCGCCTGATCGCTCTGGCAGGCGCCAGTGGTGGACTGGGCGCGGCCACGGCCGTTCTTTTAGCCCGCCAGGGCAGCCGGCTTATCCTTGGCTATCGTACCCATCGGGAGCGGGCGGAAGCGCTGGCCCGCCTTGTCAGCCGGCACACCGGTACGCCGCCGATTCTGATCGGCGGAGCGCTCGAGGCCGTTGAGGTACGTGCTCGTTACCGTGAGGCGGCGGACCAATGCGGTGGCCTGGACGGCCTGGCGATCTTCGCCGGCCAGCCGGCCCGCATCCCCGCCCAGCAGATCACACGCGACGCCCTGATTGCAGCCCTCGAGCCGAACTTCATCGGCCCCGTCCTGCTGGCACGCGAACTCGGCGAGGCCATGGAGGCTCGGGCCCGACCGGCCTCCATGGTCCTGCTGGCCTCGATGCAGGCGATCGCCCCGTTTACCTCCAGCCTCGCGTACGGCCCTGCCAAGGCGGCTCTGGTGCAGGCAGCGCGCGTGCTGGCGCGCCAGTGGCAGTATGTGAACGTGAACGTGGTGGCTCCCGGCGTCACCCTGGCCGGGATGGCTCAGGCAAGCGTCGCCGCGGGCAAATACGATGCCTGCCTGCAGCAAGGCTTGATCCGCCGCTTTGGCCGAGCCGAGGACATCGCTCGCCTGGTGTGCTTCCTTCTGGAACCGGACCATTACATCACCGGTCAGGTCATCGTCGCCGACGGAGGTCTTACGCTGCGGGGCACGCTCTAGGCCCGGCAGAAAGCAGCCTGCCGGTGGCATAATCCTGTGGCCATGCTGCATTCCTTCTCCGGCCTGCTCACCGATCTCTACGAACTCACCATGGCGGCCGGTTACCTCGAAACCGGTATGGAGGCCGAAGCCACCTTCGAGCTGTTCGTGCGACACCTGCCGCGAAAGAGAAACTACATCGTGGTCGCAGGGATCGAGCACGCTCTCACCTATCTCGAGCATGTGCAGTTCACCCCGGAAGAAGTGGACTATCTGCGCCGCCAGCCGGTCTTCCGCCATGTGAGCCAGCGATTCTTCGACTGGCTGCTGGCGTTCCGCTTCCACGGCGACGTCTGGGCAATGCCCGAAGGCACCGTGGCCTTTGCTGGCGAACCTCTGCTCCGCGTGACCGCCCCCATCGCCGAAGCGCAATTGGTCGAAACCTACCTGCTGGCAGCGGTTCACCTCGAAACCCTGGTGGCCAGCAAAGCGGCTCGGGTCGTCACAGCGGCCGCCGGCCGCCCGGTCGTGGAGTTTGGTTCGCGCCGCGCTCACGGCATCGAGGCAGGCGTGCGTGCGGCACGTGCCGCCTATCTGGCCGGCTGTGCGGGAACCTCAAATGTCTGGGCTGGCTTTCGCTTCGGTATCCCCGTGTTCGGCACGCTAGCGCACTCCTGGGTCATGGCCCATCCGAGCGAATCGGAAGCCTTCCGCCGTTTCCTGCAGGTGTTCCCCGAGGCAGCTACCCTGCTGGTAGATACCTACGATGCGCGGCGCGCCATCGAACGCCTGATCGCTGAGGGAGAGAAACCGACAGGCATCCGGCTCGACAGCGGCAACCTGCTGCGCGACAGCCGCTGGGCCCGGCACCGGCTGCGCCAGGCAGGCTGGGAAGACGTTCGCATCTTCGCCTCGGGCGATCTCGACGAATACCGCATCGCCCGCCTGCTGGCCGCCGGTGCCGAAATTGACGCCTTCGGCGTCGGCACGGCGCTGGCCACCTCCTCCGATGCACCTGCGCTCGGTGCCATCTACAAGCTGGTCGAGGTGCGTCGCGGCGGCCGCGTGCGGAATGCGGCCAAATTCAGCCCTGCCAAAGCCACCTTTCCCGGACGCAAACAGGTCTACCGCTTCCGCGATGCTGCCGGACAGTTCCGCGAAGATTTGATTGCACTGGCCGACGAACCCGCACCCGCCGCCGAAGCCCTGCTGGTCGAAATGTTCCGGGCCGGTCGCCGCATGTGCCCACCCGAGCCTCTGGAAACGGCGCGCGAGCGGTGCCGGCAACAACTGCAGGCGCTGCCGGCCCGGCTGCGACGCATTGACCGCCGTGCAGCTTATCCCGTCCGCCATAGCCCCCGGTTGCGCAAACTCTTCGAGCGCTTGCGCCGCGGCCTGCGCTAAAATTCGTCTAGAAACAGCCGCAACGGCCCTTTGCGGAGGACAGCCATGACCGCCAGTCAGGTGATTTTCTGGGATGTCGACACGCAGCGCGATTTCATGCTGCCCGGCGGAGCGCTCTACGTCCCCGGTGCCGAAAAGCTCATTCCGCGCCTCGAGCGCCTGGTCAATGCGGCCCGTCAGGGACGCGTCTGGCTGGTCTCCTCTGCCGACGCCCATACCCTGCAGGACCCCGAACTGACGCAGTGGCCTCCGCACTGCCTGAAAGGAACCCCGGGACAGCAAAAAATTCCGGAGACTCTCACCGACGACGTCGTGGTCATTCCCAATCAGCCCGTTCCACTGCCACAGGACCTGTTCCAGCACCGGCAGGTGATTCTCGAAAAGCAGGCTCTCGACGTTTTCACCAACCCCAACACCGACGCGCTGGTCGAGCGCCTGGGACGCCACCGCGAGTACGTGGTCTTCGGCGTGGTGACCGAATACTGCGTGCGACATACGGTGCTGGGCTTGCTCCAGCGAGGCTGCCCGGTGGCGGTGGTGACCGACGCCATTGAAACACTCGATCCCGAAGTCGGGCGGCGGGCACTCGAGGAATTCACTGCTCGCGGAGCACGCCTGATCACCACCGATCAGGCGCTCGCCATGGTTCAGGCCAGTGCGGCCTAGCCGCTGAACCACAGGCTGTAGAGCAGCACGGCCAGCACCACCAGCGTCAGCCCGACATAGAGCCGATCGCCCTCGCGCAGAAAAACGAAGACGCTCAGCGCGACCCGGGCCACCGGCGTCGCCATCAGCAACAGCAGCCCCAGCTCGATCCAGGCCTGCCCCGCGCCGTGCGCGAGTGCGCGGATGAACGCGGCCGGGTGGCGCGTCCACTCGGGCTCGCCGCGGAAGGCGCTGTAATCGGGGTGCTCGTGGCCGTGGCGCGCCAGAAACAGCACGCCGCCGGCCAGCACCACCAGGGCCGACAGAAGCACGCCCCAGCGCAGCAGCCGCCCGATGAGGACCTGCAGGCGTTCATCGTCCCAGCCAGCATGCCCGGTAGCTGCCATCAAATCCTCCCCGTCAGGCCCTTGTAGATCATCTCCACCGCCAGCGCGAGAATGACCGCCGTGAACAGCCACCGCAGCGAGCGGGTGCGCGCCCGCGCCAGCAGACGCGAACCGGCCAGCGAGCCCGCCAGCACACCCAGCATCACCGGCATCGCCAGCGCCGGGTCAATGTAGCCCCGGCGCAGGTACACCCCCGCGCTGGCCACCGCCGTGACGCCGATCATGAAGTTGCTGGTTGCCGTCGAGACCTTGAACGGCAGCCGCATCGCCTGGTCCATTGCGAGCACTTTGGCGGCGCCCCCACCAATGCCCAGCAGCCCGCTGGTGACGCCCGCCAGATAGGCAATGAACCAGCCCAGCCCGACGCGCCGCGCCTGATAGGCGCGCGGCCCGTCGCCCGCCGGATAGGTTCCCCGGAGCTTGAGCCGCGCCGCCAGAGTCCCGGGTTCGGGGGGCCAGCCGTCGTCCGGCTGCGGGCGGCTGGAGAGATAAGCCGAAGCGACCAGCACGCAACCGAAGACAATCGCGATCAGCGAGGTCGAAAGGCGCGTGGCCAGCAGCGCCCCGCTCACTGCGCCCAGTGTGGTCGCAATTTCCAGGAACATGCCCACGCGCAGGTTGGTAAAACCCTCCCGGACATAGGCGGCGGCTGCGCCCGAGGACGTAGCGATCACCGAGACCAGCGAGGCACCGATGGCATAGCGGATATTCACACCAAACGCCAGCGCCAGCAGCGGGACGATCACCACGCCCCCGCCCAGGCCGGTCAGCGAACCCAACAGACCGGCCAGGAAGGAGCACAGCGCCACCACGAGCGTAAAGGTGAGGATCGTCATCGCACCGCTCTCCCGAACCTGGCTGCCGCTAGCTCTCCGGTGCTGCCAGAAATGCCAGCCGCAAGGGGCTGCATGAGTTGTTGCGTCCCATGGCGCGCGCTATGCTCCCTGCTGCGCCTATGGTCGACATTCACTGCCATCTGCTGGCCGGGCTCGACGACGGCCCGCAAACCCTCGAGGAGTCGTTGCAGATGGCGGAAATGGCCATTGCCGACGGCACCACGCACGTCATCGCCACGCCCCATGCCAGCCCGCGCTATTCGTTTTCCTCCGAAGCCGTGACCGCAGCCGCCGGCCAACTCCGCCAGGTGCTGGGCGAGCGCCTCCATGTGGCCACCGGCTGCGATTTTCACCTCAGCCCCGAAAATCTCCAGAACCTGTTTCAGCAGCCCCAGCGGTTCACGCTCAATGCCGGCAGCTACCTGCTGCTCGAGCTTTCCGACTTCGCCATCCCGCCGAGCTTTGAAGAGACTCTGTACCGGCTGCAGCAGGCCGGATTGCGCCCTATTCTGACACACCCCGAACGCAATCCGCTGCTGCGAAAGGCCACTGCACGGCTTGACGACTGGATCAATCGCGGCTGCCTGATCCAGATCACAGCCGGGGCGCTGCTGGGACGTTTTGGCCCGGAAGCCGAACGGGCGGCCGTCGAATGGATCCGCGGCGGCCGCGTCCACTTGGTGGCCAGCGATGCCCATAACACTACGCGCCGCCCGCCGGGCCTGCGTTCGGCCTATCTGCAGATCGCCCGCCTGTGCGACGAACGCGTGGCCCAGGCGCTGGTGGCCGACAACCCGCTGGCCGTCTACGAAGATCGTCCCCTCCCCTACCGGCCTGAGCCCGTTCGACCGCCGCAACGTCGGCGGCTGTTGAGCTGGTTCTAACGTCGGCTCTCAGGTCAGCAGCTCGAGCACCTCTGCGTAGCGCCGGAACGGAGCGACCAGATAGGCGCCGGCCACCTCGCAGCGGGCCCATTCGAGCATCCGCCGGGCCACGGCGAAGCCGCAATCGCGTGCCGCACTGCCGGCAGCCTGAAGTTCTTGCAGCACGCCATCGGGCACAACGATGCCCGGTACCTCGTTGTTCAGCCGCACGGCCTGCCGGTAGCTCGTCAATGGCCAGATCCCCACCAGCACCGGCACGGGGACCGACCCCCCCAGCCGCCGGACGAACGCCGTCCACTGTTCGGGGGCAAACAGCGGCTGAGTCATGGCAAAATGCGCCCCTGCCTCGACCTTGGCCATGAACCGGCGAATCTCCTGCTCGAGATCTTCGGCCGTGGGGTTGACAGCGACGCCGATCGTGAAACCTGTAGGGCCGGCCAGTGGTCGGCCTGCCCAGTCGGAACCCCGATTGAGCAGCGCAATCAGGCGCACCAGACCGATGGAATCGATCTCGTAGACGCCGCTGGTCTCCGGGTGATCGCCCAGCGAAGGCGGATCGCCAGTAATCGCCAGCACGTTGCGCACCCCGCCGACCGACCAGGCGCCGAGCAGCGCCGCCTGCAACCCGATAATGTTCATGTCGCGCGTGGTCAGGTGCGGCAACGTCTCGACGCCCCGTGCCTCGAGCGCGGCCGCCAGCATCAGCGCGTCCATGCCCACGCGCGCCAGCGAGCCGCTGTTGATGTCCACCAGGTCCACCTGGCCGCTGGCTAGTAACCGGTCGATGTCCTCGAAAATGCGCTGCAGGACTGTCCCTCGGGGAGGGTCAATCTCCACCGAGATGACGAACCGGCGCTCCTGCAAACAGCGCCAGAGCCGGCTGGCTGGCTCGCGGGGCTCGGCGGCAGCCATGAGCACGGCTTCAGCAGGCTCGGCACGCTCGGCCACCTCGACCAGGCTCACCGGCGTCGAGGGCGGCTTGCGCAGCGCCTCGGCCATCGCCGCAATGTGTTCCGGCGTTGTCCCGCAGCAGCCACCCACGATGCGCGCACCCGCCGCGACCGCAGCGGTCGCAAACTCCGCAAAGTACTCCGGCGATGAGCGCGGATACACAACGCGATCGCCCAGCCGCTTGGGAAAACCTGCATTGGGCATCAGCGACACCGGCCGCCCGGCCTCGGCCAGCCGCCGGCCGACGGGAAGAATGAATTGCGGGCCGATGGTGCAGTTGGCGCCGATGACCTGCACATCGGCGGCCCCGAGCCGCGCCGCCGCCTGCTCGGGCAGCGTCCCGTCCAGCGCCGTGCCCTCTTCGGAAAACGTCATCTGCGCGATGATGGGCAGGCGGCTGAACGACCGCACGGCGGCCACCGCCAGCAGCAGGTCCTCCAGATCGGCGAAGGTCTCCAGAATGAACAGATCCACGCCGCGCTCCTCGAGCGCGGCGGCCTGCTGGCGAAAAATCTCGCTGACCTCGTCGGCCGACACCTGGCGCACCTGGCGGGCCACGCCGAGCGGCCCGATCGAGCCGGCAATCAGCGCATCCCGTGCGGCGGCCTCGCGGGCCTCGCGCGCCAGCTTGACGGCGCGGTGATTCAGCTCGACGACGCGATCGGCCAGCCCGAGCGCGGCCAGCTTGAACCGGTTGGCGCCGAAGCTGTTCGTTTCAATCAGCTCGGCGCCGGCCTCCAGATAGGCCCGGTGCACGCGCAGCACCAGCTCGGGCTGGGTCGCGTTGAGTTCCTCGAAGCACCGCTGCGGTCCGGCCAGCTCGTACAGCAGCGATCCCATCGCGCCGTCAGCCAGCAGCGGCCGCTCGGCCAGTCGGGCAAGAAAATCTTCGATCCGCATGGGTGGCCAGCGATGAAGTCTCGGAGTATAACATCCAGGCGCAGGCGACCCGGTCTAGCGCACCTGCTCGACCAGCTCGGCGATCGTCCCCATCAGGTCGTACTTGGTGAGAATCTCGTAGCTCCCACCCATGTCCACGAACACGGCCGGGGTGTGCTGACGGAGCAACTCGGTGATCCGCTCGACAGGAGCGTCGCGCCGCACCACCGGCAGCGGCCCGCTCATCACCTCGCGAATCACAAGCTTGCGGAGATCTTTGCCCTGCAGTGCCAGGCTCAGTACCTGATCTTCATAGATGGTGCCGATCGGCGTGTTGTCCTCGAAGACGGGCAGCTGGGAGACATCGTGCGTCTGCATCACGCGCAGCGCATGGAACACCGTCTGATAGGGGCGGGCGATCAGCAGCTCGCGCTGCCGGCCCTGGCGCTGTTTGGCGCGGACGACGTCTTCGGCGCGCAGCGTCACCTCGGAAGCGCTGTAGCCGTGGTCGCGCATCCATTCGTCGTTGTAAATTTTGCTCAGGTAGCGCATGCCGCTATCGGGCAGAAAGGCCACGACGAAGGCGTCCGGGCCGCAGCCCGCGGCCACACGCAGGGCCGCTGCCACGCAGCCGCCTCCGGAGCCACCCGTGAAAATGCCCTCTTCCTTGGCCAGCCGCCGCGCCCAGAGGAAGCATTCCTGATCGGTGACCTGCACTACGTCGTCCACCACGCTGAAGTCCATGGTCGAGGGCAGAAAATCCTCGCCGATGCCCTCGACCACATAGGGATGGGCGCGCCCGAGCTGGCCGGTGCGGAAGTAATCGTGATAGAGCGAGCCCACCGGGTCCACCCCGATCACGCGTACCTGCGGATTGCGCTCCTTCAGGTAGCGCCCGACGCCGCTGATAGTCCCGCCGGTACCCATGCCGCAAACGAAGTGGGTGATCCGCCCGCCGGAATCCTCCCAGATCTCCGGGCCTGTGGTGCGATAGTGCGCCTCCGGGTTGAGCGGATTGTCGTACTGGTTCGGGTAGTAGGCGTTGGGGATTTCCTGGGCCAGCTTGCGCGCCACCGAGGTATAGCTGCGGGGATCGTCGGGCTCGACCGCGGTGGGGCAGATGATCACCTCGGCGCCCATCGCCTTCAGCAGATCGATCTTTTCCTTCGACTGCTTGTCGGTGATCGTGAACACCACCTTGTAACCGCGCACGGCGGCCACCAGCGCCAGTCCCATGCCCGTGTTGCCCGAAGTTGCCTCGATGATGGTGCCGCCGGGCTTGAGCAGGCCCCGCCGCTCGGCGTCCTCGATCATGGCCAGCCCCACCCGGTCCTTCACCGAGCCGCCGGGATTGAGATAGTCGGCTTTGACCGCGACCACGCCCGGTACCCCGCCGGCCAGGCGGTTGAGCCGCACCAGCGGCGTGCGCCCGATCGCCTGCAGAATGTTTTCGCAAAACATGGCCCCGTCCTCTCAGTCGCGGAACGTTCCCGTGTGCCGCTCAGCTTACGGAGTTCGCCGCAGCCTGTCCAGTCGGGAGCGTTGCCCGAACAAGCTTTCTCGGCTATGCTGAGGCGCGTCGAGATGATGGACAGACCGCCACAGGCGCGTCCTGCCTCGCAGCCAGTCGCTGTCGAGGAGGCCAGCGTGTACTGCCCGGCCTGTTCGCGCCGACTCGAGCGGCGGCAGTGCCGACTGGTCTGTCCGACATGCGGCTATTTTCTGTCCTGTTCGGATTACTACTGATCGGGGCCGCAGGCCCGCAGGAGGCAACATCGTGCCGTTGAAAATCACCGAACGCACAGCCGACGACGTGACAATCCTGGACCTGGAAGGCCGCATCGTGCTCGGCGAGGAATCCAGCGCCCTGCGCGAGCGCGTCAAGAGCCTGCTCAACCAGGGGCGCCGGAACATCCTGCTGAACATGGCCAATGTGTCCTACATCGATAGCGCCGGCCTGGGGGCTTTGGTCGCTTCCTACACGAGCGCGAAGAACCAGGGTGCCACGCTGAAGCTGGTCAACCTGGGCAGCAAGTTCCGCGAGGTCCTCCAGGTGACCAAGCTGCTGACCGTTTTCGAGGTCTTCGAAGATGAAAAGACCGCCCTGGCCAGTTTCCGGGCTTCAGCCTGAGGCTCGTTCCAGCCGGTAAAGGGCCAGGCCGCTGAGCAGCTTGGGGTAGAAGTCGGTCGATTTTTCCGGCAGTACCTCTCCGGCCAGCGCAATCTGTTCGACCTGCTCGATGCGGACCGGATTGAGCAAAACAGCCAGGCGCGCCTGCCCGCGATCGACCGCTTCGATGGCCCGCGCCAGTTCGCGTTCATACCCGATACGGTGTTCGTCGGCAGCGATGCCCAGGCCCTTCTCGAGCAACAGCCGGTGAACCAGTACAACGTCGAGCTGCCGCTGCAGGGGAGAAACGTCGCTCAGCAGCCGCCCTAGATCGGCCTCGCGGCGGAGCACGAACAGGTAAAACGCGCCCGTGCCCGCATACACGCCCAGCACACGACGCCGGCTGCCCGTCCGCTCCAGATCGCGCTGGAACTCACCCAGTGCCGCCCTCTCCTCCTCGTCGCTACCAAACGGATAGGCATACCAGTCGAAATACGGTTCCAGTCGCCGCCGAAACGCCTCGAAGGAAAAACCGTCGGCCTGATAGACCAACCGGTGCGTCGGCAGAATCGTCAGGCCCTCCCCGTAGAGGTTGAAAAACGCCATCAGCGCCTTCTCGTAGGGAGCCGACGGGTCCAGCCGGCCTGCTCGCTGCCGCTGCTCGTCCCGAAACGCCAGCGCGGTCTCGTAGCGATGGTGGCCGTCGGCAATGATCAGCGGGCTGGGCGCCAGGGCCTGCTGGAGAAGCTGCTGGCGTCCGGGGTCGGACAACTGCCACAGCCGGTGGACGACGCCGTATTCGTCGGTGACTTCCACCTCCGGTTCAGCCGCTGTCACCTCGGCCAGCAGGCGATCGGTCTGCCGCTCCGGATCCCGGTAGAGCATGAACAGCAGGCCGGTCTGCATCCGGGTGTGACGCAACAGTTCCAGCCGATCCGCCTTCGGCCCGGGGAAGGTTCGCTCGTGCCGAAAAACCACGCGCGCTGAGTAATCTTCCAGGCGCCCCAGCCCTAGAAAACCGCGTCGGAGGCGGCGCTGTCGCGTGCCGGGTACCATGTACTCCTGGGTGTACGGGTAAAACGCCGGTTCGGCGTCCTGCGCGAGAATGCCCTCGGCGATCCACTGGTCGAGGGTGCGCGCGGCCCGCGTGTACACGTTCTCTTCGTCGGTGTCGCCGACTTCGGGCAATCCCTTCTCGACCCGAATGAAGTTGCAGGGATGGGCCGCGTAGTAGCGCTGTTGCATTTCCGGCGTTATCTTGTCGTAGGGCTGCGTCAGAACCTGTTGCAGCGGGACGCGGTCCGGATTGTAGCGATACGCGCGAAACGGGAAAATTTCCGCCATGGATGAGCGCCCTGCGGGCTCCTGCGTTGATTCTAGCAACGGCCGCGCCGGGCGCCAACGCCGTCCGGCCGCCGGAGGGAACCGCCGCCCGTGCCTCCAGAGCCCGAGATGATTCGCGTCGTGGTCTTCGACCTCGACGGCACACTGGTGGACTCCTGCCGCGATCTGGTGGAAGCGGTCAATGCCGCCCGTGTGGCCGTCGGGCTACCCCCGCTGCCGCATGATCGCATCATCAGCTATGTCGGCGAGGGCGTGCAGAAGCTCATGGAGCGGGCGCTGGGCGAAGGCGTGGCTCCGAAAACGCTGGCACGCGGCATGGAGTTCTTTCTGCGCTACTACGGCCAGCATCTGCTCGACCACACCGTGCCCTATCCCGGCGTCCCCGAAGCTCTCGCTGCGCTCGACGGTCGCACTCTGGCCGTGCTCACCAACAAACCGCTGCGCTTCACCCGCGCCATCCTCGACGGGCTTGGCCTCACGCACCACTTCGCGCGTATCTACGGCGGAGACAGCTTTCCGGCCCCCGGAACCGCCGGCGGTGGCTATCTGAAAAAGCCCGACCCCACGGGGCTGCAGACGCTGCTGGCGGAATTCGGCGCCCGCCCCGAGCAGGCGATCCTGGTCGGCGATTCCGCTATCGACGTGGAAACGGCGCGGCGTGCCGGCACCTGGAGCGCCGGGGTGCGTTATGGATTCGGAAGCTGGACTCTGGCAGACAATCCCCCCGACCTGCTGCTGGAGGATTTGCGCCAGCTACCGGCCTGGCTCAACGGATCGAGACCGGCACCCGCCGGCCGCACCTAGAGCCGGCGACGGACCTGCGGGAAGCTTTCCCAGACGCGCACGCCGCAGAAGTGCGAGCCCTCGGTGCAGATCGGCGTCGCCACGCCCGCCCGCAGGTAGCACGGCGGACCCACATAGCGCGCAATTTCCGGAAACCGCTCGCGAACCTGTTCGAGCTCCTCCATCGAGGCCTCGTAGATCTCTTCCTGCGCATTGAAACAGGTACGCATCGTCCACTTGTGCAGCAGGTGCAGCAGGCTGGCGGATTCGACCAGGCGGATGACCTTCGCGTTGGGCAGCAAGTAGAGAGCAACTTCGGGGGCCACGCCGCGATCGAGCAGCTCGTTCTTGGCCGCCCACAGCCGCTCCATCGTGCGCACGAAAAGTTCGTGGGCCTGCGGCGACTGCGCCACCAGGGCCGGAACGATGTAGTCCGGCTGCCGCGTATCGGCCAGGGTGAGCAGGGGCCGCGCACCCGGCACCATCCGATGCCGCTGATTCTGGCTGTCGGCGGTGTGGCTGAGGCGCTTGGCAAAGGTCAGATGCACCTGGTCGAGCGCCCGCATGGCGGGAGCGTGCACGCCGACGTTGAGCACTTCCAGCCGGTAGGGATTCCGTCGCGGATCCAGCAGGCGTTCGATGGCCTCGGCATCGGAACAGGCCGCAGCCGGCAGACCCAGCACGGTGCGAAACGCCTGGCCCAGCGTGCCCACGAGGCCCTCGGGTGCCTGCACCAGCCGCGAGCGTCTGCCGCCCAGCCAGCGGTCGAATTCGCCGGCAAACGCTTCGGCCGCGCTGCCCACCTGCCCCCAGGCCCACTCGGGGAACTGCTCCCGCGGCTGGGTACCGAAGCGGTCAAAAAACTCCGGGTCCACCTCGCGCACACGCGCCACCATCTCGCCCACCACCTGGCGCGCCTCTGTGGGTGTATCGCAGGCACCGACCATCCGCCAGAGCCGGTGCAGGACAATCCCGGAAACCGTGTGCACCAGCGTGGTCGCCGCGCACACGGGCAGCACATAGCGGGCAACCTCGAGCGCGCGCTTTTCCGCCAGCCGTTCGACCTTTTCGATTCGCCGCGGGTGGGCCAGTGCATCCGCGTGCCAGATGTCGGCCAGAATCTCGCGGGCCAGCGGCCGCAGCAACTCGGCCAGACGCCGGTACGCCTCCCACGCCTGCAGCACCGCGGCTTCGTAGAGCGCTCGTTCGGCCGGACCGAAACGGCAACGGCCCTCCGGCGCCGGCACATACACACGCGGCCGGTCCAACCGCACGAACCGCTGACTCTGCTGTTCAGAGTTGTAGAAAGGATGAGCGTGGAGGAACGACCAGACAAACTGGCGGCTCACATCTTCCAGGCCGAATTCAAAATAAGCATGCTGGTAGACGGTGTGATGGCCGCTGAAAAAGGTGGCCGCACTGACCGTGCGGCGCTGACGATCGGTAATTTCTTCGGGCCGAATAAGCCTGGGGGCGTAACAGGTCCGTGCGGCGGCGATGGCCGAATCGAACGGGTGCGCAAACCAGCTCCGCAGGGTGACCCGCGGAACCACCGCCTCCACCGCCAGCCCGGCGTCCGGCGAGGTCGCCATCGCCTGCCGATTCTACACCGCGACCGGCCGGCCAGAACCGGTCAGTTCTGGGCCGTCTTCTGGTATTTGCGCTGGAAGCGCTCGACGCGTCCGGCTGTGTCCACCAGTTTCTGCTTTCCGGTGAAGAACGGATGGCAGTTGGAGCAAATCTCGACGCGGAGGACCGAGCCCCGGAACGTGGACCGGGTCTTGAACGAATAGCCGCAGGCGCACTGTACGGTCACTTCGTGATAGTCAGGGTGAATCCCAGCCTTCATAGGCCGTCGCCTCCGCTGCGAGGATGCATCCGCAAAGACTTCATGATAGCGAGCATGTTCTGCCCGGGCAAACCCTCCAGCGCCGAAAATCGAGCCACGCTACAATGAATCCACAGGGTGTGACACGCCCATGAATCCCAGACGCCTTCCTCAGCCCGGACGTTACCGTGCCCGTCTGTGCCGTACGCGGGCACTGACCGACACGACAAAACACCTCGAATGGATTGTCACCGCAGGTGGGCCCTTTGAATTTCTGCCCGGACAGTTTATCTCGTTGACCCTGACCCGCGACGGCCAGGAATACACGCGGGCCTATTCGGTGGCCTCCCCACCCCGGGGGGATAGCCAGTTCGATCTCTGCCTCAATCGCGTCCCGGGCGGACTGTTCTCCAACTACCTGTGCGACCTCCAGCCAGGAACCGAAATCGAGTTCACCGGCCCCCATGGATTTTTCCTGCTCGAGCAACCACCGACACGCCCGCAGGTCTTCATCGCAACTGGCACAGGAATTGCCCCGATCCGGGCGATGCTCTGGCATCTGCTGGCCCAACCGCGGCCTGACCTGCCCGAGTGCTGGCTGCTGTTCGGCGTCCGTTATCCGCACACGATCCTCTATCGCGACGAGTTCGAGCACCTGGCGGCGGCGGTTCCCCAGTTCCACTTCGTGCCCGTCCTCAGTCGGGCACCGGAGCAATGGCAGGGAGAACGGGGGCACGTTCAGGACGCGCTGCGAAAGCTTTTTCCGGGCCGTAGCGAGTTTGACGCCTACATCTGCGGGCTGCGGGCCATGGTGGACGATGTGCGGCAAATCTTGAAGACCGAGTTTGGCCTGGATCGCCGGCGCATTCACTACGAGCGATACGACTAAAAATTTCAACGCGTGGCGTCGAGGTGACTCTGCGTGCCGCGTGCGGGGCCTGGCATTTCAGGGTGGGGGCAGGCGGGCGACCGGCACGTTTTGAGCGGAGGCAGGACGCTGGTTACTCTTTGGATACATAGAGTACCGCGTCGTGTATTGACTTTCTATGTACCTCATGTCATTCTCCCGTCGCTCAGCGGCTCCCTCTCAAG
>Ga0209810_1002247_pt1 | contig 23900 bp, 20 predicted proteins | sample Coa_R1_7_FD_187159 | JGI IMG/M metagenome (GOLD analysis project Ga0209810, IMG submission 187159) | Surface soil microbial communities from Centralia Pennsylvania, which are recovering from an underground coalmine fire - Coalmine... | ecosystem: Environmental > Terrestrial > Soil > Unclassified... | reverse complement strand
AAGCAAGTGAATGCGCGGGCAATCTGGACAGAGCGGCGAAATGTTTCAAAGGGGATGCCGCGCCGTCTGGCGAGCCGAGCCATCTCGCGAGGATCAGCACAGTGGGCTCCGTCCAGGAAGAGAATCTCCTGGCCGCCCAGAACCAGACGAGGCAGAAAATAGTGGCTCAGGCGGGGCACATCGGAATCCCCCTCGAACAGGACTAAACCCCTTCTGGGCAACCGCCAAGGCAGGGTGGGCAAGGCGGGATATACCTCTGTGCGATCCATGAAGGTCACTCCTTTCCCTGACTTCCGACAATAAGCGAATAAAAAGCGAAAGTCAACCCCCCTCCTTCCGCTTAACCCCGCGCATGCTTCGCCTGACCCGCATGGGACACACATTTACGGGGATTTACCAACGATCATCCGGCTGCTGTCTTGTGCTCCAGCCGTCGTTCCACGAGTTCTTCGGTTTCTGGAGCTAGCAGGGCAATTTGAGGAGGTTTACCTACTGCGTCCGGTGAGGAAAGGTGCCAGGTGAAGTGCTCCCCAAAATTTGGACAGGTGTGTAAGGTGTAAAATCGCTGCCTCCGAGAGGAGGCAGAATGAAGCGAGCACGGAGGCAGTACAGCGCTGATTGGAAAGCCAAGATTGCGCTGGAGGCGATTAAAGGGCAGCGGACGATTCAACAGATTGCCAACGTCCGTGCAAATTTCGATAGCAGCGCAAGATTTCAGTCCCCTCTTCATCGGGGAAATCACTTCAACATCGACACAAAAACAGAACGCACTTGGGCGACGCGAATTTCAGTCCCCTCTTCATCGGGGAAATCACTTCAACCGACCGCTTTGCAACCTGCGTCCTTGAGCACGAACATTTCAGTCCCCTCTTCATCGGGGAAATCACTTCAACATGCTTTATGAGGTGTAAAATTCTTTGAGGCGTAAATTTCAGTCCCCTCTTCATCGGGGAAATCACTTCAACGAACCCTACGCCAGCCTTCGACCATGGCATAGGCAATTTCAGTCCCCTCTTCATCGGGGAAATCACTTCAACACCCCAAATTCCTCACTGGCCTTGATATTGGCAAAATTTCAGTCCCCTCTTCATCGGGGAAATCACTTCAACTCTTTTCCACGACAGGGAAATATGAGCCGACGCCCGATATTTCAGTCCCCTCTTCATCGGGGAAATCACTTCAACGACGCTGAGGATGGCAGGCCAAAACCTTAAAACTGGAATTTCAGTCCCCTCTTCATCGGGGAAATCACTTCAACGCCAATAAACCCCTTAAATCAGAGTCGTTGCGAAAGATTTCAGTCCCCTCTTCATCGGGGAAATCACTTCAACCAGAGCCAGTCTGATAGTTGACTGTAAGATTGAATGATTTCAGTCCCCTCTTCATCGGGGAAATCACTTCAACTATTTTTGCTGGCGGGGAAAAATGAAAAAATGAGTAATTTCAGTCCCCTCTTCATCGGGGAAATCACTTCAACAGTCGGAAAGTTCCAGCTGAAGCTCACCAACGCAGCCACATTTCAGTCCCCTCTTCATCGGGGAAATCACTTCAACCGGCCACGTTCGTGGCTCGAGGCGCTGCACCGCAATTTCAGTCCCCTCTTCATCGGGGAAATCACTTCAACCTACCGTAATCTTCTGTTCTTCCCTGCGTACGATAATTTCAGTCCCCTCTTCATCGGGGAAATCACTTCAACACGTGCTGAGCTGCTGTGAGCGTGATTCCCATTCCCGATTTCAGTCCCCTCTTCATCGGGGAAATCACTTCAACAAACTGTTCCTGATGAGGAGATTGCCTGCCGCGAGATTTCAGTCCCCTCTTCATCGGGGAAATCACTTCAACTACAGTTCTTCGCCAATCAAAATGACTAAATATAATATTTCAGTCCCCTCTTCATCGGGGAAATCACTTCAACGCATGTTGACCCTCACGCATGGTATTCATGGCCATATTTCAGTCCCCTCTTCATCGGGGAAATCACTTCAACGGGATGATTATGAATTTATACGTTATGCCATATGGAATTTCAGTCCCCTCTTCATCGGGGAAATCACTTCAACGAAGCGGTGGGCCTACTCGTGTCATTGGGTATTGAATTTCAGTCCCCTCTTCATCGGGGAAATCACTTCAACGTCTTTCCACTTGACGACGGCATACACCCCCACAAAATTTCAGTCCCCTCTTCATCGGGGAAATCACTTCAACTGCTGTAAAGCCATGACGGACGGAGCCGTGACGCCAATTTCAGTCCCCTCTTCATCGGGGAAATCACTTCAACAGAGGCATGGCAAAAGATGATCCAACGTATCGTACATTTCAGTCCCCTCTTCATCGGGGAAATCACTTCAACGAAGAACTAGCACCCACTAAAGTAAGATTAGACTGATTTCAGTCCCCTCTTCATCGGGGAAATCACTTCAACGAAGAACTAGCACCCACTAAAGTAAGATTAGACTGATTTCAGTCCCCTCTTCATCGGGGAAATCACTTCAACGACGAAATTGGAGCTTCGGATGAAGTTCCCAACATTGATTTCAGTCCCCTCTTCATCGGGGAAATCACTTCAACATCGCTGCTGATTCGGCTGCTCGGCGAAGAGCCTCGATTTCAGTCCCCTCTTCATCGGGGAAATCACTTCAACAAGACATTAACCGATTTTAAATCAATGACATGGGTTGATTTCAGTCCCCTCTTCATCGGGGAAATCACTTCAACCAAGGGGCCGTTGCAGACTGACAAGGGGGCGAGTCGATTTCAGTCCCCTCTTCATCGGGGAAATCACTTCAACATGTAGGGATGGGTTTAGGGGATGGTCAAGGGCTTTATTTCAGTCCCCTCTTCATCGGGGAAATCACTTCAACGACCGCAAGCTGCTGCGTATTCAGCAATTCCTGCGTATTTCAGTCCCCTCTTCATCGGGGAAATCACTTCAACCTGTTCATTGTATTGAAAGGTCATCCCCCTGGCCTGATTTCAGTCCCCTCTTCATCGGGGAAATCACTTCAACCAAATGCACAATGTGCGGAAAATCGTACAAGGGCACATTTCAGTCCCCTCTTCATCGGGGAAATCACTTCAACGCCTCTTATGGATGGGTCAGACAAAATATGGATTAAATTTCAGTCCCCTCTTCATCGGGGAAATCACTTCAACGCAACCTTGCTCAATCCGATTCTCCCAACCGACAAATTTCAGTCCCCTCTTCATCGGGGAAATCACTTCAACTAGGAAAAGACGGAGAGCTTGAAACGGTTAGGTTTAATTTCAGTCCCCTCTTCATCGGGGAAATCACTTCAACACATCTCCGGACGGTAACGTGTTCATTGCTAAAGCTATTTCAGTCCCCTCTTCATCGGGGAAATCACTTCAACTTTGAACTATTTTCGCTTTGTTTTCAATCACTTAGTATTTCAGTCCCCTCTTCATCGGGGAAATCACTTCAACAACAGTTCTTATCCCAACGAGCCAGCATTAACTATATTTCAGTCCCCTCTTCATCGGGGAAATCACTTCAACATCTATGAGCCTAAAGGACGGGAAGAGGCTCGACGCAATTTCAGTCCCCTCTTCATCGGGGAAATCACTTCAACCTCATGATTGTGATAGCTACTTTGTCTTATATTCAATTTCAGTCCCCTCTTCATCGGGGAAATCACTTCAACATCTATGAGCCTAAAGGACGGGAAGAGGCTCGACGCAATTTCAGTCCCCTCTTCATCGGGGAAATCACTTCAACCTCATGATTGTGATAGCTACTTTGTCTTATATTCAATTTCAGTCCCCTCTTCATCGGGGAAATCACTTCAACAATGGGCTTCGAGCCGGAGAATTAATACAATTACAAATTTCAGTCCCCTCTTCATCGGGGAAATCACTTCAACTCTGTATCGTGGATCAGGCATCAATGCGGCTAACCATTTCAGTCCCCTCTTCATCGGGGAAATCACTTCAACGACGGAGCCGACCGGCGGCATCAACACCAGCAACGGTATTTCAGTCCCCTCTTCATCGGGGAAATCACTTCAACATTGGATATCGGAGCCCACATAGCTTCGCTTGCCATATTTCAGTCCCCTCTTCATCGGGGAAATCACTTCAACATTATGACAAGCCATTTGCCGTTGTAGCCAATGGGAATTTCAGTCCCCTCTTCATCGGGGAAATCACTTCAACACGATTAGTTGCTCGTGCCCACCCAAAACCCGTGATTTCAGTCCCCTCTTCATCGGGGAAATCACTTCAACGCGCTTCGCAGATGACGGGAGGAGTCCAGACTTACAATTTCAGTCCCCTCTTCATCGGGGAAATCACTTCAACGTCGTCGCAGCATAGGTTCCAGTCACGTCTCCGGCATTTCAGTCCCCTCTTCATCGGGGAAATCACTTCAACGGCCGCGCATCCTACACGCGGGAAAGGAAAATATAAATTTCAGTCCCCTCTTCATCGGGGAAATCACTTCAACGCCACTGCTCCAGGAATTTCCCGTGGCCATTGGAGAATTTCAGTCCCCTCTTCATCGGGGAAATCACTTCAACCGGTCCTGCTCTGGGAGAGAAGGGCCAAGGAAATCGATTTCAGTCCCCTCTTCATCGGGGAAATCACTTCAACGCCTTGGGAAGCCGCTTCAACCGCTTTATTGACAGATTTCAGTCCCCTCTTCATCGGGGAAATCACTTCAACAAAGGATGTACCCGCACGAAGTTGTCACCGTGGAAATTTCAGTCCCCTCTTCATCGGGGAAATCACTTCAACCCGAGGCCGTGCGTAATGCCGTGCGAAGAGCCCGCAATTTCAGTCCCCTCTTCATCGGGGAAATCACTTCAACTTCCCCGGTACGCCCTCCAGCGATCCGATCTGTAGATTTCAGTCCCCTCTTCATCGGGGAAATCACTTCAACCGAGCACGGATCGCGGGCGCTTGGCGAGAGCTCACATTTCAGTCCCCTCTTCATCGGGGAAATCACTTCAACGTATTGGAAGCTACCGTCGCCGTGCAGGAGCCTCCATTTCAGTCCCCTCTTCATCGGGGAAATCACTTCAACGCCTGGCGGCTGGAACCTACTGCGTCGAACTGACGAATTTCAGTCCCCTCTTCATCGGGGAAATCACTTCAACATGGGAAAACTTTCCATCCGCCCTTGGCATAATGCAATTTCAGTCCCCTCTTCATCGGGGAAATCACTTCAACACCATCGCGCAACGGGTTTGTGGAACCAGGGTTCATTTCAGTCCCCTCTTCATCGGGGAAATCACTTCAACCGACGAAGAGCAGTACCCATTTTCGTCTCTTGAGCATTTCAGTCCCCTCTTCATCGGGGAAATCACTTCAACACGACCTTGAGTTTTTGACTGGCGAGCAGTGGCCCGATTTCAGTCCCCTCTTCATCGGGGAAATCACTTCAACTCGGTGCGCCACACATCAGACAACGACTATACTTCGATTTCAGTCCCCTCTTCATCGGGGAAATCACTTCAACGTACGTCTATCCTGTTCACCGATCAGAAATCCCGGTATTTCAGTCCCCTCTTCATCGGGGAAATCACTTCAACGACGGCGATGGCCTTGGCGCTGGAGTTATAGACCACCATTTCAGTCCCCTCTTCATCGGGGAAATCACTTCAACGTAAGGCTGAGCGTTAAGGACTTCAACAAAGATTTGATTTCAGTCCCCTCTTCATCGGGGAAATCACTTCAACAGCGCCGTGGCGTTCAGTGCGCCCGTGGTATTCAAATTTCAGTCCCCTCTTCATCGGGGAAATCACTTCAACGCCGCGGCGCTCGCCAAAGCTCAGGCGGAAATCACATTTCAGTCCCCTCTTCATCGGGGAAATCACTTCAACTCTTGGGGCGATACTTAAATGTTACCCTCCAGGCATATTTCAGTCCCCTCTTCATCGGGGAAATCACTTCAACGCCATTTCGTCCTCTGCGACTGAAATGCATCGCTCATTTCAGTCCCCTCTTCATCGGGGAAATCACTTCAACAGCGGAAATCCAGCCTTGAGCGCACGAACATGAAGTCATTTCAGTCCCCTCTTCATCGGGGAAATCACTTCAACGGCTGGGTGAGAATTAAAGCCTCCAATTGGCGGCTATTTCAGTCCCCTCTTCATCGGGGAAATCACTTCAACTTGTAGACGCCGATGAAGACAGGCTCAGGTTCTATATTTCAGTCCCCTCTTCATCGGGGAAATCACTTCAACATATATGCGTTGGGCCATGAGTCCCACGCATAAAGATTTCAGTCCCCTCTTCATCGGGGAAATCACTTCAACATCCAGGCTAGCACCGGGCATTGATGTTAGAGGTGAATTTCAGTCCCCTCTTCATCGGGGAAATCACTTCAACCGCTCGGCAGCGCTTTTATTTTCAGTGTGATACAAGCAGCCACAAAGAGAGTGTTTCGCAAACTTCATTTTTGCAAAAAATCCGGGGAGGTTTGCGAAATTTGCGTCGTCGGGCTGCCGAAGACAGCGGTCGTTTGTTATGTACATGGCTGTAGAGTAAAGCATTTTAAAATACATCGCCACAGTAATTTCGAAACTCGCACTCTTCGCACCGAGCACGGACGGGAGTTGGATCTGGGAGGATAGCCTCCTGAATCATCGAGCGTATATCGATCATGGTCTGACGTACACGGGCAATCAGCCCGGGAGTGATATTGACCCTCACAAGCTGATTACGCGGCGCCAGATAGATAAATCCGGCCGGAACGGGCCTTCCCATCACGTCCTCGACCAGCAGCGCATAGGCGGCGAGTTGCATGACGTGATTGGGCCGTGGACGGTCTCGCGTATATTTGAAGTCAACCGGATAGCATGCCTCGGGAGTGGTGATGAGCAGGTCCAGTTTACCGCTCAGCGCGAGCCTTGCCGATTCCAGCCAGATACCGAACCGGCGCTCGCCTTCGGCCAGGTGGTATCGGCGCAGCGACCGGCGCGCCTCCAGAGCGTCGAGCTTTATCTCCGCTTCCCGACCCCGCTCCATCTTCACCGTCACCTTCCTCGCGACCGGCATCACCGTGTTGTAAAACACAATCCGCTTGCAGTACTCCCACTGCTTCAGATCATGAACGCGAAGGGGGTAAAGGCCAACACTGTCGAGGATTGTGCCGGGCATGATGAACATCACGGCTCCAGTCCAGGGAGCGCAACAGGGAGCTGTAAGGCTCGGCGCCTGCCGCGTTCGGAAGACACCTGTTGCAATGCGTCCTGACAAAGGCGAAGGCCTGTGCCGCCTTCGTAGTTCTGCCTGGATATCGGACGATTGCCGTGCGCGAGAATTGAGTTGTTGCGGATAAAGAGGAAACTCTTGAGCTCACCCTTATTGGCTTCAAACCACCGGCCGAGCAGCTGGTCCTGGAGGGCACCAAGCAGTCTCCAGGAGTCCCACAGGCCAATTTTAATTCCACCATCCGCGCGTTTCCGATCCAGGTCTTCCCGGAGGCTTTCTGGTACCTTTTCTATCCTGATGTCGCTGGTATCAATTTCGTATCTGGTTTGGAGGCGACTCTGGGCAAGCCACTCCAACGCCCTATACACCCTGGCTATTGCATCGTCGAACCGTTCCTGAGTTGCGCGGCGCTCGGCATTCAACAGCAAGTCTTCTATGCGAAGATACGGGTCTTGAGGCGTCTGCGCGACCAACTCCTCTAATACAAGGTAATGGTTGACAAACTCCGCACGGTAAGGCGCGAGCAGATTCTGCGCCGCGGAGTGGTCAAAGCGGTCCCAGGCATCGAAAGCGCGACAGAGAGCGATTGCCTTCTGTACCCGCTGAAAAATATCGTTGCTGACTGGGATCATGGCAATCTGCTCGAGGGCCTTTTCTGCTGCGGCATAGTCAAAGCGGTTGAGAAGTTCGACAACCGATTGGAGCGCACGCTTTGCACGCAGATCACCCACCGCAACCGCACGAGCGAATTGGGTGCCGGGAAGCACTTTGGTGAGATCGGTACGGGTCCCGGTGACCAGTCTCAATTCGCAACCTTCATCCAGCGCCGCCATAGCCAAGGCAGCGGTCATGGACTTTGTTCCCCCAGTGTAGTCCGCTGTAAATTGTGCATCAGGATAGCGCCTTCGCGTCTGACGAATTCTCTCAACCATCTCTTTGTAGCAATCCTGCAAATCATCAAATTCCCGGATGCGAATCAAATCGTATTTCCCAGATGTCAATCCGGCCCTGGCCGCAAGGCCGTTCTCTCCTTCGACCTGAGTATACGAGCCTTTGGTTCGCTCCTGATCTTCTGAGCAAAAGAAAAAGACGTGGTCCGGCCGGATTGCCTGCATTGCGGTGAGAAGCGGCTCGGGACTCCCGCCTACAGTGAGAAACAGAACTTTCATTTCACGCCTCCTCCGGCCAGCGCATAGGCACAGGGAAAGCAAGGGCGTAATGCACGGCTTGAGGGAAGTCCGCCGAGACATTAGTCAAGATCGCGCCGTAGAAGGGGCGCGGTCTTCCTCCAGTGTAAAAAGCTGATCCGGGTCGGAGCATAGTAAGCCTTCCCTTGAATACAAGTCCGTGGGGTACACCTGGTGAGAACTTCGGGTATTTCGTCAGCAGGCTCCACCGACCTTCCGTCGGGTCCTCCCGAGCGGGGACAAAGTGACTCAGGGAGACGAAGGCGTCGGCCTCTTCGATCTGGTCCATCCACGGGCAAGGCTCGGGGTCACCGGACACTTCGAAAGCGCCGAGACCGCTCGACCGTTTCTTGCCAAAACCGGTAAGGGATAGCCTGCGAAGAAGGCTTGTCAGTCTGTCCAAGGAATTTCGTGTGCGAACAAACAGGGCAAGTGCTCCGCCGTTCCCAGTATTCCGAAGAGTCGACGTTTCTACTTCAAACAACTGGCCGTTCGGAGTCGTGGTGCCCGTCACCCGATCGATGCGTGCGTGTAACCGCCTGGAAGCAACGAAGGGTTCAAACGGGTGAGGGTCAGCGAGCAATTCGCCGGGATCAGTGAGCAATGCGCGGAATTGCTTTTCACACACCCAGTCGGGCCGCCTTGGCTTGATTTCCGGTAGCCGCTTGAGCCGCGCTGTCAACGGACATGGAAACCAGCCGACAGGAAAAGCATCCGACGATACAAAAGGAGCATTTTCACTTTGGAACTCTTGAAGGAGTTCGAGAAGAGAGCCTTCGCCTTCGGTTGCGGCAACCTGCCAGCACAGTGCAGCAAAAAGTGTGTCAGCGTGCCAAGGCGTTGCCCAGGGTGAACGGGGAATGAGCCTGATTCGATAAGTCATCATAGTTGGATCTCGGCAACATTCCGTGATGTTTCCGTCAAGTTTAGAAAGCGGACTCTTCCGTAACCTCGAGTTCCCCCTGCGCCAAGTGAACCAGCGCTCTGGATGAGGCCCAAGCCGCGACGAACGAAGTCCACCATCTTCCTCTCGTCGTCGGCGTCATAAACATGGAGAAGAATTTTGGCGTCGAACTTCGTCCCTGGCAAGACGCGCTCGTTAGTGCGAGGATTTTTTGCGGCACCCGATTTGCGGTCTATTGTATTCTCCGTCTTTTCTTCGAAGACGGGTTTGCCCGCTTGTTGACGCTCGTGAAATTGCTGCTGAGAGTCTGGGGACAAGAAAGCGTCACGGACCACAATTCGTGTAGGGGAAGATTTAGCATTGGGATTCATGTGCGCACCGAAAATAATACAAATAAGACACTCTTCCTTTCCACATCTACAAGGGTCCCCGTCCGTAAGCTTGCCCTCCGCTCTTTCCAGAACTGACCGCAGTTTCCCTTTCAAGGAAGAACCGGGTATGTAGGGCTCACCGGTTGCAGGATTACGGATAACGGCGAGATTGGGGTCAACCCCGCCGATTTCCAGCCCGCCTCCGCTTCCCCGAATCTGGAGACCCTCCTCCGCCTTGATTTGAAACGAAAGCTCAACGACTTTTTTCCATTGCATGATGCACCTCAATATTTGAGAGTTCCCGCGCAGTAGGCCACGATTGCTTGGAAGTGCTCCATAAAACCCGACAAAAAAGCCTTTTGATCCGTCGCTTTGTCCACGTTGCGGCAAATAAACTCTTTAAATTCAGCGGGGATTTTCTCCTTATCCGCGCGCTCGGCAGCAAAGGCCTTCAGCTTGCAGATTTCGGGGTAAATCTCTCGAAACGATCTCCCCGCTTCGAGTGCTGCCTGCTGCCGCTTAGCATGCCCGTAAAAAGCGCGGAGCTGGTGCGTAGTTAGCCTACGTTCACCGAACACCTTAGCCCAGTTTTCGGCCAGATCCGTCAGATATTCGCATTTTAAAATACCGTCGTTATCAAAATAAGCGGGGTAATCAGGGTGACCGAGGAGGAAGTCTAGACGGCGGCGTGCAGCGTTTGAACCTCTCTGGTGGTCGCGCACCTTGGCGAAGCAGTCGTCGCAATGCCTGTGACGTGTGTCTTTAGGAATAAACATCTTGCCGCATTTTTCGCACCTTCGTTCTGGACCGCCACCTCCCAGTCCTGCGTTTCTCATGGCATTTCGGATGTCAGGCATGGTTAGCTCTCCTCCCGGCCTCGCTTCGACGCGAGCATGGCATAGCGAATGATAAAGTCGACTTCGGGCCAGTCGCTAGGTCGGTGAAGCAAAGAATGGGCCCAATTGCTGGCTGCTCCGGGGCTAAGATTTCTTTGCGCTTGATAATAGAGTAAGGGACGATAGCGCACTGAGTCTGCCGTTTCTCTGTCAGCGAAGCTGCGACGGGCCTCAGCCCAACGATGGTGCAGTTCGAGAGCCTGATGGAGAAACTGTGACGGTATCTCACCGGACTCCAGCCACGCCGTAACCTGTTTCGCCCGGTCGAGCAAACGAGCGAAGTCGTCCCATGCACAAGTCACTCCCAACGCCTGAATCTGGTCGCGCCCGCAATGGCGACCATACGCAGGCTGTTCTTTTGCACTCTCCAACTCATCCCCCGTTTCGCGCGCCTTGGTCAGAATGTGGTCACGAGGCTTCGCCAAGCATACACCAGCCGAAAATGTAAGCGCGTCATCGGCGTAATGCCGAAATGCTCTGCGCAGGGAAAGCGCGAACTCAAGAACTTCGTTCCACGGTCCAATCACGAACAGGTCGTCTCCACCTCCGAAAACTGCATAAATATTGGGGAATTCGGAGCGGAGTATCTTCTTGGCTTGGACTGTGAAAAACAGATGGAGAAAATGGCTCAGGGCCCACGTTCTTAAAGGGTTTCCTTGCAAGTCATGAAATGCTTTCCCTGCCCGGTCGACATCGATTCGCAAATATCCAAGCCATTGCCTTCCGCCGGTGGAGAGTTTTGCAATTTGGTCGAAATCCAGGGTGCCACTGGAGTTTGTAGGAACGTGGCGCAATAAAGGCCAAAACTGCGAATCATCAACAGGTGCTTCCATGTCAAGCCAAGCCATCGCAGGTTCCCCTTTGCGAGAACACAAATCGATGCCCACATCCATGAGTTGTAACTTCGCAGATCCGCCCGTAGCAATCCGGCAATAGCGTGTATTAAGGAGCTTCCTGCCAATCTCTTCGTCCTCCTGGCACTGACCGCATAGCTTTTCCGATTCGGGCACCGAGGACACGACGCGCGTCATTCCACAGCCACTACATCGATCTTCATCTTTTTGGGCTCGACGAAGGAACCGGTCTGATATCCAGCCGCGCGATCCGCTGAGCACCCCTTGCAATGGATGGCCACGCCTCAGCTGGAGGGCATCGTAGAGCCGATCCCATGGTATCTCACTCCCCTCGGCTTTCGCTGCGGCCAAATGGAACACCAACTCACCTTCGAAGGTTTTCCAGGCCCATTCGTCGATCTCCCGTTGGAGTTTGGCTTCTGCTGTTTCCCAATCCGGCGGTGAAGCGCAGTCAATGAGGAATCGTCCGCCGCCCGAGTAAAGTACCCGGGGGTTGTTCGCCCTGAGTTGTGTGGCGCACCATCGTGCCGCCAGTTCAGTATATGCACTCACGCGAAATGACCGGGCGCGCAGCCGTCTCGCTGCACCACCGGCCCCAGGTATGGGCCGGAAAACAAAATTCTGGATTCCAGAAAAATCGCCGAAAAGCACCAGTCCTTTCGGCATCCAGCCTGGGTAGTTACCCGGAGCTTCCAGCTTTGCCCCTTGCCATAGCTCCACCAGCCTCTCAAGTTGCACTTCGTTCCACGTCTGCATGTTCTCGTTCATGATTTTCATCGTTTCGTCGGGCTCGGGTCTTGTCGCGGTGCATCCACATAGAGATACGCGTAGAGCGCGGATTTCACATCCTTTTCGCACAGGGGCTGGATCATGATTTTGAAGGCGGGCTGCCAAACGCCTTGAGCATCTTCGGCTGGGGGCGCGGGCGAGTCAGCCGGGCGGACGGCCACATCCGGGAAATCCTTTTTCCATCGCTTTTCCCATTCTTGCTGAATGCGGAGCATGCGTTCGAGAAGTTCCTCCCGCTTATTGGCAGAAAGCATACCGCGGAAACAACTGTACTGCAACCGTTCGAGGCCGAAATCCTTGCACGCTTCCGAGACGCGCATGCGGGCGCGGTCGTCTTCAATGTCGTAGATCACGAGCGTGCTGAGTTCCATTCACCAACGGAAGCTGAAAGGCCGGTACGTTCCCTTGCCTCGCAGGAAGCTCACCAAAGCCCGCGCCTGCATCTGGATGATGGAGCGGATCTGATACTGCCGGCCGCGGAAGGTCTCCGTGCTGGCCAGCCGTTCAAGCACGCGCGTGGCGAGCGCCTGGCGCGTTTCCGCGTCAAGCACGCCGTCCTGCATTCCGGCTTTCTGGCCCAGATTGATGAAGGCAATGACCGTGCGGTCGACGACGGGCTGGCGGAATTCTTCCACCAAATCGAGCACGAGTGAGGGCTTGCCGGGACGATCTACATGGAGGAAGCCGGCGAAGGGCTCCAGGCCCGCATTCGCCACTGCGCCCCAGACGTGTCCGTACAGGATGCCATATCCGTAGTTCAGCAAAGCGTTCAGCGGATCGGCGGCGTCGCGGTGAACGCGTCCCATGAATTCCGCCTTGTCCTCGACGATCAGCTTGAAACCTTGCCAGTAGAGTCGGCCGGCCACGCCTTCCAAACCCAGCAGTTCCTGGCGCTTATCCGCCACGGTGGCGCCCGTCACCCTGCGCGCCTGCAGCTCAAGCTGGCGCAACTGCCGGGTCAGTCCGGCAAGTGCCTCAAAGCGCTCGGGATTCGATTGCTTCATGTATTTGCCGCAATAGAGCAACAGGTGACGCTGATTGCGAATCTTGCCGCGCACGACGGCGCGGGCAAATTCGAGACCGCGCCCATCCCCAAAGGCCCTCAGTTGCTCGCGGCGGGATTCCACCGTGGCCGTCAGGGTTGGCGAGGTGAGCATGGCGTAGGGCTGCCCGCTATAGTCCAGAAAGCTCAGGCGGATGCCCCGCTCGCACAGCTCCTCGACCAGATCGGAAGAAAACGACACGCCGCGCGAAGCAATGACGACCTCACTGAGGCGAAAGAAAGGGAACTCGTAAGTTGAGCCGCTGGCATCCTTGGCCACTTTGCCGGCCACCTTAATCTGCAACCGCTCGCTCTTCTTGCCCAGGTAGATACCGTAGCCTGAAATGATCACCTGCGCCAGGTCAGCCGTCCGTGCTACGCGAGGCTTGTCCGGAACAAACGGCTTACGGCCAAAAATTAATGGCTCCGGCGGATTTTGAACCTGCAGGTTTCGGCTTACGTCTTGAGCTGCCCGCCTCGGCTTGTCGGCGTCCAGCCCGCTCCGCCGCCGAGTGGCACCCTCCGCCAGGAAATTGAGCGCTACTCCCTCCTCAACCAGAATGCCCTTCCCCGCCCGGTCCTCCGGCAAGACCAGCCCAAAATCCGGATCGAATAACCACCCTGTCTCCGGCGGATCCGGCGCCTCCCGCTGAGCAATGGGCTCAGCTTCTCCCGTAAAGAGATTGTATTGACCGGTGCGAGGTTCTGTCTGGATCGAAGAAATAGAAAGGGTGGTGTTCCCGGTCGGGGGTTCAGTGACATCGAGCAGCTCGCGTTCGCCACGTTGACCATCGCCCGACATGCCCGACTCCTCTCTTACTCTGCACTGTATTCGCTGAAGCCGGGGCCTATGTTGGTTATTGCCGTCGGAATGATCGTTTCGACGAACTTGCGATGCTTGTCCGCCTTGGCTTGCGCAGTTGTAAAAGAGCTGAGAACCTCCAATCTGGCTTCCGGTCCGAAATCGTCCAATAGGCGAACATGAACTTTCGGCGGAAGAATTTGCAGTAGGTCAACGGGCATGGGCTGCGTAAATCGGGCATCTAATCCGACTAGCCGGAAGTTCTTGAGGAACTGCACGAAGGAGCCGCGTTTGCCGACGTAGTTTACATGAGGTCCAAGACGCACAAGCATTTCGGCTGTTGTGTAGTCACATCCCGCCAGATCGAAAGCCCACAACCAAGTTCCGTCGAAGTAAACTAACTCCCGATAGGCAATGCTGGAAATGTATGGACGAAGTCGGTCCTTCTTCTTCGGTTCCTGACGTACCTTTTGGAACGTGTTCGTCACAACGGCTATTCTTGCGGGGGCAACCCGAACATCGACTTTCACGAGCGACCTCAGAAATTTCGCGCACTCGACATCCTCATAGCCAGTTCGAAAGGCCGCGTCCACGAACGCCATCTTTATGGCGTACGGCGTCGGGATAACGAGAGTCACACCAACTGAGCTTGTGGCTTGACTGGTTTTCAACGAAAAGAGGCTGGTCGGTTGGTACCTTATTACCAACCAACGCCCAGGCCCGGGAACACCTTTAAGCGGCTCTGCAGAATTCAATAAATCAAGCCATCGCGGATCGGGAGCTGGGGCCGCCTCGATCTGTTCTTTGCTCCTTCCTTTCCTCGCCATGTCTAATCTCCCGGGAGCTGAAGGTCGGCAGCGACATCGGCCAGGATTTTTACCCCTTCCGTCAGGGCGCTGAATCGGCTTGTTTCGATTGCACCTTTGGCGATGCCATTCAGCACACCCGCAATGCCTTCCATTTCCTCCCGATACTTATCGGAGAGCGGACTGACGGTGGGAGCGGGAAGACAGGTCGAGGATGTGGCGATGATGCCCTCGCAAGCCACAATATGTGGGTTCTGTGTGTTGCGTTGGGCACCCTCGGGTTTGACAAGCGTCGCTGCCAAGGCATAGATTAATGCCTTTGCGCGCTTTTCCCTGTCCTCTTTACCAACAACGAACTGGCGCGTAATGTCGTTCAGGCCGATGCGGTAAAAATCGAGGTTGCAGATGAGCGCGTAGACTCCTGAGGAAGCTGGGCGATGAAAGATCGGTTGCTTCCCAACCGTCGTTTCCTCTCCTGCTGCACCGCCGCGTTCGGAGGCATACTTCACATGGAAATACTGTTCAGTAGTCGTCAGCGGTTTGCCATCACCATCGGCAGGCAGCCCAACGGACCAGCCGAATTCGATGCACGACTTACGAGGCAGGGCTTCGTCAACGAAAAGTGCACCAGCAATGTCAGTCAAACTGCAACGCTTAAGGATCTCGGTCAACAGGTCGGAATTCGATGAATTTTTGTGGTTCCTTACAAACTCTAGGAATTGTGGATCGGCTGTTATGCGGTCTGGATCATATTTCTTGGCTGGCTCCGAAAGCGGCTGCCGCTGTGCCTCAAGCTGTGGCACTAAGTGCCCGACGAGAATGTGCTTGAACATATCGCCGCTGATGGCGTTCACGACGGCACGTTGACCTCGCTGGTCGATAATATGGACCATACGAGTTTGTTGTTGGTTACCTTCTGTGCCTTCGTTGTTCAGACTATGTAGGTCGAGAGTTATTCGGGCACAGAGCGAAAGAGAATGAATGGTGCTCATTTTTCCTCCTCATTGTCGCCGTTGTTTTGGTTGTCTTCCCATTTCTCCTTGCAAGAGCCATAGGCCGCGAGCAGCGCACCGACTACGGAGGCGCCGTGACGATCCACTACGCCTATAAACGATTTAAATTCCTCGTCACTTACGTTCGCTGGTGCCGCTTGAATATCCTTCGTAACCTCCCGGCGCCGGGCGTTTTCGTAGTTGTACCGCGAGATAAATTCACTCACACACTCCACGAAGGCGTTTCCTGGCACCTGGCGAGTCCTATGGATGTCGTGTAGCAGTTCGTAACGGACTTCGCGCCAAGCATCCTTATCCCGTCTTGCCCGTTTGTTCTGCGCGGTCACTGTCGCTTGGCGCACTGCCCGAGCAATTGCCTCGAACCCAGGATTTTTAACGATGTCCATGAGTTGGTTATTCATCCCCATCACGATCCTCCTGAAATACTGATCTGTGAAACGAGTTACCCAGCGAATCCTGTTGCCTTGCTTGAGCCCGTTGGCCTTCATCACAAATGCTCCGTAGCGTTCCATGAATTGAACCAATGCCCACAGAGCGCTTTCCCCACGTTTCTCCAGAAATCTTCTGTAAGCAATGAGCAACGCGATCTCATCCGAGCGATCGTCATATAACCCACGGATAACCCGTTGGTGCTCGTCCAGGATGGCCAGCCAATCCTGCGCATCCATACCGCTTTGAATACGGAACCAACCGGGTACGGCGATCGTGGTCATTGCAGAAACTGCTTTAGCATTTCCGAGTGATTGATAATGAGTAATCAGTACGCCTGAGATCGCGGCCTCAGGAGTTTTGCCCGATAATTGGAGCCCCGGAAAAGGTTCCGCGTCAAGGGCATGGTACTCCTGTGAATGACGAATCAGCAGTTCCGCGCATCGAAGTGCCGCTAATGCATCCATTTTGGGAGCCCCCCCGCGTATCCCCCTCTTTCGCAGCTCTCGGGAAACCAACTCCAAGGCTTAAACCGAGATATCCTTTGGAACCGGGCACAGCAGGCGAACGTGTTCGCCCTTCTGGCCTTGAAAATAGGGACAAGCCACACGAAAGTAGCCGCGATACTTCATCCATTCCCAAAAGGGATCGGTCCATTTTTGCTTTGTCTTGTCGTTACGGTCTGTGCTATCGGGCTTTAGCCGGCTATAACCTTTGGCCGAAGTAGGAGTGAATAGTTGGACGGTATTGACGTTCCAGGTCAAGCCGGAGGGGCGTCCGGCTATGACGTTAGCCAACGAGCTAGCCACAGCATTACGAAACTTTTCGCGCGTTAGCGTCATAACCGCCGTATGCACCTTATTCGCTGTTTCGTCACCCTGCAACGTGTTTAGAACCTGCAGCAACCGCCAGTCATCCCGAATTGTCTCTTGTTCAATGAACTGCTGGGTCTCGGTGTCCAGCGCCTTGGCTCCTTTCTTACCCTTTGCATTGGCTGCCTCTTTTGTTCGGTCGGCCTTGGCCTTCTCTTCCTTATAGTTCACAACATCAGCGATCCCGGTTGGGACACTCGTTTCCTCGTTCGTCTTGAGAAAAGGGTATCCGGGGGCCTGGGGAATCGTTTGGGCGATTGCCGCGTCAAGCGGTCGGTCAAGGAGAACTTTGAATTCCGTCTCATGTTCCACCAACCGGACGTTCATGGTATTTCCAGCGCTAGCGAGCAAATCCGCCAGTCCAACCGCAGCGAGCACATCACTGTGCGTGCCCGTCGCCTTCGGAACTCTCATAGCCTGGATTGATTCACTCATTTGCTCCTCCCTCTGCCGTAGCGCGTTGATCTGATAAACGAAGGGTGCGGGCAAGGAGTGCTACAAGGGGCCACCAATACTCCAGTGCCTCGGGAGCCGTAGCCAAACTCAGGAGCTGTTTTAAAGCTCCCCGTTTATCGCTTCGTGCTTCTAACTTACCGACGTCTCTGTCGTCTGGAAGCCATCCAATGGCCTGAGCAACTGTGCGCTCCCACGCAGGACAGAGTTTGGAGATTCCGAGGTTGAGGTCACAAGGAAGCCATCCACCATGATGACTAAGGACCGCTGCCGTGCAGGCAGAAGCGACGTGGTTCAGTCTATCTGCTGCAGTAGCAAGCAACCCTGGAAGAAACAAGGTACCATAATATGCGCTGGCCGCTGCATGGGAAGGGCGGCGGACCGGTAGAGATTTTTCACGCTCTATGTCTTCCCTGTTTTCAAAGTCGAAGTCAGTATGTGCCATCGGCTCTCCGGGCTGGTATGTTTTATCTTTACTCTTTTGAGCCGCCTCCGCCCAGCGCTGCCACGCATCCTGCAATTTCCCAAAGTCGTGAAGCAGCGCACAGGCCCTGACGGTATCCTTTACCGCGTCGGGGTTAAGACCATATCGCTTTCGGAGTCCGCACACGAGCAAGCCAGTCGGCCAACCTTCTCTCCGGAGTCTTCTTTCGGCCTCCTCGGCCACGCGAAGGGCGTGGTCTGCCCATCTCTCCATATGCAGCGGTGCGTATCCAGGCCTCTTTGGTTCCTCTCGAGCCGGGCTTTCGACCAAGCCTTCCGCACCCGGTTGAATTCCCAGCTCGCTGCTATAGCGAGCCGCGGCAGGTTTTAAGCACACGACATAAGCACGATCGACGTCTTGCTCCGTCCGCAGTTCGTTCCATGGGTTTGGATCACTGCCTGTCCAGTACCAACCCGGCTCCTTCAGACCGTTCCGCAGCAGGCGGGCCAGAGACGAGCGAGAAAGGTTAACTCCTTCCCACTGTCCAGGGTGATCTGCCGCAGTGACGCCTTGTCTAAGGATGACTCTGATCTGGTCCGACCCCTCGCGAATGAGATCGGCCACACGTACAGGATCGCGGAGAATGGAATTCTGCTCGATGCGCCGAAGACATTCATCCAGACGAGCACGCCATCCTCCCCTAAGTGAGTCCGCATCGTGCTGCCCGTGAGCTTCTTCTACCCACTTTGCAACCGTGGTCGGGTTGAGAATTCTCTGGCCTTCACGCTCCAGGATGTCATGAGATGCTCTGATATCAGGCTCTGGATAAGGAAGGTAGGCAGTCGGCTCGTTGGGCAGAGGATAAACGTGCACAATGCCACGCTCTCCCGGAAACCGGGCGCATCTCCCTGCCCGCTGCACTAACGAGTTCATAGGGCAAAGCTCGGTGTGCAGGCGCTCGCACGAAATATCCAGGCCGGCCTCGACCACTTGAGTGGCAACCAAGATTGCTCTATCGCTGGAATCTTTTTCAAAGAGGCGTCTGATTTCTTGCTCTTTCGTGACGCGATCACCTTTGAAAAACCTTGAGTGGAGGAGAATCAGCTGATTGCTGTGGTCCGCCCCGAGCCTATCTTTCAAGGCCGCGTACATCATTTGAGCCCGGCCTACTGTGTTGACCAGGACGATTGATCTTGTTTGATGTCTTTGCAAGACTATGTCAGCAGAGAGTGGCGTGGGCTCAAGGCGAATGTCTCTCACAACATCTGTGACGCTCGGCAGGCCGCTTTCCAGATCTATCGTGTCGGACTCGCCTGCCGGGATAAGGGCAGCATCGAGTGCTTCGCAAATTACTTTAATCAGTGGCTGTGTCGCAGTGGCCGTCATCCATACACATTGGCAGAGATCTTGGAAAAGGTATAATCCTGCAACGGCAGTTAGGAAGGCCTTGTTTGGTTCCATGAGGTGGAACTCATCGAAGACAATGAGCGCACCGGCAATGGCTGCTGCGTTGATGTTGTGCAGGCGATCCGAAAGGCCATACGGGCCACATAGCAGACCGCTGAGCACCTGGTCGTAGGTAGTTATAATGATCTTTCCGCGGTCGAAATATGGGTCGTCTGGCTGCTCACCGGTCTGCAAGGTCACAAAATCTCTCCCTGCTTCCTCCAATTCGTCATCGGCACTGTAACCAAGGCAAGCCGCTGCCTTCTTAACTTCATGGAATATACCCTGCGCCAGTGTGCGAAGGGGAAGGGCATATATGAGACGGGTGGGCAAGTGTCGCCAGCCCTGAAGAAACAAAAAAGGGACAATAGCCGCCCAGGTCTTCCCAGCACCAGTCGGGGCCCGAAGGATTACGTTGCCGCCGAGAAAAAGTCTCTTTGCGACCGCGATCTGGTAACCAAACGGTTCATGCCCCGTTACTCTTCTAAAAAATGTACAGTATGGTTGATCATCGATGGAGTTCATCGTAGAGCCTCGGATGGCGAAGCAGGATCCCAGCCCCCACCCCCATCCATCCATCTCCCCACGCCGGCTGCTTACCAAGCTGGGCGGCTTCGCCGGTGACGAGCCGGAGAAGCAACTGGCGAGGATGACTCCGAGTTGAACTTTCTGATGGTGGATTGATCGCCCCCCTCCACCATAACAGTTTTAGCCATCTTTGGTTTTGCACTTCCGGTAGGTTCCTCCCCTCCGAAGAGATGTGGGCAAAAAGATATCCGAACAAGATCAAAAATGCAACACCCTGGAAGGCTAAAAGAGCCCCGGATTCAGCGAGTTCCTGCGAGAACTCCGGTCAACTCGGCGACGTGGAAATTTCCCTCGCCGTCGGATATATTCGGCAGTTTCACTGAGCAACTTGAAGGTGCCGTTGGCCACACAATTGAGGGGGGAAACAAGCATGGGATAAGGGGCGCGGGCGGGTTAGCACGGCTGGGTGTAAGTGCAACGAATGATAAAGCTAGCCCCTTTCAATCCGTTCGGGACAAGGCCTGAGTCCACCCGATCCCAAACTACCCAGCCAGCGTTTGGTACCATCCATTCCCCCAGGCAGCGTGCTTTCCGATGTGCACCACTTCCCCCCAGATCAGCCAAGGTAGAAACTCATGGAGGGCACCTTCATAGGTCACCTCGCCGACAAATCCGGAAAGCTCGTGACGCTGGCGCGTCTTCGAGGACGTGCGAAAGCGTTCCACCCATTGGACCTGCGAGCAAACCGTTCGAACCTGTTCGGAGCGTTCGCCCAATCCGCGAAAATCGATTTCGAGAGGCCCCTCACCAAAGAAGATGCTTAGGGTGTTAACGCGGTCGCGCAGCCGCTTAAGGATATGGTGAAACTCAGGTTGGGAGATCGTTTCGCCGCCGGCACGTAAGTACGTGGGTGTAAGGAAACGCACAGTAACCTGTGAGAAAGGGCAAACGGAAGGTGATTTTGCAGAGGAGAACGCATGCCGTGCTTCCGATTCCAGCTCTCTCAGCCTAATGTGGAGATAATCATCCAGGCAGGTCGGTAGGGGGGAGCGGAAGATCTGGTCATCGGCCGTATAGATCGGAATCCAGCTGTAGTCCTCGGCCAATCGCTCAAAGGCGGGTGGCAACGGGAACGAGGATTGGCCGCTCGCAACGCCGGGCTCGATAGAGGCCTGAGCATTAGGCACCGAGATTCGAGTCCCCTTCGTTGACGCATCTTTCCCCGCATACAGACCTTGCTCTGGAATTTGGCCCCCGTTCGGGTCTGCCCTGCGACTCGTAATCTTTGATACATCTAGCTGCTCGACTCTCTCTAGGATGCACTTGGCCCGATTGAGCCCCAGGCCTTCAAGGGCAAGCTGGCGGAACGAGAGAACGAAATACGGTAGGTAGTCAAGTGCGCGGCCGATGAGCACCAGACCAAATTCGAAACGGTCACCCACTTCGTACCGGGTCTGGTTCGTCTGCGGTGCACGAAAGACAAAAGGGCGGGGAATATCCTGATTCTTCGAAAGGCGATCGGCGCCAACGGGTGGAGAGGGTTCAAAGACAGCCTTGTACGGGCACGAAGTCGCTAAAAAACACTGCTTGGCGTCTCGGCATTGAGGAACGCAGCAGAGACGGCGAAAAGCATGGCCGAATCCGCCCCGCAGCATATTCCCTTTGTTTAGACCGGGTACGATGAGAGACTGGCATGGTGAAATGGTAAAACGAAAAAAACCGAATTGCAGACTATTCGCCCCCAAGGCTTCCGCCATATACATCCCGAAAATATTGCCATGCCATTGTATATCGAATGCGGTCGACCTGTGATTTATTCGATCCGACGAGACAATGGCACGGCCCGCTCGGTTGAGGTTTTGCTTCTGCCCTACGCCCTTGTTAGAAGAGCGGCCATACGGGGAAGACTATTTTAAGCTCACCCGGGTTCAAGACGCACACGACCGCCGCCGGTACCGAGATTACAAGGGCTCGGAGCCTTGGCCTGTATCGACTGTGATTGCACAATCCGCTTGGAGCAACGGCTGGAAACGAGGGGCGAGCCGTTTCTCGACGCTCTTCGCCGCGATGCAAATGCGACCGGATCATGGCCCCAGCGCTGATGGTTCCGTCAACAGGGATTTCGATGATGCCAATTTCGAGAAGTAGCGCCGCCGGCGAGCAGCACCGACGCGCTCGCAAGCGGCACCAAAGCTCAGGGGATGAAGGCCGGGAAGAACTGGCGCAATACCTTCGCGCCGCGTTAGCGTGATGAAACACCCAACGGGCTACGAGGCTGAGAGTGGCATCCCAGCGTAGCGCGCATTGTGGTGGCGGCGGAGCCGCCGTTTTCCACAGAAATGCTTTGCCTACTACAGGGATATTCTTACAGGGGTTTATACAGGTAAATACAGGCGGAAGGCCTAAACATCTGACCAGCAGGAACTTAACGGCACATTTTGTAGCGAGATACACGTGAAAACGTAGCAGGAGACACGTGCTTTTGTAGCAGGTTACACGTGCCGGGACTCGTAAGCGGCTGAGAATACAGGATCGGGTCTTGTAGCGAGAAACACGTGAATCATTCTGCGGATGCATAGGCTTTTGCACAGAACCTCCGGCGAACGGCAGATGCGGTTTGAGATGAGCGAACGACAAGCGCGTGCCCGTCTTCGGAGACGCTAGCCGGGCATTGAGGCCACAGGGCAGTGACTGCCCGGAGCCAACGAGAAATGGTGAGGCGAAAAGTGCGCTCGACGGCGTAAGGCGCATTCCCGAGTTGCTCCGTGAGGCCACCCGGCCCCAGGAGCGGGATGCGCGCCGTACGGCCTCGCAGGCTCCAGCTTTTCCAGACGAGCCAGACGTAGAAATCAAGCAGTCCGGGTGCATTCGCCAGGGCAGCCACAACCTCGCGCTCGACCGGAATCCGATGCTGGTTGCATTCGCGGAAGAAGGCGTCGCTGAGGGTGATGGCGTTCTCAAACCGGCCGTCTTCGCTGGCGGGATCGGCATCGGCGAACCACAGGCGCATGCGTTCGAAGAAGTGAAATCGAGTGCAATCGGTCATCCTGTTGCGGCCAGGTTGGTCGTCGGTGCCGAAAAAGATTGTGGCCGCAAATACTCGCTGAAACCCCTCCACAATCCGTCGATAATGCCGGCCGTCTTTGGTGAGGTGGAAGAACTCGAGCATCTGCGATGCTCTACGAAAGTGGACGATTCGGCTATTCTGCTGGAGAGCGAGGGTTGCGATCCAGATCGGGATGAGCCGATCCTGACCGTAAGGCAAACCAAAGCGCGGATGGCCGATGATTTCAAGGAAAAATTTCCCGTTCCGGCGGAGGTAGGCAAGCTGATCTCGGGGTGGACGGCGGAGCGGGATGCCGCAGAGAACGAACGGCCGGGCATTGTAAGCCAGCTCCTGATGCCCTGAGTCACGCTGCTCACGGATTAAGCTGATGGTCTCCAGTTGCTTCAGGCGGCGGGTGGTGATGCCGATTTTTGGCAGGAGATTCCCAACGGCGGTCAATTCCTGATGGGGAACAGGCCCGCTGACGTTGCGCGGGGAATCATCAGGGGAGCGTTTCACCCAGTCAGGGGCGGCATCAATTCTGCTAGGCGCCGTGGTGAAGAGGGGAAAGCATTTGCTCATGCTTCACCGCCTTCATCACCAGACTTGCCACTTGGATTCTCAGGAGGCGGATTTAGGTTGGAATCTGGGTTGCGCGGGGGTTGCGGATTTTGCCCGACTTGTTTCGAATTTGCAGACGGAAGTGATTGATTTTGCTGAGCGCCATCGCCCAAAATGGGACTCATAATCCGTTGGTCGCAGGTTCGAATCCTGCTGGGCCCACGCATTTAGCTATTCGAAATAAATCTCGACAAAATCGAATCTCAACCGAACAGCCGGAATGAGGACGGGGGCGGTAGAGATT
>Ga0209810_1002245_pt1 | contig 23928 bp, 21 predicted proteins | sample Coa_R1_7_FD_187159 | JGI IMG/M metagenome (GOLD analysis project Ga0209810, IMG submission 187159) | Surface soil microbial communities from Centralia Pennsylvania, which are recovering from an underground coalmine fire - Coalmine... | ecosystem: Environmental > Terrestrial > Soil > Unclassified... | reverse complement strand
GAGCCAGGCTCACGATCACCCCGGACGCCTCCGCCACCGCCTCAAGTGGGGTCAATTTTCAACCGGCGAAGAAGGGTCAGTTTCTCACCGGTGCCGACACCCCAACTCGCGTGCCGTCGCCCGGCAACGCATTGGAAGACAGAGCCCTCCGTCCAGCCAGCGGAGAGGGAGGGATTCGAACCCTCGATGGACGAAACCGCCCATACCGGTTTTCGAGACCGGCGCATTCAACCGCTCTGCCACCTCTCCGGTCTGCAAGGCGAGGCTAGCGAATCGCCTGTCGGCCGGGCGATCCCGCCGCGGACGGCGACCGGCGCGCCGGCCAGCGCGCCCCCGAGGCCCCTGACGGCGCTCCTCAGCGCGGCGGGCGAAACGGCGTGGTGGCGCAGCGGAAGAAGTAGGGCAGCTTGGCGAGCGGCGCCTGGACGGTCGCCTCGAGCGGGCCCCGATAGCGCCGCGCGCCGGCCGGCGCCGCGGCGCCGCCGGGCATTCGCCAGCAGCCGGGCGGGAAGTACACCTGCCGCGCAGTTGCCCCCTCGGTTACGACGGGGGCGACGAGCACGTCGGGACCGAGCAGCCACTCCTGGTCCTGGGCCACCGCCCGTGGGTCGTTCGGGTACGCGAGCCACAGCGGCCGGGTGATCGGCATCCCCGTCCGGTCGGCCGTCCGCCAGAGCCTCATGATCAGCGGTGCCGCGGCGAGGTGCAGCCGTGAGAGCGAGTTGTAGATCCTCACCGTCTGCGGGTCGAACGACCACGGCGTGTGGGTGCCGGTGCGGCCCGCGCCGTGGAGGCGGAAGACGGGCGTGAGCGCCGCCCACTCGGCCCAGCGCAGGAACAGCTCCTTGGTGGTGGGCGGGGTGTTGTAGTCCGCGTAGCCGCCGATGTCGGTGCCGAAGCCGTACGCGCCGCCGATCGCCGCCCCGAGCATCTCGCTGGTCTGCGCCTGGAGCCCCGACGCGTGCCCCCAGTCGGTCGTCTCGTCGCCGCCCCAGTTGCCGCCGTCGTAGGCGGCCGATCCCGGCAGGCTGGAGTAGCCCGCGCGCATGAAGAAGAACGCGCGAGCCCGGCGCGGGTAGGCGCGGGCATAGCGCGCGAGCCCCTGGTGCGTCGCGCGCGCGTACAGGACCGGGTAGAGGTTGTGCATCGTGACGCCCGTCTCGCCATCGTGGAAGCGCATGTCGTCGAGCACCTCCTCGCCGAAGTCCTGCTCGAACCCGGGTTGGTGAAGTCGAGCAGCCCGATCGGCTGGACCTGCGTCCCCGTCGTGTAGTACGGCTGGCCGGCGGCGTCGGTGGCGAGCAGCCCCTCCTGCGCGGGCGCCGACCCCTCCTTGATCCACGCGCGCATGTACACGAGCGGGTGGATGTGGAGCTGGCGCAGCCGCCTGAACACGGCGGCCTGGAATGGCAGCGTGACGTTGGTGGGGATCGAGAAGCCGTCGTCGTCGGCGCTGATCGCCCAGCCCTCGAGCCGGTAGGCGGTCAGCGGCAGGTGGTAGCGAACGATGTTGCGCAGGTCGGCCCTGACGTTGGCCTCATAGTCGGCCTGCGTCTCGTTGAGGTTGCGGACCTCGCGGTCGAGCATCGGCCCGAGCGCCCATCGCGGGGGCACCGGCTCGCGGCCGGCGAGACCGGTCAGGGTCCGGATCGCCAGCGGCGCGTTGCCCGGCGCGACCACGTAGTCCAGCGATGGCGCGGACGCCATCACGTTCCAGGCGTCAGGCCGGCCGGCGTCGAGCTTGAAGCGCACCAGCTCGGACTGCGCCAGCAGGAAGCCGTAGGGACGGGAGGAGACGAACTGCGCCTGCGGGAAGTAGCCGCGGTGGGGCCGTTGGGGAACAGCGACGCGGGTCCGCTCGCCGGCTGCCCCTGAGTGCCGCCGAGGTTCTCCTCCTCGACCCAGTTGGAGAACACCTGCCCGCGCTGGTCGAGCGTGTTCTGGCGCTCGCCAAAGCCGAAGAAGTGCTCGTCGGGCCCGGACGCGAACGAGTCGCCGACCTCGACGACCCCGCTGGACGGGCTGGGCACAGCGCTCACCCGGATCGCCGCGCCGCCCAGGGGAGCGACCGTGACGATCAGCCGGCGGCCGGTCGGGTCGCTGGTCGTCGACGACCATGCGCACACCCGCCCCGGCGGGCTGGACGCTCAGCACCCGCTGGGCGGAGAACGTGACTCCCGACCGCGACCCGCTCATCGGGTCTCCGCCCCGGGGCCCCCGCCGCGAACGCGAGCAGCCCAGCGGCGGCGACCACCGCGGCCCTCCGACCGGCACTGCTCCTACCGCCGCGAGGCAAAGAACGCTCGCAGAAGATCGGCGCAGTCCTCGGCCAAGAGGCCCGACTGCACCTGGGGCCGGTGGTTGAGCTGCTCGACGTCGAGCACGTTGAGGACGCTCCCGGCGGCGCCGGCCTTCGGGTCCTCGGCTCCGAAGACCACGCGCGGGACGCGGGCGAGGACGATCGCCCCGGCGCACATCGCGCACGGCTCGAGGGTGATGTAGATGACGGTGTCGAGCACGCGCCAGCTGCCGAGCGTCCGCGCGGCCTCGCGCAGGGCGATCATCTCGGCGTGCGCGCTGGGGTCCTGGCGCAGCTCGCGCTCGTTGTGACCGGCGCCGACCACCTCGCCCTCGCGCACCACGACGGCGCCGATCGGCACGTCGTCGTGCTCGAGCGCGCGCTCGGCCTCGCGCAGGGCGAGGCGCATGAAGTACTCGTCGCGGGGAAAGAAATGCGAGCTCACGGCTGGGCGGCGCTACCGTTCATGGGCAACTTCGGCGGCCGGACGATGTTATGTGCCGGGGGCACCATCAAGAGGCAGGAATCGCTGTGAAGATCGGCACCGTCAATCCATGCGCAGCCGCCGGGCTGCCCCTCCGCGCGGCTGCCGTCGCGCTGGTCGCCGGCTGCCTCTGCCTGGTCCCAGCCGCCGCCGCTCAGGCCAGCGCGTACGTCCCCGGGGTGGTGATCGTCGGCTACGGCTCCCCGCCACTCGCCGCGGCCGCCGACGCGGCCAACACGATGGGCCGCCTGGAGGCGGCCGGGGCGCCCGAGGGCACCGTGCGGATCCTGCACCTGCGCCGCGGCGAGAGCGTGTGGAAGGCGATCGCCCGCCTGCGCCGGATGCGCGGGGTCCTCTACGCGGTGCCGGACTACCTGGCCCACATCACCGATCTGCCCCTGACCACCACTACTACCACCACCACCCCGACCTCGACGAGCCCGCCACCGCCCTCCAGCGGCATCCCGCCGCCGTCCACCACCTATCCCTCCTGGATCCCAGACGACCCGGGCCGGGCGGGAAAGCCGCAGGGCTGGCAGGCGATGCAATGGAACTTCCTGCCCGGCATCGGCGTCGACGCGCCGCGGGCGTGGGCCAACCTGCTCGGCGTGCACCGGGCGGGCGCGCGCGGGGTCACGGTGGCGATCCTCGACACGGGCGTCGCCTACCGCAACTGGCGCCACTTCCGCAAGGCGCCCGACTTCACCTGGACGCACTTCGTCCACCCCTACGACTTCGTCGCCCACAACCGCTATCCGCTGGACCGCGAGGGCCACGGGACGTTCGTCGCCGGGATGATCGCCGAGTCGACCAACAACGGCTACGGGCTGACCGGGCTGGCCTACAACGCGTCGATCATGCCCGTCCGGGTGCTCGACGCCAACGGCTGGGGCGACGCCGCGACGATCGCCCGCGGCATCCGCTACGCGGTCAACCACGGAGCCCAGGTGATCAACCTGAGCCTGGAGTTCGACCCGTCGGTCACCGCCGGCGACATCCCCGACATCATCAGCGCGCTGCGCTACGCGCACCGCCGCCGGGTGGTCGTCGTCTCGGTGTCGGGGAACGAGGGCTCGCAGGAGATCGCCTACCCCGCCCGCACCCCCACCGTGATCTCGGTGGGCGCCACCACCCGCGACCGCTGCCTGGCCGAGTACTCAAATGGCGGGCGCAGGCTCGACCTGGTGGCGCCGGGCGGCGGCGACGACGCCAGCCTGCCCACGGAGCCCAGCTGCGACCCGGTGCGCCAGCTGCCCAACATCTTTCAGATGACGTTCTTCAACCCGGCCCATCCGGCCCGCTTCGGCTATCCCGGCGACTGGTTCGGAACCTCGATGGCCGCGCCGGAGGTCTCGGCCGCGGCGGCGATGGTGATCGCCAGTGGCGTCCTCGGCCCCCACCCGACCCCGGATCGGATCCTGGCCCGCCTGGAGCAGACCGCGCAGCCGCTCGGAGGCTCGGCGCCCAACCAGTACTACGGCTACGGGCTGATCGACATCGGCGCCGCCACCGCCCCGCCCGGCTCGTCCAGCGCAACAAGCTGACCCGGTTGCCCGCGATCGGCGGTGCGTGATCCGGGGGGCGACGGGTCGCCGCCCCCGGGGGCCAGCCCCTTGCGCTGCTAGACGAGCTTGGTGATCGCGATGATCATGCCGGTCAGCGTGAACACGCAGATCGCTACCTGCATCCAGAGCCAGTGCCGGGGCATCGCCACCCACGCTAGCGCGCGATGCGAGCCCGAGCCTCGCTCCCCCGGACCGAGCCCGAGCCTCACTCGCCCGAGCCAGAGCCTCACTCCCTGGGCCGCGGGTAGCCTTACCCCGTGTCGGGTCAGGTCGTGAAGGAGCGCCTACAGGCGCCGACAGCCGCCTCCGCGGAAGGCGACGGGCCGCCGCGCGGGTGGCGGGTCCGGTTGCGCCGCATCGGCCTGGCCACCCTGAGCACGCTCGTCAGCGTGAACCTGTGGACGGGCGGCCCGCTGTTCTCGGTGTGGGTCGGCTCGCGGGTGCAGACGGCCGTGGGGCACCTGAGCATGGCGGCGGTGGGAGCCACGGTGGGGGTGCTGATCGTCGTCAGCGTGGCCCTCTACCGGCTCCTGGCGGTGATCAGCGCCCACTACGACGCCGCGATCGGTCGCCGGGTGCGGCGCCCGCAGGCGCCGTGGCTGAAGCCGATGAGCGGCGAGCGGCGGGCGCTGGAGGTCAGGCGGCCGCTCACCGCGGTGGAGCGGATCGTCGTGGCGACGGTGCTCGTGGCCGTGTTCGCCTTCGAGGTGTGGTTCTTCTTCTTCGCCCACTACGCGCTGCCCGGCGGGGGGTAGGGCGCAGGGGTCCCGTGGCCCGCACCCCCGCGGGAACTGCGATCACCCAGACTAGGCTCGTCGACGCCGCGCCGCCAAGCGCGCAAGCGTCACGGCGATCATCAGCGCCCCACCGTAGAAGACGTCCTGCACCCAGCCCTGGGCACCAAGAAGCTGGAGGCCGGTGATACCGGTGACGAGGAAGTACGTGGCGACAAAGATTCCCCAGGGGCTGAAACGGCCGGGATTGATAACGGTCTGGCCGAGGAAGGCTCCGGCGAACGCGGGCAGCAGGTAGGGCGGGCCACCACCCGGGTCGGCAGCGCCGACGACGCCCGCCTGCATGATCCCAGCCACCGTGCAGATGATCGTCGTCGTCATCAGCGCCAGCGTGCGCATCTCGTTGACGCGAAGGCCCGCCAGTCGCGCCACATCGCGACCCTCCCCGACGAAGAGAAGATGCCGGCCCAGTGGCGTGTAGCCCAGCATGTACCACAGCACGATGCAGAAGGCGACGCCGATGTAGAACGCGATGGGAAGCCCGAGGAAGCTGTCCTGCATCGCGTTGATGAGATGCTGGGAGATCCCGCCAATCGTCACGGAGTTGCTGATGCCGTATCCCAGGCCGCTGAGGAAGGTCCCCATCCCCAGGGTCACGATCAGCGACGACACGCCGATTCGCACGACGAGGAAGGCGTTGAGCCCTCCGATCACCAGGCCGGTGGCCAGCGTGGCCAGGATGGCGGGCACGATCGCCCAATGGTGGTTGACGTTCAGGAAGGCCACCATCGTGGCGGCGAACCCCATGACGGAGGCAACTGACAGGTCGAACTCGCCGGCGGTGAGCGAAACGATCAACCCGAGCGTGATCACGAGCTGCACCGACTGGGTGCCGAAGATCGTCTCGAAGTTCGCCGAGGTCGGGAACGTCTCCGGCCTCAACAGCGAGAAGACCAGCACGATGATCCCCCACAGGACCAGGATCCCGTAGCGCTCGCTGAGCTCTATCGGATCCCAGAAGGAGCGTAGACGGCCGCCCGAGCGACCACTGGGAGCCGCTCGAGAATCAACTGATCGCGAAACGGCTTCGCCCTCCGCGCGGGCGTTCTGATCAGCCACCGCGCCGCGGTCTTCGAGGGAGCGGGTGCTCGGGGACTCGGTCATCGCTCGAGCGTTCGCCTGGGGGGCCGTCTCGCATATTGCATACGATTTTGGTAGCGTAGCGGCCCGGACATCGTGTGTCTACCAATGGCATGCGGGGTGAAGAGAGGAGAGCAAGTTGAGCCGACCGAAGGGTCTAGCATCGCTGTTGTCTGCCGCGCTTCTCGTGGTATTGCTTGCGGCTTGCGGCAGCTCGACGTCCTCGACCAGCACGGGGACGTCAACCGGGACCAGTAGCTCTACGGGGGCCGGCGTCGCGGAAGCCCAGCAACTCGTTGCCAAAGCCGAGCAGCCGCCTCCGTGGAACGGGCCAACCGCGAAGGTCGATATCGCAAAGGCCAAGGGCAAGACCGTCTACTACGTCTCCCTGACCGAGGAGATCCCGGCGTTGCACGAGTGGGGAGTGGTCCTCGCCCAGCAGCTGAGCGCTGCTGGCGTCACCACCCAGAAGTGCGATGCCAAGGGCAGCCCCAACGGAATCACCAGCTGTCTTGAGCAGGCCCTGTCATCGCACCCGGACGCCATCGTCGCCCAGGCACTCGACACCAAGTTCATCGCCTCCTACATCGCTCGAGCAAAGGCGGCCGGAATCAAGTTCATCACGGCGCAGACCGGCACGCCGGGCATTCCGACCGTGCCAGGCGATGTCGCCGAGGTCACATTCGACTACCCGGCTGTCGGACGGATGCTGGCCGACTGGTTCGTTGCCGACTCCGGCTGCACGGCGGGAGCGCCGCAGATCATCACCACGACGAGCAGCCGCCAGCCGTCTCTGGCCGAGGTCGGGGGGATCGAGAGCGAGGTCAAGCGCCTGTGCCCCAGCCTGAGCCTCCCGTCGGTTCAGAACGTGCTGATCCCGGATTGGCCGACCAACCTGCCGACGCTGACCAGGTCACTGCTCACGCAGAATCCCAACCTCAAGTACCTGCTCCCGCTCTACGACGGCATGACCATCTACATGGTCCCCGCGATCACCGGGAACCTCACCTGGTCGAAGTCGGTCAAGGTCGCCGCGTTCAACGCCACGCCCGTGGTGATGCAGAATGAATTGGCCAAGCAATCGCCGCTGGCGGCAGATGTCGGAGGCCCCAACCAGTGGTATGGCGTCGCACTGGCCGACCAGGTCTTGCGGGTGCTGAGCGGGGCCGCCCCCGTGGCCAGCGAGAACGTCCCGCTCCGACTGTTCACGAGATCGAACATCGGGACGATCGACGTGCACAAGGATGAGTCGACCTGGTACGGCTCGGTCAACCCGATCTGCGAGTACCACAAGCTGTGGGGACTGCCCTGCAGTTGATCCGCCCGCGATGATGCCCGCGCAGGCAGGAGAGCCCGGTTCATCCGGCTCCTCCGTGTCCGCCCCCGGAGGTTCGTCCGCCTCGAGCTTCGCGCTCGAGGCGGAACACCTCTCGAAGTCGTTCGGAGGCGTGCGTGTCCTTGACGACGTGTCGATCGCGGTTCGGCAGGGAGAGATCCACGGGCTCGTGGGGGCGAACGGGTCCGGTAAGTCGACCCTGATCAAGATCCTCTCGGGGTACCACGTCCCGGATTCGGGAGGGGCATTGCGGGTCGGAGGTCACGAGGTGCCCCTTCCGATTGCGCCCGACAGGGCAACTCGGGCGGGGCTCAGCTTCGTCCATCAGGATCTCGCTCTGATCCCCCAGCTCAGCGTGCTGGAGAACCTGCGGGTGGGGCGTTTCGCGTCGCACCCCGGCTGGCGCATCAGTTGGCGAGAGGAACGATCGGCCGTGCGTGCGGCTCTGGAGCGGTTTGACCTTCGCATCCCGCCGGAGACACCGGTGCAGCGGCTTTCGAGCATCGAGCGGGTGCTGGTGGCCATGGTCCGTGCCTTCTCCGACCTCGAGCACGCTCCGGGGGGCGTGCTCGTGCTCGACGAGCCGACCGCTTACCTGCCGCGGGACGGAGTGGATCATCTGTTCAATGCCGTCCGCCGCGCGGCGCAGCACGGGGCGGGAGTGATATTCGTCAGCCACCGGTTGGAGGAGATCAGCATGCTCACCGACCGAGTGTCGGTGCTGCGCGACGGACACCTCGTTGGGACCGCAGACACCTCGGAGCTCAGCGAGGGGGACCTGGTCGAGATGATCGTGGGCAGCAAGGCCGCATCCACCACGTACGTGGTCCCGCGCCGAGCCGAGGTCTGCCTGGAGGCGCGGTCAATGACGGGCAGCGTGGTCCGGGGGGTGAGCTTCGAGCTACGTCGAGGCGAGGTCCTCGGACTCACCGGGCTGATTGGAATGGGGCAGGAGGAGGTTCCATACCTGTTGTTCGGAGCTGCCCAGGGGGACGGCGAGCTGGTGATCGACGGCTCCAAGATCCGAATCGCGGACATGTCGCCCCGGCGGGCGATGAGTGCCGGGATGGCGTTGCTGCCCGGCGACCGGCAGGGCGCGAGTGGGGCCGGGGCCCTCTCGGTCAAGGAGAACGTCACCCTCCCGACCGTGGAGCGGTTCTTCGCCCGCGGCTTCCTGCGCCCGATGCGCGAGCAGGCACATGTGCTCGAAGTCCTTCGACAGTACGACGTCCGTCCTCCGTTGCCCGCTCGCAAGCTTGAGACCCTCAGCGGGGGCAACCAGCAGAAGGCCCTGGTCGCCAAGTGGCTCGAGCGCCGGCCGCGCATATTCCTCATGCACGAGCCAACCCAGGGAGTCGACGTGAAGGCGAGGGAGGAGATCGCGGCGGTGATCTCGCAGACCGCCGCCGAGGGTGGATCCGTGCTGCTCTCCAGCTGCGAATACGAAGATCTCGCCCGCATCTGCGGACGAGTGCTCGTGTTTCGCAACGGGCTCATCAGCAGCGAGCTGGTTGGCGCCACGCTCACCAAGGAGCACATCATCGAGCGCTGCTACGCGACGGAGCTCGCCGCATGACCGCCGTTGAGCCGGAGCTCGCCCCGGACCGGGAGGTCGACGCCCAAGGTCCCGGACCGCTGAGCGGGGTGCGCGTGATCGAGCTCGGTCAGCTGCTTGCGGGACCGTTCGCCGGCCGGCTGCTCGGAGACCTCGGGGCGGAGATCATCAAGGTCGAGCCCCCTGGTCAGCCGGACCCCATGCGCAACTGGGGACACGCCCGCTACCACGACCACTCGCTGTGGTGGCCCGTGCTGTCGCGGAACAAGAAGTGCATCACCCTTGACCTTCGCAAGCAGCGCGGTCAGGAGATGCTCCTCGAGTTGACCCGGCGGTCAGATGTCGTGCTTGAGAACTTCCGGCCTGGAACGCTCGAGCGCTGGGGACTTGGTTACGACCGACTGCGCAGCGTCAACGAGGGCATCATCCTGGCCCGCGTCTCGGGTTACGGGCAGACGGGCCCGTACGCTTCGCGCGCGGGCTTCGCGTCGGTCGCCGAAGCGATGGGCGGCCTGCGGTACATCAACGGTTTCCCCGACAGTCCGCCACCACGGATGGGGATCTCGCTCGGCGACTCTCTCGCCGGCATGTTCGCCGCTCAGGGAGTGCTGGCTGCGCTCTACAAGCGTGATGCTCTGGGCTATGGACGAGGCCAGATCGTCGATGCCTCGATCCTGGAGGCGTGCTTCGCCCTGCTTGAGGGCGCCGTCCCCGAGTATGACCGCCTGGGCATCGTGCGACAGCCGAGCGGCACGTCGTTGAAGGGTGTCGCGCCCTCCAACATCTTCAAATCGCGCGACGGCAAGTGGATGGTCATCGCCGCAAACCAGGACAAGGTGTTCCGGCGACTGTGCGAGGCCATGGGTCGCCCTGAGCTGGCCGACGACGAGCGCTTTGCGACACATCTTGCGCGTGGAGACAATCAGGAGGAACTGGACGGCCTGATCGCGGAGTGGGCTGCGCAACACGAGGCCGAGTACATCGACCGTGTGCTCAACGAGGCCCACGTCGTCTGCGGGCCGATCTACACGATCGCCGACATCTTCGAAGACCCGCACTTCTGGGCGCGCGAGATGCTGATCGAGCATCACGATCCCGAATTCGGCACGTACGTCGGCCCGGGAATCGTGCCGAAGCTGTCGGCGACTCCCGGAGCGGTGCGGTGGTCTGCTCCCTGGAAGGTCGGATCGCACAACGACGAGGTCTACGGCGAGCTTCTGGGTCTGTCCGAGGAGGACCGTCGAAGCCTCGAGGACGAGGGGGTGCTGTGAGCATCACCGTCTGCGACGTGGCGCCTCGCGACGGCCTGCAGAACGAGACGACCCATCTCGCGCCGGCTGTCAGGGCCGAGCTCGTGAACCGGCTCGCCGACGCCGGAGTGGCCCGAGTGGAGGTGGCCTCGTTCGTCAACCCGAAGCTCGTGCCGCAGATGGCGGGCGCCGAGGATGTCGCCGCCACCATCGTCCCCCGGCCCGGCGTCGTATACAGCGGACTGGTCCTCAACGTGCGGGGGTACGAGCGGCTCGCGGCCTCTGAGCTGGAGGAGGTCCACTTCAGCGTCGCGGCGAGCGAGACGCTCAACCAGCGCAACCAGAACTCGAGTATCGAGCAGGCGCTCCAGCAGGCCGAGCGGATCGCTGAGCTCGCGCACGCCGACGGACGTCGGTTGAGCGTGGTCATCGCGGCCTCCTTCGGCTGCCCCTACGAAGGATCCGTCGCGCCCAGCAGCGTGCTGGCTGTGGCCGAGCGCGCGGTACAGGCGGGCGCCGACGAGCTGGTGCTCGCGGATACGATCGGCGTCGGCGTGCCGAGCCAGGTTAGGGGGCTGGTGCGCGCCATCAGCCAGTTCGGCGTTCCGATCGGAATCCACCTGCACGACACCCGCGGGACGGGGATCGCCAACGCGTATGCGGCAGTGCAGGCCGGCGTGAGCTCACTGGACGCATCGGTGGGCGGCGTGGGCGGCTGTCCGTTCGCGCCCGGTGCCGCTGGGAACATCGCCACCGAGGACCTCGTCTACCTGCTCCACGGCGAGGGGTTGGACACGGGGATCGACCTCGACGCGTTGATCGAGGTTTCGCACTGGCTGGCTGCGGTGCTGGGGCACGAGCTCCCAGGCCGGGTGCAGCGGGCCGGGGACTTCAAGGCCGTGTCAGCGCCGCCGTCAGGCGGCGTCGCGGCCACGGCGTGGAGAGAAGAGAACTAGAGAGGAGATTGGTATGGCGTATCGGCTCGGCGTGGATGTGGGTGGCACGTTCACCGACGTGCTGGTCCTCGACGAGGAGAGCGGGACGCTCACGCTCGAGAAGGTCCTGTCCACCCCGGAGGACCAGTCCGTGGGCGTTCTGGAAGGCGTGCGCCAGGCATGTCGGCGTCTGGGAGTGCAACCGCAGGAGCTCGACTCCATCCTGCACGGCTCCACAGTGGTGACGAACCTCATCCTCGAGGGGAAGGGCGCCACCGGCGGGCTGCTCACCACGCAGGGCCACGAGCAGATCCTCCACCTGGCGCGGGCCTGGACGCCGGGCCCGCTCTACGGCTGGATGGGGATGATCAAGCCGAGCCCCGTGGTGGAGCTGTGGCGCACCCGCACCGTGTCGGCCCGGATGAGCGCGTCGGGAGAGCCGGTTTGCGAGCTCGACCCGGATGAGGTGCGCGCCGCGCTCGATGAGCTGATGGATCAGGGGATCGAGTCACTGACCATCGCCTTCCTCAACTCGTACGTGAACCCCGAGCATGAACGGCAAGCACGGGATATCGCCCTGAGCGCCTATCCCAGCCTTCCGGTCTCGATCTCGTCCGATCTCGTCTCGGAGTACCGCGAGTACGAGCGCACGCTGACCGCCGTCCTGAACGCGTACGCCAAGCCGCAGGTCACCAAGTACGTCGACCATCTCGAGTTATCGCTCAACGAGGCTGGGTTCTCGGGACGCCTGGACATCGTTCGCTCCGACGGCGGCACCATGTCTGTCGCCTCGACCAAGGAGCGGCCGATCGACATCGCCTTCTCCGGGCCCTCCGGCGGCGCGGTGGGTGCCGCGTACCTGGCGCGGGAGATAGACCTTCCCGACGTCCTGACGATCGATATGGGAGGGACGTCCACCGACGTCGCGCTGTGCCAGGGCGGCACGCCTCCGATCAAGCGAGACGCCCAGCTTGGCTACTACCAGTTTCAGTCGCGGTCGATCGACATCCACAGCGTGGGGGCAGGCGGAGGATCGATCGCCTACCTGACAGCGGTCGGATCCCTGCGGGTCGGCCCTCGCAGCGCCGGTGCCGACCCCGGTCCGGCGTGCTATGGGCGCGGTGGGACCGAGCCCACGGTGACCGATGCCAACGTCGTGCTGCACCGCATCCCGCCCGGAGCCAAGCTCGCCGACACCCTCGCGGTCGACGAGGAGGCGGCCAAACGCGCCGTGCAGACGATCGCCGATGGCCTGGGGATCGAGTTGACGGCGGCCGCTGAGGCCATCCTCTCCATCGCCAACGAGAACATGCACGCCGCGTTGCGGGTGGTGAGCGTGGAGCGAGGCTACGATCCGCGCGATTTTGGGCTGATCGCTTTCGGCGGTGCCGGTCCGCTGCACGCGAATGCCCTCGGGCGCCTGATCCATGCCGATCCGGTCGTGATCCCGCCGACGCCGGGTGTGCTGAGCGCCTTTGGGTTCCTGGCCTCCGACGTTCAAAACGAGTTCGCACGGACGTACCTGCGCATCCTGGAGGAGACCCCTGCCGAAGCGCTGAAGGAGCTTCTCGAGGCGCTTCGGGCCGAAGGAAACGACTGGCTGGTCCGTGAGGGGATATCCGAGCAGGCGCGCGCATTCGAATTCTTCGCCGACTGCCGGTACCACATGCAGGACATCCAGATTCCCTGCAGCATCCGGCTCGAGGAGCTGTCGAACGGCTATGCGGCTCGTCTGCGCGGGCAGTTTGAGCATGAGCATCGGCGCCGCTACGGGTTTGACCTCGACGCGCCGATCGAGATCGCCACAATTCGCTGTGTGGGCAAAGGCGAGCGACCGCTCGCGCTCGCGCAGGTGGAGGCCGACGGATCGGCCTCCGGGGAGGGCATTGACCACTACGAGCAGGTGGTGTTCGAGGGCAAGTGGCTTGAGACGCCGGTGTACGAGCGCCGGCATCTGCGAGCAGGCCAGGTGATCGAAGGGCCTGCTGTGATCGTGCAGCAGGATTCGACCGCCGTGGTGGAACCGCGCTACCGCGCCACCGTTGACGGCTACTCAAACCTGATAATCCGCGAGGCGGGGAAGGAGTGATCATGGCGACGCAGACCGAGCAGACGCAGCTTCCGGACTTCGTCCGAGAGCACGACATCGACCATGTCACCCTCGACATCATCGAGAACACCCTGTCCAACGCGCGGTTCGAGATGGACCGCGTGGTGGAGACGACCGCGGTGAGCCCGGTCATCCGTGAGCAATCGGATCAGTTCCCCCTGATCGCCGATCGCCACGGTCGGATGGTCATCGGCCAGTTCGGCTCCGCGATCAACACGATCCTGAAGAACTCGCCCTACGAGCCGGCGGATCTTCACGACGGCGACGTCATCGCGTTGAACGACCCGTACCTCTGCGAGGGCGCGATCTCCCATTGTCCGGATCTCCTGATCCTGCGCCCCATCTTCTATGAAGATGACCTGGTCGGCTATTCCTCGCAGTGGGGCAACCTGATGGACGTCGGAGGCACCGCGCCCGGAAGCATGCCCATCACGGCGAAGAGCATCTACTACGAGGGCATCCGCATGCCTCCGATCAAGCTCTATGACCGGGGACGCCTGAACGAGGAGGCGCTCCGGCTGTTCTGCCACAACACGCGCACGCCCGAGATGGTGGAGGCCGACATCAAGGCGATCGCCGCCGGCACGGCCGCCGGCGCGGCGCGCGTGCGCGAGCTCTGTGCGCGCTTCGGCAAGGAGACGTACCTCGAGGCATGCGACGCGATGCTCGACCGCACGCGGTCGGGGGTCATCGATCTGATCCGGACCCACCTGCCCGACGGTGAGCGGTTCGAGTTCACCGACTACGCCGACGACGACGGCCTCGGCAACGGCCCCATCAAGCTGCAGATGGCTCTATGGCGCGACGGGGACACGTTGAACGTCGATTGGTCGGGGACCAGCCCGGCCGTCCCAGGCTCGGTGAACTTCTTCCTGAACCCCGAAATGTTCAAGATGTTCATGGGCGTCTTCTTGATCATGGCGTTCGCGCCAGACCTCGTGTTCAACGATGGTTACTACGACGTCGTCAACGTGCAGCTCCCGGAGAACTCGGTTCTGCGCCCGAGCTTCCCCGCCCCGGTGGGCAACCGCCTCAGCCTGATGGCACGCCAGTTCGACGTTGTCGGCGCCGTCTTCTCCAAGGCGCTGGCTCAGTTCGCGGTGTCCGGTAGCTATGGGACGAGCCCGAACTTCATCTTCGCTGGCGCCGACGAGCGTGGCCGACCGTTCCAGGTTCTGGAGATCCTCTACGGCGGGATTCCCGCGCGGCCGGCGGGTGACGGTCTCGACGGCCATACGTGGTGGCCGCTGTTCAAGGCGGTTCCGACCGAGTATCTGGAGAAGTACTATCCGCTGCGGGTCGAGTCATACCGTGTGCGGGTCGACTCCGGGGGAGCTGGCTATCACCGTGGTGGTCACGGCGTCGCCAAGACGTATCGGTTCCTCACCGACGGGACGATCTCCTTCCAGGACGACCGCGCTCACACCTATCCCTGGGGTTACAACGGCGGCCGGCACGGGGCCAGCTCGGAGAAGGTGGTGATCCACGAGGACGGAACCGAGGAGCGGCTGCCCTCCAAGGTGGAGACCTTCCCGGTGAAGCGCGGGGACCGGCTGATCTTCTCCACGGCCGGAGCGGGTGGGCTGGGTGACCCGCTCGACCGCGAGCCCGAGCGCACCGCAGCCGACGTCCACGCGGGGCTGGTGAGCGTCGAGGCGGCGCGAACGCAATACGGGGTCGTCGTATCCGCCGAGGGCGAGATCGACCACGAGGCAACCGAGCGCGAGCGGGCAAGGTTGCGCGCCGAGCGGTCCAAGCCGCCGGAGTTCGACTTCGGGCCCCTGCCATCGATGGACGACCTGCGCGAGCAGATCGCCTCCGAGCGACAGGAGTTCGACGCCCGGCTGGCGCGTCTGTCGCGATCCAGCTGACAGCGGACAGAGCCAGTGGCGCACACTCTGGCCGAGAAGATCCTTCTCGCCCACGCCGAAGTAGACGATCTCGCGCCGCGCGACGTCGTGATGGTCCGCGCGGATACGGTGATGGCCAACGACGTGTCCGGTCCGGTCGCCTTTCGCCAGATGCAGAAGCTCGGCGCGCAGCGGGTGTTCGATGCCAGGCGAGTCGTGATGGTGGCCGACCACTTCGTCCCGGCCAAGGACGCCCGCTCGGCTGCTCTGCAGAAGCGGTTGAAGGACTGGGCGCAGGAGCAGGGAGTCGGCTACTACGACCAGGGGCGGGGCGGAATCGAGCACACGCTGCTGGCCGAGGAGGGGTGGGTCGTGCCTGGAGACGTGATCGTCGGAGGCGACTCTCACACCTGCACTTACGGCGCGCTGGGTGCCTTCGGAACCGGATTGGGTTCGACCGATATCGCCGCGGCTCTGGCGTTCGGCGACTTCTGGCAGCCGGTGCCGGAAACGATCAGCGTCCGGTTCGCCGGACGCCAGCGCGGGTTCGTCTCCGGCAAGGACCTGATCCTCGCGGTGATCGCCGAGATCGGGGTGGGGGGCGCAACGAATGCCGTCCTGGAGTTCGTCGGGGATGGAGCTAGATCGCTGACGGTCGACGAGCGTCTGGCCGTCGCCAACATGGCGGTGGAAGCGGGGGCGGAGACCGGCCTGTTCCCTGCCGATCAGGTGACCCGGGAGTACTTGGCGGGACGGGTCACCCGAGAGTGGGACGAGCTTAGCTCCGACGCCGATGCCGAGTTCTCCCGCCGCGTGGAGGTCGACCTGAACCGACTCGAACCGCTTGTCGCCGCGCCCCACTCGCCTGGCAACGTGAGGCCGCTCGCCGAGGTGACGGGGACACACGTCCATCAGGTGTACATAGGCAACTGCGCGAACGGGACGATGACCGACCTGCGCCAGGCCGCAACGTTGCTTCGCGGGCGCCGCCTGCATCCGCGGACGCGAGCGGTGATCGTCCCTGCGACCCAGCGCATCTACCGACAGGCCCTCGACGAGGGGCTTCTTGGCATGTTCGTCGATGCCGGGGCGATGGTGTCCACCCCGACCTGTGGCGCGTGCTTCGGCGGCGGCATGGGCGTGCTGGGCTCGGGGGAAACCGCGGTGGCCACGACCAACCGGAACTTCCGGGGCCGCATGGGCTCCCCGGACGCGGAGGTTTACCTGGCCAACGCCTACGTGGCCGCGGCGGCGGCGGTGGCCGGCGAGTTGATCGATCCCGCCGAGCTCATCGAGGCGCCGGCACGATGAGGATCGTTGGCCGTGCGCTGATCATCAGACAGGACAACGTCGACACCGACGTCCTCTATCCGGGCGCGTATCTGAACATCGACGACCCAGAGGAGATGCGTGAGCACCTGTTCGAAGGTCTTGATTCGAGCCTCAGGGAGAAGCTGGGGCCAGACACGATCCTGGTGGTTGGAGCGAACTTCGGAGCCGGATCCTCTCGCGAGCACGTCCCCCTGGCCATGAAAGCCTCGGGCGTCTCCTGCCTGGTCGGAGAGAGCTTTGCCCGCATCTTCAGGCGCAACTGCCTCAACCTGGGTCTGCCGCTCGTCGACTGCCCCGACGCGGTCGCCCGTGCCGAGGAAGGCTCGCGCGTCGAGGTCGATCTCGATCGGGGGGTCGTTTCGGTGGAAGGCGAGCGCTTCCCGATCGCGGCTCTGCCCGAGTTCATGCGACGCATGGTGGACGCGGGCGGCCTGATCCCGTGGCTGCGGGCGCGTTCGGAGAGCTGAGCCCGGGTCGCGACGCTCTTTTCAGTCGGTCGTTCCGCGGAGGACGGCGATCGCCTCCTCGAGCCCGACCACGTCGCCGTACTTGGCGTCGATGTCGAGCAGCGACGCCTCGTGGGCGCTCTCGGCGCGGTCGGCCACGGCTTCCCGGGGGAGCAGCACCCGCAGGCCATGCTGGACCGCGTCGACCACGGTCGCACGGACACAGCCCGAGGTCGATGCTCCCGCCACGATCAGCGTGTCACAGCCGGCGGCGGTGAGCATTGGCTGCAAGGCGGTTCCGAAGAAGGCCGAGGCGAAGAGCTTGAGGAGCACGGGCTCGCCCTCGCGCGGCGCGATGCGCTCATCGATCCTCGCCCACCTCGACCCGGGTGTGAGCATGGTCAGCGCCGGGGCCTTGGCGAGGAAGGCGCGCGCGGCTCGCCTGCCCGCCTCGTCGTATTCGAGCGTGGTGAATGCCACCGGGGCGCCGCTTTCGCGCGCCGCTTCGAGCAGGCGGGCGGTCGCGGCGACGGCTTCGTCGGTGTCGCAGTGCAGCGGCGACTGCGGATCGGTGAACGCGTAGTTGAGATCGACGATCACGAGCGCCGGCCGCCTGCCCGCTCCCTGTCGACTACCGAAGCCCCGCTCGTCATAGACGTCGACAGCTTCGCTCATGCCTGCCAGCGCTCGAGTCCGAGCAGGTCGTTGACATCGTCGAATGGCATCATCCGGCTCCGCAGGCCGGCGCTGGTGCCCGTCCTGAGCAGCTCGTCCAGCAGCTCCTGGTAGACGTGGGCGAACAGCCATGTCTGCGTGCTGGGGAAGATCACCATTCGAAACCCGAGTTGCTGCAGCTCGTCCGCGGTCAGCGCCGGGGTGCGCCCGGTCTCCGACATGTTGGCCAGCGATGGTCCCTGCACCCTGCGGGCGATCTCCGCCAGCTCCTCGCGCGTGCGTGGCGCATCGACGAAGGTGACGTCCGCGCCGGCCTCGGCGTACGCGTTGCAGCGATCGATTGCGTCCTCGAGGCCGTGGACCTGGAGCGCGTCGGTCCTGGCGATCACCACGGTGTTCGGGTTGCGCCGCGCCGACACGGCGGCACGCACCTTCAGCACCATCTCGTCACGTGCGATCACCTGCTTGCCCTCCATGTGTCCGCAGCGCTTGGGAAACACCTGATCCTCTATCTGGATCGCAGCCGCGCCAGCACGCTCCAGCTCCCGCACCGTACGTCTCACCCCTGGCTCCGAGCCGTAGCCCGTATCGGCATCGACGACGACGGGAACGCTTGTGACCGCGGTCATGCGCAGCAGGCTCGCCGCGATCTCGGCAAGCCCCACGAGCCCGATGTCGGGAAGCCCGTGATGGTGCGCGGCGACGGCATAGCCGCCGTGGTAGACCGCCTCGAACCCTGCGCGCTGCGCGAGCGTCCCGGTCAGGCCATCGTGCGCGCCCACGGCGACCACGATCCGCTCGTCGGCCAGACGTTCCCGAAGACTCATCGGTGCTTTCCCCCAAAGATCATGCTCATGTCTCCTTGAACGTGACGAGTTGCCGGCCCACGACCTTCCCAGCGTGCAGCCGCTCGAACGCCGCCGGCAGCTCGTCGAGGGCAAGCCGCTCGCCGACCAGGCGCTCGATCGGTAGGAGACCGGCTCGGTGAGCTTCGAACAGCCAGGGGAGATCGCGGGCCGGCACCGCTGTGCCCATGTAGCTGCCGCACAGAGTGCGCTCGGTCGCGACCAGCTCCGCTGGGCTGATGGCGACACGGGCAGCAGGATCCGCAAGCCCGACGATCACGGTGGTCCCGCCGCGTCGTGTCGCGACAAGGGCCTGCGAGACGACGTCGGCGGAGCCGGTCGTGTCGAACGCATAGTCCACGCCGTCGGCAGCCACCTCGGACAGTTGTGATGCGAGATCGTCGGTGGCGAGTAGGGTGGTGGTCGCGCCGAGCTGACCGGCGAGCTCGAACTTGTCGCCAACCACGTCGATGGCGATGACCCGGGTCGCCCCAACGAGACGGGCGCCCATCACCGTGCTGAGCCCGACGCCTCCGAGGCCGAACACCGCGACGGTGGCACCGGCCCGGACTCCGGCCGTGTTCACCACGGCGCCAACTCCGGTGATGACCGCGCAGCCGAACAGGGCGGCGTACTCCAGCGACATGTCCGGCGGCAGCGCTACCAGCGACTCCTGGGCCACGACCGTGCGCTGCGAGAAAGCCGACAGCCCCAGATGGTGGTTGAGCTCCACACCGCTTCGATCGTGAAATGGCCTGGAGCCGCTCAGCAGCCTCCCCTCCTGATTGGCCAGGTTCCCGGGCTGACAGAGCGCCGGTCGGCCGTTGACGCAGAACCGGCAGTGGCCGCATGCGGGGACGAAGCTGAACACGACGCGGCTGCCGGGCTGAAACCGTGTGACGTCACCTCCGACGCGGGTGACCGCGCCGCTCGCCTCATGCCCGAGCACCATCGGAACGGGCCTCGGGCGCTCGCCGGTGAGGACCGAGAGGTCCGAATGACAAACGCAGGCGGCCGCCGGCGCGACCTCGACCTCACCCGGACCAGGGCCGGCAAGCTCGACCTCCTCGATGGCGAGCGCCTCGAACGGCGGCTCCGGGTCCTGTGCCCCGCCTCCTCTTCGTCGGAGCACGGCAGCCCGGGTCAGCATTGCGGGCACGTACAGCGCGAACGCGACGTGATTGGGATGCCCGAGCGCATGACCATCCTTGTACTTTCCATACAATACGCAATCCGCTCACTGGGCACAAGGCCCGGGTTGGCCTTGGGATCAGCTTGGGCGCGCGCTTAGCGGAGCGCCCGGAGAGGCACGTGCTCTTCGGCGTCGCCCGCGGCCTCGGCATAGGCTGCTGTGAGCGCTCCGCGCGCGTTCGTCAGGTGGTAGCGCATGTCGCGCTCGGCGCGCTCGGCGTCGCGGTGCTCCAGGGCATCGAGCACGCGCCAGTGATATTCAAGCGACAGGCGGAGCTGCTCTGGCGTGTACCAGGCATACGACTGGTATATGAGCGGCAGCGCCCGGATCTGATTGACCATCGCGGTCAGCCGCTTGGCGTCCGCCGCCTCGAGGATCGTGTCGTGGAAGACGCCGTTCTCCCGAACCAGGCGCTCGAGATCGTCGGGCCGCAGCTTCTCCATGGCCTCGCAGCTGGCGCGCAGCCTGGCGAGCGCCTTCCTCGTGATGCGTGTGGCCGCCCGGCATGCCGCATACCCCTCGAGGATGCTGCGCAGGTCATAGATCTCCTCGAGCTCAGAGGGCGTGTAGCTGCGGACCTGCGCGCCCCTGTGCTGGGGGACGTCCAGCAGGCCCTCGGCTTGAAGCGCTGCGATGGCCTCGCGGACCGGGGTCCGGCTCACCGCGAGCTCGCGGGCGATCGTGTCCTCCTTGAGCCGCTCGCCAGGCTTCAGGTGACCGGCCAAGATCGCATCACGAATGATGTCGGCGACCATGGTGCTGGTCTTACGCGCGGGCAGGGGACCGCTGATCACACGAACATACTAACCGTATCCTAATGGCGGAGCCTTCGCCGGCCTGGTAACGGGCGGCGCGTCGCCGGACTCAGCCCGTTCCGCTCATCGAAACTCACTTGTGGGCTCATGAGCGTTGACAGTGCAATGCTCACTTGCTTAACTGTGAAGTTCTTGGCGCAGAGCACGTCACAGCCTGTTTCGCGTAACGGAACAGCATGGGTGAGATAGGAGAGTCTCGATGCCGCGAGGCGGTCGGGCGGTGAGACAGCTTCTGCACCGAGACGATCCGCTGATCCTGCCGGGCGCCGCCGATGCGCTTGCCGCCCGGGTGATCGAGAAGCTCGGATTCGAGGCCGTCTACATCACCGGCGCAGGTCTGACCAATGCCCGGCTGGGGACGCCCGACCTCGGCCTCACGACCCTGACCGAGCTTGCCGACACCGTCGAGACAGTCCGCGAGGCCGTCGCGCTCCCAATCGTGGTCGACGCCGACACCGGCTTCGGCGGACCGCTCAACGTGCGGCGTACCGTGCGGACGCTCGAGCGCCGGGGCGCGAACGCGATCCAGCTCGAGGATCAGGTGTTTCCCAAGCGCTGCGGCCACTTCGAGGGCAAGCAGGTCGTGCCCGTGGGCGAGATGATCGCCAAGATCCATGCCGCGCTCGACGCGCGCACCGACGATTCGGTGCTGATCATCGCCCGCACGGACGCGAGGCAGATGCTAGGGCTAGAGGCGGCGATCGAGCGGGCGGGCCTGTACCGCGAGGCGGGCGCCGAGGCGATCTTCGTGGAGGCGCCGCGGTCGGTCGCCGAGCTCGGCGAGATCGGCCGCCGCGTCGAGGGACCGCTGCTGGTCAACATCGTCGAGGGCGGCGCCACCCCGCAGCTGCCCGCGCGCGAGCTCGCCGACCTCGGGTTCTCGATCGTCCTGTACGCGAACGCCGCCCTGCGCGGAGCCGTGCGCGGGATGCAGGTCGTGCTCGAGGAGCTGCGACGCACCGGTTCGACCGCCGGTGCGCTTGAGCAGATGATCGGCTGGCAGGAGCGGCAGGAGCTTGTGGGCAAGCCGTTCTTCGATGAGCTGAGCGAGCGCTACGCGACCGATCAGAGTCAGAAGGCGCGTCATGGGTGAGCGGTTTGACCTGCGGCTCAGCGGCGGCGGGGTGCTGCTCCCGGGCGCGGAAGAGCTCAGCCAGGTTGATGTGCTCATCCGCGACGGAGTCATCGCCGCACTGTGTGCCCCCGACGCCAGGGTCGACGCGGCCGAGGAGGTCTCGGTGCGCGGCCTTGCCGTCCTCCCCGGGATCATCGACGCCCACGTTCACCTCGGGCAGGACATCACAGTTCCCAGGACGCCCGATGACGCGCGCAGGGAAACCGAGGCCGCCGCAGCCGGTGGCGTGTGCACGCTGATTGCCTACCTGATGGTGGCCAGCCCATACCACGAGGTGTTCGATGACGCGGTAGGCGTCATGGAGACCCACGGCGTAGTCGACTTCGGCTTTCACTTCTGCATCGTCACACGTGACCAGCTCGCCGAGCTGCCGAGCTACGTCAGCGAGCTCGGGGTCTCCTCGTTCAAGTTCTTCATGAACTTCCGCGGCGACGAGGGTCGCTATCTCGGCCTGCCCGGAAACGACGACGGCTTCCTGTTGGACCTCATGCGCGCGGCCGCCGAAACGGGGGCGATGGTCGATCCGCACGGCGAGAACATCGAGATCATCTGGAACCTCCGATCCCAGCCGATCCCCGACGGCCTCTCACCGCTCGGCGTGTGGAATCACACCCGACCCGACTTCGTCGAAACCGAAGCTCAGCTCCGAGCGGCCTTCCTCGCTTCGGTCGCAGGCGCGTCCATGTACGCGGTCCACGTCACCAACGCGCAGACGGTGGACGTCCTGAGCGGCCAGCGCGACCGGCACCCGAACATCTTCCTGGAGACCTGTCCCCACTATCTCACGCACGACATCGACTCGGAGCTTGGTCCGATCGCCAAGGTCAACCCGCCACTGCGCACTCTGGCCGACCGCGAAGCGTTGTGGCGAGCGATCGCCGAGGGGCGCATCAATGTCATTGGCTCAGACCATGTCCCTCGCCATCGCGCGGCCAAGACCGATGACATCTGGACGGCCAGCGCCGGCTTCCCCGGGCTCCAGACGCTTCTTCCGGTGCTCCTTTCCGAGGGTCACCACCGGCGCGGTCTCCCCCTCGGCCGGCTCGTCGATCTGGTGACCCGCGCGCCGGCACAGATCTTCGGGCTGTGGCCACGCAAGGGCCAGATCGCGATCGGCGCGGACGCCGACCTCGCGGTCGTCGACCTCGAGGCTCGGCACACCGTTCGCGCCGCCGAGCAGCGCAGCGGCGCGGGCTATTCGATCTACGAGGGGTGGGACCTGACCGGAGCCGTCGAGCACACCATCCTGCGCGGGTCGTTCGTCGTGCGCGATCGCGAGGTGGTGGCCCGGGGCGGCGGCCACTTCGTACCCCGCCAGCACAGCGGCGCGGCCGCCTTGTCACGGCTCCCGGTCGAGGTTCGCACGTGAACGCGCCCTGGTCGGGAGTGATCACTGCGGAGGACGAGGCACGCTACCAGGCGGCTGGTTTCGGTCGTCCCGCCGGGAAGGGAGCTCATCCCGCCCTGCTCATCATCGACGTCCAGTACCGCACGGTCGGCGATGCCCCCAAGCCGTTCTTCGAGTCAGTCCGCGACTACTACCCGACGAGCTGCGGCGACGTGGGCTGGGCAGCGGTCGAGAGGATCGCGTCGCTCCTGGCAGCGTTCCGCGAGCGGTCGTTGCCGGTGATCTACCCGTATGTCGCGCCGAAGCAGGCCTACGACGCGGGCCGGCTGGCCGCCAAGGTCCCGGCGATCATGGACATCCCCGAACATGGCTACCGGTTCGTGGAGGAGGTGCAGCCGGCGGAAGGCGACATCCTCATTCCCAAGCGTCACCCGAGCGCCTTCTTCGCAACCGCGCTTACGAGCTATCTGATCGATCTCGGGGTCGACTGGCTCGTGGTCACCGGGTGCACGACCAGTGGCTGCATCCGGGCCTCGGTCGTCGACGGCTTCGCGCTGAACTTCCGCATCACCGTTCCGCACGATGCGGTCTACGACCGCAGCCCGACCGTGCACGCGGTGAACCTGTTCGACATGGCCCAGAAGTACGCCGATGTGACCAGCACGGCGGACGCGATCGCGGCGCTGGACGATGGCTAGTGTGCCGTTTGGTTGATTCGTTGGCAGTATCGGGCGATCGATTCGAGGATCCGTTCGGCGGGCTTGGTCCACACGTACGGTCGGGGGTTCTCGTTCCAGGTCTCGATCCAGGCGCGGATGTCGGCATTGAGTGCGCGGACCGAGCGGTACGCGCTGCGGCGCAGCTTCTTGGTTGTGAGCTCGG
>Ga0209810_1002242_pt1 | contig 23969 bp, 21 predicted proteins | sample Coa_R1_7_FD_187159 | JGI IMG/M metagenome (GOLD analysis project Ga0209810, IMG submission 187159) | Surface soil microbial communities from Centralia Pennsylvania, which are recovering from an underground coalmine fire - Coalmine... | ecosystem: Environmental > Terrestrial > Soil > Unclassified... | reverse complement strand
CGCGTGCCACTGCACACCAAAGGGGCGGCTCGCCAGATCGCTGCGTCCGGCCAGCACTGCCCCGGCCACGCGCCCCTGCGAGACGGCGGCGTACCACTGTGCGCGAGGCTCATATCTGCCTGTCTGAGGATTTTTGAGCGCGGCTACATCGCCGGCGGCCAGGATATCCGGCACACTCGTGTGGAGCTGGTCATCGACGACGATGCCGCGCTCGTGCTTTAATGGTATGCTGCAATGCTTCGCCAGGTCCGTTACCGCATGCGTGCCGACGCACGCGAGTACCAGGTCGCAGGGAATCATCTTCTGATGGTTGGTAATAACGCCCGCGACGACGCCGATGCGCCCAACGATGCCCACCACTTCGGTCTCTGTATATACGATAGCACCGGCGCGGCGCACGCGCTCCAGCACCATCTCCGAGGATATCTCGTCGAGAACGCGCGGCAGGAACGTGGCGCTGCGAATCAGCCAGTGGACGCGAATGCCCCAGTGCAGCAGCCCCATCACGGTTTCTATGGCATGGACGCCGCCGCCGATCACCACGGCCTGCTCAACCTCCGGCAGACGCCGCCGCAGGTCCAGATAGTCCTGCAAGCGATGGAGGGTGAGCACGCCATCGAAATCACGCCCGGGCAGGGTGGCGGGCAGACCTGTGGGCTGACTGCCGGTTGCGATCAGCAGGGTGCCATAGCCAAAGCCGCGGTCCCCGTTCAGGCTCACGTACTTGCTCTTCGCGTGGATCTCTTGAACGCGGGCCGTTACCACATGGATGCGCTCCATACGCTCCGTCCCCGCCGGATAGGCGAGCAATTGCTCGCGGTTCAGTTTGCCAATGGCGAACTGCTTGAGTGCGGGCGTATTGATCGTGGGATGGATCTGCTCGGTAATCACCACGATGCGCTTGTCAGGAGCCAGGCGGCGGGCCTCCAGCGCGGCGGTTAGCCCCGCGATGCCGTTGCCGATGATAACGTAATCCGCGCTATCGAGATACGGTTTGTCGGCCGCCGCCTGTACCGGTACGATTGCTCTATCTTGCCTGCTCATCCCTGTTCACCTTCCAGTAGGTATTTGGTTCACTAATCCACATCCACGACCTCCAATATCTGCTTCGCTCCCTGGCGAACATCTACGTAGTAGACATCGGTGTGCGCTTTCTCGCGGTAGTGGCGCTGTAAATGGCCCGGTGAAGCGCGGCAGTGCGCGGCGCACTGAAAGTCAAGAACCTGCCCACTGGCCGTCTTGAGTACGAAATCCATGCCAGGGCCAATGTGCACGATGACACCGGCCGCGTGCTCCACGTTACTCCCATGTGCCAATCGCGTTCCTATCGTCGCCACCCCCCAGATGCCGACGAGCGATAAGCCCCCGATGAGCAGGAGCACGCAAATAAATGCCTTGAGGCGAGGAAAAGTCATATTTCCAAGCTATCCTCAACTGGTCGGACGCTGTAACGTTGCTTCGCCTTATCTGCTCTGTGTCCCTCCACGCCCGACCAGTTGATACACCTTACATTTATAGATTGATACTTATGCTATTGTATATCAGGATGCCTCCCCGTCCGCACTCAGGCGCGGAAAATAGCCTGAATGTCTTATAGTTGTGCTCTTAGGATTCCCCCGGTGGGCATGCTATAATGGGTTGCCGATGGAGATGGATATGAAAAGGAGACGTGTATGCAGAAACTACGGACCAGAGCGCATACTCTGCTAAAGAAGCTGCCCGGATGGTCTTTGCTAGAGATAGGCCGCACCGTCCTTATCAGCATCCTGTCGTTGCAGATCCTGACCGGGATAATCTTGCTCGTTATCGCTGCTGTAGGGAGGCGGCGCAAGCACGATAAGCGCTTTCCCCACGCGCAATTTGACGAGGTGCAGGTTGGTCAGAACCGCCTCCAATTGTATGTCTATGGGCAGGATCTCTACAATGCGATGTTTGAGGCCATCGACGCGGCGCGCGAGTGCATTTATATCGAATCATATCTCTGGAAAGGCGACGCTATCGGCCGGGAGTTTCAGAAGCGCCTGGGACAGAAGGCGGCCGAGGGCGTGAAGGTGTATGTCATCTTTGATGCTTTCGGCAACCTCGTCGTGCCAAGCTCCTTCAAAAATTCCTTTCATCCTGCCATTCACCTTATGCAATATCATACCATGAAGCGTCCCTGGTATGTTTTCGATCCACGCCGCTATGCGCTGGATCACCGCAAATTGATGATTGTGGATGGTGTCATTGGCTTTATTGGCGGCTATAATATTGGCTCGCTCTATGCTACCGAGTGGCGCGATACGCACCTGCGTATACATGGTCCTGCGGCAACCGAACTCGCCGATTCGTTCATTGATTTCTGGAACCGCTTCTGCCCGAAACGGGAGCGCATCACACACCGCTATCCTCATCACTTCGATCCTCTTATCAGGGTTGCTCAGAACGAGGCCGTGCGCATGTCATTTCCTATTCGCGATATGTACATCGCGGCTATCGATAAGGCTGAACATTATATCCTGCTGACCACGGCGTATTTCGTGCCCGATCACATCCTGCTCGACGCGCTGAAAGCGGCGGCGCAGCGCGGCGTGGATGTTCGCGTGCTCGTTCCCTGGGTCTCTAACCATGTGCTGACCGACTGGGTGGTGCATAGCTATTTTGAAGGCTGCCTGCGCGGCGGCATCCGCATCTTTGGCTATCGCTATGCGATGCTCCATGCCAAGACCTGCACTATCGACGGGGAATGGTCAACCGTGGGCACAGCCAATCTTGACCGCCTGAGCCTTATCGGCAATTACGAAATTAATGTGGAGATCTACAGCAAAGAGTTTGCGGAGCAGATGAACGCACTCTTCGCGCTCGATACCGCCGACATGTTTGAGTTGACGCTTGAACGCTGGCAGCAGCGCCCCTGGTATGTAAAAGCGAGCGAACGCCTGCTCGCCCCCTGGCGCTTCATGATGTAAAGGGGTACAGGGGGAACATCATTCCCTGTACCGCATCAGTAAGGAGAGAAGATGGACAATATACAACCGGCCAGAACGCCCTGCCCGGAATGTGGCGGCCAGCGCGTGCTCGTCCAGTGCGATCCACGTATGGCTATCAGGACTGGCGTGCTCTCGTTCACCCGCCTGCATGCTCTCACCTGCATCGAATGCGGCTATACGCGCCTGTACGCCAACCGGCCGGACAGGCTCAAAAAGGTAGTGAAAGAGATCGGGCCGCTCTGATCGCTAACCCTGAACCGGCGTCCTGAGCCAGCGCATCACCTTTCTGCTAAAGTGACGGTCCTCGACATCACAGGCAGCCAGCAGTTCCTCGGCCTGCTGTCGCGCCTCGCTCACATCACCCCGGGCGGCCAGGACGCGGGCGAGGCCGAAGCGCGCTCGCATGGTCAGGTGTCTCTCTCCTTCCGCGATGGTAAGCCCGCGCTCAAAGACGGACGCGGCCTCTGTGATGCGTGATTGTTGGAGGTATAGCTCGCCCAGTTCAAAGAGCGCGTAACATGTATCCTCAAGCTTGCCAAGCTGCTGCGTGATTGAAAGCGCCCCCAGCAAATGTCGCTCTGCCTCCTCGTACTCATGCAGAGCGACTTCCGCTCCGCCCAGATTGAGCAACAGGGCCGCGCTCAGTTCGGGATTGCCGGAGCGGCGCGCCAGAGGCAGGCCCTCACGTGAATGTGCTTTGCTTTGCCCATACTCCCCCCTCGCTTGCGCTACCAGCCCCATAAGCGCCAGCAAAGAGCAGATCCGCTCAGAATTGTGCAGGCTGTGAGCTAGCTCCAGGGCCTTGCGGCAATAGGCTTCCGCCGATTCTATAGCGCCGCGATTCCAGTGTACGAGGCCCAGCGCCGCGAGCAGGTGACAGATCTGCTCGTCGTCCTGGCAGCGCCGGGCCAGTGCCAGACCCTCCTGGAGATAAGATTCTGCCTGCACGAAGTTCCCCCGTGCCATTGTCGCCATACCCAGCGGAACCAGCAGACGGCAGCGCTGCGCATCTCGCTGGGTGCTCCGATCTGCGGGCAGTCCTTCGAGCAGCAAGCGCTCCGCCTGCTCATATCGCTCACGTTTAATGAGCGCCTTGCCCAGTTCTATGCGTATATTTAGCGTCTGCTCGTCATCGTTCAATTCAGCGGCCAGGTGCAGCCCTTCGTGCAGGCAGTGCTCCGCCTGCTCATAGGCGCCGAGTTGCGCGCCCGCTCGCCCCAGGTGGAGCAGGATGGTCAGCAGGGCGCTGCGATCAGCAAGTGAGCGCGCGGCAGGCTCCGCCCGCCGCAAATGGAGCACGGCCTGTTCGTAGAGTCCATGCGCCTCCAGGAAAGGCGCGAAGGCGTTGATGATGCGAACCAGTGGAGCGAGCATGTTCTGCTCAAAGGCGATTTCTAGCGCGGCGCGGATCGTCGCGCTTTCCTGCTCCAGCGCGGCGGAATCGCTCGCATGCTCCTCCACGTAGCGTGCGATGTATTCGACCAGGCGTTCTTGAGAACTGGCAGCCGGGCCGGACAGCCGCGCATAATCGGCAATGGTCTGGTGCAGCGAGTAGCGCCCGGGGCCACCATTTTCCAGCAGGCCAGCATCGCTCAGGCGGTCAAGCACGGCGGCGGGCAGCCCGGTCACAGCCAGAGCTGCCTCTTCCGAGAAGGTATCGGGCTTGGAAGGGAAGGCTGCGAGCGCGCGCAGAGCGATCCGGCCTTCATCGTCCAGAAAGTGATCGCTGAGCGCGATGGCGGCTTGCAGCGAAATCGGCATATGCGCGGGCAGCCCGGGGGATCGCTCCAGAGGAGCCTGTGGCAGCGCCAGCAGGAAGCGCTGTTGGGCATCGTGCAGGCTCTCCAGTGTCGTATGCAGGCGGCGTGGCTGCTGCATGCGTTCCTGGAGGTGTAGATGCCTGCCAATGAGCGTGAGGGCCAGCGGAAGCGCGCCCACGGCCTGTACCAGCGCGCGCACTCTCTCGGTCTCGTTTTCGGTGGCCCGGGGCGCCAGGTGCGACATAAGGTGTATACCGTCCTGCTCGCTCAACTCGCACACTCTGAACGCCTGCTCGTCGGCGTACTGGAAAGCGAGATCGGGAAAGCGCGTTGTGAGCAGATAGGAGCAATGCGGTCCGGCGACCTGCAAGGCCAGCGCGTCTTCGAGCCGCCAGACATCATCGAGCACAAGCAGCATATGGCGCTTGCCGATAGCCATGCGCAGCGCCAGCGCCCAGGCATCCGGTCCGCCCGTTTGAACCGATTCGGCCACCGCGATGCCCAGCAATGCTCCCCAGCGGCCCAGCAGCGCGGGAATGTTCGGCTGCGGACCGAGGCCGACCCACAGAATGCCATCGCGAAATTGCTCCTGTAGTTCTCTATCATGCACCAGCGCGATTGCCAGCGCTGTCTTGCCCACGCCGGGCAGGCCGTGCAGCGCGAGGCGCTCAACGGGCGCTGCTGTGCAAAGTTGCTGCCGAATCTGCCGCATCAGGACTGTGCGACCAATGAGCCGGCGCGGCGGAGGGATGGCCGGATCGTAGAGCTGCGTTTCCGAGTTGATCCGGTCTGACGCAGCGGGGAGCAGCCCCAGGGCCTCGGCGGACTGGTCGAAAAGGTCGCAGAGCCGGGTACGGAAGTAGGCCCCCGGCGTTGTAATGCCACGCTCCCAGCGGCTGACGTTGTTAAACGTTGTGCCGACGCGCTCCGCCAGTTCTTGCTGTGACCAGCGCCGGCGTATGCGTGCTTCTCGCAAGCGCTGGTTTACGCGCGTTTTTCCGCTCCCTGGCATAGTATGACCTCGTGATGGCGAATCTGTCGAATCAGATGGCTAAAGAAATGATAACACATGTCATTCTTTCACCATCTTCTGGCTAAGTACAATAGAGGAAATTTCATCATCCAGGAGAGGCGTCCGATGAAAAAGCTGCTGACGCTATTATGTATTATTGTGCTGACGAGCGCGCTGGGAGCATGCGGGAATGATAGCCCCGCCGCTCCCGCGAGAACTGTTCCCACTCCGACACCCGTGAATATTCTTGCCGCCACGCCTACCACGGTCTCATCGCCGCTGCTGGGCACCTATAAGACCACTATCGTCAAGCATGATGTGGACTCGGTTCCCTATTTCACTTCGGGCAACAATGGCAATGTGGGCGGCATGGACCTGCTGGGCGAGTGGACGCTGAACTTCAAGAGCGATGGTTACTTTCTGGCCTTCAACGGCCTCTATTATTCCGGCGAGCAGTACATTGGCACAGGCACCTATGCCGTGACCGGCAATCAGCTCACCTTTACGAAGGATGCCAAGTGCTGGGAATTTTACGGTATAGACGCCAATCAAGCAACCTATACCTGGACGCTGCGAGACAACACTACCCTGACGTTCCATGCCGTCAATGACCTCTGTCCTGCGCGTGTAACAGTGCTCACCTCTCATCCGTGGCGGCGTCAGAGCTAGAGTGCGGGCTGCACCTGCGTCCAGCTCTGACCGCCGTTGCTCGTCTGCCACAACTGGTAAGCATTCTCCCCACTCGCGACCACGGCCCAGCCAGTCGTGCTCGACACGAAATCAAGCTGCACGATGGAGGCGCTGGCCGAGGTGAAGGACAGCGCGTACTGCGTCCAACGCTGGCCGCCGTCGCTTGTTGCATAGAGCGTGCTCTTATCGTTGATGGTGCCGACAATCCAGCCGTGCGTCATATCGACGAAGGAGACGGCACTGGTAGAGCCGGCGACGGGGGTAGTCGCGTTCCAGCTTGCGCCATCGTTGTTTGTCACATAGATGACGGATTGCGGGCTGCTCGGCAGGTAGATGGTTACGGGCAGCACGCCATTGCCGGCGCTCAGGAAGATCGGCGGCTGCGTGTTGATCTGGCTATTGTTGAAAGGCGTAAAAGGTATCGTCTGGTGCTGCCAGGTCACACCGCCGTCGCTCGTCTTATAGAGGTAGACAAAATTGTCCGTCGGGATCGTCCCCGTCACCCAGCCGTTGGAGGTATCGGCGAAGCTCATGCCCGATTTGTCGCCGCCAAAGGGGATGTGCCCGGGCTGATCCCCCTGCGTAGGGGTGGTCGAGATCACCGACCATGCAGCGCCGCCATTGCTCGTATGCAGGATATCAACGGCCTCGTGGCTCATGGCGGCTCCCTTGCCGAGCATCAGCCAGCCATCCCGGGCATCGGTAAAGACGATGGAACTGACGCCTGTGCCCTGCTCCGGCAGGTTCACTGTCTGCCATGTGTGGCCGCCATCGCTCGTGCGCAGCACCGGGAGCGACTGCGGCCCGTTCGTTGGGAAAAGCGCTATCCACGCATGCGAGTCGTCGAGAAATTCAGATGCGTTGATCTGATATATGTTGCTGTTGAATGTGGGCGTGACATCCTGCCAGCTCTGGATACCTCCCGTTGTGCGCAGAATGTGCTTCCTGTCGCTGCTGATCGCCCAACCGGTCATGCTATCAAACATATGCAAGCTCTGGAGCATAACCGGCTTGCCGGGCGTGGGCGTCGGAGAGGGCGCGCGCGTTGGTGCGGGCGTCGGAGGTGTTGTCACCGTTGCCGCCGGTCCATTGTTACCGGTTGCGGCGCCGGCCTGTCCGCATCCCACCATCGTGAGGCAGGCAAGCAGCAGCGCGCAGCCTGCCAGCTTCGTTGCCGCGTCCCATGCTCTTCTCTGGGCGCGCCGAATTCGCGTATACATAACTTTTTGTCCTGTTCTTTCCCAGAGTAATTTAAAATTCTTCTATGCGTAGCTGCGCGATAATGCGGTTTAACTTTCTAAACCGGTAACTTCGAGTGCAATCATGCTCGAATGGAAGAAAGTGTCTGATGCTCAGTGCTTTCGCCCGGCCCTGGTCCGGCGGGACCGCACCAGGGCCGAGCGCCGCAGGCGCAAGCGCGCGATGATGCTGGGGATCAGGCATATTCTAAAAGGTAAAGAGCACTATCACGCAGTTACGCATAATATGTATTAACTTCGAATTTTTAAATTACTCCGATTTGCTCCATTCGGTGATTACAAATCGCTTACCTGCAATGGAATAAGCAATCTCAAGGTATGTAACGCCAGCATGCTCAACTTGATCGCGCTACCCAGCAATGCGGAGGATTCACGGGAAAACAGGTTTCCCATTGACCTGGATCTGACAAATAATAACATTGTTATAAAATGTATATTAAAATGTCAGAACTATAAGAAATAGTTGTTAATCCAATGGTCCTATAAGATTAACATAATGTTAGGAGGGGTATAAAATAACCCGGTGGATAGTAAGCTCTCTGCTATTAGAGGCGGAAGTGAAATAAATTTGAATTCATTTCCGCCCGGCGGCGTACCGTGCGAAGAAACATTTCATGAAAAGCAGATAGTAGAGAGGAAATCCATAACTAAATTTATACAGGTAGAAAGGAGGTGGAAATATGGGCACTAGCTTTAAGAAGACGCGCCGCACTCCAACCCCCAGAAGAAAGCATAATCCGATAAGAGCTAAAAAGCAAACGGTATCTCCTGGTGGGCTAGGGCCAGGAATTTCTGATAGTAGGATGCGCCTGCTTCTAGTAGGGTTTGTGATGGCCCTATCAGTTCTAGGTGTTGTAAGCTGGCTGCACAACGGTGATGTCAAATCATTTGGGACCTTTAGTGCTCCATTGCTTGAGATGATTCACTATTACTTCTCAAAATGAGGAAGTAGCCACTCATCCCTCGCTCAAAGGAGCAAAATAAAGAGGAGAGCCGGCAGCCCCAGATGCCAGCCCTCCCCATAACATTACAGATCAGGCCACCGCCTCTTCTTCATCGCGCGGCAACTGCGAGAACTGCTCGTTGTAGAGCCGTGCGTACAGTCCGCCGCGCTCCAGCAACTCCTGGTGCGTGCCTCGCTCCACAATCTCGCCCCTGTCCAGGACCAGTATCACGTCGGCCGCCAGGATCGTCGAGAGGCGGTGCGCTATCGCCAGCGTTGTGCGATCCTTCATCAGCGGTCCCAGCGCAGCCTGAATGAGCCGCTCGGAGTGCGTATCGAGCGCGCTGGTCGCCTCGTCCAGAATGAGGATGCGCGGGTTCTTGAGGATCACGCGCGCGATGGCAATGCGCTGCTTCTCACCGCCGGAGAGCCGGTAGCCGCGCTCGCCGACAACCGTATCATAGCCATCGTCCAGTTCCATAATGCGCTCATGGATGGCAGCAGCTTTAGCCGCCGCGATCATCTCCTCCTCTGTTGCATCGGGGCGCGCGTAGAGCAGGTTTTCGCGCACCGACGCATGGAACAGGTAGGTCTCCTGCGTTACCATGCCGATCAGGTCGCTGAGCGATGATAGCTTCAACTCCTTCACATTGTGCCCATCGATCTCTACCGCGCCGCTATCCACATCGTAGAGGCGCGGTACAAGATAAGTGATCGTCGTCTTGCCTGCTCCACTCGGCCCGACCAGCGCTGCTAACTGCCCCGGCTGGATCTCGAACGAGACATGCTTGAGCGCCGGGCGCGGCTCCTCCTCTTCCAGCATTGTATCGGACGCTGGCAGCGCCTTCTTCTCGCCGGCGGCGCTCCCTTTCTCGATGAGGCCGCTCAGGACCGGGGGTTCATCGCGCTTGTAAGTAAAGGTTACATCCTTGAAAGTAATGCGCCCCTGCGCCTCCTCCGGCTTGAGCGGGCGCGCGTCGGGCGCGTCCTGGATCTCAATCGGCATATCCAGGTATTCAAAGATGCGGTCAAAGAGCGCCAGCGCACCCTGCACATCGACCTGGATATTGAGCAACTGGCCGATAGGGAAGAAGATGCGGCTCTGGAGCGTCGTGAAGGCTACGACGCCTCCAAGCGTAATCGCCGGCTTGATGCCCAGGGGCGTATGGATGATCTGCCAGCCCGCGATCAGGTAGACGATGGCGGGAATGACCGAAAAGAAGGTGCCGATGAACATGAAGAACCAGCGCCCGATCATCTGCTGGCGCACCTCCAGATCGGTCAGGCGTTGATTTTCCTGCTCGAACTGCTCGTGGGCGAGCTTCTGCCGGCCAAAGACCTTCATCAGCAGAATGCCGCTTACCGAAAGCGTCTCCTGCATCATTGCCGTCAGCGAAGCCATGCTCTCCTGTGTCTGCTTGCTTGTCTGGCGCCGCACATTGCCTACCTTGTAGGTAAACCAGAGGAAGATGGGCAGCAGGCCAAGCGAGACAATCGTCAGCAGAGGACTGAGGTAGATCATGGCGATGATCGTGCTCAGGACCGTGGAGATGTTCGAGACGATGCTGGTGGCCGTGCTGGTGACGACGCCCTGCACGCCGCCTACGTCGTTGGAGAGTCGCGACTGGATCTCGCCGGTGCGCGTCGCCGTAAAGAAGCGCAGGGACATGCTTTGCAGGTGCTGGTAGAGCCGGTTGCGGAAGTCGCGCATGACGCTCTGCCCGATCAGGTTATTCAGGTAGGTCTGCCCTACGCCGATGATGCCCGATACAATGGGTGTGATGAACATGATCGAGACATAGATAATCAGCAGCGTCGAGTTGCGCTTGCCGATAGCGTCATCGAAGATGCGCTGAATCAGCAGCGGGTTCACCAGTCCCAGCGTCGTCGTGCAGAGGATCGCCAGCAGGACCAGGACGATCTGAAATTTATAGGGGGCGAAGGCCGCCGCGACGCGCCGCACTGTGCGCGCATCGGTCTTGCGTCCACGCTTTCTTTGCTCCTCCAGATAAGATTCCATGCCTCCGCGCATGCCATGAAATGCCATAATTGATGTATCCTTTATTGATGCTGATAAACAATTTATAGAGCTAATGTAAGAACGCTCGCTGACCTGAGGGATATTCCCTTTTCCTGGAGCGTGTTCGATTTTCGACTCGCTGGCTTGCTCGCGCCTGCGGCGCTCGCGGGTGGAGTGGGATGGGTGGCAGCGGGGCGCTTCGCGCCCCGCTGCCACCCATCCCACTCCATGCCTGATGCACCTTCATGGCGCCAGGCGTGGAATCATTGCGGTTCCTCGCCCTTGCTGACCGGATGGGTGCGCGACCCACAACGTCAGACGTGGGTAGGATTGTGCGAAACAGGCGCGCCGCGCGCCTGTTTCGCACAATCCTATCCATAAAGCGAGCGCCGCAGGCGCGAGAACGCTGAATACGTCTAGTATAACGAAAATAACCGGCAATCGCACTGGTCAGGAGGACGGTTCTTACCCTGTCGATTCTGACAGGCAAAGGCGCTGAAGCAGGCCGGCCAGCAGAGCGCCGCGCGGGGACAGCGAATCCACAACGAGGTACTCGCGACTGAGATTGTGGGGGCCGCCTCCAACCGGCCCCAGGCTGTCAAGCGTTGGAAGCCCGACCTCCATCAGCAGGTTAGCGTCGGAGGCGCCGCCCTTGCGTTCAGCAACGATATTCAGGCCCAGCGCGGCCCCCTCCGCCTGGGCCATCGCTACCAGGCGCTGCACCTGCGGCGTTGCCTCGTAAGGCCGGCGCCCGGGAACATGCGTCAGGATGGTATGGGTATCGGGCACGCTACAGCCTGCCGCGATCTGCTCAAGCGCCGCCGCCGCCCGGCGCAGCCCGGCATCGGTATATGCGCGCACCGAGATGTGGCAGCGCGCGACATCCGGCACGATATTGAGCGGCTCACTGCTGCTGATGCGCGTGACGTTAAAAGTGACGCCGTGGAAGATCGTGTTCAGGTTGTGAATGGCGATCATCTTGTGCGCAAGCTCGATAACGGCGGAACGTCCACTCTGCGGATCAACCCCGGAGTGCGCGGAGACGCCAGAGACCTCCAGCATATATTTGTCGGCCCCCTTGCGCGCATGCGTCAGCACGTCTATTGCCCGTGAGCCTTCAAGTACCAGCCCGGCATCTACCTGCTGGCCCACAGCGCGCAGCAGTGGCGCACTGCCCAGCGATCCAACTTCTTCGTCGTTGTTAAACAGAACGTAGATATCACCGTAGCCATCAAAGCCCTGCTCGACAAGCGCGCGCAGCGCATAGATGCCCAGCACCACGCCGGATTTCATGTCGATCACGCCGGGACCGTAGGCTCGGCCATCGCGCAGCGTGAACGGCTGCTCCTGGGCCGAGCCGGGGGCATAGACAGTATCGACGTGCCCGACGAGCAGGATGCGCGCCTTTCCCGTTCCCCTGCGCCTGGCGAGAAGATTATTGCCGAAAGTGCTGTCGGGAGAGAGGGTGACGCTGAAATCAATTTCGCGCAGCCACTCTTCCAGGTAGCTCATGATGCGGTTGACGCCTTCGGTCTGCCCCGTGCCCGAATCGATGTTGACCAGGATCTCCAGGCGGCGCAGCAGTTCATCTTGATAGGCATGGAAGCATGGCAGGTACATCTGGGCGTAGGTGACGGCGGGTGGAAGTTGTGACATGCGCGAGTCCTCTGGTGTTAACGGTCATACGGTAACTCTCCCGCTATTGTATCACAGCCGGGGCGAGTGACCTGGATTTTCAGCCCTGTTCCCATACCAGCAGAGGACCACGCTTTTGCTTTATTGCTGCGCCTGCGCGCTATTTCTGAGCCGTTTATAAGCCTGGCAGAGCAGTGAGGCATGACGGCTGCGTTCCACAGGACTGTCAGAACGCTCGTGCTGATAGTCGCTCAGTTCTATGCCCAGCGCGGATAGAGAACGCTCCAGTGACGAGGGCGTCTCTTCGAAATGCGCATCGTTTGCCAGATCTATCAATAATGCACACTTTTGCTTGCGGGGGAACGTTACAACTATCTGCGCTGCCTTGCTCATTGCCGCCTCTGCCATGAGATGGTTAATTGCAGCCTCTTCAGGATCAAGTGTCTCATACCGGGAATAGAGCGCATCATCGAGGCTTTCATCAGAGGGAAAGTGAACAATCAGGCAGTTCTGCTCTCTTCTGATGCGGTCTCGCAAATAATTACGCGCAATCGTATAACAGAGCGCTCTGTAATTAGCAACAGGAGGGACCTCACCGCATCTGGCCCGCTCGCTGTATTCAAACGCGCGCAGCAGCGTTTCCTGGACAATATCCTCGGCGTTCTGCTCCTGCTGACCGCGCAGGCTCATGATGCGGGAGCCATAGAGCCATCTTCTAACAATGGGAAGCAGCCAGGAGGCCAGCCCCTGCCAGAACTGCTCCTCCTCAAGCTGATTGTGTGCGAGGCAATCGCTTTCTTCAAGCATTTGTCATTCCTCCAGGCCTGGCTAGCCCAGCAGTGAACGATTGAAAAACCCTGAACTTGCCATCACGAAAGGGTGAGTAGTCCAGAACCAGTGCGGCATATTTTCGCCTTCGAGTATAGGATAAATAAAAATCGCTCATTTTTCAATAGTTTATGCCGATATATAGAAAAAAATCAGGATATATAATATACCAATATTTACCTGTCTGGTGATCTTTTAATAATCAAGAACTTTTCTGACATTTCATAAAAATGCTGCCATCGGAGCACAGGTATATTTATATAGAGGAAAAAAGACAGCGAACCGGAGGAAAGATTTGCTCATCTTTCTTGTGCTAGCAGGTAAACGAAGTTGATCTTGCTGTATGGACAAGCAACGTTTTATGCGATAAAGTATAAGAGACTATCTGACGGTCAACTTCCTCGCCTTCTCTATGGAGTGGTCGCGCGGCGCAGCCGCGCCGAAAATGGAGCGGGTTTTGCGAATAATGCGCTCAGCGCATTATTCGCAAAACCCGCTATAAAGGACGAGCGCCGCCGGCGCGAGCCAGCGAGGTGTTGAAAATCAGACCCTCTCTAAAGGTTGGGTACAAAAAGTAGGATTGTCAATTTCTCTGCTCCGCCTTTTGCTTTTATGTCGTAAGTTTCGTCGTAGGTAATGAGGGACATCTCTAACTTCTCGCGGAGGAGCAGGTGAATAAACAGAAACTGGATGCGATCAGAAGCTACCTTCAGAGGGAAGACGTGCAGGAACGCCTGCGAGAATCTTTGTACCAGGCCCGAGAGAACGTCACAGTGACGATCAGTGAAGCTGCCCGATTATTCAACTTCAGTGAAAATCAGCTCCGCGACTGGGAGGAATTCGCGCTTCTCAATCCACTACGCTCCACCGGGCGCCGGCTCTATCCTATCCGCGAACTGGAAAAGCTGGCGCTCATCCGCGAGTTGATGAACGCAAAATTTGCTCCCAGCGATATTCCCCCCGATATTGATAGCATCTGGTACGCTATGTTTGCGACAGGTGAGCGGTTGCCTATGCCGGAGCAGAGTTCTCAGGAGGGCGGCACGGCGCTTTCCATAGATCAGCGTCTTGAGCTGGTTCGTGAGCATCTCTTCTGGGGTTATTTTGTCACCAGCGCCTTGCGGCTGGCGTTAATGTTGATCTGTGAAGATATGCCAAATACCAGTGTGGGATTAGTACTTCCGCTGACTGCGAGGAACGAGGCGCGTCCTGTTACGCGCGTGGAAGATTTAGCGCGGCTCGGCGAATCGCTGGTTGGCTGGCGGGACCAGAGCCACAGTGCCCATGTAATACTCACCTCCGCACCATCCTTTGAGCATCCCAGCGACTACCGGCTGCATCCTCTGACGGCGATAAAGGATGACAGGCCAGAGGAGGCTCCCCAGGATAATACATTGATATTTATCGACAGGCGTTCCAGGCGTTTGACGTTGAGTGCGGCCAGGGCAGAGGCCATTCGTCGTCTCCTCGAACCGATGTATGAAGATGTGCAGCAATCTCGCTCCTGCTTCGGTCCTGGCATGCGCGATATGCTGATACCTGCTGTCGATCCGCAGAGCAACGCGAATTATGATGATGATATTCTCTGCGGTCTGGCAGAGATGGTCGTGCGTCTTGGAGGCCGGACGACCAGAGGAGAGCCGCGCTGGAACTTCTGTTGTTTGCTCTTGCCGCAGGATTCGATGGTGCCGCTGTACCAGAGGAGCCTGGTCGTAAGGGCGCAGAGCCTCCAGGCTCCCTACAAACCGGGCGTAACGATCATCGCTCCCGATAGCCATGCCAGTAGTATCATCATCAAAGCGTTGCAGAGCGGGCGTATTGTCTATTCATACCGACTCCCGCGTCCAGAGAGCGGAACCGTGCTGCGAGATTTCGAGCGCTCTATTCGCTCGGCTATTGCGCTCCCCATCGAGGGAGAAAATGGGCTGGCAGCCGCCGTCCTCTATGTGGCCTCCACCGAGGACTGCGTATTCTCTGAAAGCGATCAACGTCTGCTGCGCATGTTCTGTAGAATAATAGCGGAATTGCTGGCGAGCTACAGCGTTCGGCAGCAGGCGACACGCAAATTGACCGACCTTATCGAGAGGCCGGAACTTGTGGATGCTTTTTTCGGGGACTTTCTGGCAGAGGCCAACTTTAGCCATGACGTGGAAGAGGTGCTGAGCGAGATCCAGGCAGCGATCCCGGATGAAGTGGTCACGAATCACTACCAGGCGCCAATCGATGAGTTAATAGACATGCGCGCCCGGCAAATGGCCGGCAGGTGTGTATCCTTTATTGGCGTGGATCTCGATAGGCAAAACAGCCTGGCGAACAAATATGGCGACAGAGCGGCCAGAAATCTTGTGCGCGAGGTCGGGTTGCGTATCCAGGAACAGTTGCGCGTGACCTTCCGCGAATATCCGCACTGCCGGCTCTATCACATCCTTGCCGATAGATTCTACATCATGCTCAGGGATGTCGCGCTGGAACGTGCGCGATATATAGCCGAGCAATTGAGACTGGCGCTGGCAGGGACCTATAAGCTGGATGCCCTGCGCGCCTCTATCGATCAGCCGCAGCGTCCCGAGAGCCTGCTGGAACTTTCCGACATCACCGCGCGCCTCGGCGTCACCTCCTACTCCTACAGGAAATTGAAGGAAGTCCTGTTACAACATCCGTCTGTGGGCGCGGAAAGCGAGGTAAGGGCAATCATCAGTTCAGCTTTAGCTGTCTCGCTGGATATTGGCCGCAACGGAGGGGGCAATGTCGTCGTTTCCTGGGACGAAAAAGTTCATGACTTCGTGCTTATCGACCACCATGCCCCCGTATAGCGGCTGATATCTTATCGTCAGCGATATTTGCGTCTGGTTCTGTTACCTGGTGCTGCCCAGAGCGTGGCCCCGGTTCAGGTGTCTCCTGCGCGGGATCTGCCCGCGATGGGACCAAAAAGCGTATTTTTTAGAATACAACAATTACTACATGTACGAAATAGCAATGACGTTATGAATAGAGAAAACGGAAATAATATAAAATTTTGAATAAATTTTGAATGGATGAAAGAACGATGCATGCGGCTCTTTCTGGCATGTACCAGTATATGCTGGCACATGCCGGGCGGGGCGGGTACACAGAGAGAATGTTGCAGCAAGGCATGCGTCTGTGCGTGCCCCATACGCTGCTTTTTGCAGGAGGTGCATATCAGCATATGCGCTTGTAATGCCTTCTGATCTTCGGGGGAGAGGTCGTCCATACGCAAGGCCAGCTTATGCTTCCAATAGGAACACGAATCTACGCGCGTTCTCATTTTCAGCTCCTTTCGTGCGCTATAGCTGATAGACGTTCGTATTCTTGACGGAACTTCTTTTTCGCTCGGGAGATGTAACCGGTGACGCTGTTTGGCCTTATCTTGAGCAGAGATGCAACTTCTGCTGCGTGCAATTCCTCAACCACATAAAGATGCAGGCATGCTCTCTGGCGTCTCGAAAGCACCTTTAATGCTTCTTGCACAAGGCACGCTCTCTCGTCCGCTTCAACCACCATGTTCTGCCATTGATTCTGCTCAGTAGTGCTATATATCTCCTGAGCCTGGTACTTTTTCTTGAATATCAACCGGCGCTTGAGGCGCCGCAGGACATCGCGTGCGTTATTTGTCGCTACTTTATAAAGCCAGTTGCGCAAATACCCGTGTTCGCGAGCTTTGAGCCGGGGCCAGTGCACAAAAGCCTTCACAAAGGTAAGCTGCACTATATCCTGTGTCTCATCATAATCGCCAGTGATGGTCTGAACGTATCGATAGAGAGCAGGAGCATATCTGGCATACACCTCTCCGAGCTGATCGATCTCCTCTTGTGGAAGCGCAAGCAATGCCTCCGGGTCAGCCCTGGTGAGCAGTGAGGCTATAGTGTCCGCTGTCAGCGCCGGCACTTCATCTGTCTGCCTCCATTGCTCATCCGAGACAGGATCAGGAGGCGAGAGTCCAGCCGGAGAGGCGATAGTGATGTCGAGGCGCATAACCGGATCAAGCGGCGCCTCCAGCGAGGATACATCGTATATATCTAGCTTCGGCAATGGCTGCGTCTTTCCATCGGTTTTCAGCCTGACATCGGGAGCCGACCTACCCTCGTCGGCAGAATGTGGGACTGTCATGTCGCACCTCTTTCATAAAGCAGCGTTGTGAGACTATCCATGAGCAAGGTTCCCTGGCAAAGGGCGACGGGCTTACTTCCTATCGCGGATCCATAGAGACGTATCAGAGGCCGCTGTTGCGGAGAAACTGTACACACCTCTACATTATCTGGACGTTTATCAGGGGCATGAACTCAAAACGCTACAATGCCTGGGCAGAGGAGGATGGAGGTGAGACAACACATCACACAATTGTGCATGTGACAATGACCTGTGCGTAAGCGCCAGTGGTCGTTTCAAATCAAGGGCGAGTTGTGACGGTGCCTCGCAGCATCTTCTTCGTTGAGGTATGTCAGCTTCGTTGCTGAACGCCGTCTGCGATTTCTCTATCACTATTACGCCTGTCACCTATGAAATACTGCGTTTTTTGGGACAAATTTGTGCCTTTTTTTAGACATGTTTATATCTCCGCCAGTTATCTGCCATTCCTCTGCCACCAGAGTAGAAGCAAGCAGACAATCGCAGTAAATAGCCATCGACAAACGTAACATAGATGAGGCCGATAGTTCCGCTCGGTTTCACATCTTCCCCCGGCACAGCACCGGTATTCTTCAAACACTGTGAGAGGCCCCAACCACCATGAGTACAAAAGTGTTCGTTTTAGGTCGTCCAGGCAGCGGCAAATCTACCGCTGCCCATCATATTATGCAAACATTGAGCACTTACAACATTACAACCGCTCGTATGGATGACTTTACAATACTGAGTGAGATGTGTGAGAGCGATAGCACGCACATGCTGTTTCGCCCGATTGATCGTGGTGGCTTCGATGTCCTTGACGCCTCGGTGCTTGACCTTGCTCTGGCGCAACTGGAAACGCAGGCAGTTGCGCGCATGGCCTATGAGCATATCGAGGTTGTGATTCTAGAGTTCGCCCGTGCCGATTATCGTGCAGCTCTTAGCAACTTCAGCCGCGCCTTCTTACAGAGCGCATGCTTCTTATTCGTCAATGCCGATGCCGATACCTGCAAAGCCCGCATTTGCCAGCGCGCTCTGCATCCTCGGGGGCCGGATGACCACCCCGTCTCCGAAGAAGTCCTGGAAAGGTACTATGCCACGGATAACAGCGAGGACATGGTGGAAAGTCTTAAAGAAGCATATGGGCATGAACAGCACATCAGGATGATAAAGAATAATGGTACGCTCTCCCTGCTGGAGTTCCTGGACAGCGTTGATGATTTTACCAGGGCCATACTTGCGGGAGTGTCTGCTCCTTTTGCCAGGGAGATTATGAGCGTCCCTGCGTCACGATTTGACGCTATGTGATACAGTAAGGGAGAACGTGTACTCATTCATAGAGGCTCAGGAGGAGAGCGAGGACGAGTGGCCGCAACACGTACTCCCTTTGAAAAATTGACGCCGATCCACCCGAACCGCCGCATCACGCTGGAGACCGGAGCAACACCGATCACGACGCGCCTGGTGGATCTCTTTGTGCCGCTGGGCTTCGGGCAGCGGGCGCTGATCGTCGCGCCGCCCAAAGCTGGCAAGACCACGATCCTGCGCCAGATTGCCTCCGCCGTGCTCACGAATCATCCCCAGGTTTACCTCTTTCTCTGCCTGGTGGACGAGCGGCCCGAGGAGGTGACGGAGTGGCGCACGGAGGTGCGGGGCCCGCTTGTCCGGCTGTACGCGTCGAGCTTCGACCAGCAGTTCTCGAAACATGGGGCGGTGGTCGAACAGGCGCTGCGCGACGCCCGGCGCGCAGCAGAGACGGGCCAGGATGTGGTGATCGTGCTGGATTCGCTGACGCGCCTCGCTCGCGCCCACAACCTGAGCAGCGAGATGTGGAGCGGCCCGCGTGACCGGCGCGGCGGCTTTGGCAGTCGCACGCTCTCCGGCGGGTTGGACGTTCATGCGCTGGAGGTTGGCCGGCGCGTCTTTGGCGCGGCCCGCGCTCTGGAGGAAGGCGGCAGCCTGACCATCGTCGCCAGTTGCCTTGTCGAGACCGGCAGCCGCCTGGATGAAGTCGTCTATGAAGAGTTCAAGGGCACCGGCAACCTGGAGATCCGCCTGTCGCGCGAACTGGCGAACCAGCGCATCTTTCCCGCCATCGATCTCCCGGCCTCCAGCACGCGCCAGGAGGAGCGCCTGCTCTCGCCTGACGAATTGCGCGCGATGTCGATTGTGCGGCGCCGTATGGCCGCGCTGCCCCGCAACGAGAGCACGGAGCAGGTAGTGCGGCTCTTTGAGAAAACGCGCTCGAATGCCCGGCTGGTCGAAGCTATTCTCAGGCAAACGCCCGCCGACTGAAACGTTTTGTGTAGTACGTACTCCCGATGAAACACAACGTTGTGAAAGGAGCGTTGACGATGCAAACCGTAGGCAGAGAAGTACAGGACGAGATATTTGTAGACGAGTATACCGGCGGCCTGGTCGGTCCGGGGCTGGGCTTCGCGGGGACCGTCAAAGATGGCGGGCGCATTCGCTGCGTCGTCCCGCCCGGCTGCTGGGGACCGATGATTACGCCGGAATTTCGCGGCGGCCACGAAGTCACCCGCCCCGTTGCCGTAGAGGGCGCGCGCGTGGGCGATGCCCTCGCTATCACTATCGAAGAGATGCGCGTGCTCTCGCTTGCCACCTCCTCCGGCACAATGATTACGCACCAGGCCGCGTTCGGCGAAGATCCCTTTGTCGATAAAAAATGTCCATCCTGCGGCACGCCCTGGCCGGAAAGCCGCGTCGAGGGAACCGGCGCGGAAGGCATTCGCTGCGCGAAGTGCGGAGCGGCGGCCAGCCCTTTCTCCTTCGAGGAAGGCTACACCATCGTATTTGATCACGATAACCAGGTCGGTTTGACGGTTGATGCCGCAGCCGCGCACGATTTCGCGCTGCGTGCGCGCGAGGTCGCGGCCCTGCCGAAGAATGCGCGCCAGCATCCCATTCTCCTGCTTGAGCCGCATACCATTCCCGGGACGCTTGCCCGCCTGCGGCCCTTTATCGGCAATATCGGTACAACACCCAGCGCCGACATGCCCGATTCGCACAACGCGGGCGACTTCGGACACTTCCTCGTCGGCGCGCGCCATATGTACGGTATGACGCAGGAGGCGCTCAACCAGGCAAAGACCGACGCGCACCTCGATACCAACGAGGTCCGCGCCGGCGCGGTGCTGATCTGTCCCGTCAAGATCGATGGCGGAGGCGTCTACATCGGCGACTGCCATGCCAACCAGGGCGACGGGGAACTGGGCCTGCATACCACCGACATCACGGCGGAGGCGCGGGTGCGCGTCAATGTCATCAAGAATCTCGCGCTCGATGGTCCGATCCTGCTGCCTGTGGCCGAAGATTTGCCCTTCATTGCGCGTCCCTTCTCACAGGAAGAACTGGCGGCGGGCGAACAACTGGCGCGGCGCTACAACGTCAGGTTGCAGCGCAATGTGGGGCCGCTCCAGTTTATCGGCACCGGGCCGACGCTGAACGAGGCTACGGATAATGCTATCGAGCGCGCCGCTGCTGTGCTGCGCATGAGCGTGGCAGAGGTGCGCAATCGCTGCACTATCACTGGCTCGGTGGAGATTGGCCGCCTGCCGGGCGTCGTGCAGCTTACCATGCTCGCTCCTCTGGAGCATCTCGACGCGCTCGGCATCGGCGCCTACGTTCGCCAGCAATACAAACTCTAGGGAACAAGGGTGCAGGGGACTGCCATTCCCTGCCAGGGATGTGCCCCGAAAAATTGCTTTGTTCTTTACAGCATGAAAAGAGCAGGGGTGCAGGGGAAGGCAGTCCCCGCCAGGGGAGCGGGAATGTGCCCCGAAAAATTGCTTTGTTCTTTATTGCATAAAAAATGATGCAGATCCATATTACCCTCCATGGAGCAATGCGTGTGGTCGTCGGGCGTCCAGTTGTCGACCTTGCGTTCGACGATTCCTCCGTTGCACTGGATAAGGCTCTCGAAGCCCTGCTCGCGGCACATCCCCGCGTGCGTCCATATCTGCTGGATGCACGCGGGGAACTGCGCCCGGCGCTGCGCGTGCTCCTCAACAACGAGCGACTCGATCCTGGCGCTCTGCCTCTCCCGATGCTGCACGACAATGACCATCTCACTCTGCTGATGCCTGTAGCCGGTGGCGCTCCTTCATCTTCTGGCCTGTAGCTAACACCAGGTGCAAGTTTCGCGGACTCTTCACCAGAGGGTGCGCCGCAGGCGCACAACAACATGCACATGGCGTTAGCTAGTACTTTTGGCTCAGAAATGACCTGTTCTCGACGCGGATGAGGTACTATTATGCTAGTACTCCTGGATTAAGGACCTGTTGTCTTACCAATGCATAGCTGCGTGATCAATCGCGCAGCTGCGCATGGAGGGTTGCCCTTGTTAGAGTGTATCAGCAGGTTCTTACTCCCCGTTCCCCTGGAGGGAGTTTGATGCTCAGCATCTTCGCTCTCTCTCGCCGGGCATTCGTGCGGCGAAGCCGCACCTGGGATGGTAGTATGTGGTGAAGCACATACTACCATACACGAAGCGAGCGCCGCAGGCGCGAGCAAGCGAGGGACCGGGCATCAGGTAAACAAACTCTAATTTCGATACAAACAAAGAGAAGGAGACGCGGTAGCCTTCCTCCGCATGAAGAAAGCGCGCCGCAAGTTTTTAGTGAGATGGAAGAAAAGATACGTGTCCTCATTCTTGACGAGCAGCCCTTGTTTCGCGAGGGCATCCGTGCCACGCTGGAGCGCATGGGAGGCTGCGTCATTGTTGGTGAGCCGACAGATGCTGCCGATGTGCTTGATCTGGCAAGCAAGAATAATCCAGATGTTGCACTCATCGATGCAGGTCTCACTTCCTCCGATCCACTGGAGCTAGCCCGGCAGATGCGCCATCTCGCGCCGCGCACAGCGATTATCATGCTCACGCCTATAGAAGATGAAGAGCGCTTATTTCAATCCATCAAGGTCGGTGCGGCTGCTTATTACACGCGCACGATCACGCCCGAAGAGCTGGCGGAGGCCGTGCGCAAAGTCAGCCATGGCGAATATCTCATTACCGACGATGTGCTTACAAAGCCGCAACTGGCTAACCGCGTTCTCAAGTCGTTCCGTGAGATGAAGGTCGAAGAGGAGAATGGCGAGCAGAAGGATCCCAACTCTCCGCTTTCCAGCCGCGAGGTAGAGATTCTTGACTATATCGCGCGCGGCAAGAGCAACAAGGAGATCGCGAAGGCCCTCAAGATCAGCGATCAAACGGTGAAGAATCATATTACCTCGATCCTCAAGAAATTGTCGGTAAATGATCGTACCGCCGCCGTGGTCTATGCCCTGCGCCATGGCTGGATCAAAATCCACGAAGACTGACACAGCGAACAGGATATGCAGCAGGAGCCTGCGGCTCCTGCTGCATATCCTGTTCGCTGTGATATACTACAGAAGCCAGATCATTCTAGAGATGCAGACAGGACGGTGAATTATGCGCTGCCCCTATTGTGAAGGTCTCAACGCCGATCAGGCGCAATTCTGTAGATATTGCGGGAGGAGTTTCAGTCTTCCAACCTCATCCGGTCAACCTGCTTCACGCCAGCCGCCACCGCAGCGGCCACCATACCAGCAGCCGCAGCGGCCTGCGTACTTGCCCCCCCGGCCACCGCAGCAGATTACGCCGGTGCAGGCGCCACCATACCAGCGTCCCGATCCGAACCCTCCCGCGCCGCCGGATCCGCCGGAGCCACAGTATGCTTCCAGTGTGAGGAGAAGGCGTCAGAGCGGCGCCGCCCCGGCGCCCGCAACCCTGGCGCCCACCGCTCCCCCGGCGCCGGAACCGCCCGCGCCATTTCCCCCGCGCAACATGGATCAGCTTCGAGCGCTGGAGCCGGGCGCGCTGGCATATACGCTCGTCGGCGACGAGGTTGGCATGGGGAGCAAAAAGATCGTGCGCATTACCTATCCGCGCTGCACCGCCTGGCAGCAGGTCGCTACCCTGCTGAAAGCGTTCAAAGAGTACCAGACGGAGCAGTTCAACACGATTGTGATCCAGGGCGTCCTCGACCAGGACGGCAGCATCTATACCTTTAATAACGGTCAGCTCTGGTTTGATCGCCATGTGCTCCTGGGAAGTCAGCTTATCAATCGCTACCAGATTGAGACCGGCACCGGCCTGGAAAGCGATTCTGTGCGCATCGTGCTGGCGGAAGAGTAGGCGCGAGAGATGCAGGTAGTAGCCCTGATCCGTAAAAAGCGTGATGGCGAAACGCTTGGCACGGAAGAGATAAACTGGCTGGTAGAGCAGTATACGCGGGATGCCATTCCCGATTACCAGATGTCGGCCTGGCTGATGGCTGTCTACTGGCGCGGCATGGATGCGCGCGAGACCGGCGACCTGACGCTGGCGATGGCGCATTCCGGCGAAGAACTGCGCATACGCGATACGATGTCTCCTGTCGTCGATAAGCACAGCACGGGCGGAGTGGGCGATAAGGTGACGCTGGCCGTCGCGCCGCTGGTGGCGGCATGTGGCGTCGCCGTGGGGAAGATGACCGGGCGCGGCCTGGGCCATACCGGCGGGACCGTCGATAAGCTCGAAGCGGTACGGGGGTTCCGTTCGGCGCTCTCGCGCGAGGAATTCATACACATTCTCAAGCAGCACAACATCGTGCTGGCCGGCCAATCCGCAGACCTGGCGCCTGCGGATGGCAAGATGTATGCCCTGCGCGATGTGACCGGAACAGTCGAGAGCATCCCGCTCATTGCCG
>Ga0209810_1002239_pt1 | contig 23997 bp, 17 predicted proteins | sample Coa_R1_7_FD_187159 | JGI IMG/M metagenome (GOLD analysis project Ga0209810, IMG submission 187159) | Surface soil microbial communities from Centralia Pennsylvania, which are recovering from an underground coalmine fire - Coalmine... | ecosystem: Environmental > Terrestrial > Soil > Unclassified... | reverse complement strand
CCGACCTCTCCGACCTGGCCCGCTTCCTCGGCACCCCGGTGGAGGCCGCGGTCGGCTCCCTGCTGCTGGGGCCGGAGCCGGCCTCCCGCCGGCTGCTGGACTACGCCCTGGAGCTGCGCCGGCGGGGGCTGGCCCCGGCCACGGCCCGGCGCCGGCTGGGCACCCTGCGCGCGCTGCTGGCCACCGCCCGGGAGCTGGGTCTGGTGGACTGGACGGTGGTACCGCCCGGGGAGGAGGAGGTGGAGGCGGCTCTGGAGCGCTCCCAGGAGCCGGAGACGCCCTATCTCTTCCCCCGTCATCCCGACGAGGTGGACCGGTTGGACCTCCAGCACTTCGCCCTGCGCGAGGCCCTGGGGGCCAACTTCCTGGCCCCGGTGGAATCCCCGGTCCGGGTCCTGGACGTGGGCACGGGCACCGGGCAGTGGGGGTTCGAGGTCTGCCATCGGTTCCCCGACGCCCTGGTGGTGGGCTTCGACCTGGTCCCGGGCAAACCGGATCATCCTCCCGGCTACCGGCACGTGCGGGGCAACCTGCTCCAGGGCTTGCCCTTCCAGGACGACGTTTTCGACTTCGTCCACCAGCGCTTCCTGACCTGGGGCGTTCCGGTCGCGGCCTGGCCGGGGGTGGTGGTGGAGCTGGTCCGGGTCACCCGCCCCGGGGGCTGGATCGAGCTGGTGGAGATCACCGCTCGGCCCCAGCGGACCGGGCCGGCAACCCAGGCCCTCTTCGATCTCATCCATCGACACCTAGCCGGTCCCCTGGGTCTGGACACGACCGACGTCGTCTTCCATTCCCTGGACGAGTACCTGCGTCGGGCCGGACTGGAGGAGATCGTACGGCGCGAGATCGCGCTCCCCCTGGGCGAGTGGGGAGGTCAGGTCGGGTCCCTTCTGGCCACCGACTCCCGCACCGCCGGCCAACGCCTCTGCGAACTCCTACGGGCGAGGTCACCTGATCAAGCCGAGGAAGCGATCCAACTGCTCAGCCGGGCGATGGACGAACTCGATCAGCACCGAACCATCTTTCCCGTCGCCGTCGCTTATGGCCGCAGGCCCATCCGACCTCGGTCCTGATCCGGTCGCTCGACACGCCAAGGCGATCCCGGTCGGGGTCGCCTTGGCCATCCAGGAGGTGTGATCGGCGACCCGTGGTCACGGTGCCATGCTGGGAGGCATGGAGGAGCGTGAGAGTCGCCGGTATCGGGGGCCCGACGACAGGCGTATCCATCGGGTCCTGTGCATCACCGCCCATCCCGACGACGCCGAGTTCTTCTGCGGCGGGACCCTCCTACTGCTCGGGCGCGCCGGCGTCGAGGTGGAGCTGGTGGTCGTCACCTCGGGAGACAAGGGGGCCCGCGAGCCCGACCTCGACGGCCCGACGCTGGCCGCGCGCCGGGAGGGCGAGCAGCTCGCCGCCGCTCGCATCCTGGGGCTGTCCCGGGTGGAGTTCCTGCGATATCCCGACGCCGGCCTCATCGAATCGCTGGAGCTGCGGGGCGAGCTGGTCCGCGAGATCCGGCGGAGCCGGCCCGACCTGTTGATCACCTTCGACCCCACGCCCCGGTACCGCCAGCATCCCGACCACCGGGTCGTCGGCCGGATGGCCCTGGACGCCGCCTGGCCCTGCGCCCGCGACCGCCTGACCCATCCCGAGGCAGGTCCGCCGCACGAGACGGCGGAGGCCTGGCTGTTCGGCGCCCCGACCGAGCAAGCCGACCTGACCGTCGACGTCTCCGAGGTCCTGGAGGAGAAGATCCAGGCGCGATTGGAGCACCGCAGCCAGACCCGTGACGCGGAGCAGATGCGACAGCGCTGGCGCCAGGTGGCCGGGACTGAACGTTTCGTGCGCGTGGACCTGCGGTGAGCCGGGTCGGGACCGGGAGCGGATGCGCTCGGGAGGAGCGTCCTCCTTCGCCGCTGGGCGTCCGTGAAGTGTTATCGGGGGGCATACTCGACGCATGGGGGATGACCGCGCCGGCCTGGCCGGGCCGGCCACCGAGGACCTGCTCCGCCGCTTCCTGGACGGCCGGCCCGAGGCCACCGCCCGAGCCTACGCCGCCGACCTCTCCGACCTGGCCCGCTTCCTCGGCACCCCGCTCCCCCAGGCCCTGGCCACCCTCCTCGGTGACCCCACCACCGCCGCCCGCTTGGCCCTGGACTACGCCCTGGAGCTGCGCCGGCGGGGGCTGGCCCCGGCCACGGCCCGGCGCCGGCTGGGCACCCTGCGCGCGCTGCTGGCCACCGCCCGGGAGCTGGGTCTGGTGGACTGGACGGTGGTACCGCCCGGGGAGGAGGAGGTGGAGGCGGCTCTGGAGCGCTCCCAGGAGCCGGAGACGCCCTATCTCTTCCCCCGTCATCCCGACGAGGTGGACCGGTTGGACCTCCAGCACTTCGCCCTGCGCGAGACCCTGGGGGCCAACTTCCTGGCCCCGGTGGAATCCCCGGTCCGGGTCCTGGACGTGGGCACGGGCACCGGGCAGTGGGGGATCGAGGTCTGCTGGGAGCACCCCGAGGCGCTGGTGGTAGGGTTCGATCTGGTGGCGGGAAGGGCGGAGCACCCCTCGGGCTACCGGCACGTGCGGGGCAACCTGCTCCAGGGGCTGCCCTTCCGGGAGGGGAGCTTCGACTTCGTCCACCAGCGTCTCCTGACCTGGGGCGTTCCGGTCGCGGCCTGGCCGGGGGTGGTGGCGGAGCTGGTCCGGGTCACCAGACCCGGCGGCTGGGTCGAGCTGGCTGAGGTCACCCGGCCCCAGCAAACGGGACCGGCAACCCAGGCCTTCTTCGACCTCATCCATCAGCACTTGGCCGTGCCCCTGGACCTGGACGTCACCGACATCGTCTTCCGCTCCCTGGACGAGTACCTGCGCCGGGCCGGGTTGGAGGAGGTCGCACGACGCGAGGTCGTACTCCCCGTCGGGGAGTGGGGTGGCCAGGTCGGCACCTTCATGGCCACCGACTTCCGAACCGGTGGCGCACGGCTGTGCGAGGTGATGCAGACCCGGTCGTCCAGCCTTGCCGAGGAAGCGAAGGGGTTGCTCAGTCAGGCGATGGACGAATTCGATCAGCACCGAACCATCTTTCCCGTCGCCGTCGCCTATGGCTGCAAGCCGGCCTGAGCGGACTCGTCCGCCGCGATCTCGCGCTCCCACCCTGGAGCCGGCGGCCGGGCAGCCGGAGGCAATTCCATCTCGCTGCCCCGAGATGACATGACCGAGGAGGCGACCGACGCCGGTCGGGCGACCCGCGTGGCCTGGATCGTCTCTCGCGATCGCCGCCACTGCCCGTCGAGCACTCTTCAGGGGCATACTCGACGCATGGGGGATGACCGCGCCGCCGGCCTGGCCGGGCCGGCCACCGAGGACCTGCTCCGCCGCTTCCTGGACGGCCGGCCCGAGGCCACCGCCCGAGCCTACGCCACCGACCTCTCCGACCTGGCCCGCTTCCTGGACACCTCGCTCCCCCAGGCCCTGGCCACCCTCCTCGGTGATCCCACCACCGCCGCCCGCCTGGCCCTGGACTACGCCCTCCACCTCCGCTCCCGCTCCCTGGCCCCGGCCACCGTGACCCGCCGTCTGGCCACGCTGCGGGCCCTGGTCGGGCAGGCCCGGGAGCTGGGGGTGGTGGACTGGTCCCTCCGCCTCCCCTCCCCGGAGGAGGTGGAGGCGGCTCTGGAGCGCTCCTCCGAGCCGGAGACGCCTTACCTGATGCCCCGTCATCCCGACGAGGTGGACCGGTTGGACCTCCAGCACTTCGCCCTGCGCGAGACCCTGGGGGCCAACTTCCTGGCCCCGGTGGAATCCCCGGTCCGGGTCCTGGACGTGGGCACGGGCACGGGGCAGTGGGGGTTCGAGGTCTGCCATCGGTTCCCGGGCGCCCTGGTGGTGGGCTTCGACCTGGTCCCGGGCAAACCGGATCATCCTTCTGGCTACCGCCACGTGCGGGGCAACCTGCTCCAGGGGCTGCCCTTCCGGGACGACGTTTTCGACTTCGTCCACCAGCGCTTCCTGGTCGCCGGCATCCCGGTCAGTGCCTGGCCGGGGGTGGTGGCGGAGCTGGTCCGGGTCACCCGCCCCGGAGGCTGGATCGAGTTGGTCGACTCGGCCACGGATCTGCGGCGCACGGGGCCCGCCACGACCCGGCTCTTCGACCTCCTCCGCCCTCTGGGAGAAGCGGCCGGCCTGGATACGACCTCGGTCACCTTCCGCTCCCTGGACGACTATCTGCGGAGATCGGGGGTCGAGCGGATCACGCGTCGTGAGGAAGCGCTCCCGGTTGGGGAATGGGGCGGGCGGATCGGCTCCTTCCTGGCCACCGACTGGCGATCGGGGTTGACCCGCCTCTGCGAGACCATGCGAGCCAGATCTCCCCACCTGGTCGAGGAGGTGCTCATCCTGCTCGACCAGGCGGTGCAGGAGTGGGAACGTCACCAGAGCACATGGCCGGTGGCCATCGTCTACGGCTGCAAGCCGGTCTGAGCGGACTCGTCCGCCGCGATCTCGCGCTCCCACCCTGGAGCCGGCGGCCGGGCAGCCGGAGGCAATTCCATCTCGCTGCCCCGAGAAGACATGACCGAGGCGGCGACCGACACCGGTCGGGCGACCCGCGTGCTCTGGATTGCCTCTCGCGATCGCCGCCCGTCGAGCGCTCGTCGGGGGCATACTCGACGCATGGGGGATGATCGCGCCGGCCTGGCCGAGCCGGCCATCGAGGACCTGCTCCGCCGCTTCCTGGACCGCCACACCCCGGCCACCGCCCGGGCCTACGCCGCCGACCTCTCCGACCTGGCCCGCTTCCTCGGCACCCCGGTGGAGGCCGCGGTCGGCTCCCTGCTGCTGGGGCCGGAGCCGGCCTCCCGCCGGCTGCTGGACTACGCCCTGGAGCTGCGCCGGCGGGGCCTGGCCCCGGCCACGGCCCGGCGTCGGCTGGGCACCCTGCGCGCGCTGCTGGCCACCGCCCGGGAGCTGGACCTGGTGGACTGGACGCTGGAACTCCCCTCCCCGGAGGATGTGGAGGCGGCCCTCAACCGGCCCCGGGAGCCGGACTCTTCGTACTTCTTTCCCCGTCATCCCGACGAGGTGGACCGGTTGGACCTCCAGCACTTCGCCTTGCGTGAGGCCCTGGGGGCCAACTTCCTGGCCCCGGTGGAATCCCCGGTCCGGGTCCTGGACGTGGGCACGGGCACGGGGCAGTGGGGGTTCGAGGTCTGCCATCGGTTCCCCGACGCCCTGGTGGTGGGCTTGGATCTGGTCCGGGGCAAGCCGGATCATCCTCCTGGCTACCGGCACGTGCGGGGCAACGTGCTCCAGGGATTGCCCTTCCGGGACGATTCCTTCGACTTCGTCCACCAGCGCTTCCTCGTGTCGGGCATTCCGGTCAATGCCTGGTCCGAGGTGGTGGCGGAGCTGGTCCGGGTCACCCGCCCCGGAGGCTGGGTCGAGCTGGTGGAGATTCCGACCCGACCGCGCGACGCAGGACCTGCAACCGAGCGCCTGTGGGACCTCTTGCTCGGGCAGATAGCGGCCCCGCTGGGCCTGGACACGGCTGCCAGCGTGTTCGCTTCCCTGGACGAGTACCTGCATCGGACAGGACTGGAGGAAGTTACCAGGCGGGAAGTGTCACTTCCCGTCGGTGCCTGGGGAGGCCAGATCGGCTCTTTCATGGCCACCGATGTCCGAACCGCCTGCACCCGGCTGTGCGAAGTACTGCGGCCGCGGTCCCTAGAAATGGCCGAGGAGGCGGAGGGACTGCTGCATCGCTCCATGGACGAGATCGACCGCTGTCACACCGTCTGGCCCGTCGCCGTCGCCTATGGCCGCAAGCCAGCATGAGGCGTGCCAGGCCGCCCGCCATCGCCCAGACCACCTCGCACGCGGGGCGTCTCTAACCGTGGGCAACCGCTGGCCCCGTCCCGGACCGGGCTCCCCGTCCCGCTCCGCCTACGTCTTGCCCCATCACCCCGACGAAGTGGACCGGTTGGACCTCCAGCACTTCGCTCTACGCGAGGTCCTGGGGGCCAACTTCCTGGCCCCGGTGGAGGCGCCCTCCCGGGTCCTGGACGTGGGCACCGGCACCGGGCAGTGGGGGTTCGAGGTCTGTCATCGCTTCCCGGACGCCCTGGTGGTGGGCTTCGATCTGGTTTCGGGCAAGCCCAACCCGCCTCCTGGCTACCGGCACGTGCGGGGCAACCTGCTCCAGGGGCTGCCCTTCCGGGACGGGAGCTTCGACTTCGTCCACCAGCGCTTCCTGATGGCGGGCATCCCGGTCGACGCCTGGCCGGGGGCGGTGGGGGAGCTGGTCCGGGTCACCCGCCCCGGAGGCTGGGTGGAGCTGGTCGAGAACCCGACCCGGCTGCGGGGGGCCGGGCCGATCACCGAGCGCCTGTTCGACCTCCTCCTCGAGCTGGCCGGTCCCCTGGGACTGGACACCGAGGGCGCGGTCTTCCGCTCCCTGGACGAGTACCTGCGTCAAGCTGGGCTGGAGCGGGTCGCCCGGCAGGAGGTCGAGCTTCCCATGGGTGAGTGGGGCGGCCGGGTCGGCTCCTTCTTGGCCACCGACTTCCGAGCTGGCTGCACCCGGCTGTGCGAGGCCTTGCGAGCGCGTTCGCCGAGCGCGGCCGACGAGGCGGAGGGGCTGCTCCGCCGCTCCATGGAGGAGCTCGGGCGCTGCCAGGCCGTCTTCCCCATTGCCGTCGCCTTCGGCCGCAAGCCGGGGTGACCACGCGGTCCCCGGCCCCGAGGCGTGGACGTCACATCGTGCCGTGGCCCCGCGCGCCGCGCGGGGCGGAGCATGGTCTCCGGCCACGGCCGCCCCGGCACCGTCGCCCCCAGCCCGAGCGCCGCGGGTTCGGGACCCCGGCCGACGGCCCTCAGCCGGAGCCCGGCCCGCCGGTCGCCGGCCCGGGCCGGGGATGGGGATGCGGATGCGGATGGGGGTGGACGTGGGGACCGGCGTGCTCGTGCGGGTGGGGATGGAGATGCGGCCGCCCCGCGTCCACCGGCCGCACCATCTCCCCGGTCCCCGGGTGCACGTAGCCCACGTGCTCCCAGCCGGCCGGGGAGGGCCGGTCGCGCCCCGCCTCCCCCTCCGCCGGCAGGCCCAGGCGCCGCCGTGCCACCTCCTCCCGCCGCATGGTCAGCTCGGGGTCGTTCTGCTCCTCACGCATCTCCTTCTCGATCCGCCGGCGCCAGTAGCGCAGCACCTCGGGATCGCCCCCGTGCGTCTGTTCCCAGGTGTAGGGGTAGGCGGCCCGTCCCGGCCCCACCTCCACCCGGCCGCCCAGCGCCACCTCCGACACCAGCCGCTCGACCTCCCCGGACCCGCACTCGGGGCAGCACGGACGCGCGGCCCGAGCCCGGTCCATGGTCGGGTAGAAGCGCTCGAACCCGCTTCCGCACCTCCGGCAGCCGTACTCGTAGATGGGCATCGGCCGGTCCCTCCCTCAACCGCCGGTTCAGTCGTAGAAGGCCGGGGCCAGCCTCAGGCCGGAGCGCACCAGCTCCGAATCGTGGCTGAAGACCACGGTGGCGTTGTGGCGTTCGGCCAGCTTGCGCACCTTCTCCACCGAGTTCAGCCACTCCAGGCTGTTCCAGACGATCGGGGAGCCCACTGGCGGGGGACCGTAGCTGGCCTTCATGTAGATGGCGTCGGAGGGATAGATGATGGTCCCGCTGTTGGGCAGGTCGAGCATCACCCCCATCGTCCCCCAGGTGTGGCCGGGCAGGTCGAGGAGCTTGACGCCCTTCGCGATCTCCGGCTCCCCTTCCAGGGTGTCGATGGTGAACCCGTCCTGGTAGTCCTTCTTCACGAACGCGCCCTGGTAGTCGCCGGGGATGGCCAGCGCTCCCTCCTTCTCCGCCCGGTGGCAGAGGAGCCGGGCTCCACTGCCCTGGAAGAGGCGGAGGTTGCCGGCGTGGTCGAAGTGGAGGTGGCTCAGCACCACCATCCGAAAGTCGGACGGCTCCAGCCCCAGCCGCTTGAGGCTGGAGTCGAGGTACTCCTCCTCGCTGACGTTGTCGTAGGGGAAGTAGTCGTCCAGCCCCGACCCAGCCCAGCGGCTCTCCCAGTCTCTGGGGCAGGAGGTGTCGAAGAGGATCTTGCCCTCGGGGTGGTCGATGACCAGGGTCAAGGTGGGCAGGTCGTACCAGGTGGTCGGAGGCGAGAGGTTGCGGCGGCTGGCGTAGTTGGTGGCGTTGACCAGCCAGCGAAGATCGCAGTGCATGAAGCCGTGGTTCTGGAAGTAGACCTTCGTCATGCTCGGCCTCCCGTTGCCATGCTCGGGGCTCGTGCCTCCGGCTCAGTAGCTCATCGATTCCCGGATGATCGCGGCCAGCTCCCCGGCGCCGACCGGGCGTGGGCAGCAGCTGAGCAGCCGCTGCTGCTTCAGCGTCCCCTCCACCAGCCCGGGGACGTCCTCCTCGCCGTAGCCGAACGCCGCCACCCCGCGCGGTCCTCCGGTGTCGCGAACGATGTCGATCAGGGTCCGGGACAGCACCTCCTCGCCGTTGGCCACCGAGACGCCCCGGAGGTCGGCGCCCAGCAGCTCGGCCGCGCGCAGGTGCCGGTCGGGGGAGCAGGGGTAGGTGAAGCGGAAGGCGGCCGGCGCGGTCACGATCACCGACTGGCCGTGGGGGACCATGGCCTCGTGCAGCCCCTCGTAGCCGCCGGGGCGGTACTCCCTGACCATGCCCGCGATCGGGTAGGCGACGGCGTGGGGGATGTGGACCCCGGCGTTCCCGAAGCCCATACCGGCGAAGGTGGCGGCCTGGGCCATGGCCACGCGCGCGTCCAAGTCGTGGGGGTTGAGGACCGCCCGCCGGAAGTACTTGCCGATCAGGGCCAGCGCCTTCTCGCACCAGACGTCGCTGATGGGGTTGGAGCCGATGTACGCCGGCCGGTCGGCCGGCGAGGGCCAGCGCGGCCGGCGGTTGTAGGCGACCGCGGTGTACGACTCCAGGGCATGGCAGAGCACGTCGTAGCCGGTCGCGGCCGTGACCGCCGCCGGCATGGTCAGGGTGTTGAGCGGGTCGACGACGGCCATCCAGGGCCGGAGCGAAGCGTGGCTGATGCCGCTCTTGACCTTCAGGCTCAGGATGTCGACCACGCAGACCGGGGTGCACTCGCTGCCCGTCCCGGCGGTGGTGGGGACGGCCAGCAGTGGCCGCAGCGGCCCCGGCACCGGCGCCCCCTCGCCGATGGGGCGGTTGAGGTAGTGCATGAGGTCGGCAGGGTAGGTCTTGAACAGGTCGATGGCCTTGGCGGTGTCGATCGAGCTGCCGCCGCCGACCCCGACGTAGCCGTCGAACTCCTGCCCCTCCAGGTCGGAGAGGGCCTGACGGAAGGAGACGTCGGTGGGCTCGACGTGGGAGCGGTCGTAGACCTCGGTCTCGATCCCCTCCCGCTCGATCAGGGCGCTCACCCGCCGCGGCAGCCCGAGCTGCGACAGGTTGGGATCGGTCACGATCAGAGCCTTGGTCACCCCCAGGCGCCTCAGCTCGTAGCCGACCTCCTCGGTGGCGCCGATGCCGAATTTGAGCGGCGGGGCCTGCCAAGCGATGACGGTCTCGATGGGGACGGCGACGCTGGGCTGACCCTGGAACTCGCTCGTGGCCACGGCAGCACCCCCTGCTGGAGACGAGACCAACCTGATCGACGGCGCGCCGGATGCGCAAGAGCAGAGTAGCATGCTACACGCTACGTGTCAGCCCGTGAGCGTGACCGCGGAGACGGGAGGCCGAAGCGGAGGTTCCACCGATGGAGAGTCCGTACGAGCGGAGGCCGTGGCTGGGCCGGTACCCGGGCCACGTGCCCCCCGATCTGACGCCACCTCATCCGAGCGCGGTGGCCATGTTCCGAGCTGCGGCCCGCGCCGCCCCGGAGGCGCCGGCCATCCACTACTTCGAGGGCACGACCACCTTCGCCGAGCTGGACCGGGCCTCGGACGCCCTGGCCGCGGCTCTGGCCGACCGGGGCGTGGCCCGGGGCGACCGGGTTGCGGTCGACCTCCAGAACGTGCCCCAGTTCCCCCTCGCCGTCCTGGCCGCCTGGAAGGCGGGGGCGAGCGTGGTCCCCCTCAACCCCATGTTCAAGGTCCAGGAGGTGCGCTACCACCTGGCCGACTCGGGCGCCCGGGCCCTGATCTCGCTGGAGTCGCTGTTCGAGACGGTGGGGCGCGAGGCGGCCGAGGGCACCGAGGTGCGGGCGGCGATCACCACCTGCGAGCTGGACCAGCTCCAGGGCCAGCCGCCGCCGGGCCTGGCCGGGGTGGAGAAGCGGCGGCCGGAGGGGGCCGAGGACCTGGTCGAGCTGGTCCGCCGCTACGACGGCCGGTCCCTGCCCGACCCCGGCCTGGGCCCGGACGACGTCGCCTTCCTCACCTACACCTCGGGCACCACCGGCCGCCCCAAGGGGGCCATGAACACCCACGGCAACGTGGTCTTCAACTCCGAGGTCTACCGGACCTGGATGCGCCTGGGCCCCGGCGACGTGATCCTGGGCGCCGCTCCCCTCTTCCACATCACCGGCCTCATCGCCCACTTGGGCGTGGCCTTCCTGGCCGGCCTGCCCATGGTCCTCTTCCACCGCTTCGAGCCCCAGGAGGCGCTGCGCATGATCGAGCGCTGGCGCTGCACCTTCACCGTGGCCACCATCACCGCCTACCTGGCCATGATGGCCCACCCCGACATCGAGACCCGCGACCTCTCCTCGTTCCGCAAGGCCTACAGCGGCGGGGCACCGGTCTCGCCGGCCACGGTCGAGCGCTTCGAGCGGCTGACCGGGGCCTACATCCACAACGTCTACGGACTGACCGAGACCACCTCCCCCTCCCACGCCGTCCCCCTGGGCGCGCGGGCCCCGGTCGATCCCGACTCGGGGGCGCTCTCGGTGGGGGTCCCCGTGCCCGGCACCACGGTCAAGGTGGTGGACGTCGAGACCGGGCGGGAGGTCCCGGTGGGCGAGGTGGGCGAGCTGTGGACCCGGGGGCCGGAGGTGGTGCCGGGGTACTGGCGGCGGCCGGAGGCGACCGCCGAGACCTTCACCGATGGCTACCTCCACACCGGTGACGTGGGCCGGATGGACGCCGAGGGCTGGTTCTACATCGTCGACCGGGCCAAGGACATGATCAACGCCTCCGGGTACAAGGTCTGGCCGCGCGAGGTCGAGGACTTCCTCTACCAGCACCCGGCGGTGCGGGAGGCGGCGGTGGTGGGGGTGCCCGATCCCTACCGGGGGGAGACGGTCAAGGCCTTCGTCTCCCTGCGCCCGGGGACGGCCGCCACCCCGGAGGAGCTGGTGGCCTTCTGCCGGGAGCGCATGGCGGCCTACAAGTGTCCCCGTGTGGTGGAGGTCATCGACGAGGTGCCGAAGACGGCCACCGGCAAGTTCCTGCGCCGTGAGCTACGGGACCGCGAACGGGCACGGGCTTCGAGCCAGGGGTGAGAGGCCGGCCCGCGTCGGCGGGCTGGAGCCCATCGCCGCCCCCCACACCCGCACCGACCAGGTGCTGCGGGCGCTGACCGACGCCATCGTGGAGGGACGGCTGGTGCCCGGGACCCTGCACTCGGTGGCATCGCTGGCCGAGCAGCTGGGGGTGTCCCGCACGCCGGTTCGGGAGGCGCTGATCCAGCTCTCCCGGCGGGGCATGGTGGGCTTCGAGCGCAACCGCGGGGTGCGCATCCTGGAGACCACCATCCACGACCTGGAGCAGATCTTCGAGATCCGGCTCTGGATCGAGCCCCCCGCCACCCATCAGGCGGTGCGGCGTATGGGAGCCCGCGAGGTCGAGGTCGTCCGCCACCACTTCGAGGCCATGCTGGCGGCGGCCCGGCGGGACCGCCTGGCCGAGATGTGGCGGCACGACCGGGCGCTCCACCGGGCCATCATCCAGGCCTCCGGCAATCTGCGGGCGGCCCAATACCTGGACGGGCTGCGCGACCTGGTGTTGATGCGGGGGGCAACCACGGTGGGCCGCGCCCGCAGCCCGCTGGAGATCGTCGAGGACCACCGCCCGCTGGTGGAGGCGATCGAGGCCGGCGATGCAGCGGCGGCGGCCGAGGAGATGCGGCGGCACGTCCGGACCACGGCCGACCTGGTGCTCGCTCTGGAGCGCGGAGAGCGAGCCGGGACCCCGGGGGGGACGGCGTGACCGGCGGCCTGGCCAGGGACCTGGCCGAGATCCTCGGGCCGGAGGCGGTGCTGGAGGGCGAGGCGGCACGGCCCTACCAGCGCGACTCGACCGAGATGCAGGGGCTGGCGGGCAGGGCGGACGCGGTGGCCCTGCCCTCGGAGGTGGAGCAGGTGCGGCGCCTGGTGGCCTGGTGCTACGAGCGCGGGGTGGGGATCGTGCCTCGCGGCGGCGGCACCGGCTTCGCCGGCGGGGCGGTGCCGGTGGAGGGCGGAGTGGTGCTCTCGCTGGAGCGACTGGACCGCGTGCTCCGCTTCGACCCCGAGCTCTGGCGGATGCAGGTCGAGGCCGGGGTCCGCACTGGGCGAGTGCACCGCCTGGCCCGGGAGAGCGGGCTCCTCTTCCCGCCCGACCCGGGTGCGGCCGAGCAGTCGACGATCGGGGGCAACGTGGCCTGCAACGCCGGCGGTCCCCACAGCTTCAAGTACGGGGTCACCGCCCACTGGGTGACCGGCCTGGAGGCGGTGGTGGCGGGCGGGGAGCTGATCCGGGTGGGCGGGCCCCTGCGCAAGGACGTGGCCGGCCTCGACCTGCGCTCGCTGCTGATCGGCTCCGAGGGCACCCTGGGCGTGATCGTGCGGATCTGGCTGCGACTCACGCCCGCTCCCGAGGCCCTGATCCCGGTGGTGGCTGCCTACCCCGGGGTGGAGGCGGGGGTGGCCGGGCTGGGCCGGGTCTACGGCTACGGCCTCGTCCCGGCCGCGCTCGAGTACTTCGACCCCGGCGCCGTGGCCGCGACCCGGGCCGCCTTCCCGGGCGGCCTCCCCGAGGCCACCGGCTTCCTGGTCGTGGCCGAGGCCGACGGCACCCGGCAGGCCGCCGAGGCCCTGGCCGCCGAGCTGGCCGAGGCCCTGGGCGAGGGCGCGCTGGAGGTGCGACGGCTGGGCCAGCCAGGCGAGATCCGGGAGCTGTGGCGCTGGCGCAGCGGGGTCAGCTTCGCCGTCAGCGCCCAGCTGGGGGGCAAGATGAGCGAGGACGTGGCCGTGCCCGTCGACCGGCTGGGGGAGGCGATCGCGATGGTGGGCGAGGTCGGCCGCGAGCACGGCCTGCGCACCTGCAGCTGGGGGCACGCGGGCGACGGCAACCTCCACGCCACCTTCATGATCGACGCCTCCTCGCCCGAGCAGGTGGCGCGGGCGACCGCGGCCGCCTCCTCCCTCTTCGCCCGCACCCTGGCCCTGGGCGGCACCGTGTCCGGCGAGCACGGCCTGGGCTGGGTCAAGCGGGAGCAGTTCGACCGTCAGTTCGGGCCGGCGGAGGCGGCACTTCAGCGCTCGATCAAGGCCCTCTTCGACCCCCGGGGGCTGTTCAACCCGGGCAAGAAGCTGCCCCCGGCCGGATGAGGGATTCAACCCTTCCCGGACCAGCCACCGGACGGCGAGGAAGAGCATTATTGACATCGGTGATGGGGAATGTCTTCTGCATCGAATGTCAGAACAGGTGAGCTTGTTGCGCAAGGAGGGTGGTCAACCTCCAGGCCGTCTTCACATCGCCGGTCCGAGTTCGCGGAGCCGCCAATCGATCACCGTCCAGCACCAAACCACCCACCGTCGCGCTGCCATGATCACCGCTTCGGTGTGCGAGACGGTCGCTCCCATCCGCATCACCGCTGTCACCTTCCCTGAGTCGAGCGCGCCGACAGGGTGGTCAACCTCAAAACCGGCCTCCAGGAGGGGGGGTTGACCACCCCCCGCCCAATTCGGCCCGACGACGAAACGACGACGAAGGGCTTCATGGGGGCTTGCCAGGAAGGGCCGGCCGAGTTCAAAATGGCGTTGCAAAGGCCGCCCCGCGAAGTAGGGGATTGAAACACCTTGAGTTTGCCAAGCGCGCGTGCAGCGAGTGGTTGTTGCAAAGGCCGCCCCGCGAAGTAGGGGATTGAAACGAGATCGCGGTTCGTGGGGACGTCCCCATAAAAAAAGTTGCAAAGGCCGCCCCGCGAAGTAGGGGATTGAAACGGCACCACGTGCGCCGCAGTGTTTCCCCGTCGCCCCGGTTGCAAAGGCCGCCCCGCGAAGTAGGGGATTGAAACCCAGATAGGAAGCGATCTCTTCGTCGATCTCCCCATCCGTTGCAGAGGCCGCCCCGCGAAGTAGGGGATTGAAACACGTCCGGCTCGGGCTCGGGGAGGTCCTGCACCTCCCGTTGCAGAGGCCGCCCCGCGAAGTAGGGGATTGAAACTCAAACGAGGAACAACGGGTATCCTCTGGTCATGGAGATGTTGCAGAGGCCGCCCCGCGAAGTAGGGGATTGAAACGTAGGGAAGGTGCAGGGCGAGTGCGGCGCGCTTCTCGGGTTGCAGAGGCCGCCCCCCGAAGTAGGGGATTGAAACCCAAAAAAGCCGGCCGGCCCGGCCGGTTTAGGAGGAAAGAAGTTGCAAAGGCCGCCCCGCGAAGTAGGGGATTGAAACCCAGCGACCGCGCTGGCGACGTCGACGCCGACGAACAAGTTGCAAAGGCCGCCCCGCGAAGTAGGGGATTGAAACCGGCCAGCTCACGAGACGGGACCCGCTGCACCAACACAGTTGCAAAGGCCGCCCCGCGAAGTAGGGGATTGAAACGCCCGCGAGTGCCCCGTCTCCGTCGTGTCCCGGTTGAGTTGCAGAGGTCGCGCCGCGAAGCAATCGAGGTTGGTGACCCTAACCGCGCGACGCGTCCTCCCGTCCGGTGTGACGTGATCGGCCTACCGACGCCCGACCGTCCGTCGTCGACGCCGTCTCCGGCTCCCACCGAACAGGACCGCCCGAGCGAGTAACGCGGGCTCGACCGGAACCGGCCGGTCGAGAGCACGGCGAGCCGCTGGAGATGCACGATCGGGGTCGTCTCGAAGCGGAACGGCCGGCACCGCCGGCTCGGCGCCGGTCTGGTCCGCCGGCTCGGCGCCCGTCGCCGGGCGAGGGCGAGCCTCGGCTATGTGGTTCGGGCGACTCCCAGCGGCCAGTGGCCGGCTGCCCCACCCTTCAGCCGGCGACCGAAGCGGTCGAGTCCGCACAGGTCTGCCCACGCGAGCCCCACCGCTGACCACCGTGGCCGGAGCCCCCTCCCCGCCCTCGCCCGCAGCCGTGCCTCGCCGCGCCCGTCCGGGCGGGCGGCGCCCCGGTCAGTCGATGACGGCGAAGCCGCGGCAGCCGGTGATCCGGCCCTCGTCGTCGCGCACCGGGTCGTCGGGCACGAGCAGGTCCAGCCGGGGGTGGCCGTTGGCGCGCACCGCCTCGGCGAAGGCCCGGGAGACGATGTAGTAGCGGCCCGGCGCCGGCTCGGGCAGCGACGACGGCGCCCCCATGCGGTTGCGGGTGATGGGGATGGAGACGCCGTTGACCACCAGCGTGCCCAGCCGCTCGCGCTCCATCTCGACCCGGGCCGGCTCCGGCTCCGGGGGCAGGGAGGCGACGACGGTGCCCGACTCGGGGTCCACGACGTCGACGGAGTGAGGGGTGAGGTTGATCAGCACGGTGTCCATGGGCGTCACCTCAATGGCGTGGATTGCGGGGACCGGGCTCGTAGGGCAGGGGATCGGACGAGGTCGCCTCGGGCAGCGCCACCCGTCTCCCCCTGGCGTTGGCCTGGAACCACTGGAAGTTCTTGCCCGCGGGGTCCGGGCGCTGCCCGAGCCGGGGGTAGTGGATGGGACCGCGCCTGCCCTCGGCCGCGGCCAGGAAGGCGGCGATGAAGGGGACCTTCTCGAACTCGGTCCGCGTATAGGCTCGGCAGACCTCCCTCTTGAAGGTCTTGATCAGCAGCTCGAACCGCTCCGGGTCGGTCGGCGGCCCGGTCGCCCCCAGGGTGCGGTAGCGCTCCGCCACCTCCTCGCCCTCGATCACCGTCGATTCCTCTCGCCGCAGCCGGAGGCGGACGCTGCCGAAGCCGAGCGGCTTGCCCGCCCCGAGGCGGAGGCGACACGAATCGGGCAGCTCCAGCAGCCAGATCAGCGACCCCAGCTCGACCGCGGCCAGGTTCCAGACCCGGATCTCGAAGGCGAAGCGGGCGCCGGGCGGCACCCAGCCGGTGATGGAGCGGTTCTGGTCGTCCCGACGGCCCTCGGGGCGTAGGTACTCGCGGTAGCGGCCGCGGACGGGCGTCGACCACGACGCCGCCCACGGCTCCCGCCAGTGCTCCTCTCGGCCTTCCAGGTCGGCATGGTGGGGGTAGACCTTGCGGCCGCGCAGGGTCCGGCCCGCCTCGTCGTAGCCCGCCTGCACGTCGTTGCGGCCGTCGGGCTGGGCCACGGAGCGGCCCTGCCGCAGGTCCCCCAGGTAGAAACGGACCTGGTTGGGCTTGGGGGAGCTGAGGATGGCCAAGGGCAGCGGCTCGGGGAAGGTCACCGGCGCCCCCTCCAGCCAGCGCACCGGCCCCAGGCGGAGCTGACCGCGATGGGCCGTCCCGACTTCGCGCCCGGTCCTGGACTCGGCCACCCAGCCGAAGACTCGGTCGGCCGGTGACAGCTCCTCCGGCCGGGTTGCGGGCAGGAGCGAGGGGAGGGTTGTCTGGAGCAGATCGCGCGGCGAGCGCCGGCTGGGCCGGCCACCGACCTTGAGCGTCTCCCGTCCCCAGAAGACGCCGAGCCGGGAGTTGGTGACGACCTCGTAGGCGCTGCGCAGCATGCCCTTGACGGCGGTCGGGGCCAGGTAGGGACGGCCGGCGGCGTCGAGGCGGACCGGGTAGGTCTGATGCCCGGATCGGTCACGGGTGGCTCGGGCCGGGTCCAGCAGCAGGAGGGGCGTGTGCACGGTCAGGACCACGCGCAGGTGCGCGTTCCAGGCACTGGGCACATCACGATCGTGCCCGAGCGGCCCCCGGTCACCCAGGGGGCTCTTATCCAGCCGAGAGCGATCGAGCAGGGGGATGAAGGTGTAGGGGTTGTGGAAGCCCTCGCTCATGCCTCATCTCCTCGACCCGGCTCCGGGGCGAAAGCCAGCTCCAGCAAGCGTTCCTCGCACACGTAGGCGTTCCCGTGCTCGGGGTCCACGGCCACGTATTCCAGTGCCCGGAGCAGGAGGCGCCGGGTGGTGGCGGCGATGGGCACCTCGATCACCCTCGTCCGGCCCGAGGTGAGGCGGGACCAGCCCGCTCCCACCGGTCCCTCCAGCTCCCCGAGCAGGAGGTAGGTGGTCGGCCCCAGGGCCTCGGCCTCCAGCTCGACCCGCTCCCAGCCGGGGAGGCCGGCGCCGGACTCGGAGAGGAGCAGGGCCCTCCCCCCTGCCTCGGTCCAGGTCCAGCGCAGCTCGTGCCCGGGGGTGAAGACGCGGGCGTCGAAGACCCCCTCCAGATCGAGGTCGCGGCCACGGGCGCCGGCCGGCACCACCGCCCCCGGCCCCCGCTCCTCCACCCGGCCGACCAGGTAACGGTCGGCCGCGGCCAGCAGGGCCACCGCCCCGCCCAGCCCGGCCGCGGCGTGGACCTCGGCCAGGGCCGCCTCCAACCCGAGGCCGGACCGGGACTCGTAGACCAGGGTCACGGCCTCGCCTCCTCGCGTCCCCCGGCCGGGGGCGCCGGCACGGCTCCGTCCTCGCCCTCCAGCCATCGCCTCCAGTCGTCGCGCAGCTCGGCCAGGGCGGCCGGGTCCAGGACCGCCAGCAGGCCCCGGTCGCCGAGACGATGACGGCCAGCGAGCTGGCCCAGCCTCCCCCCTCCCCGAACCTCGATCTCCACCTCCTCCACCTCCAGGTCGCCCAGGCCGCGGTTGGTGGCGAAGCCCAGGGGCAGCTCGCCCCGGGCCAGATCGTCGAGCACCAGGAGCAGCAGGGCGACGGCCGGCCGGTGCAGCTCGACCGGCAGGCGCTCGAGGTGGACCACGATCTCGATCGGGTCCCACTCCATCCCGTGCGGCTCCAGGAGCGAGAAGAGCCGCTCCTCCGCCGCCCCGCCCGTCCAGCGGTCGATGGCCACGTGCACCGCCGGGTCCCAGGCCCGGAGCACGGGCGACCCGTCCAGGATCTCGCGCAGGCCGGGCTCCGATCCGGGCCGTGCTCCCTCCCCACGCCCCCCGGCCACTCCGGGATCGGCCGGCTCCAGGCGACGGGCCGACTCGATCTCGACCCAGAGGCCGGCCTCCACCCGGCTCCGGGAGAGGCAGTCGGCGACCCAGACCGCGGCCAGCCCCGGCCTGAGCGTCGTCCCCGCACCATGGCCGGGGCGCTCCTCCTCGCCGGCGGGCGCGGTCCCGAACATCCAGCCGACCAGCGGGTGGGGAAGGAGCTGGCCGGGGAGGTCGGCCGGGGCGGGACCGCGGCCCAGCAGGGTGCGGAGGATGCGCTCGGCCCGGGCGCGCAGGGCGCCCTTGATCGAGGAGCCGGGCAGCAGCAGCGCCCGCTCGCCCTCCACGGCCGTGGTCAGGGGCAGGGAGTCGACGCTCAGGCCCTCGGCGCCGGCCCGGACCATGAGCGGGCCCAGGGGCCGCCAGCGGAGCCGGAGGCGAAGCTCGGCCGCCTCCGCCAGCTGGACCGCCGTCGTCCTCGACACCTCCTCTCGCCCCTGGTCCGGCTCGCCCTCCGGCGGCTCGCGCCGTACCCGCCGCCGCAGGGCGGCCAGCATCTCTTCCCGGCTGCCCAGCCGCTCACAGAGGAGCCGGTCCGAGCCCTCGACCAGCTCGAGGCGGCCCAGCCCTCGGGAACGGGCGGCCCCGAGCCAGAGTCGGCCCGCGCGCAGCCCGGCCCGGATCTCCTGGAGGAGGGCCAGCGCCTCCTCCTCGTGCTCCGGCTCCACCGCGCAGCCCAGCCGGAGCGTGATCACGGTGCCCGCCGGCAGCACCGCGCGTTCGTACTTGAAGCCCCGGGCCGCCGCCCCCGTCCTGCGATTGATGGCGATCCCGTCCCGAACCTCCTCCATCGACACGCCCGGGGGCAGCTCCACGACGGCGTCCTCGACCCAGATCCGGCTCGCCCACCCCTGGGTGGCGTCCTCAGGCGACTGCCAGCCCCAGAGCCGGCGCTCCCGGTCTCGGTCGCCCTCGAGCAGGCCCCAGGCCCGGAGGGCGCCGGCGAGACCGGTCCCGGGCACGTAGGGGCGCCCACGGCCGTCGCGGGCCACGGCCAGGTCCACCCCCCGCTCCTCGGCGCCGGAGCCGACGGCGAGGGCGGTGACCACGCGCAGGCGGGCGCTCAGCTCGTAGCGACAGGAGACGTCCCTGGCCATCTCAGCCCTCCTCTCCCAGGTGGCGCCGCGCCGCCTCGTCGACCAGGAGCACCAGCGCCTCCTCCCACAGCTCCGAGCGGAGCCGGGCGACGCCCTCGGGGGAGAGCGCCGGCCAGCCCTCCGCCCCCAGCAGCCGCCAGACCTCCTCCGGATCGGTGAAGAGTCGCCGCAGCCCGCCGATGGCGGACGCGCCCCAGCGCTTCGCCCGGCGCTCGACCGCGGCCAGGGCCTCGAGCCGCTCCAGCCGGTCCCGGCCTCGGACCATGGTCCGCAGCGCCCCCAGCTGGCTCGAGGTGAGGCCTGGACCCCAGCCCAGCGCCTGGGCGCGGAACCCGGCGTCGGCCCCTCGGGCGACGGCCGCGGCCTGGATCTGCGAGCGCCAGGCGGCCCGCTCCACCACCTCGGCGAACTCCCGGTCGGCCTCGTCCGGCGAGCCGGAGGAGGGCGGGCCCTCCGGCCTCTCGTCCCGGGGTGGACGGTAGTCCACGGTGGCGGCGAAGAGGAGGGGATCGTCGAAGGCCAGGTCGCCGAACCCCTCCGCCCGCCGCAGCCCGACGCCGGCGGCCAGACACCGCGCCGCCGCCTCGGGGCGAAGGGCACCCGTGACCTCGAAGCTCACCACCGAGCCGGCCGCGATCGCCACCAATGAGGGGCGGGGCAGCCCCCAGCGCTCCTGCCAGGCGTCGTGGCGACGAACGCGCAGGCCGGCCGGGCCGCCCCCGTCCACGGACAGCTTCACCCCCAGGTGGCGGCCGAGCTCCTCCCCCAGGCGCTCGGCCGAGGTCCCGCCCCGGCGGGGATCGCGCAGGCCGCCCTCCTCCAGGAGGACGTCGGAGAGACACCACACCCGGAGCCTCCCGTCGTGGGGGCGGAAGCCGAACTCGAGCCGACGGGGCGGCTCGACCCTGATCAGGACTCGGCCGAAGTCGTCCTTGCGGGAGCCTCCCAGACGGTGCTCGCCGGCCAGGTGCCGCCACCAGTCGCCCAGGTCCTGGGCCAGGCCGGAGCGCAACCGCACCGCCGCCGCCAGCCGGCTGCCGGCCTCGATCGCCTGGTAGGCGTAGACGCCGCCCGGCCCAGCCGGCCGCTGCGGGGCATCGGCGACGGTGTTGTGGACGTAGACGGCGCTGGCGGTGCGGCCATAGACGATCTCTCCCCGCCCCTCTTCCCAGGGCCCCGCGTAGCCGGAGCGCTCCGGCTTCAGGCCCGGCTCGGCCGATCCGTGGAACTTGCCCCGGGGGCCAGCGCCCTTACGCCGATGGAGGACGAAGGGAACCGGCCGGCCCCGCCTCCCCTCCAGCTCGGGGTGGGCCGGCAGCACCCGGAGGTCGCCGCGGGCGACGGCCTCGCGGAGATCGAACCCGGCCGCGGCCGCCGCCGCTTCGACCAGGGGCAGCAGCATCCGGCCGGGCAGGTGGTCGAGGCCCTCGACCACGTTGCCCAGCACCCGGCCCGGGACCAGCACCGGGTCGAGCAGCTCCAGCCGGAGCGGCACCTCGACCCATTCGTCGCCTTCGCAGCGCGGCCGCCGCAGCCCGGCCCTCGGCCGCGGCCCCGGGAGCGCGGGCTCGGGGGCCCGGGGCCGGCGCTCCAGGTGCTCGATCAGGGCCAGCTCCTCCTCGGGACCGAGGTCCTCGATCGACCAGCGGCACCGGCCCGCTCCGCGCCGGCGGCCGCCGCCCAGGTGGTCGACCAGCCGCAGGCCCGCCACCAGCAGCGCCCAGGCGGCCAGGGCCAGCTCCTCTCCCGGCAGCCGGTCGAGGTCCAAACGGCAGCCCTGGGCCCTGAGCCGGCAGCCGCCCCGCGCCATCTCGGTGAAGCGCAGGTGGCGGTCCAGGGCCCGGCCGGAGGCGGGGTCGATGCGGACCCCGGGCCGGACGAAGGTCAAGGCCTCGCGCAGCGGACCGTGGTCGGGCGCGGTCAAGGCGGCTCGCAGCTCCGGACTGAGACGTGCCGGTCGCACGGAGAGGGCGGCGGGGCGGGGCCCCCCGAGCCGGCGCTCACCTTCGCTCCCGCTCACCCCCGGCTGGCTCCCGAAGACCGCCTCCAGCAGGGCGGTCCAGCCCGAGCCGCCCCGGTCGAGCGCAGCGGCGACCTGCTCGCAGGCGTCGCGCCAGACACCGGTCAGGGTCTTGGCCGGAAGATAGGGGAGCCCATCTCGGTCTCGGGCCACCAGGCGGTTCACCGACCCGGGCCGACCGACCCCGGCGCCCACGTGCCAGTCCGAGGCCATGGTCACCACCAGGGTGAACTCAGGCCGTGCTCGTGGCGTGCTCATGGTCGTTCCCCCAGCTCGCCGTCCCAGAGCCCGGCCAGGTCCATGGCGTCGAGGAGGGCGGTGGCGTAGGCCGGCTCTTCCCTGGCCCCGGCCCCGTTGGTCGGCTCGGGGAGGGGACGCGCCAGCGAGCGTCCATCGCCCGCGGCCAGCAGCCCCGTCCAGAGGTCGAGATCGGGACGGGCGCGGCGCGCCCGCTCCAGCTCGGCCTCGGCCCGTCCCCGCCCCTCGGCCAGGGCCGCCCGCAGGCGGTGGGCGAGGCTGGACGAGATCAGAGGTCGACCGTCCTCGCGCCGGCGCAGGGCCCGCACCACCCGTCCCAGCCGCTCCAGCGCGTGCGCCGCCGCCCACTCACCGTCCGCCCCGTCGAGGACGTAGGGGCCGCCCCAGAGCGCGACCGGCTCCGGCCCGCGCGAGCGACGGCGACGACGGATCCGGTCCAGGTCGGCGTCGGTGGTGTCGAGGTGGAGGTGGACGTCGAGGGCGGAGCGGCCCGGGGCGTGGTGCTTGACCAGCTTGGCGCTCTCGGTCAGCTGCTCGGCCAGGTCGTAGGCGGCGTGGAAGGGGTAGTGGGGCTTGATCAGCGCCACCCCGGCCGAGGCGGTCAGTGGGGGCGCTCCGACCGCCTTCAGCAGCTCGCCCAGCTCGTCCACACCCACGGCTTCGAAGCCTCGGAGGTAGGCGACGGTGAAGGCCATGGCCAGGGAGCCCTCGCAGACCACGGTCAGGTCGTCCCCACCCACGACCAGGGGGACGACGAGTAGATCCGCGTGTGCGTCCTTCCCGTGCTCGCGCTCCCAGGCCGCCACCGCCGCCCTCAGGGCGCGGTCGAAGGCCCGGACCGCGACCCGCTCCAGGCCGGTCGAGACCCAGCGGATGGCCTCCACCCTATCCCGGTCCAGTGGCGCCTGGCCGAGGCCACCGAACAGCGTCCCCAGTCCGTTGCCGTCGATATGGATCACCGCCAGCCAGCGCTCCTGGGCCTGCTCGAGTGCGCGCTCCAGCTCGGCCAGCGAGCGGCCCAGCCGATCTCGATGCTCGATCCAGCTCTCAGCTCGGAGGCGAGGTGGGGTCAGCTTCGAGGCGGCCAGCTTGGCTCGGGCCACCGCCGACAGCGGCTCGGGCGGCTCTTTGCCGAAGGGGACGTCGTAGCTGGCGGCGGGCAGTCCGGTGGTGCGGCAGCGGTCCACGATCGGGAGCTGCCGGAAGCGGGTCTCGGGGGCGGGCAGGCAGGATCGGAGCCGGCTCAGCCCGGCATCGGCGCACCGGAAGGCGGCCTGGAATCCCCGTCGGTCCTCCATCTCGACCACCGCCCCGGCCACGGCCAGACCCGGCGCCTCACGGAGCGCCCGCCGGGTCACCGCCTCGACGATGCGGCGGCCGCAGGAGGGGTCCTGCACCAGCAGACAGGCCGAGCCGGAGGTGGCGGTCACCACCTCGACCGGGTTGCCCCCCTCGCCCAGGCGGGGGTTGAGGGCCGGATCGCGCAGGCGCCTGGTCCGCTCCTCGACCGAGGGTGCCCAGAGCTTCCGGCGGGTGATCCCCTCCACCGCCTCCAGCACCCACTGGCTGCACGAGCGCAGCACCAGCTCGGAGGCGCCCACGTTCTGGCGCAGCCGGTTGCTGGCGAAGATGTAGGCCTGGTTGCCCGAGGTCTCGATCCGGACCAGGGCGGCGCGCATGGTGCTCACATGGAGATATGGTCACCGGACGGCCCCGTGTGACGCGGCCGGCACCGGTGCGGTCGATCCGGCCCCCTCCCCTCGCGTCACACGGCCGGCCCCGATGACCAGTACCTGATGTGACCAACGCGACCGATCGTGAGCTGGACGTCGACCGGAGGGCGGCGGCCGGCCCCCCACGGGGAAGCGCGGAGATCGAGGCGCTGCGGCGCTGCTGGCGCTCGCTGGGGGTGCGCCGCCTGGCCCTGGAGTGGGAGCTGTCGGGACCGACCCGGCTGCGGCCCGGCCTGGCCGGTGAGCTGCGCAGCGCCCTGGGTCCGGCCCTGCGCCTGATGGGCGCGGCCGAGGCCTTCCGGGCCGTGCACGGGGCCAGGGGCGTCCCCGCCTTCTGGTTCCTGGGCTGGGATTGCCCTCCGGGGCCGGTGACCGTCGTCCGGGCCGAGGCCATCTGCCTGGGGACGCTGGCCGGGACCTGGCCGGAACTGGCCGCCGCCCTGGGGCGGCTGCGCCTGACCGCGGTGGGCGGGGGGCTGGTGAGCTGCCGGCGTCTGCGCCTGCGCTGGTTGCCCGGAGCCAAAGGGGGGCGCGGCTTCGGCCCACCCCTCCCCGAGCCAGAGCTGGAGCTGCCCGGCGGAGCCTGCCTGGTGGAGGCCGTGACCCCGCTCTGCGTCCGGAGCCAGGGTCATGTCCATCGGGAGCCACCACCGCCGGAGGTCCTGGTCCGCTCGGC
>Ga0209810_1002238_pt1 | contig 24016 bp, 26 predicted proteins | sample Coa_R1_7_FD_187159 | JGI IMG/M metagenome (GOLD analysis project Ga0209810, IMG submission 187159) | Surface soil microbial communities from Centralia Pennsylvania, which are recovering from an underground coalmine fire - Coalmine... | ecosystem: Environmental > Terrestrial > Soil > Unclassified... | reverse complement strand
GGCAGCGCTGCCACGCCGCGCCCGTGAGCACCGTCGCGATCGCCGCCTTGAGGCCTTCGTGTGCGTCGGAGATCACGAGGCGCACGCCCGTCAGCCCGCGACGCTTCAAGTCGCGCAGGAACGCCGTTCAGAAGGCCGCGTCCTCCGACGGGCCCGCATCGACGCCGAGCACCTGCCGCTCCCCGTCCGCGGTCACGCCGATCGCGACGACGGTCGCCATCGAGATCACCCGCCCGTCCTGGCGGACCTTATGGTAGGTCGCGTCGAGCCAGAGGTACGGATGCTCCCCGGTAATCGGCCGCGTGCGGAAGGCGTCCACCTCCGCGTCGAGCGCGCCGCACACGCGCGAGACCTCCGACTTCGAGATCCCCTCGAGGACGAGGGCCCGCATGAGCTCGTCGACCTTGCGCGTCGAGACGCCGTGGACGTAGGCCTCCTGCACCACCGCGACGAGTGCCCGCTCGCCCCGCCGCCGCGGCTCGAGCAGCGACGGGAAGTAGCTCCCCGGCGTCACCTTCGGGATCGCGAGCTCGAGCGTCCCGACCCGCGTGTCCCACGTCCGCGCCCGGGAGCCGTTCCGGTACGCGGTCCGCTCGCCCGTCCGCTCGTACGCCTCGGCGCCGACCTGCGCCGTCACCTCGGCCTCCATCACGGCCTGCGCGAGCACGCGAACGCCCTCGCGCAGCACGTCCGGCTCGTCGGCCGCGAGCAGCTTGCCGACGAACGCCGAAAGGTCCATCCTCCCCTTGGCCATCGCCACCTCCTCCGCGCTCTCCGCTCGCCAGCGTGCGCGGTGGGAAGATGCGCGATGGCCGTTTCCTTTTCCAGCGACTCAGGGCCCGCCGCCCTGAACCGAATTTCCACCACGTCCGGGGACACTACCGGTGGTTATCGCCGATCCCCTGCGCACGCGGGCGATCGCGGAGGCGAAGATCAAGATGGACAAGGTCGATGCGGCCGTCCTGGCCCAGCTCTTGGCCGCGGGCTTCTTGCCCGCGGTGTGGATGCCCGATGAGGACACGGCGGCGCTCCGGCGTCAGGTGGCGCGGCGGGCCCAGCTCGTGCGGCAGTGCCCCCGGCTCAAGAAGCAGATACATGCCATCCTCTCCCGCAACCTCATTCCCCGCTGCCCCGCCACCGATCCCTCGCGTGTGGCCTTGAAGAACTCAATATGCTGAGTGAAAATACTCAACGTCATGAGCAAGGCGCGTACCCTCTACCGCCGCCCCCAGGCCGCCGAGCTGGCGCGGCGGCTGGCCCAGCCGCGGCGGTTCATCCAGGTGGTGGCGGGCCCGCGCCAAGTGGGCAAGACCACGCTGGTGCAGCAGGTGGCGGAGGGTCTGGGCGCGCCAGTGCGCTACGCGAGCGCCGACGAGCCCACCCTTCGCGGGTCGGAGTGGATTGCCCAGCAGTGGGAAGCGGCGCGCCTGGCCGCGCGCGACACCGGCGGGCGCGGCGCGGTGCTGGTGCTCGACGAGATCCACAAGATCCCCGGCTGGTCCGAGACGGTCAAGCGCCTGTGGGACGAAGACACCCGCAGGCGCGTGCGGCTGAAGGTCGTGCTGCTCGGCTCGGCTCCGCTCTTGATCGCGCGCGGAATGAGCGAGAGCTTGGCCGGCCGCTTCGAGTTGCTGCACCTGCCGCACTGGTCGTACGCGGAGATGCGCGCGGCGTTCGGCTTCGGCCTGGATGACTTTTTGTACTTCGGTGGCTATCCGGGCGCCGCGCCGCTCGTCCGTGAGCCCGAGCGCTGGCGGCGCTACATCGCCGACAGCCTGATCGAGACCTCCGTCTCGCGCGACGTGCTGCTGCTCACGCGCGTGGACAAGCCCGCGCTGCTCAGGCGGGTGTTCGAGCTCGCCTGCCGCTACTCGGGGCAAATTCTGTCCTACACGAAGATGCTGGGCCAGTTGCAGGACGCGGGCAACACGACCACGCTCGCGCACTACCTCGACCTCCTCGCCGGCGCGGGACTGGTGTGCGGCCTGCAGAAGTTCGCAGGGGACGCGGCGCGCAGCCGCGGATCGAGTCCCAAGTTGCAGGTAATGAACACGGCGCTGATGACGGCGACGAGCGGGCTATCGTTCGACGAAGCGCGCGCCGATCGTGAGTTCTGGGGCCGGCTCACCGAGTCGGCCGTGGGAGCGCATCTCGCCAATGCCCGGGCCGCGGACGGGTACGAGGTGTTCTACTGGCGCGAGCGCGGCCGCGAGGTGGATTTCGTCGTGAAGGTGGGACGCCGACTCGTGGCGATCGAGGTCAAGAGCGGCCGCACGCGGGACCTCCCGGCCGGCATCGCGGCCTTTGCAGCGGCGTTCAAGCCGAAGCGCACGCTCCTCGTGGGCGGCGACGGCATAGCGGTGGAGGAGTTTCTCGCGCATCTCGTCGCGCACTGGGTCGAGTTGTGAGCACCTTCAGCGAATCCTAGGGCCGCCGTGGGTGGGCTCGAGAGCATGCGCTGCCCACGGACGGGACATCGTGCCGTGGGACATGCCGGCAGCCGAGCGGCGCGACTCCAGCGAGGTGGTGCTGCCTCGCGCGGACGACTTCTCGTCTTCGCCGTCAACCGCACGAAGCGGCTCATGAAGGCCCCCAAACTCTGCTGGTGCGACACCACCTTCGCGCTGCACCTTGCCGGAGAGTCCGAACCCCGCGGCGCGCACCTCGAGAACCTCGTGCCTCCACTGGCGGACAGCCGATGGCGTGGAGCGGATTCCGTCATCGAGCCGGCCAAACGTCTGCTGAACGATCGAGGCCACGACGGCCACGCGGGTGCTTCCGGCCGACGCCAAGGGGCTGGAGACGTTTCTCGACCACTACGAGGACCGCAGCGGCGGTGAGCTCCTGCGCTCCGGCGGCGAGCAGGTCTTTCCCCTGACCCCCGGGGCCTCCCCGCAGCGTGGCGCCGCGACGGCCTGCGGGTTGCCGCTGCGGGGGCGAGCCGGTAGATTCCGTCCATCTTGACCGGCGATCAGATCCGGGACGGTTTCCTCGAGTTCTTCCGCGCGCGCGGGCACACCGTGGTGCCGAGCGCGCCGCTCGTGCCGGCGAACGACCCGAGCCTCCTCTTCACGAACGCCGGCATGGTCCAGTTCAAGGGCGTGTTCCTCGGCACCGAGACCCGACCGTACACCCGCGCGGTGAACAGCCAAAAGTGCCTGCGCATCAGCGGCAAGCACAACGACCTCGAGCAGGTGGGCCGCGACACCTACCACCACACCTTCTTCGAGATGCTCGGCAACTGGTCGTTCGGCGACTACTACAAGCGCGAGGCGATCGGCTGGGCGTGGGAGCTGCTGACGGGAGTGTGGAAGCTGCCCAAGGAGCAGCTCTGGGCCACGGTCCACGTGAGCGACGACGAGGCCGACGCGCTCTGGCGCGAGATCACCGACATCGGCCGCGAGCGCATCCTGCGCTTCGACGCCGAGAACTTCTGGGAGATGGGCGACACGGGCCCCTGCGGCCCCTGCTCCGAGATCCACATCGACCGCGGCGCGGGCGCCTGCGACCGCCGCGACGATCCCATGCATCGCTGCGGCGTCAACCGGGGTTGCGCCCGCTACATCGAGATCTGGAACCTGGTCTTCATCCAGTACAACCGCGACGCGGCCGGCCGACTCACCCCGCTGCCCGCGACCCACGTTGACACGGGCATGGGCTTCGAGCGCATCGCGGCCGTGCTCCAGGGCGTTGCCAGCAACTACGACATCGACGTGCTGCGCGGGATCATCGCCGCCGCCGAGCGGCTCGCGGGCCGGCGCTACGGGGCCGCGGTGCGCGACGACGTGTCGCTGCGCGTGATCGCCGACCACGTGCGCGCGATCACCTTCCTCGTCGCCGAGGGCATCGTCCCCGGGAACGAGGGCCGCGGCTACGTGCTGCGGCGGCTTTTGCGCCGCGCCGCGCGGCACGGGAAGCTCCTCGGGCTCGACCGTCCGTTCCTGCACGAGCTCGTGGGCGCCGTCGTGCGCACGATGGGACGCGCGTATCCCGAGATCGTCGAGCGGCACGCGACCATCCGCGACGTCGTCGCCGCCGAGGAGGAGCGCTTCGCGGCCACCCTCGACCGCGGGCTCGCGCTGCTGGAAGCCGAGGTGGCCGCCGCGCGCCGCCAGGGCGCGCGCACGCTGCCCGGCGAGGTCGCCTTCCGCCTCTACGACACCTACGGGTTCCCGCTCGACTTGACCGAGGACATCCTCGCCGGCGAGGGGCTCGCCGTCGATCGCGCGGGCTTCGAGCGCGCGCTCGAGGCGCAGCGCGAGCGGGCGCGGGGCGCGCAGCGCTTCACCGACGCCGCGGCGGCGCCGGAGATCGTGCGCGCGGGCGGGCTCGTGACTCGCTTCGTCGGCGACCGCATCGGCGAGTGGGAGTCCCAGGTCCTGGCGCTGCTCGTCGACGGGCGCGAGACGCGCGGGCCCGTCGGTGTGGGCGCGACGGTCGACGTGATCGTCGCCGAGACGCCCTTCTACGCCGAGTCGGGCGGGCAGGTGGGCGACCGGGGCTGGATCGAGACCGCCGGGGGCACGCTGATCGAGGTGCGCGACACGCAGTACGTCGCGCCGGGCGTGATCGCGCAGCGCGGGATCGTGCGCCGCGGTACGATCGCCGTCGGCGACCGCGTGCGGCTGCGCATCGACGCCGAGCGGCGCGAGGCGGCGCGGCTCAACCACTCGGCGACGCACCTCCTCCACGCCGCGCTCCGCCGCCGGCTCGGCGCGCACGTGCGGCAGGCGGGATCGCTCGTCGCCCCGGACCGCCTGCGCTTCGACTTCAGCCACCACCGTCCCGTCGGCATCGAGGAGCTGCGGGCGATCGAGGACGAGGTGAACGCCTGGGTGCGGGCGAACGCCGAGGTCACCAGCGAAGAGATGGCCTACGACGACGCGATCCGCGCCGGTGCGCTCGCCTTCTTCGGCGAGAAGTACGGCGAGCGGGTGCGGGTCGTGCGCATGGGCGAGTTCTCGACCGAGCTGTGCGGCGGTACGCACGTGCGGCGCACGGGCGACATCGGCCTGGTCCACATCGCCGGCGAGAGCGGCGTGGCGGCCGGCGTCCGCCGGCTCGAGGCGACCACCGGCGCCGGGGCGCTCGCGGCGGTGCGGCGGCAGGAGGAGATCCTGGCGGGCTTGAGCCGGCTCCTGCGCAGCCCGAACGAGGAGGAGGCGGCGGCGAAGCTCGAGCGGCTGCTCGCCCAGCAGCGGGAGCTCGAGCGGCGCGTGGCCGAGCTGCAGGGCAAGCTCGCCGGCGGCGCGAGCCGCGACCTCTTGGCCGACGCCCGCCGCGTCGACGGCATCACGGTGCTCGCCACGCGCGTCGACGGGCTCGACGACCGGGGGCTGCGGGAGATGGCCGACCGGCTGCGCGAGCGCATCGGCTCGGGCGTGGTCGTCCTCGGCACCGAGCGCGACGGCCGCGCGCTGCTGCTCGCCGCCGTCACCCCCGATCTCACGCCCCGCTACCACGCCGGCAACCTGATCAAGCAGCTCGCGCCGCTGGTGGGCGGCGGCGGTGGCGGCCGGCCGGACTTCGCGCAGGCCGGAGGCCGGGCGCCCGAGAAGCTCGACGAGGCGCTCGCCGCCGCCTACGGGCTCCTCGGCGCGGGGAGCCGTTGACCGCCTTGGTCGAGCCCGCCGCCGCCCCGCCCGTCCTCCATTTCGCCGACCCCGCGCTCTTCCGCGAGCTGCTCGGCCAGCACGACGAGCACGTGAAGCTCCTCGAGCGCGAGCTCGGGCTCCGGATCGAGGTGGGCGAGGGCGCGCTTACCCTGGTCGGCGACCCGCTCGAGGTCGAGCTCGCGAGCCGCGTGCTCACGCAGCTCTACGGGCTCCTCGAGCAGGGCTACCCCGTCTACCGCACCGACGTCGAGTACGCGCTGCGCATCCTCTCGGGCGACCGCAACGCGAAGCTCCGCGACATCTTCCTCGACACGGTGTTCATCTCGGCGCACAAGCGGGTGATCACGCCGAAGAGCGTCGCGCAGAAGGCGTACATCGACGCCATCCGCAACTACGACCTGGTCTTCGGCATCGGCCCGGCGGGCACCGGGAAGACCTATCTCGCGATGGCGATGGCGGTGGCCGAGCTCATGAAGAACACCTTCAGCCGCATCGTGCTCGCGCGGCCCGCGGTCGAGGCGGGGGAAAAGCTCGGCTTCCTGCCGGGCGACCTCGCCGAGAAGGTGAACCCCTACCTGCGTCCGCTCTACGATGCGCTGCACGACATGGTCGACTTCGATCGCGCGCGCAAGATGGTCGAGCGCGGGACGATCGAGGTTGCCCCGCTCGCCTTCATGCGCGGCCGCACGCTCAACGACGCGTTCGTGATCCTCGACGAGGCGCAGAACACCACCAGCGAGCAAATGAAGATGTTCCTCACGCGGCTCGGCTTCGGGTCGAAGGCGGTGGTGACCGGCGACGTCACCCAGATCGACCTGCCCGCGGGGAAGCCCTCGGGCCTCAAGGAGGCGCAGGCCATCCTCAGCGGCGTGCGCGGCATCTGCTTCGTCACGTTCACCGAGCGCGACGTCGTGCGCCACCCGCTCGTCCAGGACATCATCAGCGCCTACGAGCGCGCCGAGCGCGGCGCGCGGTGACGTGCCGGTCGGCGTGAGCGCGCGCGGCCACCGCTGGCCGCGGCTTGTGGCACGGCTGCGGCGCAGCGCCGAGCGGCTGCTGGTCGCGCTGCGCCTCCCCGACGCCGAGCTCTCCCTGCTGCTGGTCTCGGATCGCACGATGCGCCGGCTCAACCGGACGTGGCGGGGCGTCGACCGGCCGACCGACGTGCTCGCCTTTGCGCAGCGCGAGGGCGCAGGCGGCGCGCCGCCGGGGCTCCTCGGCGACGTCGTGATCTCGGTGGAGACCGCGCGCCGGCAGGCGGCCGAGCGCGGCGCCCCGGTGGCCGCGGAGGCCGAGCGGCTGCTCGTCCACGGGCTCCTCCACCTCCTCGGCTACGATCACGAGCGCTCGGCGGCGGAGGCCGCGCGCATGCGGCGGCGCGAGCGGGCGCTCGCCCGCCGGCTGGGGTCGTGAACGCGGCCGGCTTGCCCTCGGCCGGGCCCCTCTCTACGTAGAGGCGGTGGCGACCCCGACGCTCGCGGTGGGGCCCGACGGCGGGCCGGCGCGGGAGCCCCTGCCAGCGCGCCCACCCGCACGCTGGCGGCGCGTGCTGCTCGCCGCGATAAGCGGGCTTGCGCTCGCCGCGGCCTTCCCGGCGCTCGACTGGGAGCCGCTCGCCTGGGTGGGGCTCGTCCCGCTGCTCGTCGCCGTGCGCGACCTCGAGCCACCGGCGGCCTTCGGCTTGGGCTGGCTCGCGGGCTTCGCCTTCTACCTTGCGAGCGTCTACTGGGTCGCGTACACGATCGTGCACTACACGGCCCTGCCGCTCGCCGCCGCGGTGGGCGTGCTCGTGCTCATGGTGAGCGTGCTCGCCTGCTACCTCGGCGCCTTCGCCGCCGGGCTGCGCTGGCTCGAGCGGGCGGGGCTCCCGGCGCTCTGGCTCGCCGCCCCGCTCTGGGTGACGCTCGAGTGGCTGCGGGGCTGGTTCTTCATCGGCTTCCCCTGGGCGCTGCTCGGCTACTCGCAGTACCGCTATCACGACCTCGTGCAGATGGCCGAGGTGACGGGCGTCTACGGCATCTCGGCCGTGCTCGTGCTGTTCAACGCGGTGACCGCCGAGGTGCTGCGCCGACGCGGCGAGGGGCTCCGCCGCCGCGTGCTCCCGGCGCTCGTCGCCCTCACGGTCCTGCTCGTGTGCCTGCCCGCGCTCGGGCGCTGGCGGGCGGAGCAGCTCCGTGCGCAGGCGCCCGCGGGCCACATCGCGGTGGCGCTCGTGCAGGGCAACGTCGAGCAGGACCACAAATGGGATCCCGCCTACCAGGGCGACACCATGCGCCGCTACCGCGAGCTCACGCGGGCGAGCTTCGCCCGCCGCCCCGATCTCGTCGTCTGGCCCGAGACCGCCACGCCGTTCTTCTTCCAGGAGCCCGGGCCGCTGCGCCGCGAGGTGCTCGACCTGGCGCGGGAGGGGCGGACGTACCTCCTCTTCGGCAGCCCGGCGGCCGAGCGGGGCCCGCACGGGCCGGCGGAGGCGAACCGCGCCTACCTGGTCTCGCCCGCGGGCGAGGAGGTCGCCTTCTACGACAAGATGCAGCTCGTGCCCTTCGGCGAGTACGTGCCGTTCCAGTCCGTGCTCTTCTTCGTACACCGCATCGTCGAGGCCGTGGGCGACGTCGTGGCCGGCCACGTGCCGACCGTCTTTAGCCTCCCGCAGGGGCGCTTCGGCGTGCTCATCTGCTACGAGGGCATCTTCCCCGCGCTCACCCGCCGCTTCGTGGCGCGGGGGGCCGAGTTCCTCGTCAACATCTCCAACGACGCCTGGTACGGCCGCACCGCCGCCCCCCACCAGCTCCTCGCGCACGTCACGCTGCGCGCGGTCGAGAACCGCGTGCCGATCGTGCGTGCCGCCAACACGGGCATCTCGGCGATCATCGATCCCGACGGCCGCATCCGCTGGCAGGGGCCGCTCTTCGAGCCGCTGTGGCACGCCGACGAGATCGCCTGGCAGCCCGTGCGGACGTTCTACACGCGCTTCGGGGACGTCTTCGCCTGGACGTGCGCGCTCGCCACGCTCGTCGCCTTCGGGTATGGTGCTCGGCGATGGCGCCGAAGGCGGTAGATCCCACCACCGCGCTCGCCGAGCTGCGCGAGCGCGTGCGCAGGCTCGACGAGCGCGTGGAGGCGCTCGGGAGGCACCTTTGACCTGCCGGCGCTCGAAGCGCGGGCGGCGGCGCTCGGCCGAGAGATCGCCGACCCGGGCCTGTGGAACGACCCGCGCCGTGCCCAGGCGGTAAGCCGCGAGCACGCCCAGGTCGGTGACGCGATCGCGGGCTGGCGGCGGCTCCGCGAGGGCGTCGACGAGGCGCAGGTCTTCATCGAGCTTGCGGACGAGGGCGACCCCGACGCCCTCGGCGAGCTCGTCGCCAAGGTGGCCGAGGTCGAGCGCGCGCTCGACGACTTGGAGCTAAGGCAGCTGCTCGGGGGCGAGCACGACGCTGGCGGCGCGATCGTCGAGATCCACCCGGGCGCGGGCGGCCTCGAGGCGCAGGACTGGGCCGAGATGCTGCTGCGCATGTATCTCCGCTGGTGCGAGCGGCGGGGCTACCGCACCGAGCTGGTCGAGCAGCAGCCCGGCGAGGGGGCGGGCATCAAGAGCGCGACCTTCACGGTGACGGGCCCCTACGCCTACGGCTACCTCAAGGCCGAGGCGGGCGTGCACCGCCTCGTGCGCATCTCGCCCTTCGACGCCAACGCCCGCCGGCACACCTCGTTCGCCTCGGTGTTCGTCTATCCGGACATCGAAGAGGACATCGAGATCGAGATCCGCGACGAGGATCTCCGCGTCGACACCTACCGCTCGAGCGGCGCGGGCGGCCAGCACGTGAACAAGACCGACTCCGCGGTGCGCCTGACGCATCTGCCGACCGGCATCGTCGTCGCCTGCCAGAACGAGCGCTCGCAGCACAAGAACAAGTCGATGGCGATGAAGATCCTGAAAGCCCGCCTCTACGAGCTCGAGCAGCGCAAGCAGGAGGAGAAGCTCGCGGCGATCACGGGAGGAAAGAGCGAGATCGGCTTCGGCCACCAGATCCGCTCCTACGTGCTCGCCCCCTACCGTCTGGTGAAGGATCACCGCACGGGGATCGAGGTCGGCAACACCGACGCCGTGCTCGACGGCGACCTCGACGTGTTCATCGACGCCTATCTCCGTCAGCGGCTCGCGGCGGGCCGTGGGGCGGGCGCCGCCGACCGCCCCGGCTCACGCTAGCGCCGCGGCGATTCCCGCGAGCGCCCGCTCGGCCTCGGCGTCGGTCAGGACCAGCGGGGGCGCGAGCCGCACCACGGTGTCGCGGTGGAGCGTCCAGCCGAGGAGGAGGCGCAAGTCGCGGGCGCGGCGCGTAAAGCGCGCGCACGCGGCAGCCTCGGCGAACTCGAGCCCGAGCAGCAGCCCCATCCCGCGCACGGCGACGAGGCCGCCGCGCCCGACGAGCGCACCCAGGCGGTGCTGCAGCGTGGCGCCAAGGGCGGCGGCGCGGGCGGGCAGCGCCTCGCGCAGCAGCACCTCGAGCGCCGCAAGCCCCGCCGCGCACGAGAGCGGGTGCCCGCCGAAGGTCGTCACGTGGGCGAGCGGGGGGTCGTGCGCGAGCGTCGCGAGCACGGCGGGCGAGCCCACGAACGCGCCGAGCGGGAGCCCGCCGCCGAGCGCCTTGGCGAGCACGAGGAGGTCGGGCACGACGCCCGCGTGCTCGAAGGCAAAGAGCCGCCCGGTGCGACCGAAGCCCGTCACCACCTCGTCGAAGACGAGCAGCGCCCCGGTCTCCGTGCAGCGGCGGCGGAGCGCCTGGAGGAAGGTCGGTCGGGGGATGCGCACGCCGCCTTCGGCCTGCACCGGTTCGACCAGGACCGCCGCGGTGTCCCGGTCGATCGCCGCGAGCGCCGCCTCGTCGTCGAAGGGCAGGCGCACGACGCCGGGCAGCAGCGGCTCGAACGGCGTCCGGTAGAGCGGGTTCCCGCCGAGCGACAGCGCACCCAGCGTGTCGCCGTGGAAGGCGCCCTCGAAGGCGACGAGCTGCGGCCGCCCGGTGTGCTTGCGCGCGGTCTTGAGCGCGCCCTCGATCGCCTCCGCGCCGCTCGACGTGAAGTAGACCACCGAGAGCGGGGCAGGGAGGAGGTCCGCCAGCCTTGCGGCCAGGCGGACCTGCGGCTCCTGCACGAGCTCCCCGTAGACCATCACGTGGAGGTGGCGCGCGAGCTGCGCGCGCACGGCCGCGAGGACCGCCGGGTGGTTGTGCCCCACGTTGGCGACGCCCATGCCGGCGAGGAGGTCGAGCCACGCATGCCCGTCTGCGTCCCACACCGTCGCCCCCGCCGCGCGCACAACCACGATGCCCATGGGCTCGGGCGATGTCTGGCAGACGTGACGGCGAAACAGCGCGGCGAGGTCGTCGCTCACGCCTCGACCTCGAGGAGCGGCTCGGCCGGAATGCCGAGCAGCGTCCGCAGCGGCGGCCGCTGCCCGCGCGGCCAGGAGAGCCGCGGGCGCTGCATGCGGCCGAGGGGACAGAGGCGGGCGACGCCCGCGCGGCGCAGCGTCGCCGCGTCGAGCCGGGCGCCGGCGACGCCGACGCACTCGACCGTGCCCGGCGCGAGCCGCGAGGCGAGCGCCGCAAGCGAGTCGATCGCGTGCACGACGAGGGCTCGCCCGCCCGCGGCCACGACCCGCGCGCCCCGCCACTCGGCCTCGTCGGCGGCGATGCGTTCCGCGGCCCGCTCGGTGAGCCCCGCTGGCCCCGGCGGGAGGTCGGCGGCGAGCCCACGCAGCGCGGCCGTGAGCCGGGCGGCGAATCCGTCGGCGTCGCCCTCGACCCAGACCTCGCGCGGCGAGAGGCAGCCGCGCTGATCGTAGAGCGCCGCGTCGAGCGCGAGGTGCGCGGCCGCCGCGGGCGGGGCGTCGCGGCCGACGGCGGCCAGGCTCGTGCGGGTGCCGTATGCGACGAGCGGGGCGTGCGTGCGGGCGGCGAGCGCGGCGAGCGTCGCATCGTGGCCGCTCGCCACGACCAAGTCGGCGCGGGCGAGCACGGCGTCCTCGACGCGGCGGTCGCCGCCGCGCCAGTCGGCGGGGACGACGGTCGCGGCCAGCGCGGGATCGACGGCGGCGAGCGCGCGGTGGAAGGCGGGCGCCGAGAGCGGGTCGGCGCGGCCCGACTTGACGACCGTCGCCACGCCCGCAAGGCACGCGAGCGCGATCGCCGGCACGGCGAGCGCGGGCACGTTCGAGGCGAGGATCTGGACGACCAGCGCGGGGCCGTCGGGGGCGCCGCCGTCGGCAGCGCCGGCGCCGAGCTCGTCCTCGACGAGCGCCGCCATCGCGTCGGCATCGAGCGGCTCGGCGGCGAGCGGCAGCACCGCCGCCACCATCGCCGGCGAGAGGCCCGCCGCCGCGGGCAGCGCCGCGGCGAGCGCCGGGTCGGTGCGCCAGCGCACGGCGGCCGTGGCGAGCGCCGCGGCGACCTCGCGTCGCGGGCGGCGGCGCTCGCGCCTGGCCGCCGCGAGGGCGGTCTCGATGCGCGCGACGAGGTCCGCCGTCATGGCGTGCCGAGCTCGGCGAGCAAGAGCCCGCAGCCGCGCGGCGGCGCGCCGGCGACGCGGCCCACCACCTCGATCCCGTCGTCGCCGACCGTGCGGCCGAGATCCTCGGTGAGCACGGCCGACACGGAGCCCGCGTTGGCGAGGTCGTGATGGCAGAGCAGGCCCGTCGCGCCCGGCGGCAGCTCCTCGAGCGTGTCGGGGTCGAGGACGCGGGTGCGCAGCCACGGCGGTGCGAGGAGGCGGCGCGGCGCGAGCCCCCGGCCCTGGAAGCGGTCGGCGAGCACGCTCTCGTAGCGCTGCGAGCACAGCTCGGTCATGCCGTACTCGTTGACGCAGAAGTAGCCCGCCACGCCGAGCGTGGTCCAGCACGCGCGCAGAAAGCCAGGGCGCGAGAGCGGCCGGGGCATGCCCTTCGCGCCGCCGGTGTCCATGAGGCGGCTCGGCGGACCCAGGCGGAAGCGGCGGCCCGCGGCGCGCGCGGCGTCGAAGAGCCGGGCGAAGCCGGCGGTCGGGCCGGCGAGGAGCAGCGCCTCGCCCGTCGCCTCGGCGGCCGCGAGCCGGGCGAGGAGCCGCGCGACGTCGAGCCCCGCAGGGCCCGCGAGCCACTCGACCCCCGCGCCGAGCGCCTCGCCCACCCACGCGCACATGCGCACGAGCGAGGAGTCGGGACGCTCGGCCGGCGGCGGCAGGAGGAACACGCAGGACAAACGCGCGCCGTCGGGGAGCACGAAGCGCTCGAAGGCGGCGAGCGCCGAGGCGCGGTAGAGCGCCAGGTGCGGCACGAGGTGGCGGCCGCGCACGCCGTCGGTGGTGCCGCTCGTGCGGAAGACGGCCTCGGGCGGGGCGCAGGCGAGGTCGGCGTGGCGGAACGCGCGCGTCGGCACCGGGGGCACGTCCTGCCAGCGCACGACGCCCTCGGGGCGGATGCCGCGGCGGTCGCAGAAGGCGCGGTACGGGGCGTTGCGCTCGTACTGGTGGCGAAAGATGCGCAGCGCCCAGGTCTCGAAGTCCGGCGGCGGCCCGCCGCGCCGCCACGCCTCGAGCGCCGCGGCCAGCTCGGCCTCGATCGACACGGCGGGAGGCTAGGGGCAGGCGTGGGGCGTGTCAATGCGACGGCGGCGCCGACAGCGGCTGACTGCTCGGCCGCGTAGAAGAGCGTGTCGAGACCGCGGCGGCGCGCTGCGGCGCACGTCAACGAGGAGGAAGGAGGAATCGCTTGGAGGAATCGACCGCGTTGGACATCGTCCCGCCGGAGGACCTGCGGTGGGAGGGAACCAGGGACCCGCTGTTCGACCCGCTGCTCGTGCGCTGGCTCGAGATCGCCGCGACCGCGTGGGAGGGCTACCGGACGCGAGGCCGCGGTGTCGTGCTGACGACGCTCGCCGGCGGGCGCGTCGTCGACATCGGGTATTACCCGGGGTCGCCCTGCGACTGCCATGCGGAGCTGGTGGCGCACTACGAGCCGAGCGAGCAGGTGATCGTGGTGGTCCACGACCTCGGCCCCGAGCTCGACTACCTGCTGCCGCTCGCGGGCTGGCCCTCGCCGCGGGAGGCGTGGGAGATCGCCGGCGCGACGCGGCTCGGCGCGACGGTGCAGTGAGCGGCGGCGGGCGGCCGCCCCGCACGCCGGGTTCGTGATGGGCACTTCGGCCGCCTGAGCCAGCCGGGCTTGCGGCCCCCGCGTCATCGGGCGGCGCCGAAGCGGAGCACGCGGTGCCTTGGGGGTCGGATGTCCGGCGAGCACGGCGTCGGCCGGCACGGCGAGCGCGGCCGGCGTCGACCATCGCACGAGGTGGACGCGTGGGCGTCGGTCGGGCCTTGCGTCCGCATTGCCCCCACGCTACACGCCGCCGTGGTCAGCCGCTGACATGGCCCGCCGATCGCGATCGCGCCCGGCCACCTACGGCGCCGCCACCCGGCTCGCCCGCATCGTCCACGGGCTCGCGGAGCGACCGGCGGGCTGGCGGCTCGCGGCCATCCGCGAGGCGCTCGGCGTCTCGGAGCGCACGCTCCAGCGCTACGTGGCCGCGCTGCGGGCCGAGGTGACCGACGCCCACGGCAGGCCGGCGATCGAGGTCGTCCGCCAGGGCGAGGCACGCGCGCTGCGCCTCGGCCGCCGCGATGGGGCCGCCGACGCCACCGCCTATCAGGCGCTCTCCCTCTACCTGGCGCTCACGGTCTTCCGCTTCCTCGAGGGGACGGTGCTCGAGCAGGGGGTCGGAGACCTCTGGCGGCAGTTCTCCGCGCGCCTCCCGCACGCCTGGCGCGACCGCATCGCCAACTTCGATCGCAAGTTCTATGCGATCCCGTTCGCCCCGAAGGACTACGCGGCGCAGGACGAGACGCTCGACCTGATCGTGCGCTGTCTCGTCGACCAGCGGCGCATGCGGATCGACTACGCGCCGCTCGGAGCCGAGCGGCGCACGCATCGCTTCGACCCCTACACGCTCGCCGTCTACCGCGGCGGCCTCTACCTGATCGGGTTCAGCCACGAGCGCCGCCGGATCATCTACCTCGCGGTCGAGCGCATCCACGCCGCCGCAAGGCTCGACGAGCGCTTCGACTACCCGCCGGGCTACTCGCCCGCGCGGCACACGGCCGGGGCCTTCGGCTTGATCGACGGGCCCGAGACGGCGGTCGAGCTGCGCATCCGGGACCGTGAGACCGCGGCGCTGCTGCGCGCTCGCCGTCTCCACCCCACGCAGCGCTTCGAGGACCGGGGCGACGGTACGACGCGGCTTACGATGCGCGTGCGCGGCACCGAGGAGCTCGTGAACTGGATCCTCGGCTTCGGTGCTCACCTGGAGGTGGTGGCGCCGGCGGCGCTGCGCCACGAGGTAGCGACGCGGCTCGCGGAGGCCCGAGCGCTGTACGACTAGGAGCGGCGCGGGCGCCGAGGGGCTTGCCGCCGCAGAGCCGACGCGGTACGCACGGCGCTGATGCCGACGAAGGACGAGCTCTTCGACCGCGCCGTCGATCACGTCGCCGACGGCGACCTCGCCGCGGCCGTGGCCGCCTACGAGGAGGCGCTCGCGCTCGACCCCGCGTTCGTCGACGCCTGGCAGGGGCTTGCGCTCGCCGCAAGCCAGCTCGGGCGGCACGAGCGGGCGATCGAGGCGGCGAAGAAGCTCGTCGAGCTCGCCCCCGAGGAGACGCTGGCGCACACGACGCTCTCGCGCGTCTACCAGGCCGCCGGCATGATTCCCGAGGCCGAGGCCGTCGCCGCCAAGGCCCGCATCCTCGACTGGAAGCGCCAGCTCAAGGAAGGCGGCTCGTGAGCGAGGAGCGCAGCGACGCCTACATCCTCGGGCGGCTGATCGAGCGCAGCCGGCTGCTGATCGCGCTCTCCGAGGAGATCCCGGTCGAGACCAAGCTCCAGGCACAGCCGCTGCTCAAGCAGCTCGAACAGCTCCTCCAAGACCCTGCCGACGCCGAGCGCATCCACGCCACCTGGGGCGCGCTCTGCGACGAGCTGCAAGCCTACGCCGACTTGGACGCGCTCCTCTCCGCGATGCGTCACTTCCTCCCGCCCCGGTGAGCGCGCTCGCGCAGGTCCGCGTCCTCGATCTCACGCGCTTCCTCGCGGGCCCGTTCTGCACCGCGATCCTGGGCGACCTCGGGGCCGACGTCGTCAAGGTGGAGGCGCCGAAGGGCGGCGACGAGGGGCGCTACGGCTACCCCGACGCGGGCGGCGTGCCGGTCTTCTTCCTCGCGCTCAACCGCAACAAGCGCGGCATCACGCTCTCGCTGCGCACCGAAGAGGGGCGGGCGCTCCTGCGCCGGCTCCTGCCGCATTTCGACGTGCTGGTCGAGAACTTCGCCGGCGGGACGCTGGCCGCCTGGGGCCTCGACCCCGCCGAGCTCTGCCGCGCGCATCCGCGGCTCATCGTCGCGAGTCTCAGCGGCTTCGGCCAGACCGGCCCGTGGAGCCGCCGCGCCTCCTACGACATCGTGACGCAGGCCGCTGGCGGCTTCATGGCGCTCACGGGTTTTCCCGACAACCCGCCCACCCGCGGCGGCGGGTCGCTCGGCGACTACGTGCAGGGCGTCTTCGGCGCGGTGGGCGTGCTCGCGGCGCTGGTCGCGCGCGCCCGCACGGGCCGCGGCCAGCACGTCGACGTGTCGGCGCAGGACGCGATGTTCTCCTTCCTCGACAACTGGCCCACGATCTTCGCCGCCACCGGCCGGCTGCCCGAGCGCCTCGGCAACCGCCACCTCGCCGCCGCGCCCTACGACTGCTTCCGCGCGCGCGACGGCTGGGTGGCGATCGGCGTCGCCAGCAACAAGCTCTTCCGCCAGCTCGCCGCGGCCATCGGCCGCCCGGAGCTGGCCGAGGACCCGCGCTTCCGCGGCGCCCGCGGGCGGCTCGCGCGGCGCGAGGAGGTCAACGCGCTCGTCGCGACGTGGGTGGCCGAGCGGACCGTGGAGGCCGTCTGCGCGGCGCTCGGCCCCGAGGGGGCCGACGTGCCCTGCTCGCCGGTCTACGGTCCCGCCGAGCTCCTCGAGCATCCCCAGCTCCTCGCGCGCGACATGCTTCGGCGCCTGCCGCATCCGACCCTCGGCGAGGTGGTCGTCGGAGGCGTGGTGCCGAAGCTCTCGGACACGCCCGGGGCGGTGCGCTCGCTCGGCCCCGAGCTCGGTCAGCACAACGCCGAGGTCTACGGGGAGCTGCTCGGCTTGACCGCGGGCGACTTGGAGCGCCTGCGCGCGGCTGGGGTGATCTGAGCCGCTACTGCGGGTTCGCGGGCGGCGGGCTGGCGGCCGAGGAGAGCGCCTTGGCAAGGCTGCGATTGCACTCGTCGAGGCGGCCCTGGAGGACGGTCACCTTGCCCTCGGAATCGACGCGTTTGTTCTTGCAGTCGAGGAGCTGCGCCTCGAGGTCCTCGACCTGCGCGCGGAGCTGCACGGCGCCCGTCGGCCCCGCGCCGTAGAGCACCCAGCCCGCAAAGAACCCGAACCCGAACGCCACGGCGAGCACGAGCACCCGCACCGCCCACGTCCAGACGGCTTCCTGGACCTGTTTTTTGGCCTCCTCGTCCTCAGGTGTCCCCACGCGCACCCCCTTTCGGGCGCTCCATAGCCTACCCCGGGCGGCCCGGCAAAGGGTCAGGCGAGCGGCGCTGCGCGGTCGGTAAGCAGGTACTCGCGGATGAGCGCCGGCGCGCGGCGAAGCGCGTCGTCGAAGCTCGCAAAGACGACCTCGCGCACCCACTCGCCGTGCACCCAGGCATCGAAGGAGTTGTCGCCCCCGAGGCGCAGCTCGACGAGCCGGCTCGCGCTCGCGTCCGCCGTGGCGATCGCGCGCAGCGCGTTGCCCGAGTCGACGAGCACGCCCCGTCCCGCGGGAGGGACCGGGAGCGCGGCACGCGCCCGCGCGAGCCGGCTCGCCGGGAAGCGGTCGCGGGCGTGGAGGTGGAGCACGGTCCAGGCGCCGGTCGGGCCGGGCGCCTCGTCGAGCCACTTGAGGTTGAGATCCGTCAGCCGGCGCTGGGCGCGGGTTTGCTCGAAACCCTCGCCGGTGCGGAAGAAGCGGTGGCCGAAGCGCGCCTGGGGCCGCACGATCGGGCGTCCCGCGGCGTCCTTGCCCTGATCGACCCACCAGCGGTTCTCGACCGTGGGTCGGTCGCCCTTGCCACCCACGCACCCGAGCATAATCGACGCCGGCGACCGAGGCCAGTCGGCGCCGTTGCCGGCCGCGCGCCGCTCGGCTATGTCGCGGAGGGCCGATGGCGGACTGGCGACCGTTTACCGGCGAGTGGGGGCTCGTGCTCGGTGCGTCGAGCGGCTTCGGTGCGGCGACGGCGCGGCACCTCGCCCGCCTCGGCATGGGGATCATCGGCGTCCACCTCGATCGCAAGGCGACGCTGCCGGCGGCCGAGGCGGTGATCGCTGACGTCGAGGCCGCCGGCGCGCCGGCGCACTTCTTCAACGTGAACGCGGCCGACGACGACAAGCGCGCGCTCGTCTGCGCCCGGGCCCGCGAGCTCTTAGGCGGCCGGCCGCTGCGCGTTCTCATGCACTCCCTCGCCTTCGGCACGCTGCGCCCCTTCGTCAGCAGCGACCCGGCCGAGCAGACGAGCAAGGCGCAGCTCGAGATGACCGTCGACGTGATGGCCCACAGCCTCGTCTACTGGGTGCAGGACCTCCACGCCGCGGGGCTGCTCGGCCGCGACAGCCGCGTCTTTGCGATGACCAGCGCCGGCGGCCGCCGGGTCTGGCACGCCTACGGCGCCGTGTCGGCGGCCAAGGCCGCGCTCGAGTCGCACGTCCGCCAACTCGCCGTCGAGCTCGGTGCGGCCGGGGTGGCCGTCAACGCGCTGCGCGCCGGGGTGACCGACACGCCCGCGCTGCGGAAGATCCCGGGCGCCGAGACCCTGCTCGCCGAGGCCCGGCGGCGCAATCCGGGCGGGCGGCTCACCACCCCCGAAGACGTCGCCGCGGCGGTCGCCGTGCTGGCGCTCCCCGGTGCAGGCTGGATCACCGGGAACGTGATCGGCGTCGACGGCGGCGAGGACGTGACGGCCTAGAGCGCGGCCTTGCGCCGCGCCCGGCTCGTGGCGGCCCGCCGGGCGCCGCTGCGCGCGCCGCCGCTCGCGGCGATGCCGCGCACGAAGCGGTGCGCGAACATGTCGGCCTTGCGCTCGGCGTCGGTCCAGAAGACGTAGTGCGCCATCTCGTGGTAGACAGTGCTGATCCACTGGCGCTCGGAGTTGTACTTCCGCCCCTTCTTCCAGTTCTCGGGGTGGACGAGATGGATGCGGCCGTTCTCGTAGGTGCGGCCGGCGGTCTTTCCCCAGTCGAGGTACTCGAACCACTGCACGTCGGGGGTGCGGAGGTTGTAGAAGCGGCTGAGCATGCCGATCGCGCGGCGGAAGGCGAAGACCCGATAGTCGCGGAAAAAGGCGGACAGCAGGCGGTCGATCGTGCGGCGTTCGCGCAGCGGGGGAAGGATCATGCGCATGGACGGCTCCCGGCCCCACGGACGCCCGGCGGGACGGCCCCCCGGGTGGTGGGGCCGCGGAAGATAGCGGGGGCACCAGGGCGAGTCAATCCGCATCGGCCACGGCGCGGAAACCCTTGTGCCGCAAGCCTTTCCGCCACGGCGACCCGGGCGGCCGTTCAAGCGAGAAAGCTAGATCTGGCGGGCGGCCCGGCCCGGCACGCCCGAGACGCCGACGCCAGAGATCGCGCGCCCGGGCCGGGCGAACCGCCGCGTCGAGGCGGATGAGCTGGGTCTCCGGCCACGAGCGCCACGGGCCCTCGAGCGGCTCGAGGGTGAGGATCTGGAACGGGCCGGCGGAGCTGCGGGCGGTGTCGGCGGCCGCCACGCGACAGAGCAGGCGCTGCGGCAGATCGGCGACGTAGACGTAGTCCCCCGGAGCGTACATCGAACCCTCGCGAGTCCCTTGCCGATAGCAGCGAACGTGCCGGCGCCGAGGGCCGTCGGACCGAAGGATGGTGCGGCGCCGGGCGACGCGTTCCCGTCGCCCCGACCGCGGCGTGGCGCGGCGAAATTGTGCTGCCCCGCGCGGCGGGCGGACTAGAGGGCGTAGAAGCGCGCGGCGGTGCCGCCGAGGATCGCGGCCTTGGCCTCTGCCGTGAGGTCGGTGCGATCGCGGATCGGCGCCACGGTGTGCGGGAAGTCGCTGTCCCAGTGGGGATAGTCGCTCGCGTACATGATGCGCTCGGCGCCGAGCCGGGCCGTGGCGTAGGCGAGGCCGTGCTCCTCGGGCTCGCAGCTAAAGACGCATTGCCCCCGGGCCGCGTACTCCGACGGCGGCCGCCGGCATTCGGGCACCTGCCGGCCGCGCTTCTCGACGTGCTCGTCGAGCCGCTCGAGGAAGTAGGGTACCCAGCCGACGCCCGACTCGAGGAACGCCACGCGCAGCCGCGGGTGCCGCTCGAAGACACCCCCCAGCGTGAGCGCCGTGAGCGCGATCATCTGGTCGACGGGAAAGCTGAGCGCGTGCACCTGGACGTAGTTGTCGAAGCGGTCGGCGCCCGCGACGGGAATGTGCATGCCCGGCGCGCCGTGCACCCCGACCGGGAGCCCGCTCGCCTCGACGGCCGCCCAGAAGCGGTCGAGGTCCGGGTGGTCGAGGTTACGGCCGTCGCCGAGCGCAGGGGGCACCGCGACGCCGACGAGCCCCTGCGCGGCCAGCGCCTCGAGCACCGAGATGGCGCGTGGCGGGTCCTGGAGCGGCACGATGCCAACCGCACGGAGCCGGCGGCCCGGCGCCGCGGCGGTGAACCCGGCGGCCCACCGGTTCCAGCGTCGGCAGAAGTCCTCGGCGAAAGCCGGATCGGTGAACGCGGTGGCGCCGAGGCCGAGGCTCGGATAGGCGATCATGACCTCGATGCCCTCGGTGTCGGCGTCGCGGACGATGCCCGCCGGCTCGAAGGGGTTCGTGGCCTTCGGCGTGATGCTCGTCGCCGTGTCGACGCCGCAGCCTCGGCCCGTCGAGCGCGGGAACGGCTTGCCCTCGATGCGCGCGCCGCCGGGACCGCGCGCGGGATCGGGCAGCTCCACCCTGCCCGGATGCGCCTCGGCCAGCTCGAGGATGAAGTCGGCGGTCTCGAGGAGATGCGCGTCGCCGTCGACGACGCGCATCGTCACGCGGCGGCCCCGGCGACCCGATCGAGATGCCGGTACGCCTCCTCGGCGCCGAGCGTCGGCAGCGACACCACCACGCGGTCGGCGCCCGCATCCCGGTAGGCGGCCAGCACCTCGCGCGACGGCAGCGCGTCGAGCATCGGCGCCTCCATGCCGGGCGGCGCGCCGATCATCACGCTGATCGAGATGCGCTTCGCATCCCGGCCGAAGGACGCGGCGAGGCGACCGATCTCGGCGCGGGCGTCCCGCACGCCGTCGGGCGACAGCGCGATCGGCATCCAGCCGTCGCCCCAGCGCGCGACGCGCTTCATGGCGTTCGGGCCCATGCCGCCCAGGATCACCGGCGGGTGCGGGCGCTGGACGGGTGTAGGCCGGCAGATCGCCGGGGGAAAGCGCACCCACTTGCCGTCGAAGCTCACCGGCTCTCCGGTCCAGAGCCGGCGCATCGCGGCGACCGCCTCGCGCATGTAGGCAAAGCGGTAAGGGAAGTGCGGCGTAAAGAGCCGCATCTCCTCCTCGAGCCACCCCGCTCCGATGCCGAAGAGGAATCGGCCGGCCGAGAGCCAGTCGACCGTCGCCACGGCGAGCGCCGTCATGAGCGGATCGCGCTCCGGCACGAGGCAGATGCCCGTGCCGACACGCAGCCGCGTCGTGACCGCGGCCGCGGCGGCGAGCGTGGGGAAGGGATCCGGCAGCTCGGTGTACGGCCGCGGCATCTTGCCGTCCTCGGACAGCGGATAGCGCGTCGCGTAGTCGCGGGGCACGACCGGATGCTCGGGCACCCAGAGGGACTCGAGGCCCCGCTCCTCGCAGGCGCGCGCCAGCGCCGTGACCGGGAGCGCGCGCTCGGTCACGAACATGAGGATTCCGATGTCCACGCCTCACTCCTTCGGCATCAGCTCCTTGGCCTTCTTGAAATGCTCGACGGCCTCGTCCTGCAGTCCGTCCTTGAGCGCCTTGTCGCCCTCGTTGAACTCGGTCAAGGCCTCGCCGAGATCCTTGCCCTCGGCCTGCGCCTTCTTGATCTTCGGCAACAGCTCCTTCTTGTACTCGATGGCGGTCTGGGCGCCGGCCGGAAGGGCGAGCACGACCCCGAGCAAACCACTGGCCACGCGCAGCATCGTGTTCATGCCCCGCCTCTTAACGGGGCCGGGTTCGCGTGTGCAAGATCCCTCATGGACCTACTCCGCGACGCGACGGTACTGCCCGCGGAAGAAGAGGAGCGGGCGGCCGCCCGTGCCCTCGGCGTGCTCCACCTCGCCCACGTGAATCACGTGGTCGCCGCCCGGGTGGGTCTCGACGACGCGGCACTCGAGGTAGCCGAGCGTGCCCTCGAGGATGGGCGTTTCGAGGCGGCCGAGGCGGTAGGCCACCCCCTCGAATTTCTCGCCGCCCGACCGGGCGAAGCGCGTCGAGAGCGCCTCCTGATGCTCGCCGAGGATGTTCACCACGAAGCGCTTGGAATCGTAGAAGTGCACGAAGGTCTCGGCGCGCCGGTCGATGCAGATGAGCACGAGCGGGGGCTCGAGCGAGAGCGAGGTCACGGCGTTGGCCGTGAGCCCGTAGAACTTCCCGCGGCTGTCGCGCGTCGTGATCACCGTCACGCCGGTCGCGAACATCCCCATGACGCGGCGCAGCTCCTGCGCGTCGAACATGGTCGATCCGAGTAGTGCCCCCGCTCTGGCCTGTCAAACTCGCCCTTGACCGCCGCTGCGGTGGCCTGGCATCCGGCCGACATGGACCGCATCGTCGACGTGGACGGTCACGTGCTCGAGCCCCCGGACCTCTGGGAGCGCTATCTCGACCCGCCCTGGCGCGCGCGGGCGATGCGCGTGCGCCGCGGTCCCGACGGCCGCGACGTCCTCGAGATCGACGGCCGCCCGGCGCGGCTCACGACCCCCGAGATGCTGGGGGGCTTCGGCGGCATGGGCAAGCCGCTCGAGGAGCTCGCGCGTGCCTGTCTCTCGGGCTGCTACGCCGAGAACGCGCCCGCCGCGGCGACCGATCCGGCGGCCCGCCTGGCGCTGCTCGACCGCGACGGCATCGCGTGCGCGCTCCTCTATCCGAGCCTCGGCCTCCAATGGGAAGCCGAGGCCCCCGATCCCGCCTGGGCGCTCGCGCACTGCCGCGCCTACAACCGCTGGATCGAGGAGTTCTGCGCGGGCAGCGGCGGGCGGCTGCTGCCCGTCGCTCACCTGTCGTTGGGCGACGTCGAGGGGGCGGTGGCCGAGCTGCGGCGCGCGGTGGCGGCGGGCGCCCGTGGCGCCTTCGTGCTGCCCTTCACGCTCGACGGGCTCCCCCACGGCCATCCCGCGCACGACCCGCTGTGGGCGGCGGCCTGTGACCTCGACGTTCCGATCGCCATCCACACCGGCATCGACCCGCCCGCCCGCGGGCTGCACGGCCGCTTCGACGGCCTCTCCTGGCCGGAGAACGTGCGGGAGGGCATCTGGTATCTGCAGATGATGTTCCCGCAGGCGGTGCAGCAGGCCTTCACGACGTTCTTCCTCTACGGCACCTTCGACCGCTTCCCGCGGCTGCGGCTCGTGCTGCTCGAGTCGGGGGGCGGGTGGCTCGGCTTCTGGCTCGACCGGATGGATGCGCTCGCCAAGAGCCCGCTGCGGATGACGCTGCCGCTGCGCGAGCTGCCGAGCACCTACGTGCGCCGCCAGTGCTGGATCTCGGCCGATCCCGACGAGCGTGCGCTTCCTCCCATCATCGACTACGTCGGCGCGGATCGGTTCCTCTGGGCCACGGACTACCCGCACAGCGACCACGGCGCCGACTACATGACCGAGCTGCGCGAGCTGGGGGAGGCGCTGCCGGCGGCCGCGCGCCGCGGGCTCTTCGGGGAGAACGCGGACCGGCTCTACCGGCTCTGATCGACGGGCGTGTAGCGGACGAGGACGCGCGCGCCCGACGCGAGCCCATCGCGAAATTCCTCCGCGACGCGGGGCAGCCCCGGGGACGGCGGCGCCGAAGACGGACCGCCGTCCCCACCTCGAGGTCACTGGAGCTGCATCGTGCCGTTGATGCTGACGGAGCCGGGCCCCGGCAGGTCCGCCGCCGGGTCGATCGAGGCGTTGCCCGTCGCCGGCACACAGAACACCCCGGCGAGCACCCCGGTGTGCACCTGACCGTCCCCCACGTTCGATGCCGGGGTCCCGCTCACCTTGATCGTCCGCGTCGCCGACTGCCCGAACGCCCCGGCATGGGTCTGGTTCGTACAGAAGATCCCCGTAGACTGCGTGGTCGTCGT
>Ga0209810_1002237_pt1 | contig 24019 bp, 24 predicted proteins | sample Coa_R1_7_FD_187159 | JGI IMG/M metagenome (GOLD analysis project Ga0209810, IMG submission 187159) | Surface soil microbial communities from Centralia Pennsylvania, which are recovering from an underground coalmine fire - Coalmine... | ecosystem: Environmental > Terrestrial > Soil > Unclassified... | reverse complement strand
GAAGGCATCAGGGAAGCGAAACTGGCACAAAATGGCGCAGACCATTGCCCGTATCAATGCAGCGCGCGAAGCCGGTATAGACGTGACCGCCGATATGTACCCCTACGCGGCCTCCGGCACCGGGCTGGATTCTGTACTGCCGCCCTGGATAGATGAGGGTGGTACATATTTCGAGACGCTGGCTGACCCGGTAGTGCAGGAGCGCATTCGCGCCGAGGTGCTGGCTCCAGGCGGCGGCTGGGAGGCAATGGCCCACGATATCGGGCCGGAAGGCGTCATGCCCGTCGGTTTCGAGCGACCGGAAAATCTTCAATACACCGGTAAACGGCTCTCTGAAATCGCGGCTATGCGCAACCAGCACTGGCTGGACGCGGTCATCGATCTGCTGCTCTCCGAACGTCACCGCATCTCCACCATCTATTTCAGCATGGATGAGGCCAATGTCGCGCTCGGCTTGCAGCAGCCCTGGGTAAAAATCTCGACGGACGCCGGCGGCTTAGACCCGGCCTGGGCAAAGCAGGAAGGCCCCACGCACCCGCGCGCCTACGGCACCTATCCACGAGTGCTGGCAAAGTACGTGCGTGATGAGAAGCTGCTGACGCTGGAGGATGCGATTCGCAAGATGAGCGGTGCCGTTGCCGCCCGTCTCCATCTACAGGATCGCGGCCTGCTACGCCCTGGCTACTACGCCGATATTGTGCTTTTCGATCCTGCAACTATCACTGACCACGCCACCTTCCAGAATCCGCACCAGCTCTCGACCGGCATCAGCGATGTGTGGGTGAACGGCACGAGAGTAGTAAAAAATGGGCAGCATACCGGCGCAACGCCGGGGCAGATAGTAAGCGGGTGGGATTGATAGGCCAGCTCTAGCCAGGGAGAATAGCTTAAAAGACTGCTCGGTAAGCAAGTCAAAAGCGGCGACGCCTTACAATACTGACGATGCTGGCTATGAGCAAGACGAGGACAGTAAAGCCTGCTGCTGCTATTCCCGCAAGTAGGCTAGAGTGTAGCTGAGAGAATATATGCAGGAAGCTACAGGAGAAAAGAAACAAGGCGGTTACCAGCAGGGCCAACCAGCCAGGAATGGCGTCTTTGAGCATGACGCTCCTCCTTCTTTATTTGTCTCTCTCGATTTTCCAGACCCGTACCGCGCTGCGTTTCGCGTAGAGCAGGGGCATGTAGGGAGATGTCCAGCCGCCGATGGCCTGGACAAGGTCCAGGGGCAGGCCGTGTTCCAGCGCGTCGAAGGTAAAGAAGTGGCGTAGATCATGAGGGGAGAGCCGTTTTTGCGTGAAGCCGAGTAGTTCACCGATCACGCCGACGCGCTTGTTAACGGCGCGGGCTGTGATGCGTTGGCCCCCATAGCCCTCGAAAAGCGGCCCGGAGGAGCGATTAAGCTGCGCCAGATAGACGCGCGCTGCCGCTTCTGTATGTTTCTGAAGCTGGTGAACGTTAAAGGTGTTTGTTTTTTCACTGTAGATCGATAGCGTGCGACGCTTCAAGTCGATATTTTCTATATTTAATGCGATAAGCTCGCTGCAACGCAGGGCATGCTCGATAAAGAGGCAGAACATGAGTGCGTCGCGGGCTGCGAGCAACTGGTCGTGGTCGCGGGGGATCCGCTGTGGGGGAGGGGGTGGGGTTGTCGTGCGTTTCAGTTTCTCCGCTTCAGAAGCTGTGATGGCGGTGAAGGTGGCTTTTTTGTGACCGATTCTGGTGGGGACATTGCGGCGCGCCCGATCTTCATCCAGGTTGCGGGCCGCTTTGCCACTGTATCCCTTCACGCTCAAAATCGCTGCCAGTTCCTCGCCGGAGAGAACACCGGCTCCTTGTGGCACAGGCCCGGCCAGCCTGCAATACTGGTGAATGGTTGCGATACGGGCCTTGATTGTACCAACAGCCTCTCCTCGTTCCTCTAACCAGCGACGGAAAGCAACGAGGAGGCCGTAGGTCATCCCGGACCATGCCGCCGGGTCGCTGGCCAGGGCCTCTGCCGGGCGATGAATACCGAAGGAGGCAAGAAAGGCGCTGAAGGCGCGCAGATCGTAGGTGTGGCGACTGAGTGTGTTGGGCCGACAGGTCGCCCGGTAGCTGGCGAAGACATCGTGACTGAAGGCCGTATTGGCAGCCTGTCCGGCGCGGGCCAGCCGATCATCGTGGGCATCTTGCATAGACGTGAACGCTTCGGTTTTTACGTCCGACGGATATGGAGTGAGTGCGCGTTTCTGTTTCTGATTCACGGTTTTTCTCCCGTTCTCGTCGCTGTTACTAAGTTCCGATATTTCTGGGAAATCAGAACTTAGGAGAAGTATATCAGCAAAAGCAAGCGTCTGTCAAGCGGCAGAAACTCTGGCTTTTGTGGTATGCCACATAGTTTGCATCTATCCCTTCCACATGATATCTTTACCATACAGGCGATGAGCAGCACTTTCATACCGGCAACGAGAAATCACACCATGCAAAATCACGTCAGAGGAGAACGTCTGATGACAGAGTTTCCTGCGAGAACTTTCACTACATTGAGCAGTCACGGGCTTCGGCATGATATCCTTCCCATGCGTCTCTACCACAAGGCCAAGCGGCTTGGTATCTGGGACCCGCGCGAGATCGACCTGACGCTGGATCGCCAGGACTGGCTGCGTATTCCTGACAACTATAAAGAGCGGCTGCGCAATCTCATTCTTGGCTTCCAGGCCGGTGAAGAGGCTGTGACGCTGGATTTGCTTCCCCTCATCATCACTATTGCGCGTGAGGGTCGGCTGGAGGAAGAGATGTTTCTGACGACCTTTCTCTGGGAAGAGGCCAAACACACAGAGTTTTTCCGTCGCGTTCTGGATGAGGTCTTGCAGGAGCGGCAGGATTGGAATAAAGTGCGCGCCTCGAATACCACCCGCGATCTTTTCCGCGATGACCTGCCGCGCGTTATGAATCGCCTGCTGACCGATCCCTCCCCTGAGAATCAGGCCAAAGCTTCCGTTCTCTACAATATGATTATTGAAGGCGTACTGGCGGAGACCGGCTATTACAGCTTCTCAAGGATGCTGGAAGCCACAAATTCGATGCCAGGGCTGCGAGAGGGGCTTCGCCTTATCCAGCGCGACGAGTCACGGCACATCGCTTATGGCGTCTTCCTGATCTCTCGCCTGGTGGCGCAGGACAAATCCCTCTGGCCAACGGTGGAAGACTATATGAAAAGGTTGTTTGCCGGAATACAGAGCAACCAGCAACAGAACGGCACGCCCGAAGTGGTACAAGCCTATGCCCGCCAGCAATTCGAGAAACGGCTGGCCCGGATTGCTCGCGCATGCGAGCAAACGCTGGAACAGGTCTATCAGACGGCAGCGAGCGAGGAGTCTGTAGAAGTCTGAAGCGGCTGTCCAATCACTGGCTAACGAGCGCCTACAACTGGAACAGATTGTCAACAAACTTTCATGATGCGGCGAGTGCTGTCAACAGCGAGGTTTTCGAGACTATAAGAAATATATACTGAGAGATGCCGGGAAACGCCTGAGTTTCCCGGCATCTCTCAGTGTTTAAGGATGATAATGTTGCAAGAATTGCTGCACCTGATCGCGTTCACCCGGTAGGGGCGGACGGAAGGTGCCTTTGTCGTTGATATAGACGATCTGTGTTCCCTGGACGTTGATAATCATGTCCAGTTTGTGATTACCCAGTACATCGGCGAAGCTCAATGTTACCGGCACGAGGTCGTTGCCGGGGCCGAATAACTGCGGGCCGGTAAAGATACGCGCGCTGGTAGCGTTGCCGCCGGGCATCTCGATGACCTCGATATGGCCATGCAAGTTGAGCGCGATGAAGTGGCTGGGAGACCCCGGCGTCTCATCGTGACCAACGTAGGCATCGACCTGGTAGGTGCGCGGATAGCCGTAGCGGATATTGTTGATCGTTGTGCCTGCCCAGTTGCTAATCCCCATCGCAGCCGTCCAGAGCCCGAGCATAACGAGCATTCCCAGACCCAGATAGAGCAGCGGATGGACATGCGGCAGGTGCCTGCCAGCTCCACTCCGTGTCTTTGGGCGTATTCCGGCGGGAAGCGGCTTTTTGTCTGCCCCGACACTGGCGCGTGGCCTCGTTGAAATGGTCCCGGTCCCTTCCTTATCCCCGGCGCGTTGCCATTCGGAAACTTCCACGCTTTTATCGGTATCTGCCGGCGCTGGTCGCGGACGGTGGGCGCGCTGGGCGACAGGGGTGATACCCTCATTCCCCTGCCTGCCAGCATCGCCGATCGGGCGGTGTCGCACTACACTACGAGGGGCAATTTTATCGGTGGTTTCAAGCATTACCATCTTGCTTTGCTCCTTTCCTCGCAAGCAGTAAACTCATTTCTCCAGTTGAAGAAATACCCCGTAGTGAGCCGGAGGGAGTAATCTCTTCCCTGACTTCTCTTAGAAACGCCTTAACTCATCATCCCTGTCTATTATAGAACATATTTTCTAAAAAGAAAAGGGGATAACTGATAATTCGCAAAACTCGCGGACAGCAGAAACAGGCTGCTGCAAGCTCTGACCATAACAAAAAGCAGATTGTTGTACCGGTAACGGTGCCAGAAGTGTTTCGCTGATTTCAGAGGACTACTTTGAAAAGCTCCGATGTTTTCGGCCTGCCAGTATTATACCACAACGAACCTTGCCTGTTAAGGGTCTATAATGAAAGTTCCTCAAACCTGTCCAGCACGTTTTGCAGTTCAGGAGGGAGAGGAGCCTCCAGTTCAAGCGTTGCCCCGGTGATGGGGTGGGTAAAGATGAGCTGGTAGGCGTGCAGAAACTGGCGATTCAGTAGCGGCTTGCGGTGGGCATGGGTTGAGCCATAGGTGAGATCGCCGACGACGGGGTGTCCGATAGCCTTGAGATGGACCCGTATCTGGTGAGTACGTCCGGTTTCCAGTTGGAGTAGCAGCAATGTATGGTGTTTGAAGCGTTGGAGAACGCGAAAATGAGTGCGCGCCTCGCGGCTACCGACGGTAGTAATTGCCATCTGCTGGCGATGGCGTGGATTGCGTCCGATAGGGGCGTCGATGCTGCCCTGATCCAGCGCGACGACGCCTTCCACCAGAGCCAGGTAGCGTTTCGTGATCCTGTGTTCCTTCATTTGCTCGATGAGAGCGGCCTGCGTACGCGGATTTTTTGCTACAATGAGCAGCCCGGATGTGTCTTTATCCAGGCGGTGAACAATACCGGGGCGTACCGCTTCCTCTTCGCTTACACTTTCGCCTTCAGCGGCCTGTAGCTCAGGGTAGCGCGCCAGTAGCGCATTCACCAGCGTATCGTTGCTATGCCCTGGAGCCGGGTGGACGACCATGCCTGCCGCCTTGTTCAGTACCAGTAAGTCGGCATCCTCATAGATGATATCCAGTGGCAGCGACTGTGGCTGTACATGGCTGAGAGTCGGCTTGTTCACCCGCAGTACCTCTATCTCATCGCCGTTGCGCAGCATGTAGCCGGGCTTACCGGGGTGCCCGTTGACAAGCACCTGCTTCTCTTCGATGAGTTGCTGCACGGCGCTGCGCGAGAGGGTATCCAGCATAGAAGCCAGGTAGCGGTCGAGTCGCTGCCCCACCGCATGTTCGCCGATATGAAACACCGACCGTTGAGATGAATCTGGATTATGCATCTTGCTCTGTCGAACGAATCAGGCCGCTCTTTCTTGCCTGCTTTACCGTCTCGTCCTCTTTTCCGCCTTTGTCTGCCCCATGTTCTCCGCTCTTTGTACTCTCTCCTGAGCGTCTGAGGCCGCTGATGAGCAGGAAGACAAAGAGCAGGAAGACGCCAACGGAGATGGAAGCATCGGCAAGATTGAAAATGGCAAAGCGGAAGCTGATTTGAGGTATCTGGAAAAAGATAAAATCAACGACGTAACCGCCGTGATGGAGCCTATCGATCAAATTGCCTGCCGCACCGCCAATAATCATACCAAAGATCAGCTTCAGGGCCAGCGGTCCTGTATTGAGGATGCGCAGATACAGGTAGGCAATTACGGCGATGGCGACAACGATCAGCACTGCCAGCACCGCCGTGTTGGCAAACATGCTGAAAGCCGCTCCGTTATTCTGGATGTAGTCTAGCGAGAGATAGTCCCCGATGATCGGCACAATGCGGCCAGTATCAGGTGGGCTGAGATACTCTACCACCAGCGCCTTCGTCCACTGATCGAGTACGATGATGATGACGGCAGTCAACAGGGCCAGTACATCGTAAAGGCGTTCGCGACCGAACTTCACGGTATGTTTTTCTTCCTTTCCCTCGGCGGTACCATTGTCTTTCCTATTGTACCTGATCTTCCGCCGATTGAAAAGGTGTTATCTTAAAGGATCAGGTCATCCTGAGTAAATTCCGACGGGTAGAACTCTCCGGCGTTATTCATATTGCTGCGTTCAAAGAGGAAATCTTGAATGCTCAAATTCCTGGCCTCCAGTTGCTCCTGATCTTCGACGCACAACAATGTCCAGGGGATGGCTTCCAGCCGCTTTTCAGGTATCAGCTTGCCACATATGAGGCAGCGCCCGTAACTTCCGTTATCCAGTCGTTTCAGTGCCTCCTCGACCTGTATCAACAGAGCATTCTCATTGACGAGAATAGCCCGATCTTTTTCCATCTGTTCCAGATCAACAGCATCATCCCCCTGATCTTTTAATCCTTCGTTTGCCTCAATGTAGTCAACCGGCGCGGGATGCGCCATCGGTTTCAGTGTATTGCTTTCATGCCGCAACTCGGCCCGCTTTGTTTCAAGCTGCTCGCGAATACTTCCCAGATCTAGTGCCATGATGAGCCTCCTTCTACCTGCGTGTATCTACTTGCAACACGAATCAGACTCACAAAATGCCTCATCATATAGCCTTCTGCGGTGATCTGCCGACAGGCAAAGGAAAGGAGCCGCTCATCGAACGGCTCCTTACGGAGAGGAGAGAGATGGATCACAGTATGTGATATCTTGCGCCCTACTTTAGATCAGGAGTAGCGACAAACCATTTGCCAAACAGCCCTTCGCCATTGGTCTGGCCTGGTCCGCTATCGCCCGCGTAGGTGTAGAGCAGATGCCCGTTGTACTCAACCTGGTTGCCGTTGGCCGTTGCGACTGCGGTCAGCTTGCCGGGAAGCATGGTTGAGCTTGTAGGCGCGCCTGACCCGCTGGCGAGCAGTGGGGGCCATGTCTGCGCGCACCCACCCGTGCAGGCGCTGGTAGTTGGCGTATCGGATGTGAAGTAGTACAGTGTCTTGCCCTGGGCATCCGTCAGGATAGTTTCTGATTTGCCCTGAACGGTGGCCGTTGCCGTCTGGATAAGAGCAGTAGAGCTGGTAGTGGGAGTAGGCGTTGGCGCGGTTGTGGGAGTAGGCGTTGGCGCGGTTGTGGGAGCCGCAGTCGGAGTGCTGCCGCTCGAACTGGCGCTGGGAGAGCTACTGCCACAGGCAACAAGAGCCATTGCAAAAAAGAGTGTTAGAATAATCAGAGCAGTGCGCTTGCCGTAAAGCATAGGTACGTTTTCCTTTCGAGTTCATAGAAAACCATTTCGACGGGTATATTTCTAATGACCAGTACGAAAGAAGTTACACTGCGGCTGAACCTGTTAGAGCGAAGCTATGCCCGCTACCACATCGATAATTACCGGATGGTCGGCTGGCAGTGCTGTTATAAGCGTCTCCAGTAGTTGTCGGGAAGTACAGGTATATTCGGGGGTAGAGGGATTGATGGTGAGGGCCAGCACGCGCACAGGCTCGGCAACCCGCACAGTGAGTCCCCTGGCCGCCAGTCGTTGCAAAACGGCGGAATGGCAGAAAACCTTTGTCCCATCTCCTACGACCAGTTCGGTGGAGCAGGAAGCGGGTGTTGCGGTGAGCTGCGACAGTAACGCTCGCGCAAGTTCTTCAGTAAAGGCGCCGCGCAGGAGAAAAACGGCGTCTGGGTGTCGGCGCATTCTTCCCGTTATCCACGCTGCTTCAACGGTTGGTTCGGTTGAGTCGAGCTGGCAGATTTCAGCAGAAGCCGCGTCGGATGGAGAGAACACGAGCAGGCGGGCGGGCGGAAAGCTGTTCCTATAGGCATTACTCCACCTTGAGGTGGGGATGGTCAGGCGCGCCAGGACATCTGCCGTGCGGCGCGCTACCTGCTCGAGTGTGGCTCCGGCGCTGGCGCCTGTGCAGAGAATGCAGGCATCTGTCACCGCCGGGGCTGCCGCTCCCAGCCGGTTAATCGCGCCATCAACGATGCTGAGATGTGCGCCGTATACGGAAAACCGTTCGAGTGCGAAGCGTACCTCCCTGAGTTGTACTGGACCCGAGATCACCAGTTGTCCCGCGCGCTGGACACGGGCTATGACTACCGGCCCCAGTGCAGTTCTACCAGGCAGTTGCAGCAACCATTCAGCCTCTATTCCTCTGGCCTCACCTTCTCGTAACAGGTCGACTGTCGTTGCCACCAGCAGTCCCTCCTGGGGGATGTAGCGTGGTTTGGGCAACCCGGTCAGCGCGTCTACCGCCTCTCCGTCCAGTCCGAGCGAAGTCAATGCCAGTTCATCCACCCGATACGACCGTTCAGCGACCAGTGTTTCCAGCAGGTGGTTGGTGGTTGTTGTCTTACCCACGTTCTTGGACAGCCCGATTAAGGATAGGCGTTTGATATTGGCCTGCGCGACGATGCGTGCCAGTTGAGTTGTCATTGCTCCCCCTTGTTTGCTCTCACGCTCCAAAACGGCGCTCGAAGATAGCGCGCAGGACAGGATAATCGCGTAGAAGCTGGAGTGCAATCGCTCCATGATCGGGCATATAGCCATTGCCGATATGCATTTCGACCGGACGCGCCATGCCTTCCGCACCCAACGCGGCAGTGGTGAAGCTGGTGGCCATACTGAAAAAGAGAATACGCCCCTGTAACCTGGTCAGCAGAATGGCAGCAAACTCCGTATCGGGGACATTCACTACGTTGATAGTCAGATCAGCTTCATAATCATTGCCACAGACCGAACGGACCTGCTCAAGCAGTTCCAGTGGGCGCGTCGCGTCTCCCCGTATTAGAACGTTGGCAGCGCCTGATGCCGCGACATCTTGCAGCGCCTGCTCGCTGTGTTCTATAGCAATGATCTGTCCATTTGAGCCGAGAGCCTGGCGCAGCGCGTAGAGGGTAAGCAATCCTGCTGTCCCGCCCGCGCCCAGTACGGTCACGCGCTGCCCCGACTGCGCTAAGGCCGCGACGCGAGCGGGCGCGCCTGCGACATCGAGCGCCGCCACGACAACAGGCACCGGTAAATCGAGAGGAAGCCTTGCGACGGGATTACTACGGAAGAAAATAGCTTTTCCATCCACCACAACCTCGCAGCGATCCAGATGAATGGCGGAGATGGCGTCCAGATGCAGCGGGAGCCAGCTAAGAGAGGTCAGGCTGACAATGGTGTCTCCTATAGCCATGTTGTGTCTCTCGGCAAAGACCTCATCCAGTTGCTCGATAGTTCCGAGCAGGACACCACCCGAGCCGGTAACGGGATTGTGCATCTTGCCGCGTCGGGCGACAATATCGAAAATGTGCGCGCGCATCCGCTCATTATCTCGCTCGCAGGCATTAGCGATCTGGGTGAAACTCGCGGAATCGATATGCAGTGCCTGTACATGGACGAGTGTTTCCGTTGACTGTGCCACCGGCGTATTATCGAGTTTCCATGCGGGTTGCGGCAAAGCTCCCTCCGGTTCGATCACGCGATGGACGCCGAGGGAGCGCAGCATTTCCGTTGTGGGTGAGAATGTCATAAAAACTCCTGATTGTGCTTTTCTCTAAAATAGCATATGATAAGAGACACCTCAAGAGGAGGGCTGTTTGCCATCAATGGCAGAATATTGTCGTCAAGCCTCTTCTCAAGTATGTTATGCTAGTCAAGAGGAAAGTTTTCAGGATATGTTTATGAGTGAGGGTATGGAATAATGGAAGCTGCGGGCCATCATGAAACCGAAAATGTATCCAGTACGCCTGCGACGACGACAGATGAGCAGCACGGAGAGGAACAACAATCCATCTTCAGTGACTACGACCTCTATCTTTTTGGGCAGGGGAGAGATTATCGCATCTATGAGAAAATGGGGGCGCACCCCCGCGTCGAAAATGGGGTAGCTGGTGTCCATTTCGCGGTCTGGGCGCCCAACGCGCTTGCTGTCTCTGTAATTGGCAGTTTCAATGACTGGAATCGCAGCGCCAACCCTATGCACCTGCGCCATCGCGAGCTGGGAGTCTGGGAAACGTTCGTGCCGGGCGCGAAGGTTGGCGATCTCTATAAGTATGCCATCTATTCTCGCTTCAACAACTACAAAGTTGACAAGACTGACCCCTATGGCTTTGCCACCGAACTGCGACCGAAGACTGCCAGCATTGTTGCCGATATCCACCGGCATCAATGGCATGATGAGGAATGGATGCAGCAGCGCGCGCAGCGCCAGCAGCTCAGTTCGCCTATCTCGATTTACGAGGTTCATCTAGGGTCGTGGCGCCATGTTCCAGAGCGACATGTTGAGGGCGCGACAGAGGAAGACCGCTTTATGACCTATCGCGAACTGGCAGTTGCTCTGGCTGCTTATGTCAAAGAAATGGGCTTCACCCATATCGAACTGCTACCCATTACCGAATACCCCTATGACGCTTCCTGGGGCTATCAGGTCACCGGCTACTATGCCCCTACCAGTCGTTACGGCACGCCGGAAGACTTTCAATACTTTGTGGATTACATGCACCAGCAGGGTATCGGCGTCTTCCTGGACTGGGTGCCGTCCCACTTTCCCAAAGATGGCACTGCCCTCAACTACTTCGATGGAACGCATCTGTATGAATATCAGGATACGCGTAAGGGCGAGCATAAAGAGTGGGGAACGCTGGTCTTCGACTATGGGCGCAGCGAGGTTAAGAATTTTCTAATCGCTAATGCGCTGTTCTGGCTGCGTGAATATCATATCGATGGCCTGCGTGTGGACGCGGTGGCTTCTATGCTCTATCTGGATTACCAGCGCAAAGAGGGCGAGTGGGTTACCAATCAATATGGCGGGCGCGAGCATCTGGAGGCCGTTGATTTCCTGCGCCAGTTCAACGAGGCCGTTTATGCAGAAGTGCCAGGCGCGCTCACCATTGCCGAAGAATCAACTGCCTGGCCGCTTGTTACGCGCCCAACGTATGTTGGCGGACTGGGCTTCAGTCTCAAATGGAATATGGGCTGGATGCATGACATGCTGGATTATATGCACCTCGACCCCATCTACCGGCGCTACCACCACAATTATGTCACCTTCTCGCTCATGTATGCCTACTCTGAGAACTTTGTCCTCCCATTTTCCCATGATGAAGTCGTTCATATGAAAGGTTCACTCATCAATAAAATGCCGGGTGACCTGTGGCAGAAATTCGCCAATCTGCGCGCTCTGTTCGGCTACATGTACGGGCATCCAGGGAAGAAGCTGCTTTTCATGGGCGGTGAGTTCGGGCAGTGGAACGAGTGGCACTTCGAGCAAAGTCTGGACTGGCACCTGCTGGAGCCGCCCAGCGACCCTCACCACGCCCAGTTACGTGATTACGTGCGCGACCTGAACCTGCTCTACCGGCGCGAACCGGCGCTCAGCGAGCGTGATATCGAACCGGAAGGCTTTTCATGGATCGATGTTCATGATTCTGATAACAGCGTTATCTCGTTCATGCGCCGCTCTAAGAAGGTAGATGAGACGGTCATATTTGTCTGCAATTTTACTCCTGTCCCGCGTTTTGGCTATCGCCTGGGGGTTCCAGACGCGGGCGAATACTATGAAGTGCTGAACAGCGATGCCAGCCGTTATGGCGGCAGCGGGCTGGAAAATACCAATGCCATGCCCAGCGCGCCCATCTACTGGCAATCCTGCCCCCATTCTATTCTTTTAACTTTGCCGCCGTTAAGCACAGTCATTCTGAAACGGCGACCGGCGCCACCTACACTGATAGAGACGGAGGAAGTGAATTCGGAAGATGAGCCGCAACTCGATGAACAATGACAGGAAGCCCACGCAGGGTGGGCCGAATAATCATAATCATGGCAATGGGCCAAATAATCATGGATCCCGGAAAAATGGCAGACCGCAGCGCGTTCGCGCCCTCAAGGAGCGTAGCACAAAAACCGAGGATGAGCGCCTGCTTTCTCGACCGACCCAGCCGTTAATTAAACCAAAGGCGCCGATCCCGCAGGAGCAGGTGAAAGAGATTGAGCATGCTGTTGATCGCGCCATTCACTTCGACTTCACGCTTACCGATCCCTGGCGGGTCTTTCGTATCATGAGCGAATTTGTCGAGGGTTTTGACGCGCTTTCGCATATTCCTCCCTCTGTCGCCATCTTCGGCTCGGCGCGGGTGAAACCGGATGATCCAGCCTACCAGGCGGCGACGGAGACGGCGAAACTGCTGGCCGAGGCTGGCTTTGGCATCATTACCGGCGGCGGGCCGGGTATTATGGAAGCTGCGAACAAGGGCGCGCAGGAAGGTGGTAATGTCTCTATTGGTTGCAATATCGAGCTTCCCTTTGAGCAGAAATCTAACCCTTACCTCGACATCTCGCTCGATTTCCGCTACTTTTTCGTGCGCAAAACGATGTTTATCAAATATGCCGAAGCCTTCGTCATCTTCCCCGGCGGCTTTGGCACAATGGATGAGCTGTTCGAGGCATTGACGCTCATCCAGACGAAGAAGGTGAACCATTTCCCGGTCATCCTCTACGATTCTTCGTACTGGGCCGGTCTCATCAACTGGATTCGCGATGCTATGCTCACCTCGGAAAAGATTCTGCCCGAAGATGCCGGTCTGCTGCGTCTCTCCGACAACCCGCAGGAAATCTGCAAAATCGTGCTGGAAGCCTACGAGGAGAGCTACCGTCAGGAACAGGCCAATCCCGGCAGCTTTCGTGAACAATCGATTCGCTAAGTTCTATACGCTCCCGTCTGGAGCCACCTGATGTCATATTTTATTTCATCGGGTGGCTCCTGTGTGATAGTACCGTTGAGGAGAGAATATTCACTATGTTCGCGTTCCAATACCATCCTGAAATCCTGGCCCGTTATCCTACTATCGTCGGCGGTGTGATTCTAGCGCAAGACCTTACCAATGGTCCCACTCCTGACAGCCTGCGAGTGGCGTTTCAGGTCGAGCAGCAAACCGTATTACGCCGTATCAGCCATACTCCTCTCAGTCAGATCGAGTCACTTGCGGCCTGGCGCTCGGCGATGCGCGCGTTTGGCGTTGAGCCAACGCAGTACCGCAGCGCCGCCGAAGCTCTGCTGCGCCGCCTGACGAAAAAAGGCGATATTCCCACCATTAATACCCTTGTTGATGCTGGTAATCTGGTCAGCATCCGCTATGCTCTGCCCGTCGCCGTTTTCGATACACGTGCCTTGCAAGGTGTCGTTACCGTTCACTTCGCTGACGGCTCTGAACGCTACACAACGCTCGGTGAGGCAGAAACAGACCACCCTGCAGAGGGCGAAGTCGTCTTCTCCGACGAGACCGGCCTTGTCATTGCCCGCCGCTGGTGCTGGCGGCAAAGCGAGCAGAGCGCCGCCCGGCTCGATACCACTGATGCGATTATCACCGTCGAGGCGCACCATGCAAATGCTCGCAAAGACGTCGAAGCGGCGCTCAAAGACCTGCAAACGCTCCTGTACGAATATGCTGGCGGCAGCTATACCGTTGGCGTGCTTGATAAAAACCATTCTTCCATTTCCCGGTAGCTGACACAAATCTGCGGCCAGCTAGCGGGCGGTCCGGCTCGCGCTGGATGCTTCGCTGCCGCTCAGCATGACATGTCCGGGGGTCTTTTTTACGGCATGCTATGAGAAACCCTCTCGGTCTGATATACACTGACACTTCTTGCACGCTCGCTCGTATAATAAGCAGACTTTCAGCAACTGTCGTCGTGCGAGAGAGGATGTCCTATGCGTATATCTAAAAGCAAATCGTTTGTGGTCGGCAGTCTCTACGCCATTTTTCTCCTCGTGGTACTGGCCTCCTGTTCTATTCCAGCCATCGGGGGTCAGGCAACACCTACGACCGGTAGCACCAACGCTGGCGCGCCAGGGGCGACGGCGCAGGAGATCCAGATCGCTCAGGCCGTTTTTCGCGCCGTCAATCAATCACGGGCTGAGAACCATCTCTCCCCACTGAAGTGGAATGTTGCCCTTGCGCGTAGCGCGAGACAGCATAATCTGGCTATGCAGGCGGCGAATACGCTCTCGCACCAGTTACCGGGAGAAGCTGATCTGGGGAAGCGCGAGAGCCAGCAGGGCATTCACTGGGTCTGGGCTGCAGAGAATATCGGAGAAACCACAGAAATGTCGGTGAACGGCGCGCTGGCCTTGCATCAGGCGATGATGAATGAACAGCCTCCCGATGATGGACACCGCCAGAATATCCTCACCAACGTTGGCACGATGATCGGTATCGATATTTTGCTCGATCAACAACACGGCATACTCTGGCTGACCGAGGACTTTGCGAAAGAATGATCGGGGGAAGATTGCCAGTGACGAAATGAACAGGAGAGATAACGCATGGGCTTCTGATGGCTATGGGCCGAGCGATTTCGACGGCTTTCTCCACCTGGATGGCTCTATGAGCGGGCAATATATCAATCACAGTCTGAATCATCACGGTACCTGGCAGGTCTTTCCTGGGGGGGGGTGTGGGTGGGGGTTGCTGAAGGATGGTGTCTGGTAGTCTACGGCTATAAGAAATCAATCTACCGGAGTAACGTCCGCCTCTGGCTTCTCTAGCTGCAAGATTGTGATTCCTGCCATGACCAGCACTCCCCCGAAAATTTGTACGAGGTCGAGATACTGGCCAAGCCAGAAATAAGCGATGATGCCGGCGGAGACAAGTTCGAGCATCCCGGCAATGCCGACACGAGTGGCATCAAGACGGCGCAGCGAGCCAAGCGTAAGCGAGAATGGAATAGCCATGCCAACGATGCCAACAATGAGAATCAGCCAGAGGCGGGATGGTTCCCATGTGCTGGCCGGAATCGTCCAGGGTGGCTGGACACAGAACCAGAAAGCGGCAGCGACCAGCGCGCCGTAAGCTGTCGAGGTAATCGACGGTACATCACGGCCCACGCGCCGACCCAGCAGGAGATAGGCAATGTAGGCAAGGACGGAGAGACAGGCAAAGAGCAAACCGAGGCTATCCAGCCCGTTGAAGCTCTCTTTCCACAGGCCCGTCAGGAAGATGATGCCCCCGAAGGTGAGAACAATGGAGATGATGACATGCGTTGAAGGCAGCCGTCGTCGCCATACCGCTTCTGCCAGCGCCATCCAGGCGGGGGCGCTGAACTGAATAACCAGGGCAATGGCGATAGGAAGGCGGCTGATCGAGACAAAATAGGTATACGTCACCATTGCCAGTGAGAGGCCAAAGGCGACGATCCAGCCCCAGTTTCGTCGGGGCAGCTTCAGACCACCGCGCCAGCCGGTGAGCATCACGAGCAGCAGGCAGAGGCCGCCGATGAGCATGCGAAACTGGACAAGGGTGACAGGCGTCACCCCCTGGTCGAAAAGCAGACGCGAAAGATTGCCGTTAAAGCCAAAGAGGGCCGCTGCCGTCAGGATCATCGCATAGCCGACAAGCCTGTACGTACTGGAACGCCGTTGAGTATTCACGCAATCGCTCCACCACAGAGACTACAGAAGCGCCGGTTTGGTTGCTCGCGATTGCAATGCGGGCAGCGGATCAGCGCGTTGCCATTGGACGCTGGCGAAGGCGTCGAAGATGATGAGGGCTTCTTCGTATCGGTACTCTTGCCGCCTGTTCCCGCATTACTGCTTTTGTTCCATGTATGGTTTTCCGCGAAGCCGGGCGCGGCATGGCGTGGATAGCGGCCTGTAAGGATATCTTTATACTCGCGGCTCTCTGACCAGTTCATAATCTCACGCGCCCGCACAATTGTAAGCGGATGATTGACCGCGCCGACCAGCAGCATCTTATAAACCCGATCCAGAATGTTCGCGTCCACCGCCTCGTAGAGATCGGCCTGCTTGAGAAACTCGGCGGCATCCATCTGGTCGCGCTGGAAAAGCGTACCCCCCGCGAACTTCATCATCAGCGAGAGCATCACCTGCGGGTTCTGCACGACCAGCAGTGAGGAACGGTCTGCCGTGAACTCCGACATGCGATCCCATTCAAGCAAAGTCGCCTCCAGCGTGCGCCCGACCAGTCGCCCGATGCCGAGCGTGAGGTCGCCGACCAGCGCCAGCAGAAAGCTGATGCCGCGCGCCATCGTCTTATACAGCACGTGGCCGGACTTGATATGCCCAAGCTCGTGCGCGATGACCGCCAGTATCTCATCTTCGTTCATCAGATCAAGCAGGCCGGTAGTCAGAATGATATAAGGGTGATCGTGGCCGCTGGTCGCGGCATTGGGGATGGGATTCTGAGCGACATAGAGTTCAGGTTCAGGCACATCGAGGATGGCACAGGCTTCGCGCAATTGTGCATACAATTGAGGACACTGGGCCTGGCTGGCCCGGACCGTCTGGGCCACATTCTGGATGTAGGCTACCCGCTCTGGAAATAATTCGATGAATTTCCGCACGACAATATCCAGGCCCGGCACTTTTTGCAAAGCGCCCAGCGCCGCTCGATCGTAGGGATGTTGCAGGACAACCGGGTCCAGACCTGGGAAACGCCGCCGCGCCTTCGACTGAGCAGCAGACATGAAGAACTCCTTCTCAGGCCCTTGTTGAAGCGTTACGGCTCAAACTCGACGAACACGCGGGGCAGTTTCAGTTGCGCCGCCGAGTGCGCCCACAACCGGATCGACTGGGCCACCAGTTCATTATCGCGCGGCTGCCGCAGTTTATCCTGCTGCACGACCCGCTTGATAAGCAGTTTGATACGCCAGGAACCGTTTTCCCGTTTCAGACCCGAAGGTACCGCCACTCGTAAGAGCGCGGCAACGCGGGGGGATTGACGATTGATAATCTGGAGAATATCCGACCAGTGGTCGTACAGGACAGACGTAAATTGTTCAGCAAACTCGTCATATCGAGCGCGCGGCTTCTGCTCCACGAGGGGCCTCCTTGTCGAACTCAAGGTGACTGGCATGTATTGATTATACCACATTCCTCAGCAAAATGCCTGTGTGTTTCGCCTCAAATACGTTAGATGTTCAGGCATGTACAGGAGTGCTTATACAGGCAGCATAGCATCCACTGTGGTATCATAAGGGCCAGATAGTTTCTCTCTTGTTGGCATTTCGAGGCAATGGCTTTTCCCTTGCCTGATACAACAGGAACAGTTCAATAGTTTTTTTGTGCTTTGTACAACGATGATGATGAAACGCACCACAGCCAGCGCCCACGTCAAATCGCTGTTCCAGGGGCTTCATACAGGCATTCTTGCCCTCGGCCTGGGAACCGCTCTCTGGCAGCTTTCCCGCGTCCGGCGCAGCATCAAAGAAACCTATCCTCCTGAAGCGGTATCATTGCCCGTTCCGCCCCCGTATGTCTCAATCATCCTGCCTGTCCGCAACGAGGAAGCCAATATCGATGCCTGCCTCACCTCACTGCTGGCACAGGATTACCCCGACTTCACCGTTACCGTGATCGATGATGGGTCAACCGATGCAACTCCGTGCTTACTGGAACAATGGCGAGCCTGTGACAGGCGGGTAACGGTCTACCGAATCGACAGGCTCCCGGAAGGATGGGCGGGGAAGGCACACGCCATGCATACCGGTGTCACACAAACACGCGGCGAATGGATACTTTTCACCGACGCGGATACGCGCCATGCCCCCCATACTCTGAGCCTGATGATGGGACACGCACTTCGACAGGGCGTTGACCTGCTCTCCATGCGCACCTGTTTAATGACCCTCACCGGGTCAGCTTCGCCTCTCCTCATGCCTATGAGCGAAATCATCCTCGCCCAGCTGATGACGCCTGCACAGATACGAGATGCAACCTTCCCACACGCCTTTGCTTTCGGGCAGTATATCCTTGTGCGCCGCGAAGCATATACGGCCTCTGGCGGATATGATACTGCCGCTATGCGCAGAACCTCTGTTGACGATGTGGCCCTGGCAGAACATATCAAATGGCATGGCGGGCGCATTGACGTGGTCGACGGGCGCGGGCTGGTAGCAAACAGGCAATGGACAACCTGGAAAAGCGCATTACAGGGATGGCGCAAAAGCACCTATGGCGAGCTTGCTCGCTCCCATCCCCCCCTTACCGGCATAGTGGGCGGCTTTGCGCTGCTCGTCTATGGACTGGGGCCACTTATCAGTCTGCTCTCAGCCCTCTCTACAAAAAAGATTCATCGTCTCTCAACCATGCTGGCCGCAGCGATTCTGATAGCCCAGATCGCGGCAAAACGCCGCTTTGACCGCGAATATGGACTTGCTTTCCCCTGGGCGCTCACCGCCCCGGCAGGATGGGCCATCTTTGGCGCGCTGGTTATCGATATAGCCCTGCATATCCTGAGCGGGCGCGGTATTGGCTGGAAAGGGCGTCAACTTCCCAGGCAGCGAAGAAGCTTTCCCGGACGGAAAAAAGATGAATAGAGCAATAAGCAGAGGCGCCTGGGTGCTGATGCGCGCAGCGAGTCGGTTCATTAGCAGGCGTAAGATTGTTATGCGCGTTGAGGGCCTGGAACACGTTCCCCGTTCCGGGTCGGTGCTGATCGCCGCACGTCATTTTCATTTCTTTTATGACGGCTACGTCCTGCTGCGTGCCATTGACCGTCCCCTGCACACTATTGTCGCCCTGGACTGGATGCAAAGCCGATTGCTGCGCTTGCTGGTCGAATGCGCCTGCGCCCTGGTAGACTGGCCTATTGTCCTGCGCAGCGAACAAATCCGGCAACGCGCAGGCGAGCAACAGTGGGCGTACAGCTCGACCGAGGCCAGACAGTATTTGAGGCAGGTCGCAAAGTCTACAGTGCGCCTGCTGCGCAGCGAAAGGCTACTCGTCATCTTCCCGGAAGGGTATCCGAACATTGACCCTCATCTTACCCCTAAAACCGATCTGGACGCTTTTCTTCCTTTCAAACCGGGATTTATTAAACTGGCGGAGATGGCGGAGAGAGATGGACAGACACAGGTGGCCATTGTTCCGGCAGGCTTTGTCTATAGGAAAGATGGCCCTCGTTGGCACGCGACTGCGCGCTTCGGCCCACCACTTTTCCGCCGTGACTTCGCCAGCCACATAACCCTTCTGCACACAGTGGAGGAAAGCGTTCGTATACTTTCACAGGAGGACTGTACTTGAAGGCATACAATGATACCGCAGCAATACAGGTGGATGGCCGGCGCCGTTCCTACCTTGTTCACCTGCCCACCTACTATAACCCGAACGTTCACTACCCGCTCGTTCTGGTCTTTCACGGTGGTGGCAGTTACGGGCAGGGCATGACCGGTCTGGCCCACTTCAATCCCCTGGCCAACGCGCAAAACTTTATCGTTGTCTACCCGAACGGCTACCACCGCTCCTGGGCCGACGGCCGGGGAACCACAAAAGCCGATCAAGATGGCGTGAACGACGTCACCTTTGTCGCCACGCTGCTCGACCAACTCACCCACAGCCTGAATATCGATACGCAGCGCATCTATGCTGCCGGAATGTCGAACGGAGGCTTTTTCACGGCGCGCCTGGGCTGCGAGCTTGCCGACAGAATCGCGGCCATTGCCATCGTCGCCGCCACCATGCCAACCCTGCTGGCCGAACGCGCAAGGCCGTCGCGCCCTGTCCCCGTCCTGTATTTCCACGGCAGCGACGATCGCTTCGTCCCGGCAGGCGGCGGCATTGTCACCATCGGCGCAAAAGGCTCGATCCTTTCAATAACGGATGCCGTCCAATGGTGGGCCAGGCATAATCGATGTATGTCAGCGCCGACCATCACCTCGCTTCCCACGCCGGTCAGCGATGGCACGCAGGTGCAGCAAATACACTACCGGGGAGGCGCGCAGGGGGCTGATGTCATTTACTACAATATCATTGGTGGCGGTCACACGTGGCCTGGCGGTCTGCAATACCTCCCTGTTGGCCTCATCGGGAAAACGACGCGCAATCTGGATGCGACCGCAACCATCTGGGCGTTTTTTCAGGATCACCCTCTGGTAGTACGATAAACACGCCGTTCAATGCACAGGAGGAAACATCTATGCCAATGTCAAAGCGTTGTATCCCTTATACGCCACGTTCGCGCGAGCTAAGTCAGAGCGTCTTCGCGCTTGTCAGCACGGCAGGCGTTCACCTGCGCGAGCAGGAGCCGTTCAACATCGAGGGTGACAATAGCTGGCGCGTGCTGCCGGGAGATGTGCAGGCAGATCAGTTGATGGTGACACACGACCATTATGACCACCATGACGCAGACGAAGATATCAATTGCGTTTTTCCCATCGACCGACTGCGCGAACTGGCAGCCGGGGGCATCATCGGCGGCGTTGCCAGCAGGCATCTGGGCTTTATGGGCTACAGCCAGCGCCTGCGCGAGGTCTACGAGCAGGTCGCGCCAGAGATGGCAAAGCTCGTCCTACGCTCCAATGCCGATGCCGTTCTCATGACCGCCGGCTGACCTCTCTGTCACCGGGTTGCAGTTGCAATCCAGCGTGAGATCGAGATGGTCGGCATCCCCACTGTCATGATTACGGTCTTCCCGGAGGAAACGCGGCAGGCCGGGCCACCGCGCGCCTTCCATCCGCAGAATTTTAAGCCGGGCAACAGTCTGGGCGGCCCGCACCAGGTAGAATTGCAGCGCCAGGTGTTGCGAGACGCTCTGCGCCGCTGGGAAGCCAGAGAGGAACCAGGCCATATCTGGGAACAGGCATATCCAGCCTACCTCACTGACGATAGCTGGCGCAAAGTATATCGCGAAGAATAAAGCCTCTTGAGCAATGCCTATAGGCATTATCTATCAGAGTTTGCGTAATGCCTCGAAAAGATCCTCGTTATCGGGCATGTCGCCGGGGGAATTCATTACTTCGATGTAACGGATCACGCCCTCCTTGTCGATGACAAACAGGGCGCGTTCCGGCATGCCCAGAGGGTTGCGCACGCCATAGAGATCGACAACCTGCCCCTGCGGGTAAAAGTCTGAAAGTAGAGGAAACGAGGTATTCATCGCCTTTGCCCAGGCATTGAGCGCGTGGTGGCTATCCATGCTGATACTGACAATTTCAGTGTCAGCGTCTTTGAAACGCTCTAACTCCGCCTCGTATGAGGGAAGTTGTGCCGAGCAGACACGGCTAAAAGCAAACGGCACAAAAGCAAGAACGACGTTTTTCTTGTGCCGGAAGTCCGCCAGGTGCCAGTCCTGCCGGGTCGCGGTCTTGAGGGTAAAGTCAGGAGCGACATCACCGACTTTCAAGGTCTTTGTCTCCGAACGAGCGTTACTGCTCATTGCTCTGTATCCTCCCACAATAAATTGCTGCTTTTCCTGCTCTGCAAAGAAGTACGCACAGAGTTACAGGTGACTACCGCTGTTTGCCAATCGTCTGAAAGGTACGCATGTGCGACAAAACAGAAAAAATAACAGGTACCCCTGCGCTAAGGCAAACAAGGGTACGTCGCTGAGATTGTAGCACCTGCGCAGAGATGATGTCAAACAGAGATTGGAGGCAAGAAAAGAGCTTTGCTGCAAGAACAGATTTCGCAGAGGTATAAAACTCCTTCTATCTGGGAATCGTTGCTGGCGCAGAGCGGCATTGTTGCGTATATACCAATTGTGGTTGTCACTATTTTGATGTTCAGCGGCGCATCCTGGCAGATGCTCTGGCTGAGTACAGATGCCGCTCGCTATCAGTGCTATGCTATCACGTTCTGGCTCGGCAGCTGGGGAACACACCTGCTACCCGCGTCGCAATGCCAGTTCCTGGGCATCACCTCGGCCCAACCGCCGTTCCATATGCTGCCAACGGAATATCCGCCGTTTACGCTGCTCCCGTTCTCTCTGGCCCTGCTGGCTCCCATCCAGTATTATCAACTGGTCTTTGCCATCTGGATGGCGCTTGTCGCCGTGCTGATCTACTGGCTCTTGCTGCGCTACGGGCCACGTGGAGGCGCGCTGGCATTCGCCATTTATGCCCTGCTGGGCGCGTGGGCAACGGCGGAGGGCCGCTACGATCTCCTGCCCGCCGCCTGCACACTCATCTGCGTCATCGCCGCCGAACGGAAACGCTGGACGCTAGCCTACATCGCCCTGGCCTTTGGCGTCCTGCTCAAGCTCTACCCGCTTCTGCTCTTGCCCGCCCTCTTTCTCGCCGAGCAATACGACGCGCGCACGCTCGCAGCTCCACCGCACTCGCTACCCGTGCGCGCGGTCCCACGTGTTCTCTGGCAAACCCTGTGCGGCCTGCACAGGTGGAGATGGAGAAATACCCTGATCTTTTTCGCCATCACGCTTGGCGTCACCGGTTTCTTCGCGCTCCTGAACTTCCAGGGGGCCGTGTTGAGTCAGCTCAGCTACTTTCTCCACCGCCCTGTGCAGGTTGAGGCCACCAGCAGCGCCTTCCTCTGGCTAACAACCGCATTTGGCTTTCCCGTAAAGATTGTCTCAAGTTATGGTTCGCTCAATATAGACAGCGTCCTTGATGGCTTTGTATCGGCAGTGGGTGATGTGGCGCTTGTGCTTGGCTACGCTTTTATTCTCTTCCTGCAATGGCGCAAGAAGTTCGATCTGACGCAGGCCAGTATCGCCATCCTGCTTGTCTTTATCGCCACCGGCAAGGTCTTCAGCCCGCAATATCTCATCTGGGTTATGCCCCTGCTCGCCTACAACGGCGCGCTGGACGGCTTCTGGCTGCTGTGCTGGGGAACGCTCTCCTTCCTGACCACCTACATCTATGCCTACCTCTACACGCGCGCGCCCAGCGTCCTGCTCATTCCATACGTCCCTGGCTTCGTGCAAACGGTAGCTCTGCGCGATGCCTGCTTTGTGCTGGCAACGCTTGCCTTCCTCTTCAACTGGTTTCACGTCCGTAAACGCAAGCCCTTGCCCATAGAGCAGAGTGAAATCTCGATCTTTTCCCTGCGTTAGCCGGGCTTCCTGTTGCCTGTGTTCGCCATGAAAGCTGTTCCCAGGCATGTCATGCTTCGCTCCCGCTCAGCATAATTGGTACAGGTTGTGGCGATCACCTCGACTCGCCTCCTCGTGCGCCTGAGCAGTCCCTTTCCCGGCTTTCAGGTACGGAGCGTAAGGCCAACCAGCACTCCCACCAGCGTGATGGCGCTGACGACGAGGAATGCTTCGGTGGCAGAGCCGAAGTCCAGCACCGCGCCGATGAGGACGGGGCCGAGCAGCATGCCGCCGACCTGCGCCATGAAAAACAGGGCATAGGCCAACCCGACCTGCTCGGACTCGACTGTTTCGACCGGAATGGCAAGGGCGGCAGGAAAGAACATCGCACACCCGATACCCATGCCGGTGATCGTGAGCAGCAGACCCGGAACGCTCAAGGCCCCCGCGTGGGCCACAACTGGCACCGCGAGAGAGCCGAGCAGATAGATAGTAAAACCACCCACGATGAACGGCTTGCGCCGCCCCAGACGGTCGGAAACGGTGCCCCAGAGAGGGGCAAACGGAATATCGATCACGAGCAAGACCGAGGCGAGTACCGCTCCCAGCCACAGGGGAACCCGCACAACGGTGACCAGGGTCGTGGGCGCCCAGGTGGTAAACCCGATGATGGCTGTATATCCCAGCAGCGTCACCAGCGACAGGCGCCACAGCTGCTCATTGTATAGCACAGGCAAGAGACGCGGAGCGTGAACTCGCCGGTGCGGTGTTCGTGGCGCCTCTCGCAGGAAGACGAGCAGCACGCCAAACAGCAGCAGGAGGGCAACGCCCATCTCGGCGCGCCACCCCAATTTCGCGCCCAGGGGCGCCAGCACATCAAAGGCGAGGCCCGTCCCTGCTGGCAGCCCGGCGACAAAGACGCCCAGCGCCAGGCCGCGCTGCGCCTGCGGGATGTGTTCGATGAGCAGCCACAGAAGTACGATCACCAGCAGACCCCCGCCCAGACCGCTAA
>Ga0209810_1002236_pt1 | contig 24019 bp, 21 predicted proteins | sample Coa_R1_7_FD_187159 | JGI IMG/M metagenome (GOLD analysis project Ga0209810, IMG submission 187159) | Surface soil microbial communities from Centralia Pennsylvania, which are recovering from an underground coalmine fire - Coalmine... | ecosystem: Environmental > Terrestrial > Soil > Unclassified... | reverse complement strand
GGGTGCCGGTCTTCACCCGCGACGGCATCGATAATCTGCGCGAGATCATCGCCGAGGAGAGAGCCGCAGGACAGGGGCCACAGATCAGGCCGCCGAAATAGCACACCCTGCGGTGCTCACCGCATGCTTACCTTTGGCGGGCCGCCTAGTTATAGCTGAGCTGGATCAGCCAGTGATGTGGTCCTTTGCCAGACCCGAACGCCTCGGAGCCATCTTGTTTATCGGGTCGCCGAGTGACCCCGCATCGCGGGTCCGAAGGCGCTCGGCCGCTCGGCGAAGCGACTAGTAGGACGAGTTAGCGGTGCAAAGCAGCAACGCGTGAAAAGTCGGCGGTCGAAGACAAGCCTCGGCCGCCGTTTTCATGATTACCAGCCGTAGCCGTAGCGATGGTGGTGGTAATAGCCGTAACCCGGATAGCCGTAGCCATAGCCATAGCCATAATAGCCCGGGCCGTACATCGGCACACCGATGCCGACGCCGACGCCGCCACCGTCGAAACCGAAATATACCTGCGCGTCCGCTGGTTTAAATGGAGCCGTCATGACGAATGTACCAAGAGCCACAGCCGCGACCGTCGCAACACGCGGAAACCATCGATTTAGTTTTGCCACAACAACCTCCTTTTCTCTCAAAGCAGGGCAATGTTTAGTTTTAACGGTTGCCTCAGAGAGAAGGTTCCCGCCTCGGTTACTTCCATCGCCGCCGAACGGCATTAAGAAATGGTGAAGAATGATTAATATCTACCTAGATACTGCCACCGCGCCGCAAAATGCACGAGCTTAGCAGGAACAGTTTTCAGTTCGACCGTGTTGTCTCGAACGTCTTGGTTTCCGGATGAGGCGACGATGATCAAGCGTTCCATCGCACGTGCTGTGCTCGTGCTTGGGGTTCTGACGGCGGCAGCGGGTCAACCGGCGAAGGCTCAGCAGGACCCGAGTCAGTTCATATCCACTCTCGGCACCCAGGCCATACAGGTGATGGGACCGCAAATCCCGCTGCAACAGCGCATTGCCGTCTTCAACCAGCTTTTCAGCACTTATTTCGACGTCCCTCGGATCGCTCGGTTCGTGCTCGGCCAATACACCCGCACAGCAACCCCCGAACAGCAGCAGCACTTCATGGCCGCATTTCAGGCAACGATGGTTGAGACCTACGCCCAGCGTCTTGGCAGCTATGGCGGCGAACCCTTCCGCGTGACCGGCGCCCACCCTGCCGCAGGCGGCGAGACGATCGTGTCGAGCCAGATCATCCGGCCCCACGGTGCCCGAGTAGAGGTGAATTGGACCGTCGCCGACGCAGGCGGCCAGCCAAAGGTGACCGATGTGTCGATCAACGGGCTTAGCATGCGCATACAGGAGCGGCAGCTCTTCGCCAGTCTGATGCAGCAGAGCGGCGAACGCATGGACATCGCGACCGTCGCGCTGCGCCAGTCCGGAATTGCGCCCACTGCGGGCTCCAGCCGCTAGTCATCCTGAAACTCTGCCGCGAGCGGCGGCACGGGAACCGGCGCCCGGCTTCCCGAACGATGAGACGCGAGGCCGTGTGTGTGCCACCTTCGTTCTGTGGCGAAGGCGCCACGCCTCGGCGGTCTGGCAAGCATTCGCAACAAGCTGAAACGCAGCCGTTGGTCTCTCCTGAAGAACAGCTAATGGCGAGGCTTTGCTTGGCGTACCATCCATATGTCTATGGGCGGCGTTACCGGGATCGCGCCGAGGAGCTTCGTCGCCTTGCGGACAACGCCGCCATTGACACGGCGAGAACGACCTATCTTCAACTCGCCGCGCAATGCGAGGCATTGGCCGACAGGGCGGATGCGGATGCCACCGCGGCGGATGCGGGACGGAGTTACGCCGGGGCCGCCGCTGGCGGCCAAACCTATGCGTTAGCGTTAGGCCGGTTCCTGTCGCGGCGGCGCCGGTTTTAAGGGCCTCAGCTTGTGCACGGCGTCATCGGACATGACCCATCGGCCGGCCGAGACAACCCGGCTCGGATCAACTCGCCCGCTCCTGTTAGGCGCCGGTTAACACGCGACTGCCATCCTCTGCTTTGCCTCCATCGTGGCGATCCTGCGAAAGAGGCCGGCGACGATCCTGACGGGAGCCAAGGTCGCCGGCCTCAGCGCGTGTGCAGCCGTTCAGCGGCTAAATTGCTCAAATATCTTCGATCCGTTGCGAGCCACAAAACGGCCGTTTAACGGAGACTCGGGCCACGGGGAAGTTAGACGAGAAGCACGAGCGAAAGTGGCGCTTCAAGCCCTTAGCTCATGGTCGATTCCCCTTTCCAACAAGGAGTGGGGCGAGGACAACGACGATGCGGTAGGGGTTTCGCTCACGCGCCTGCATGACGGGAACCGAGGTCGCCGCTATTCGTTAACGTCGCACCTACGACGGCGGATGACCTCCGCAACCGAGACGAAAAAGCCCCTGGCCGCCTCCCCGCAGGAGCTTTTTCTTTGCCGGCACCCTGAACCTGCGGCTCGCGATAGGGACGCCGAAGCACTACATAGACCGCGTGGCAAAGCCGAACCTTTCTGAAAAGGATTGCGCCGACCTGGCGGCAGAGCTGCGTCGGCTCGTAGAGGCGGATCGCTTCCCCTTCTCACCGCGGGTGCGCCGGCTCAAAGAGCTGCTGGATAAGCTATGCCCGCCTCAGGCTGAGGTCGTGCCGCTGCCGCCACCGAAGCCGCCGGGCGAGAAGTCGTGGGCGATGCGCAAGAAGCGGCGGCATTGATGTGCGGCCGGGTGCGCCTTTCCTCCGATCTAAGGGAAATCAAGATCGCCTTTGGCATCCCGCCGGAGCGCCCAGCGCCGAACTTCCCGCCGACGTGGAACGGCGCGCCGACGGATACCTTTCCGATCGTCGGCTACAACGCCAAGGAAGGCGCACGGGGCTTGAGCCTCATGCGCTGGGGCCTGATCCCGTATTGGGCGAAGGACGGCAAGGTCGGGTTCGCCAACAACGCGAAGGCGGAGACGGTTGAGACGAAGCCGGCCTTCCGCGACGCGTTCGCCTGCGGGCGCCGGTGCTTGGTGCCGGTCGATAACTTCTATGAATGGAAGAAGGCGGCGACGGGCAAGCAGCCCTACGCGATCGGCCTCGCCGACGGTGGGATCATGGCCCTCGCAGGACTATGGGAGACGTGGAAGTCGCCGGCCAGCGAACGGGTATTCAGCTTCACGATGATCACCTGCGAGCCGAACGCGCTGTGCGCCGAGTTGCACAACCGCATGCCCGTCGTGCTGGCGCCGGATGCGTGGCCGCTATCGCTTGGCGAGGAGCCGTCAGACGTGCCGCAGTTGAAGGCGCTGCTGGCGCCCTACCCCGCTGACGGCATGAAGTGCTGGCCGGTGTCACCGCGCGTCGGCAACGTCAAGAACAACGACCCGAGCTTGATCGAGCCGCTGGCAGCGGCGGGGGTGTTCGGCGGTGATCCGTGACCGGCGACGACATCGTTTGCCGAGCCGCAAAAGGGCCGCCCTTATCGAGCGGCCCACTCTCGCGCTTTCCGCGGGGTCTTATTCCATGGTGCAAGTCTTAATCTTTTTCATCCCAGTCTCAGCTTCGGTCCGAGTGTGATAGACCGTGCCGTCGGGGCCAACAGAGACCCATTCGGCGCCATCCGGCTTGGTCGTCGTAATGGTGCACTTTTTCGTCTTCGGGCTCTGCACGACGTAATACGATTCGGTCTGAGCGGCGGCAGGCAACACCAACCCAACCGCAATCGCCGCACTCAAAACAGAGGTGATCTTCATTGCTTTCCTCCAAGAGTTAACAACCGGGTGTGGACGCCGAGCGGCGAACCATCGCTTTAACAAGTACTGCGCCCGAAAGGTTGCAACAGGTACGCATTAATCGCCGAAGGATTGAACACCTTTGCTCCCTTGTGGCAGCTACTTTTTAGACCGCCCGCTGCCCCCAATCGCGGGACTTCGACTTTAGGGCAGCAGCCGCAGCGGCCCGTCGGCACCGATAATTGCCGTCAGACGATGACCGTCGTGCTTGATCTCGTGCAGCCAGCGTGACCTGCCCGGCGGCTCCCGGCATGAAGACACAATTCGCAAGCCCTGCTGGCCGGCAGCGCAGCCGCGAAGCCCGCCTGTGGCAGCGGAACTGATGCCATAAAGATGGATGCCCCCCACACGGATAGCCAAGCCGTGCGCCGGCGATATGTGCCACTCCTTCACGTCGCGGTCATCGCCGAGCCAAGCCCAAGATAAGCCCGACAATCAAGCCGAGTGCGAATGTTGCGGGCCAGAAGCCGAAGCCGGTCACCAGGCGTGAAATGACAATGATCGCGATGCGGCAATCAACGTGAGCGCGATGATCACGAGCTTGGGATTGGGCATGGCCGAGGCTTGCACGACCAGCCTCGTGAAGATCGGCTGAAGGCCGCCTGTCCCTGCCACCGAGACGATTCGACTTTGACAACCCAAGCGAGGAGCTCAGCCGTTGGTTTAGCACATGAGGCGGCGTGGCCGCAGGTTCGGGACCAGACGGCAGCGCGAGGCGCTAAAGATCTGTTGAAGCCTCCCCTGCATATCTTCGAACGGAGTGCCGGGAGGTCGGATCCCTCGATCAGTTTGCAGAACAAGCCCAGCGATGCCGGCGATAAGCGGCGAAATACCGGCTGTTCGCGGCGAACAAACCCTTCCTTAACCCATACGCCACATCCTGTGGACGCCCTCATTGGCTTCCGCCGTGTAGCGCGGCGATCTGGATGAGAAGGCGGCGACAATCAGGATGGGAATCCGGCAGTCGCGGCATCTGGATAATTGTCGCCGATGCGGGATGTCGCAAGGTTTGATTGTCGCGCAGCGTCAATCAGGCGTTGGCCTTGATTGTCGCGCTGACGGCCGGCCGGCCGGGGCCGCGCTTGCGTTCGAGGGCGGTGCGGCGCCGATAGCTTTCGACGTTCATCTCGAAGATCGTCGCGTGATGCACCAGGCGGTCGACGACAGCGACAGTCATCGCCGGGTCCGGAAAGACCTTGCCCCATTCGCCGAATGGCTGGTTGGCGGTGATCATCAAGGAGCGGCGCTCGTAGCGGGCGCTGATCAGCTCAAAGAGCACACTGGTCTCGGCTTGGTCCTTGGTGACGTAGGCGAGGTCATCGAGGATCAGCAGGTGGTATTTGTCGAGCTTCGTGATGGCGGCTTCGAGGGTGAGTTCGCGACGGGCCAGCTGCAGCCGCTGAACGAAGTCGCTGGTGCGGGTGAACAGCACGCGCCAGCCGTTTTCGACGAGCGCGAAGCCGAGCACTGCCGCCAGATGGCTTTTGCCGCCGCCCGGCGGGCCGAACAGCAGCAGATTGGCACCTTGGTTGAGCCAGGCGTCGCCGGCGGCGAGCGCCATGACCTGCGCCTTGCTGACCACCGGAACGGCTTCGAAGTCGAAGGCGTCGAGGGTCTTGCCCGGCGGCAAGCGGGCTTCGGCGAGATGACGCTCGATGCGACGCCGAGCCCGCTCGGCCATCTCGTGCTCGGCAAGGGCGGCGAGAAAGCGCGCCGCCGGCCAGCCCTCCTTGTCGGCCTGACCGGCCAGGGCGGCCCAGATTTGTTTGACGGCCGGCAGCCGCAGCTCGGCCAGGAGCAGCTCGACGCGGGCGGTGTCGATCGGATCGGCCGCCTTCATGCGGCGTCTCCCCACCGGACGGTGCCGAGTTCGTCATAGAGATGCAGCGGCACTAACTCGACGGTGATGTCGGGAATGGTGGCGGGATCGGGAGCGAAGCGTCGCACGAGGTGGTCGAGATTGGGCAGTTCGCCGGCATCGAGTTTGGCGTCGATAATGTCGGCGAGTTCTGCCTCGCAGGCGCGCTCATGCGCCAGAGCCAATAACCCGACCAGGGTGCGGCACGCCACCTTCTCGCCGTCGGCCGTCAGCAACGCCTCGAACGCGCGCTGATAGGCGCGGCGCGGGAACAGCTGATCGCGGTAGACCAGGTTGAGGAGCGCCATCGGCTTGCGGCGCAAGGAGTGAATGACGTGCCGGTAATCGACGATATGACCATGCTTGCCGCTGGGATGCGGGCGGCCCCGACGCAATGTCATCAGCGGCGTGGCGCCGAGGAAGCATTCGAGCCGGTCATCGTAGAGGCGTACCCGCAGCCGGTGTCCGATCAGCCGCGACGGCACCGAATAGAAGACCTTGCGAAGGACGAACCCGCTTGTCGAGGTGACGGTGACGATCGCCTCCTCGTAATCGGTCGTGCGGCGCTCCGGCAACCGCTGCAACGCCCGGCGCTCGAGTTCCAGTCGTTTCTTCAGCCGGGCGTTACGCCGGCCAACGATCTCGTCGATAAAGCGGCGGTACGCGTCCAAACTGTCGAAGTCGCGCGAGCCGCGCAGCAACAGAGCATCTTCGACCGCCTGCTTGAGATGGCCGTGCGGGCTTTCGATCGACCCGTTCTCATGTGCCAGGCCGCGATTGTTGCGGGTCGGTTCCATGCCGTAATGGGCGCACAGCGCCTCGTACCGGCGGGTCTGGTCCTGCTTTGTGTCGTCGTCCAGATTGCGGAACGCGGCCGACAGGCTGTCGCTGCGATGCTGCAACGGGGCGCGGCCGAGCGCCCACAGCGCATTCTGCAACCCTTCGGCCAGTGCCACGAAGCTCTCGCCGCCGAGCACGACATGAACATGTTCCCAGCCGGAGAAGGCCAGCCGAAAGTGATACAGCCGGTGATCGAGCGGTGCGCCAGCGACGCGGATGCCACGGTCGCGCAGGTCGGTAAAATCGGACAGCCCGAGGCGGCCCGGCGGGTGCTCCTGCCGGAAGATGACGTCCTTGTCAGCGCCATTGAGCGCCCGCCAGGTGCGGATGCGCCGCTCCAAGGTGCGGCGGATACCGGCGCCGATCTCGGCATGGCGTCGACGGATCTCGTCGAAGATGGCGACCGGCCGCAGGCCGGGGGCGCTCTTCAGCAGCGGCACCACTTCGCTGTCCCACACCTCGCCTAACGGATCGGGCCGCCGCCGGCTACGCGGCACCTTCTTCTGCGACGGCAGCCGCCGGTCCTGTTCGAAACGGTAAGCGGTGGCGGTGCTAAACCCGGCCTTCGCCGCCGCAATCGGGGCCGGCTCGATGTGACGGAACGTCATGTACAGCCTCATCTGGCAATCGGTGATGTGGCGGCCGGGCACGGGGCGGTTCCTCATCGCGTGAAGAACCGTCTCCATATCCAGTCGGCCGCAATCGCCAGACCAGCGCCCCTTTCGGGCCGCCGTTGTCGCTGGATTCGCGACTTCGGTCGGGCTACGCCCTCCCTGCGTCTCAAACCCAGCGACGCTTTCTCATCCAGATTGACGCGCCGATCTCACCGTGATTGCCGCGCAGCACCGCCGCGAACCGAGGCCGGCGACGCATCCCGGAAGCCTGTCGTCGCCGGCCTCGAAGCGGACTTTTAACGATCCCTAACCATTGACCTTGATCCTGTCGTCGCCCTTCAAGGAGGGCTTGCGCCGAGGCCGGCGACGACGGGGGAAAGAGCGCTGTCGCCGGCCTAGAACGGGCTTTCTCCTACAAGAAGTCGCCGTCAGGCTCGTTGTCCGACTCCGGATCGCCTCGCTCTCAAGCTCGGCGCTGTTGTAGCCACTGGTCGAGTTGGGTCGGGTGGTTTCGCCAGCCGAGTGACGGCTCATCATTGCCCTCCTCGCGCTCACGGTCATCATGGGTGCCGATGGTCGGCCCCATGTCTCCGTTCTCCGCCTCGTCTGCGGCCGGCTGGCAGAATTCGCCGCTGTGATCGCGGTGGATCGGCTCCTAGGGAACGTGCTTCGCGAAGGTGCGATCGTCGGTGATCCACTTGATAGCCTGCACCAGGCGCTGGTCTCAGCACCGTGGCTCGATACCTCGACAACTTGTCTCTTGAGGGAGAGCGAAAGCGTTGGGAAGCCGAGGGGCGTCCGGTGAGACGACACGAAGAAGACGCCGCCAGACATCGAACAAGGGAGGGGCGGCATGAGCGACAACCAGTTGCGGCTACTCCGCGCAGTCGATCGCCTCGACGCCACCGAGCGCCTCATCGACGGCATGATCGACATCGCGCTAACGATCACCGAAACAGGCCATTACGACGCCCAGTCGATCCACGAAATCGGCATGGTGGTAAAGCGACGGATGGCAAAAATCCGCAGGGCCATCGATGAGGCGCGGAACGCTCCGTCGGGATAGATCGCCAACAATAGAAGGGCCGGCGGCATCATCCTTCCGGCCCTTCGTCTTTAACAGCGCCGCCCCGAGCACAGGCGATCACGCGTTACCCCAAAAACGAGCACGCGGAAACCGAAGGTGCCTTTTTTCGGCGCCAGTCCAAAATCCGCCAGCTCCATCGGCTCCTCATCAGGAACCACGTGATGCGGCCGGGGGAGCGGGGAGCAGGAGAGCGCAGAGTTCCGAAGATCCGGCTGCCTCCGGGGGAAAGGCTTCTCGCGGGGAACGTTAACATCGGCCGCGACAGGCCGCCACAGGCTTGTTCGGACCGGGTCACGGATCGGGACCCACCCCTGGCTTCGGCCGGGGCTTTTTTTATGCCGGAACCATTATCGCCACGTGACGTTGAACAGCGTCCCCTGGCGCACCACCCGGCCTGGGGCGGAGACAGGAACCCGGCCGCGCGGAAGCCAAACCTGCGGCCGAGTTCTTCCGTCTGGGGACCGCTGTTGCGGCGCGAAGTGGCCGAGAGCCTTTTGCCGGAAGTTAGCGAACTATTTGCTGCTTCCTCCGTTCGCCCCTAGGTTGGAGACTGTGGGCGAGCAGATTGGCTTGCAATCCAGCTGACTTAGAGCGCCAGTGGCAGCATTGGGCGGACGAGATGCTGACGCTCGCCGACTGCACTCCGGACGAGGAGGAGCGGAGGCATTCGCGATCTTGGCAGCCGACTGTCAGCGCTTTGCGGAGCAAGCGGCTGCTCGGAGACTGACGCGTGGCGATCCAGTATCCGGCCGAGCGCCAACGTCCCTCTATAGCAGAGCTTCAAGAGGTCCTTCGCTGTGAGGCCCGCGGAGGCGCGACCAAAAGCGGACTTGAGATCCCCGTCTTGCGACCCCTGGACCCTTCTCGCGTGATAAACTGCGGTCAAAGGCGGGCGACCACCCGATTGGTGGATATGCGCGCGTCTGACCGAAGGTGTCGTATGCTGCTACATGTCGGGGGATCGCTGCGCCGGCTTCGGTCACCAGAAGGTCAGGGCCCTGCTCGACGCTCCCGCCGCGCGCGCCGAGGCAGGGCCGCGGGTGTACACCTCCAATGCCGAGCCGCGCTTTCAGCGCCTGCGCCGGTTGATGGAAGACGAGTGGACGCCGCAGCTGGCTTCCTTGCTGGATATCCCGCGGGACCGCCTGCCGGTGATTCTGGGACGCGGATTTCATGCTCGGCGCGCGCGGCAGCGACGGAGCCGACAGCTATGTGCTCGGCGAGATCAATGTCAGTTCGGTATTCCCGATCCCCGACGAGGCCGCAGCGGTAATCGCTCGCATCACTTTGGATCGCTGCAGCTTATTCGCTAGATAATTAGCTTGTGACGGCGTTTTCGGAGACGAAAGACGAGGGCCCGTCCGCGTTGGCGCGCGACCGGCCGCTCCTCGCCGTCCGCGATCTTCGTTCCGAACTTCTCAAGCCCGCTTCGTTCGATCTTCGGGCGGGGGAATCCATCGCCGTTCGCGGCCCCTCCGGGGGAGGCAAGACACTGCTGCTGCGCGCCCTCGCAGATCTCGATCCCAATGATGGCAAGGTCGATTTGGAGGGCCGCGACCGAACGACGATGTCCGGCCCTGGCTGGCGGCGCCAAGTCGGCTACTTGCCCGCCGAGCCGGGCTGGTGGCGGACAGGGTTTCTGCGCATTTTGCCGATTGGCCGGCGGCGCTTCCAATCATCCGGCAGCTGGGATTTCCGGTCGATCCGGGGGTTGGCCGATCGCGCGTCTCTCGAGAGGGGAGCGGTTGCGGCTCGCTTTGGTCCGCGCGCTGATGGCGGGACCGAAAGTGCTGTTGCTCGATGAACCCACCGCGGCGCTCGACCCGGTTTCGGTGCGGGCGGTCGAAGCGCTCATTGCCGAGCGTGTGGCAACAGGGTTGGCGGTGCTGTGGGTGACCCACGACGCGGCGCAGGCCCGGCGCGTCGCGGTTCGCCGCCTCGTCGTCAGCGAGTGGCAGGTGCGGGAGGAGGGCGAGACATATCCAGTTATATCGCATTGAGCTATTGGCAGCTGGCCGCCACCAGTATTTTTTGTCCTGGTCGATGCGGGTCTCTCGGTGCCGTTAGGGCTGGGCGTTCACCGCGGCCTGCTCTTCGGCGCGCTGCGCATGGTGGTGCAATTGGTGCTCGTCGGCGTCGTTTTGACGACCCTGTTCTCGGTGGTCTCGCCGTTATGGACCGCGCTTGCGGCGCTCGTGATGGTGCTGGTCGCCGGGCACGAGGCGACGCAGCGGCAGGAGCGGCGCCTCTTGGGGTGGTGGGCGTATGGCTTGGGCCCCGCGTGCATGATGATGGCCTCGGTCTTCGCCCTCACCACGGCGCTGCAGCCCAGCCCTTGGTACGACCCGCGTTATGCGATCCCCCTCCTCGGGATGATTCTGGGGAACTGCATGACAGGGGTGGGTCTGGGGTCTTAATACCCTGACGACAAGCCCCGCCAACCGCCGCGCGGGCGTCGAGGCCCAGCTCATGCTTGGCGCGACAAGGGGGTTCGCGACCGCTCCGGTCACGCGCGAGGCGCTGCGCAGCGCGCTGATGCCCGTCATCAACTCGATGTCCGCAACCGGCATCGTCTCGTTGCCGGGCATGATGACCGGGCAAATTCTCGGCGGCGTCCCGCCCTCCGAAGCCGTCAAATATCAGAGCCTCGTGATGTTCCTGATTGCCGGCGGCACCGGCCTCGGCGCGGTGACCGCCGTGCTCGGCGGCGCCTATCGCCTCACCGACGCGGGGGACCGGTTGCGCCTTGATCGGCTTGAGGCTTCCAGATCCGCCTGAGCGCGCATCGCTGTTGGCGACAGGGGCGAAGCGGGGGGGGGGCGCCCAGCCGCGCGCGGCTGCTGACGATCGGCTCGATTACGCAAGCCTGACGGCAAGGAGTTGACCGCGATCGCCCCGTGAGGCTCAGGCCCAAGTATAGCGTCCGTACTCCCGCTGATGGAGCACGTGGCATGCCTGTACCAGACGCCATTACGGTTCCCCAGCTTTCACGCCTGACCGTCACGCCGGACTGCCCGTTGATCGTCGATGTGCGACGAGGACGGGGCTGGCGGTGTAGGCCAGCTTCACTGCCATCCCCTGAGGTGCACCGGTGCACCTGAGCCGAACCCAGAACTGCGCCTCATTCTACAGAGAGAGTAGATTGCTCGGAAGCCGCCGAATGGGGGAGGCCTCGATTTCGTTTGTTGGGTGCCGCCAGGCGCGTCACCCAAGCGATCGGTCGCGAGATGAAACGCCCCGCCGCCGTCGAGCCGGTCATCGGCCATACCAAGGCGAGCACCGCATGGACCGCAATTACCTCTCGTAGCCAGCGAGATCCCACTCGCAGCTAGGCCGTCAGCCGCGGTTTTTGTCCGACCCATTGTCCAGGATCTGCCGGATTTTTGCCGCCAAGCCGGCGAAGCTGAAGGGCTTGATGATCAGCTGCACTCCCGGATCGAGCCGGCCGTGGTGGATAATGGCATTTTGCGCATAGCCGGTGGTGAACAGGACCTTGATCTCGGGGCGTCTCTTGCGAGCTTCGTCGGCTAGCTGACGCCCGTTGAAGGGACCCGGCAGCCCGATGTCCGTGAACAGAAGCTCGATCTCGGTCTCGCTGGCGAGAATGGCGAGCGCGCTGTCGCCCTCATGCGCTTCGAAGACACGATAGCCCAGCTCGCGCAGAATCTCGGTAGTGTAGGCGCGAACGTCGGAATCGTCCTCGACGACCAGAATGCTTTCCTGCCCGCCGAACCCAGGGAGTTGCGGCGCTGGCGGATGCGGCTCATCGGCACTCGCCGGCGCGGGCGCGCGGGGGAAGTACATGCGAACCGTCGTTCCTTCCTCCGGCTCGCTGTAGATTTTGATGTGCCCGCCGGACTGCTTGACGAAGCCGTAGACCTGCGACAGCCCAAGTCCGGTCCCCTCACCGAGCTTCTTGGTCGTAAAAAAGGGTTCAAACGCCTTTTCGACGACGTCCGGCGTCATGCCGACGCCGGTGTCGCTGACCGCCAGCATGACGTAATGCCCGGCTGTGACTTCGGCGTGCGCATGCGCATACGCCTCGTCGAGATATGTGTTGGCTGTTTCGATCGTGAGCTTCCCGCCATCCGGCATCGCGTCACGCGCGTTGAGCGCTAGGTTGAGGACCGCGTTTTCGACCTGACTCGGATCTGCCAGCACCTGCCACAGCCCGCCCGATAGGACGGACTCGACGTGAGTGCGTTCACCGAGCGTACGGCTCAATAGGTCGGACATGCCGATGATGAGGCGATTGAGCTCGATCGGCTTCGGGTCGAGCGGCTGTCGCCGGGAATAGGCGAGGAGGCGATGGGTGAGGGTCGATGCTCGTTCGGCTCCATGCAGGGCAGACGTGATGAGGCGTTGCGCGTTGGGGTCGTCGTGCCCGATCCGCCGCTGCAGCGTCTCGATGTTGCCGCTGATGACCTGCAGCATGTTGTTGAAATCGTGGGCGATTCCACCCGTTAGCTGCCCGACCGCCTCCATTTTCTGCATCTGGCGCAGCTGATCCTCCATCGCCCGCCGCTCGGTCAAATCGCGTGTGACTTTGGCAAAACCGATCAGGCGCCCCTGTTCGTCATGCACGGCATTGATGGTGACGCTCGCCCAGAAGCGCTCGCCCCCCTTGCGGACGCGCCAGCCTTCCATCTCGAAGCGTCCGGTCCGCCGCGCCGTCGCGAGCGCAAGCCCCGGAAGCCCGCTGTCGCGGTCTTCCTCGGTGTAAAAAGTCGAAAAGTGCTGACCGATGATCTCGGCGGCCGTATACCGCTTAATGCGCTCGGCACCGGCATTCCAGCTGGTCACGACGCCTTTCGTATTGAGCAGGAAGATCGCGTAATCGGCGACGCTCTCGACTAAATGGCGGAACTGGCGCTCGCTTTCGTGCAGCTTGGCAAAGACCTCCCGGACCTCCCGGGTTCGCTCGTCGATTCGCTGCTCCAAGGTTTGGTTGAGCCGCTGGAGATCCTCTTCGGCGGCGCGTCGTGCGGCAAGCTCCCGCTGGCTGGCCTCGTAGAGCCGCGCGTTGTCGATGGCGATCGCGGCTTGGCCCGCAACCGCGGTCAGGGTGCGCTCGGCCCGTTCGCTAAAGACTCCAACTTGGGAATGGCCGAAGAATAATCCGCCGATCACCTCGCCTGACCTGGATATGACCGGGACAGCCAGATAGCTGCGCACCGGCAGGTGGCCGGGAGGCATACCGAAATAGGGTGCGTTGTGGCCATAGCGAGGATCGGCCGTGATGTCGTCGGAACGTAGCGGCCCCTCGCCTGCAAAAGTCGGCCCGAACACCGCCGTATTACGCGGCTGGGGATACTTGGCAAAGGCTTCCCGCGGCGCGCCCGAAAGGGTGTAGAGGCGATACGCTTCGCCCCGCTCGTCGATGACGTTGTAGAAGAAGGCTCCGAATTCAGCGGCACTGACCTCGACCCCAGCGTCCGTCACGGCCTGCACGAGCCGGTCGAGACTTAGCTCGCCCGACAGCACGCTGCCGGTGCGGTTCAGGATCTCAAGAACGCGGGCTTCTTCCTCAAGCGCCGCAACACGTGCATCGAGTTCCGAAACTCTCCTTTCGGTTTGCGTGCGAAAGGTTTTCGGGTTCCTTCGTGCACGCTCCTCTTCTGGTTGACCGGAGTCGTCATCGCTCATGGCTGCAGGTCTCGTTCATACACGTCCACGACAGCAAGCGGGTTGGGCGGCGCGCCAGACGGGCCACGCTGCAAATTGGCTAGAGCGGCACAGTGGCTTGATCCACCTGTCACAGGGAGGACAGGAAGGCCCGATAGCTCCACCTGAACACAAGAAGGCAGCGTCCTGGTTTTAAGACAATCCACCCGAGGACCGGCCTGTGGACGTTCATCCAGCGATGATTGGCTCGTCCTTGGCTATGAAGGCCGGGCTTCGGCATGCTGTTCTCCTCTCAGATCCGACTCCTAAACGCTGTCGTTCACCAAGAGTATCAGGGACCAGCCGTTGAGGCCGGCCCGAAGCTCCCGCCTCGCCGGCGGGGTTCGCTTTGCAAAGCGCATTGGATCAGAGTTCACCGGACGGTGTTCGTAAAAAGAGAGGGGCCGCTCGCGCCGCCCCTAGTCTCCAAGGGATGTCCGTAAGGCGGGCATGAGGCAAGCAACGCGATCGTCGGGAAAAGCGGTTCCCCGGAAGAAGAGCCCGGCCTCGGTTTCCAGCTGCCCGGTTCCTGGCCTCCGCCCAGGCCCTGGGGAGGTGCACTGGCTAGGCTGTTCAGGCCGCCTCGGTTAGGAGAGCGGTTCGCCCGAGGGTGGTCAGAGTGGCGTTGAGTAATGTTGAGAGCTTCGCCACCGAGTTATCGTCCGGCAGCGCGCCATCGAAGGCGGCTGCCTCCATTTCGGCGGCCCGCGCGGCAATCATTTTGGCGCCAATACTATAGCTCATAGACTTCAATGCATGGGCGGCACTCGCGACGGCCACACTATCGCCGGAGCCAGCGGCGGCGGCGAGATCGACAATGCAGCTTGGTGCGTTTTCGCGGTAAAGCTGAATGACTTTCCGGACGAACTCACCCCGTCCGGCCGCGGCAAAGCTTTCTAGCTGTGCTGCTATTTGGCTGTCCAACAATTCGCCGGTGTCGTTCTTCTCGTCTTGCCGCGGCTGCGCGGGCGGCGCATCCTCCTCCAAACGAGGATGTGCTGAGGGAATAAGAGCAGCTGTTGGTGCCCGTTGCACGAAGCGGTCAAGCGTTTCGGCGAGGGCCTTGAAAGTAAAAGGCTTGTGCAGAATGCCGTCCATGTCGGCATCGCGCCACGCCTCGGCGGCAGCGCCAATGACGTGGGCGGTAACGGCGATGATCGGTACCCGAATCCGCTTCTCGGCCCGCTCGACGCGGCGGATTTCGCGCGAGGCGTCGAAGCCGCTCATATCCGGCATGCTGCCGTCCATTAGAATGATGTCGAACTGCGCCTCACGCGCCGCGTCGATTGCTGCCTGCCCGTTGCCGACCAGCCTTGCCTCGATATCGAGCCGTCGCAACGCTTCCAGCGCCACCTCTCGGTTGACGGCGCTATCGTCAGCAACCAATACCCGCGCCCCCGCGAAGGACGGCGGCCGATCGGACGAGGCCGGCCGATCGGCGCGCATCTCGCCAGTGAGCGGCTTTCTCGCTTCCACCAATCCCAGCAGCGACATCAGCTCCTGCCGCCGCAGGGGCTGCGTCAGTACAGCCTGCGCCACCCCAGCGCGGAGCAGTTCCTCGGGCGCGGAATCGCCGTAGGCGGCGACGCAGATGCTGATCGCAGGCGCAGACGAGAGACTACGGAGGCCGGCCGGGCTGCCGACGGACAAGGCCCCCGCGCCTTCCGCCGCTGCATAGCCAGACCTTTCCAGATAAGCACGTAGCACCTGTGCCGTGAACCGGCCCTCGTGGGCAACCGTGGCGATGGCATCGATGGCTGGAGCTTGAGGCCACGCCGGGGGTGGCGCTACCTCTGGCAGGGAAATGACGAAGGCGAAAGTGGATCCTTCTCCCAGTCTACTCGAAATCTCCCATTCACCTTGCATTGCCTCGACGAGGCGCTTACAGATCGCGAGGCCGAGACCGGTTCCGCCGAAGCGCCGCGTGGTCGACTGGTCGGCCTGGGTGAACGCATCGAACAGCGAGCTGATCTTGGCCTCGTCGACGCCGATACCGGTGTCGCGCACGGCGATCCGGATTTTGGCGGCCGACACTGGCACCACCTCGACAAAGACACCGCCGGCATCGGTGAATTTGATCGCGTTGTTGACCAAATTTGAGATGACTTGACGCAACCGCACCGGGTCGCCCGCCACCACCTCAGGCAGACCGGGATCGACGTAGCCGGCAAGGTCCAGTCCCTTGCTCGCCGCGCGGTCCCAAAACAAGCTCAACACATCATCGACAATGTCGGTCAATTCGGTGCGGATGCATTCAAGTTCGAGTTTGCCGGCCTCCATCTTCGAGAAGTCGAGGATGTCATTGATAATGGCGAGCAGGCTCTCGCCCGACTTGACGATTACCTCGGCAAAGCGGCGTTCGCGCGGTGGGAGCCGCCCCGCAGCCAGCATTTCCGCCATGGCCATCACGCCATTCATAGGCGTCCGGATTTCATGGCTCATCGTCGCTAAAAAATCCGACTTCGCATTATTCGCCGCTTCCGCCAGGTCTCGCGCGATCACAAGCTCGGCGGTTCGGACCGCGACTTCGGTTTCGAGCCCAGCCATCTGCGCCGCGATGCGCTCATCGCGCACACGGATTTCCGACATCATCTGACTAAAACCGCCCACCAGCTCGCCGATTTCGCCATCGGCGGCGACGGTGACGCCGCTGGCATAGTCATGGGTCTGCTGGACACTGCGCATCGCCGCCGTCAAGGCCAGGATGGGTCGAGCGATCCGCTCCTTGAGTCGCCAAGCAATGAGCAGCCCCACCAGTATAGCGATGCCGGCAACGGCGAGGCTTTCACCTAGCGTGACCAGGAACCGGCGCAACATGCCTTCAGTGCGCCCCAGCAACACGACGCGACCGACCGGCGATCCAGCATAGATGATCGGGGCAGATACCTCCGAGGTATGACTGAACAACTGGCTCAGAGCGAACGTTTGCTCCAGTCCTTCGGCGCGGGTGTCGCTGGCGAGGCGCGCGCCGGAACCCGTTTCGACTAGTCGGCGGCCGTCAAGAGCCTCGATGCGGCCGTACTCAACGTCCTTCATCTGGCCGATGGCGCGCAGCGCACGAAAGGCGCCTTGCGCGTCGTCTTGCCCCGTCGCGTCGGCCGCGAGCGCGGCCACGACTTGGGCGACGGCACCCAGACGCGCCGTTTCAAGCGCCACATCGCGGGCGCCGTTACGCCAGGCGGATATTGCCGCGATCGGCGCCACCGCAAAGGCAACGGAAGCGATCACAAGCAGGGTGAGCCGACGGCGAAGCGTTGTGGATTTCGCGTGCAATCGAACAGGCGCTCGAATAAGTCTGAACTGACCCAGTATCGTTACGCGGCATTAATGACTCTTGCCTTAATGTTTTGCTGGCGAATCGCAGCGACGCCAACTAGCTGGCGAGAATGGATATCCCCGGATGGAAAGGCAGCCGCTAAAACTTCTGTTTGTCGACGACGATCCAATCCTGCGCGAGTTTGCCGTGACACACCTCGCATCGGATGCGCAATCGGTTATCGTCGCAGCCGACGGCGAGGAAGCCTTGGCGGCCATGCGGCGGAATTGCCCCGATCTGTTGCTTCTCGACCTCCGAATGCCGCGGGTGGACGGTTTCGCCGTACTAGAGGTGTTGCGGGACGACCCGACAACGGAACGCCTACCGGTCATTGTTATAACCGGTCAGAATGATTCGCGTTCGATTGATCAGGCGTTTGCCAAGGGCGCGAGCGCCTTTGTGACGAAGCCGATCAACTGGCAACTCCTCGCCTATGAGATATTGTATGTTGATCGCAACCGGCGACTGGAATTGGAACTGCGCGACCGGATCGAGCAGATCGAGCACCGCGAGCGCGAGCTGGAAGCAACCACAGCCGCGCTCAATGCCTCTCTCGACGCCGCCGCCGCGGGCAGCAGAGCCAAGTCGGAATTTCTCGCGGCGATGAGCCACGAGCTGCGGACGCCGCTGAACGCGATCATTGGCTTTTCAGAGATACTGGACACCGAAGCATTTGGGCCGGTCGGCAATCCGCGGTACCGCGACTATGTCCACTGCATCCTGGAAAGCGGCTCACACTTGCTTGGACTAGTCAATGACGTTCTCGAGTACTCGCGCAGCGAGATCGGCAATCACATCTTGCAGGAAAACGAATTCGACTTGTCGAGCGTCATCCAGGAGGCAGTGCGGGTCGTTTCTCGGCATGCGGAGCTGGGTCAAGTCGATCTTCGAACGGAGCAAAGAAATCAAGAAATTTTCCTTCGTGCTGACCAGCGGCGTCTTCGGCAGGTGTTGATAAACCTCATCACAAATGGGATAAAGTTCACGCCGGAAGGTGGCTTTGTCGTCGTCAGCGCCAGAGAGACTTCGGATGGAATAGAGATCGCCGTAAAGGACAGCGGCATCGGCATCTCCGAAGAAGACATTCCAACGGCGCTCGAACTATTCGGTCAGGTGGATAGCCGCCTAGCACGCAAATACGACGGCGTTGGTCTGGGCTTGCCGTTGGCAAAGCAGATTGCAGAGCTTCACGGCGGCAGGCTGCAGATCGACAGCCTAGTCGGCGTTGGCACCACCGTCACGTTGATCCTCCCGGCGTCGCGAGTGGTTCCCGCGGAGCCGTCCTTGGCGCAGAAAAGCGAAATTCTTCAATTATCCAATTGAACCTGTGCCGCGGCGCCGGGACCAACACCGGCAGGCACCGGCACGACACCAGCGCCATAGTTGGAATTGATCATCAAATTGGCAAATCCGGTTATGGCTATGCCCTTCGTTACGATAATCGTCCAAGCAGAGGCTTCCGCGACCTTGTTCTTCCCTTGAATGTCGAGCAAACCATTCGGCACATAGACCACGCCCAGCAGCTTATGTGCAGCGGTCGTCGAAATTATGAAGGCGTTATTGTTGCCCCGAGTCGCCACGACGACAAAGCCGGCCAATGGACCCGACTGGCGCCCTTCAAGTTCGATGTCCGAGTTCCATGTGAACTTGAAATGAGAATTTGGATCGAAAATAAGAACGACGTCGCTCCCTTGCAGCACCGCTTCACCGGTCAAATTCAATGTCGCCGAATAGAAATAGTGCTCTCCCGGCTGCAAAATGAGCGTTGCGGTCCCCCCAATGGTGATGGTGCCGCAATGTACACCTGGTGGAAGGCTCGATCGGCCTGTCTTCACGGTAAAATTGGTGTCGGCGCAAGACCCCGAGACGCTCACGTCGATGTTTGAAAACGGGTCGGCGATGACCGGGGCTCCGGCGCGAGGCGATGGCGATACATATCCCTTTATGCTTCCGACCGCCTGGACTTGACCGGCATTAACTTGAGCGCCAGCTTCAACGTCAAGGTCTTGATTCGACTGAACCATGCAGTAGGGTGCGTTTATTTGTGAATTGTTCTTGAGGTCGGCCACTGCAGACTTGCCGCCGAGGCCAACTGACCGAGGTGTCGTACCGCTGACGAGGACGCATAATGGGGTATCGCCCTCGAGGCTCGCCGTTGCCGAGACGTTCAAGTGCCAACCGTCAGACGGTAGGATACCGTTGAAAATACCCGATCGACTGCCCGAAATGGTGACTTGCATCGTCTTGCCGTGGTTCAAAATCTGGGCGTCAACAGAGGGGTTCCAGCCGCCGAGATTGGCGAGTTGCGTCTGCGCAAAGCTCTTGGCGCGGCTTGCGGTCGTCGAGGTAGTATCCACAATCAGCTGCCGCGCCCCTTGCAATGCTGCGGAATCTGCGATGCCTTGCATCTTCGTGCGATCGGTCATGACAGCGCCGACGTCAACCGCTCCGAGAGCCACGATTGCCAATGCCGGGAAAGCTAGAGCCGCGACTAAGACGATGTTTCCTTCATTGGCATGAAAGAGGCGGCTCAAACTCTGTCTGTAGGACATGCGATCCATTCGCCTGCGATCGTCTCTTGCCCCCCGCGCCAGAAAGCGTGGAAACTTTTGATAACCGGTTAAAACCCGGACAAATGCCCAGGTATCGAATACATCGGCGGGGCAACAGGCAGTCGAAGCCACGAGTGAACTACCAGAGTGCTTAAAAAGTAAGGTATAATGCCCGCGAGCGCTTGACGTGACTCCGGGGGTTTCCTTTACAGAGCCAAATGCGATTCCTTGAACCTCCACCGGATGTGGGGGTGGAGATCGAGGCACCGCTCAAGAACAGGGGCCTTCAAGACCTACAGCCCGCGCTGGGCGAGCCAGGACGCAATCGCCTCGGCCAGCGGTCCGGTGTTGTCGGCAAAGATGTGTCCCTCGACGCTCGGCGGGCGGGGGTTGGGGAGCTGCACGTAGCGTATCTCGTCGTACCCATCATCCCGACCCGGCGAGATCTGGAAAGGCAACAACCAAATCGCAGTAGCTCCAAGGCCCTGCACATAATCCAGCCGCCGCATTAGGCCGGTAAAATCGCCGATGCCGTCGCCGTTGGCATCCATGTAGGTGCCGACTGACAGACAGTAGATCACGGCATTCTTGTACCACAGGTCGCTGATCATTCGGGGCTGCCATAAGCATGGATTTATCGAACAGCAGCCACGCCAGCTTTGCTCCTACGACAACATTCCAGACTCATGAATTCTCCTTTCAGCAGGAGGCGATGGGCGTTGTGAACAAGTCGGTCGAGCACGGCGTTGGCGATGGTGGATCGCCGATCACCTCGTGCCAATGATCGACTGGTATCTGACTGGTGACGATGGTCTGCTCGGGGTGCGGCTTGGTGCGCATGATGATCTCGATCAGCGTGGTGGTGCTTGGCCCGATATGCGCCGCAAAGGACACCATCGTGCCGGCGTCCAGCTCACGTAACGGCGATGCGCGCTCGGCATATGGTCGGGTATTGTGGTGTGTCGTCGCTTCAACGCCGGTCGCGGATGGGCCGCGGCGCGCCGGCCGGCGTGGAAGATCTCGACCGTCGTGTCGGTGACGCGCGCCTCGACGACTTCCCGGATCAGCCGCGGCGGCGGCGCCGAATAGAAATGGCCGTGCACTTCGACGCGATAGTCCGGGCCACCTGGCAGCGCCGCCATTCGGCGTAGGCGTAAGGTTCGGCCGGCAACGGCAGCAGCGCGGGCCGGTCGATCGTGTCGAAGAATTCCCGGCGGCTGGCGCCAAGCCTGCGCATCAGCCTGGCGTTCAGATCGCCCAGAACTTCCCGGATTGCCTCGTTCAGCCGCCAAGCGACAGAAAGCGACGGTTCCGCAGGCGCGCCAGGATGAACCGCTCGGCGATCAGCACCGCGACCTCAACCTTGGCCTTATCGCGTGGCCGCCGAACCCGGGTTGGCAGCAGCGCAGCGCCACAATGCGCAGCCGTCTCCTGGTAGGTGCGGTTGATGCCGGGCTCGTAGCGGCAAGCGGCGGTTACGCCGGCCCGCAGGTTGTCGCAGACTAGCAGCTTCGGCGCGCCGCCCAGAGACGCGAGCGTGTTGACGTGAGCGCCGATCCGGTCGGCGAGTCCTTCGCTCTAGCGAGCCTCTGCGTAGGTGTAGTTGGAGGCGCCCAGCACGGCGACGAAGACATGCGCGTGCCGCTCCTCGCCGCTCCCCCTGTCGAACACCGGCACGGTGTCGCCGGCGTAATCGACGAACAGCTTCTCGCCGGCGACATGTATCTGGCGCATCGTCGCGCTGACGCCCCGGCGCCACTCGATGTACAGGTCGCAAAATCGGCTGTAGCCATAGCCGTCCGCATGATCGGCGCGGTATTCCTCCCACAGCAGCAGCAGGGTCACGCCGCGGCGACGCAACTCGGCATGGACATGCTGCCAGTCGGGCATCGCTCGCGTCGGCGCCTTGTAGAAACCGGCCGGCGTGAATAGCCGCCGTTCCAGTTCGGGGTCGTCGATCTCGGGCGGCACCGGCCAGGTGATGCCGATCACCGACGTGCGCCGCAAATACTGCGACCGTGGTGTGCCCGATCCCGACCGAGCGCGCGATCGTCCGCACGCATACTTCAGTCGCAATACTTCTCGCACTTTCCGCATCGACAATCTCTCGCCTGGCATCGCGTCCCCCCTTGTCGGAGGACCACGCTACCGGTCATCGGATCGCCGACTTCGCCCTCGATCCCCTCCTCAGCGGTGTCCGGGATCAATCGGAATCAATGTCCGCTTTCCCTCGGAATCACTGTCCGCCTTGCGTCGGAATCACCGTCCGCTTTCGCTCGGATTCCGCATACGGGGCCGCAGGTGGTCCCGCTGCCACCCCGATGCCGCAAGGTGATACGTCAAGGCGCTGTGCAAGAAGCGGCGATCTTGATGTGCGGGTGCGCCTCGCTCCAAGGAAGATGCGTACTCCGCTTGCCCAACAGGCAACCGGCGTGAGCCGGCCATCCCCACAGGATCGAGATAACCGCGGCGCCGGTCAGAATCCCGAGCGCCAGAGCGAGCACGACAAAGAGCTTCTTCATCATGGAAGCCTGCCTCAATGACGGCGCCGGTGCGGGGGGAGCGCGTGCCCCTGGCAGCGACTTAACCGGCCCGTCGCTCGGCCATTAACCGGAGAATTCGCGCGCATCTAGTGATTTTGACCGAATTTTCATAGGAATAACCTTGCATCGGCATCCGACAGGTTTTGGGGTGCGGAATGAATCCGATGCAACTGAGGACCTCGCTCGATCGCCATGCCCTCTGGCAGCAGCGGCGCATCGGCGGCATGCGGCTCAACCTCTCCATGCAGGATCTGCAAGGGGCGGATCTCCGCGGCGCGATGCTGCACAGCGCTCGCCTGTCAGGCGCTAACCTGATGCGGGCGATGCTCAATGAGGCCTTGCTGATCGAGGCCGATCTGTTCGCCGCCAATTTTGAGCGCGCCGATCTTTCGAAAGCCGACTTGAGCCGCGCCGATTTGCGCGGCGCTTTCCTCCGCCGCGCCGTGATGAATGGCGCATGCCTTATGGAGGCGGACCTGCGCGGCGGCGCCATGCTGACGCCGCGCAATGATAACGCGATCGATTTCCAACCCACAATGATGGCGGAAATCGATCTGGAACTGGCAGTGCTCGCACGGGCCAATCTGACGGGCGCCGATTTGTCCTCCGCCATCCTGCGTGGCGCTGATTGCAGCGACGCCCGCATGAACGGGTGCAATCTGTCAGGGGCGCTTTGCGAGGGCGCGACGATGGTTCGGACGCAACTGTGCCGAGCTAATTTTGCGGGTGCCGATCTGCGCCGCGTCGATCTGTCGGATGCCGACTTGTCTGGCGCCAACCTTGACGGTGCTGATCTGGCAGAGGCGAACTTGACGGGAGCGAACCTTACAGATGTGGATTTAAGCAACGCCAATATGATCGGCGCCAGGTACAGTCGATCGGTAGATTCGCTGTCGAGCGCGCTCTTCGGCACGCTCAAATCACATTATCAATGGCTTGAGACGAAGGGGCGGGAGGGCGGCCGAGCTGCACTTAGCGGAGCCGATCTCAGCAATGTCGATCTCAATGGCGCCAATCTTAGCGGCGCGGACCTCAAGGGCGCGAACCTGTCGTTGGCGCGGCTCGACGGAGCGCAGCTGGTCATGACCGATCTCGCTGGCGCCGATCTTTCGGGCGCCAATCTGGACTGTGCTATCCTCAATGGGGCTAATCTCGCTCGTGCCGATCTCTCTGGAGCGAAGCTGCGCAAGGCGCTGCTCGAACCGGTGCCGCTGCGCGACGCCGAGGATAAGGTAACCGGCCGAATGTGGTTTGCTAGCCTTGCCGGCGCGCGCATTATCGAAGCTGATTTAACCGGTGCGAGCCTAAGGGGCGCCAATCTCGTCGATGCCGATTTCAGTCGCGCGTTGCTAGGCAATGCGAACCTCGCGGGAGCCCGGATCGACGGCGCTACCTTCGACGGCGCTGAGTTGTCCGGCGCCGCGTGGCCCGAAGACGTGCTTCCAGGCAGGTAAGATTGACGCCGGCTCCGTGAAGGCGAGTAAGTCTGCTACGGACGCCTGGCGCCATTTGCTGCACTAGGGTCCGGACTCGATCATATCCAGTCGCTTGTGAAGAACGGCTGGGCGGCTGATTTCAGGCGATTTTGGTAGGTGTTGGTGCTGGGAAGAGCGCGTGGAAGAGGGCGCGCAAAAGCCTCGTGAGCCAGCGGAGGAGGAGAGAGAAGTTGTAGCCGGCGGCGGCGAGGACGGCGTTGGCGCGGTCGCCGTCGCGTCCTTTGAGGTAATTGCGGCCCATGCGGTGCTCGGCCTTGA